>Ga0335084_10003097_pt1 | contig 16173 bp, 11 predicted proteins | sample Lox_Sample_44_FD_206721 | JGI IMG/M metagenome (GOLD analysis project Ga0335084, IMG submission 206721) | Soil microbial communities from Loxahatchee National Wildlife Refuge, Florida, United States - Lox_Sample_4.4 | ecosystem: Environmental > Terrestrial > Soil > Wetlands | place: USA... | reverse complement strand
GCTAAGGGAGGCTTTTCCATCGATTTAATCCAAACCTTTCGAAAGAATTATGAGCTTCTCAAAACTTCCATAACCCTCCGGTGCCTCAGGTGTCCTAATAACCTCATCATTATGACGTAGTCGTGCTCGGTGAACAGCCATTATCCTAAGGGTATGAAATGCTTCTTTAGAAATGGATCAGGAAAGTAATGGTGAGAATGTTTCCCTTCAAATGCCTTTGCCTTGACAAAGATTCTTCCTATCTTATTTTCCTCATCTTGCCTTAAAATGACGTGATGCTCTTCGGGTTGAAGATAACTCTCTTCCAGTAAATGGAGTAAGGCAGGTTCGGAAAAGGCATTCCAGATGGATACATCATGAGAATATATTTTGCGATAGTCTGTTTGAATAATGGCTTCGGGTGCGTCTAATAGGAGAACTGTTTCTAGCAATAATATTCCTCCGGTTCCGAGAATGTTCCTTATCCGTGCCAAGCCCAATTGGGGATATCTGAGGTGATAGAGCACCCCAAAACATATGACGATGTCAAATGGTTCGCGAAAACAGTCTTCAAGATCATACACGGAGACTTCCCTGTAATTGACCTTAGAATGCAGATGCTTCTTCGCAAGCTCGAAAGTTTCAGATCCCTGCTCTGAAAAGGATCTTTGATTGTTCAGATCGATGGCCCAGACCTCTCGCGCACCCAATTTCTCCGCTTCAAAACTCCACATCCCATCCCAACAGCCAATGTCCAACACTCTTTTATTAGAGAAATCGACTTTCTTCATGTATTCTTTTACGGGTTCCCAAAGGTTATCCCACTCAAATCCAGGGGTAATGATATTGTCTCCTAATTCAATCTTATGATACCACTTCATGCGCTTTATCTTTTCCACATCTTCTATTTGCATTATTTTCCCTTTCCGTAGAGCAAAACCATGATCCAGCCTGCGGCGATAGAATCACCGTAAACCTTCCATTTCAAAAATATTATTCCTTTAACTCCCGTAATCACCAAACTAAAACATCCTTTTCCCACATCCACAGTGAATTCTACCTATTAGTAATTCTCTCTTCCCCATTCCCATCCCGGAGTTCGGCATAGAGCTGCTCAAGTCCCTCGATATAACGGTGGATATTGAATTGTTTCAAAACGGTCAGCCGAGCTTCTTTTCCCATTTCCTGGCATGCGTCAGGATGGTCGGCGAGCCAGAACAATTTATCAATCATCGCATCCACATCATCAACGGAAGTGAGAATTCCGTCCTTGCCGTCTGTGATCAATTCGACCTGTCCTCCCGCCCGGGAGCTGATGACGGGCACCGAACAGGCCATCGCATTAATGGCCGTCAATGCCATATTCTCTTCTTTGGTCGGGAAAACCAGGACATCGATCGCTCCGTAAGCCTCGCGTAAACGGTCCTCCATCAGGTAGCCCGTAAGCGTCATGTCGATCGGGAAATGGTTTGTGATGAGGGCTTTGAATTCCTCTGCTTGATGGCCGGCGACAAGGAAATGGACGGGACGGGCAAGTTCATGAATACGCTGGCCAAGCCGGAGCATCAGCTTCACCAGTCCCTTCCGGTCATCCATCAGGTAAGAATGGAACAGGCCGATGCAGAACACCTCCGGTCTATCGGGCACGCCGAAATGGCGACGGGCAGACATCTTGTCGACAGGGTGAAATTCATCCGGATCCACGCCATAGTTTAATTTCCGGATCCGAACTTGTTCGCCCAGAACTTCGCGGTAGCGCTCCTGCAGCCATTGGGTATGAAGAAGAAAATGAATCTTATTCTTTCGATAGATGCTTCGCCGGACCCAGGACATGAACCGGGTTGTATCTCGGGTGAGCGGGGGATAGATGGATTTGACATGGGGGCAGCTGCCGCAACCCCGGCGGTAGCGTTCACACCCTCTCGGGTAGGCGCACCCGCCGGTGATGGGCCAGATATCGACCGGCGACCAGAGGAATGGCTTTTTGCGGGAAATGGGAATGAGCGAAGGAAGGCTGAAATAATGGCCATGGAGGTTAAAGGCATGAACGATGTCGGCGTGGATGAAATCCGGGTGTGTCATGAGGCGCCAGGATCCTCTAAAAAAGAGATCGTTTAGGCCGGTGGCCCGGCGCCATCCGGATTCAAGGCGCAAGCCTAGGTCTCCATTGCCAAGGCATCGTGTCCATGGCCTCGGAGCCGGGTCGACAATTTGCTTGACATAGAATCTGACGTTGTGGCCACGTTCAGCAAGGAGGTGAGCTGTTTGAGAGGCAAGCTTTTCAGCTCCCGAGGCCCGATCATAGGTGTTTAATAATAGAATAGAAAGAGGCTTCATCTGTTGTCTCCGGAGGCAACGTTTCGTTTCTTGGAAGCCCTCGCCAAAATCCTTCGTTTAAGGTAGCGCGCAATCAGCTTAGAGAAATCCAATTTTTCCCCGTTCTTTAGGTATAGCAAAAGATAGAGAGAGAGTTGATGGAGCGGAAGCCCGTAGCGCTCTCGACATAGACTGCTTTGTAGAATGCTGAAGAAAAGGTTGCTCCGAATCGTGCGGATGCTGGCTGGGTCCCATCCCATGGAAAGAAGCCTTCGGTAAAAATAGAGGCAACAGCAATAGTACTTGAAAAAGTTTTCTCCGATCGCCTGATTCTTGTGAACCCGGTAGTAAGAAAGCGATTCCGGGTGCTGGTAGAAATGGCAACGGGTAGAAAGCTGGGTCCAGAACAACCAGTCCTCATACTGAAGCTCGAGGTTTTCCGTGAATCGAAGACCTTCCAGAAAGGACCGGCGAATCATTGCAGATGAAGTGATGACGCCGGGGCTCTGGATCAGAAGCGAATCATAAGGGCTTGGAACACCGACCGGGCCGAAGTGGCCGATGGTAAAGCTGCCGCTGAACTGGGCAGATTCCCCTTTTTCGTTAATGACAAAAGCAGGAGAGAACACAACGCCGACATTTGGATGCTGTTCAAAGTGCCGGAGCCTCATCGACAACGACTCCGGGGCAAGCATATCATCGGCATCCAGGAGAGCGATAAAACGGCCTCTCGCATGGTGAATGCCGAGGTTTCTTGCGGCGCTGACGCCCAGGTTTTCTCCTCCGGGATGTCGGTAAATGAAGACTCTCGAATCACGATCAGCGAAAGATCGGCATATGTCCAGGCTCCCGTCTTTCGAGCCGTCTTCACAGAGGAGCAGCTCAAAATTTTGGTAGCTCTGCTTCAGGGCACTGTTGATCGCATCCTTAAGAAACAATTCTGCGTTATAAATGGGTGTGATAATACTGACTTCCGGATTCACAACGTCTCAACCTTTCCTTTCACCATCGGGGAAGAGGGCCCCGTCCCCTGATCAGGAACCATAGAAAGCGGGGCCACAGGTAAAGCCATTCGAGAACCATCTGCCGCTTCGCGATGAAATCCGAAGTGAGCTGACCCAATTTAAAGTAAGGACGATAGAACTGGAAGCTGATGAAGAATCCCCACCATCGTGGGTTCCATGGCGTGCTCCAGTGCCTCTTGCTGGCAAGGTGCCATTCAGGTATGAACTTATAAAATCCCTCCCCTGCCGGAGTGCCTGATTTCGCCTGGCGATGCAAACGGTAGTTTGCCCATTTCCCATCGACGATCGTTATTCCGCGATCACGGCTCAAACGAAGAAAGAAATCGTAATCCAACCCGTACCGCAATTGAGTGTCGATGGCTTTCACCTTTTCGAGCAACGGACGCCGAAAGAACAGAGACGGCTGATTGACCCGGATACCGCCCATTCTCCAATATTTAACCAGTTGAGCGTGGTTGGCAAAAACGTTTTCTACCACCATGAATACACGATCATCCTCATCGATGTAGTTGTGATGCCTTGCCATCCAGATGTCCGCTTTCGGATACTGCAAAACAGCTTTGGCCCATTCCCATAATGCCCCTTCCGTGTAGGTGTCATCGCTATTGAGCCAGGCGATGATATCCCCCGTTGCCTTTGACAAGCCCTTATTAATGGCTTCTGCCTGTCCACGATCGGGTTCTGATACCCAATAGGATAAATGTGATTCATATCTCTTAATGACCTCGAGTGCACCGTCCGTCGATCCGCCGTCGATGATAATATATTCCAGGTTGGGATATCCCTGGCGAATGACACTCTGGATCGTTCTCTCGATATAAGCTCCCTGATTGAAACTCGGTGTTATGATAGAAATCTTAGGAAGAACTGAATTTGAGAGGTTCAGTCGCTGGATGGCACCGAGCAATTCCCGCTCATAATCTCGAATGACCTCAAGACGAGCTGCTCGGTCCGCTTCGCTTTCCCGGAGACATCTGTTAAGGTCTTCCATCACTTTGAGGCGAGCCTCGCGATCCCGGTTTATCTCCTTTATCTGGTTCTCGAAATCATGGATACGGTTGAACTGAGCCGCTCGGTCGGCCTCGCTTTGCTGGAGCCGCCTGCCCAGATCTTCGATCACCTTGAACCGAGCCTGCCGATCCTCGTCGATCTCCTGAAACTGCCTCTCGTAATCCCGAATCGCCTGAAGCTGGGCCACCCGGTCCATGTCACTCTGCTGAAGCCGCTTGCCCAGGTCTTCGATCTCCTTCAGCCGAGCCTGTCGATCTTCTTCGATCTCCTGAATCTGCCTCTCGTAATCCCGGATCGCTTGAAGCTGGGCTACCCTGTCGGTCTCACTTTCCCGGAGTCGCTTGTCCAGGTCTTCGATCACCTTCAGCCGAGCCTGCCGATCCTCATCGATCTCCCGAACCTTACGATCGTAATCCTGGATGACCCCGAATCGTGCCGCTCGGTCTGCCTCGCTCTCTTCGAGACGCGTGTGGAGGTCCTCGATCATCCTCAGATGTTCCGCTCCCTCCGCCTCCTTCGCTTCCAACTGCCTTCCAAGCTCGCCGACATCCTTGAGCACACGCCTCCCATCCGACTCGCTCTGTTCTAAACGCCTCCCTAAATCCTCGATGACCGTCACCCGGCCTTCCCGGTCTTCGCTAAGTTCCTGAATTTGCCGTTCGTAATCCCGGATCGCCTGAAGTTGGGCTACCCGGTCCATGTCACTCTGCTGAAGCCGCTTCCCAAGGTCTTCGATCACCTTCAGCCGAGCCTGCCGATCCTCATCGATTTCCCGAATCTTATGATCATAATCCCGCATGGCTTGAAGCTGGGCTACCCTGTCGGTCTCACTTTCCCGGAGCCGTTTGCCGAGGTCCTCCATCACCCTGAGTCGCGCCTGCCGATCCTCGTTGATTTCTTGAATCTGCCGCTCACAATTTCGGATAACCTCAAGGCGCGCCATCCGATCGGCGTCACTATCATGAAGGCGTTTACCCAGGTCCTCAATCGCTTTTAACTGGTCTACCCGGTCGTGGCTGACCTCTTTCAACCGACGCTCAAAATCGTGGATCGCTTCAAGTCGTGCTTCCCGATCGGTTTCACTCTTCATGAAGGTTTCAACTGCTTTCCCAATAAATTCCTTCATGATTTCAGGATAGGGCTTTGCCTCGTGGATAGAGATCTCTTTTCTTCCGGGTTTCTCTCTCATCATAACGATCTTTAAGACCTTTTGAATGAGCGACAACGGCAAATCCCGGATGCAAGGAGCGTCTCCAAAGCAGCATTTCCAATCACAGTAAAAACAAGGCATGGGTCGAACGAGGGCATGGCAGTCCGAGCCTTTCGGGAGGAACCTCGGCCAGGTCCCTCCTCCAAACAGGCCAACTACCGGGATACCGAGGCCAGCGCTCATATGCATCGGACCCGTATCGTTCCCAAAATAGAAATCCCCTTCCTCCAGGATACCAGCTAACAGAGGGATTTCTCCTTGTTTTCCCAACCAGATCTGCGGACGATAGCCCTGACGGTGAGTGAGTTCGGCCACGCCCTCGACAATCTCACGTTCATTTTCGTGACCCACCAGGAGCGTCTCTATTTCATATTTGCGGTCTAACCAACGAATCGCATCAGCAAATTTCTCTGCGGGCCAGATTTTTATTGAAACATTCTCAATTCCACCCGGCACGCAAATGCAAAACCTTTTTCCATCAAGACTCAAGGATCGAAGAAGCGCTCTTGAGGCCTTCTTCATATCCGCAGGAACCCTTAGTTTCGGGGCTGGCAGAACGATCTTTCTTTGGACTAAGTGATTCAACAAAACTTGGTACTTTTCGCCCTCAGGTGTTCTTTCTTCAACGGCGACTCGTTCAACGGTTTGTGGGGAAGCGTCCACTCCCCAATGCATCAGGTGAGGCTGAACCCATTTGGGAGGCTCCCTCATTTCCCCAATCGCTATCCGAGGAACGCGTTTAAGTTGGGCTGAGATCAGGTGTTCGATCCAAGACCATTCACATTTTGTAAATAGGATAAGATCCCAGGGTTCTTTTTCGAGCGGATCCGAAAGATTCTTGAAAGCTGCCACCTCTTCTTCCCGTCCGGCAGAGGGATTCACCTTCACGGCTCGCCACGTGAGATTCATGGGAAACAGGGGAGCCAAGTTTTCGGAACCTTCTCTTACTAAAAGAGTCACCTCCGCTTTTTTGAAAGTTTCAAGCAAACCCCTAAGAAAAGGCTCGAGAAGCACCAGATCTCCCAGAGCGTCAAATCTCGGGATCAAGATCTTCCGAGTGTCATTCACTGATAAGCCTTGCACCCTTTTCCCTCGACTTCCCAACTATCCTATTTGGCTCAGACCCATTGGATCGATGCCATGATCACATCAAATCACTTCCCACAGGACCTTCTCTTACCAGCGGGGGAGCGGTCCCCGTCCATTCATCAGGGACCACAAATAGCCGGGCCAGAGGTATAGCCATTTGAAAACCATTTGCCTCTTTGAAATAAAATCCGAAGTGGTCTGCCCCCAGCTGAAAAAAGGACGGCAAAATTGGAAGCTGATGAAGAATCTCCACCACCTCGGCTCCCAGGGCTTTCCCCATTGCCTTTTGCTCGAAAGATGCCATTCCCGGATGAATTTGCCGGGCTCCCCTTCTACAGGATTCCCTGATCCCTGCTGATGAGGCAGTCGGCAATCTACCCAGTTTCCATGAACCATCGTCATTCTGCCCGCCCGGCTCAAACGAAGAAAGAAGTCGTAATCGAATCCGTAACGCAGTCGAGGATCCATTGTCCCCGCTTCCTCCAATAATCGACGTCGAAAGAACACCGAAGGCTGATGAATCCGTCTCCCTCCCATTCTCCAATACTGTACGAGCTGGGAATGGTTGGGAAAGGCGTTTTCCGACACCCCTACGATACGATCGTCCTTATCTATGCAAGTGTGATGGCTTGCCATCCAGAGGTCCGCTCCGGAATACTGGAAACCGGTCTTCGCCCATTTCCACAAGGCACCCTCTGCATAAGTGTCACCGCTGTTCAGCCATGTAACAACATCTCCCGTTGCCTTTGAGAACCCTTTGTTAAGAGCTTCCGCTTGTCCTTTAACAGGCTCTGAAATCCAATAGGATAGATGCGATTCATATCTCTTGATCACTTCGAGCGTCCCGTCCGTTGATCCTCCGTCGATGATGATATATTCCAGATTGGGATAGCCCTGGTCGATCACACTGCGGATGGTTCTTTCGATAAAGACTCCTTGATTGAAACTTGGAGTAATGATAGAGATCTTTGGGAGAACCGAATTTGAAAGGTTTACGCGCTGGACCGTTTCACGGAGTTGAAGGTCGTATTGCCCGATGACCTCAAGCCGAGCGGCCCGATCAGCTTCACTCTCCTCTAGTCGCCGGGTCGTCTCAGACATTGCAACCTCGTACTTTCGGATCACCGCAAGCCGGGCGGCCCGGTCCGCCTCACTCTCCTGAAGGCGTCTGGTCAGGTCTTCGATCACTTTCGCTTGCCCCCCCGGACCATTGAGCATCTCGTGCTGGATTTCCCAATCTTCTGCCTTGCTCAGACTGGCAAGCTCATCAGAGTTTAAGACTCCTAAGTGGTTGAAATAGGCCGCTAACTCGAAGCCGTAATCAGGATACCCAAGGGCTCTGCAAATCGTCAGGGCTTTAATGGCCTGCTCCCGGGGCGGTTTCCTCTTCTGCCCAATAAAATCAAAAAGCCACAAGGATTCACACCAGATAGGCTGATGTTTTCCGTGCTCAGAGAGGAAATTCTTGCGCCCCACCTGATGAATGGAAAGATCGAACATCAGGAACCCTTTCGACCTCATGAATTCATCGATTTGAGCATAGGTTGTTTCCCCAATGTAATTCTCCATGAATCCGGTCTCGGTCTCGACACAAATCGCATTGCTTAGAATTTCGTTGCCCGATTGTAATATGGGGAGCTCCAATCCCTGGGTATCCAGCTTCATAATATCCGCTTTCAACCCTTCTTCACGAGCCAGATGATCCAGGGTCGTACAGAGGACGGGTTCGGCCCCCGTTTCCGTAAAAAGATCGGAAAAAGAAAAACGATCGAGCCAAGGGTGGTTGGGAGGCAAAAGGGAGTAGCAATAAATACTTTCGGTCTTATGCATCACATAGGTTCCTTTGTCTTTATGAACGGCATAAGGCAAGTAGCGGGCTTCCTTAAACGGATGAGGCTGGCTCGCCAACCTTTTACATTCCTCCAAATTCGGGTCAAAGCCAGTGTAAGAAAGAAATGGAAATAGCTCGGCCCATTTTTGATCAAGGGCCCCACTGCAACCGAGATCTAAAAAGTGGAGAAGATATTGTTTCATCTCTTGAAAAAGCAAGTCCACACGGGTTCCTTTCTTGCTCTTGCGAAATGACCCGCAATCGATTTCGAAGAAATGCTGGGGCCTCCGTTCAAATTCCTCCAGAGGCCAAGACCACGCTCAATTCTTTCTTTTTCTTAGGAGAGCAGCCCCCACCGTATAATTATGATGCGGGGCGCTCTGCAAATGCCATTTTATGAATTCCGGGATATCTTCCAGGTTCCATCCCGGCTTCCGCCCCTCGCTATCGAATTCCGGGCGATTCCAGAAGAGCTCTTCAAACTGGGCCAGCGTCAATGCTTTACCATTCCATTCGGGAAAACTCATTCCCATGGAGGGTTCACAAATATCAAAGGAAATGGCCAAGAGACCGCCCGGTTTAAGAATACGGCACAATTCCTTGACCGCCATTTCCTTGTCTTTCTGATGCTCAATCACCGAGAAACTCGTTACCGCATCAAACGATTGATCGTCGAAGGGCAATTTCTCTCCCGGACCAATTTGCCACTTCACTTCAAGACCTGTTTCGTCGCAAATTCTTTCCCATTGGGAGACCCATTGGCGATCCGTTTCAACCATTGTGACGTTGGCGCCCAGTGAGGCGAGAAACCATGGCATGGGGCTCAATTCACTGCCAATGTCAAGCAGCGACGAATCGTTCCAATTGACTCGAGAAAGGCCGTGAAACCAGAGCCACGGATATTCCCAGATCTTTGACCAATTTGTAAACTGACGAAGCCCCCAACAACCAGCGAGAGTATTCAACATACTCATAAATGAGCGGAACTTCTTTGCGTTTATTTCTCTGATCTTCCCTAAGGATAAGCGCGTAGAATGGGAAGAGGTTTCATCGGATCGAAGGGGGGGACTTAGAGGGACAGAGATTTTTGTGCCCTTCTGAGACGGTATTTTGGAAACAATGAGAATCTCATGGCATGGCTGCCAGGCCAATTCGTTCGATAGGATGGTTAGCCCAACTTCTTCAAATAACTGAGCGATGCTTTTGCGAGTAAAGGCGAAAAGATGTTCGATGTCGTCAAAGACATCGGAGAATCTATTCGCGAAGGGTGGATCTTGTATTCCGTCGTACAGTGGGGTCTGAATGATCCCAATTCCTTTTGACGTGAGTAATTCTTCGATCTTCATCGCAAAGGATAAGGGCTCATAGGTATGTTCAATAACATCCATTGCAAGGAAGAGGTCACAGGGAGGCAGGAGGACATCCGGGAAGACTCCGACTCGAATATCCAGTCCAGTCGCCTTGCGGACCCAACGGGCAGTTTCTTCATCAATCTCAACTCCGGTTGTCCTCCAACCTTCCGAATTGAGCTGATCCAATAAAACACCATGCCCGCAGCCCACTTCGATCGCCATCCCCGGCTCTTTAGCAAACCGATGAACAATTTCGATCCAAAACTTAAGCCGGCCATCATTGAGATCATTCAGGGTCCTTTCCTCGATGGTTGGATGACCCTTGATTTCCTTCTGTCTGAATCGCCAATAGTTGTCCAGAGAATACAGTTTTTTATAAACCTTTGGATCGGGAGCATCCATGAGAACAAAAGTTCCGCAACTTCTGCATTGCCCGTAATTTTTTTGGAGGGGATATCTCGAAAGGGTAGATCCACACCAGCATTTCTCCCGAGTCACTCGCGGGACATTGTCGTAGATGGAAGGAGATTTTGAATTGCTCATAAATTGAATCATTCCTTTTTAACGACACAATCCTGTACTTCCATCGGCAATTTGGCTATCCCATAAAAAGGAAGGAGACGACTTGAATCGTAAGTCACCAGGATAGGTCCGAGCATTTCATGGCGATCATGGACGTACCCTACGTTCGGGCATGGGTCAGCCGACGGTTCTGCTGCAGCAAGGCAGAAAGAGTATTCGCCGGGTTGGACATTCATGGTCAAATCAATTCTGACAACCATCTGATCATCCTTTGACAGATCCTGTAAAGGATGTCCAACGTTTATCGCGCCAGAGGCAAATACTAGGTTCCCCAAACGATCGAACAGATCGATACCGACATTTGGTTTAACAATCTTATCTCTCGCTCGTAAGAGCACGTGAAAACATAACTTCTCCTGCATTGAAATCTGAAGTGTGTCTCGACCCCGGCTATCGGTCACCCGGGCCCCGACAATGACAAGTCCTCCTGCTCCGTGCCTTCTCCTATTGTTACCAGCGATATTGTGGGTCAGGATTTCTTCAGGGGCCATTAACCCCTCGTCACTCGCGGGGTCAAACCGGTGGCAAGATTGAATATTCTTGGCAGGATCGGACCGTTTCCCCAATTTAGCGTAGTAGCGACTCACCGCCTCTTCTGGATCACCTTTGAACTCCATCTGGCCATGAATTAAAAGAATCGCTCGGTGGCATAGATTCTGAATCGCTGCCATGTCATGGGAGGCAAAAAGGCAGGTGGTATCCGAAGATAGCAACTCTCGTATCTTGGCAAAGCATTTCTGCTGGAAAAAGACGTCCCCAACGCTGAGGGCTTCATCGACCACCAGGACCTCCGGCTTAAGGAAGACAAACATAGAAAAGGCCAACCGGATATACATCCCCGACGAATAAGTCTTAATGGCACGGTCGAAGAAATCGCCGAGCTCGGAGAACTCCTCGATGTCTTGGATGCGCTCTGACACATAGCCCTCTGGAAACCCAAGGAGTTGAGTACTGCGATAAATATTCTGACGCCCCGTCAGCTCCCCATGGAAACCCGTACCCAGTTCAAGCAGCGATAAGACATTCCCCTGTACCTGAAATTCCCCTGCGGTGGGGTATAAAGATCGCGTTAAGATTTTCAAAAGGGTGGTCTTCCCTGCTCCGTTTGGGCCTATAATTCCAAGGCATTCCCCTTGCTTTAACTCGAACGAAATGTCCCGGAGGGCCCAGAAATCTCTATGATAGGCTTTCTGTCCGTAGCTCACCCACTCCAATGCCCGTGCCCATGGGTTTGAATAAATCTTGAAACACTTACCCAGGTTCTCGACCTTCACAACATGATCATTCATAGAACATCTCTGATTTCGGGCCGGAGCTCTCGCAATACGAGATATCCGAGCGCTGAAATACCCAACGCCCAGCCCACCATCGCCCCCCACATCCAATCCTCAGGCAGGCGATTAAAAAGGAAGAGCTCCCGCATCGTATGGATGAAGGAGTAAGCAGGGTTAAGTTTCATCGGAAGGCGCAACGCCTCCGGTAGGATCGTTTCGGGATAAACGACGGGAGTTATCCACATCCAAATCTGGAGAAGGATTCCCAGGAGTTGGCCGATGTCGCGAAAGAAAACGTTGAGGGACGAAAGCAGAAGTCCCAGGCCAAAACCGAATCCCTGGAAAAGTACCGCTACCAGTGGGAAGAACAGCCAGAGCCAATTCGGCACGGATCCCATGGTCAAAGCCAATAGAAATAGGAGAACCAATGAAATGAATAGACTCATGGTGGCCGACATGGCCGCCTGCGCCACGAAGACCTGCTCGGGAATGGGCATCTTTTTGAGATACTGAGCATTCTCCAGAAAGGAGTTGGCCCCTCGTCCGACACATTCTGAAAAAGCCATCCACGGCAAAAACCCCGAACAGAGGTAGAGGGGGAAACCAAACTCGGAAGCCAGGCCCGGGAGTTTGACCGCCATGATTCTTGTGAAGACGACCGTGTACACGAGGATTTGAGCAAGGGGAATCAGGACGTTCCATATCACCCCGATGCCAGAACCCGCGTAACGATAACGGAGGTCACTCCAGGCATTTTGGAGTATATATTTGCGATGGTGATAAAGAACCCGGATCATCGTCTTTCGCCGCTTTTTGCCATGGTCATTTCATCTTCAACGTTTCAACGGACTTTGGAAAAGGGTACGGGGCGAAGGGACCATTACCAAAAGGAAGAGGAGATTGAAAAGTGGAGACTTTCGTCCTCTGAAATCATTTCCTCCTGCCCAAACTGGACCCGTCTTGTGCTCCGCCTTCTTCCGCATCGCCCCGGGCTTCGCGATGTAAACGGGGCGCCGGCCGAATCCGACGGGTTCCTATCTGAATTGGAAAGGATTCACGCTTCAGCGAAGACGACCAGGTCTGAGACGACAGCCCAGGATCTGAAGAAAAGCGATTTTTCTCTACGGATAACGTTTCGACATTTTCAAAGATGTATCTTTTGATCTTCTCCTTGAAAATTTCTCGGTCCCACTGAAGCGCGTGGCTGCGAATCGCCACAGGATCGAATTCCTTCTCTATTTCGGAAAACCGTTTCACGGCGCCCATCAGGGATTCGATGCTGGGATCCTGAAAGAAGATGCCCGTCGGCGCCTTTCGTTCTGCTCCCGTCGGTGGATCGTATGGGATAACGGTTTCTAATGCGCCTCCCCGTCCGTAGGCAATGACCGGCTTTCCAGAGGCCATCGCCTCAACAGGAGTGATTCCAAAGTCTTCTTCCCCTGGAAAGATCAAGGCTCGGCATTTTGAAAAATAGTCTGCCACGGTTTCATCCGGCTGCCATCCCAGAAAGGTTACGTTCGATTCTGCCCGGAGCCGAAGATTTTTTTCCTCGGGTCCCGAGCCGATGACTCTTAAGGGATATCCCAAACGATTGAAAGCCTCCACGGCTAAATCGATCCTTTTGTAGGATACGAGAGAGGAGACCATCAGAAAGAAGTCTTCCTTCTCGCGCCGGAGCTGAAATCGTGACGTATCCACGGGAGGATAAATCACTTCGGCTTCCCTTCGGTAAAATTTCATGATCCGGCTTGCAACATGCTTAGAAATACACGGAAACCGGTCCACCCGGCAACTCGAGGTTACATCCCACATCCTCAAATAATGGATGAAGAGGGGGATCATTCGGCGCCCGTTCTGGCCGAAATATTCGCCGTACATGTCCCATGCATATCGCATGGGTGTCAGAAGATAGGAGATGTGAAGGGCTTTCGGCGAAGGCACAATCCCCTTGGCGACGCAATGGCTGCAGCTCAGGATGAGATCATAGTCCTTCAGGTTGAAACGTTCCACAGCCATCGGGAACAGAGGCAGGTAGTTTCTGTAACCTTTTCTTGAAAAAGGAAGATTCTGAATGAACGAAGTCTTAATGGACATCTTCTCGATAACGGGCGAAGCCGACCCGGGGATATGCAGCAGGGTGAAGAGATCAGCCTGAGGAAACAGTTCACAGAAGACTTCGAGGCACCGCTCTCCTCCTCTCATGCCAACGAGCCAGTCGTGGACAAGGGCTATCTTCATCGTAATTCCTCCAGAACGCCGTCACTAAAAATAATTGCTGCAAGCGGATGAGCAGCCGCCGTCAAGGGGCACTTTCTTCATCACGAACCGTAACCTTCTCAACCGACCTTTTTGGCAAAATCCATAGTCTCCTGAATCAGGCCGTCTTTCATCTCCAACAGCCGGTCTGCGTTTCGAGCCAACTCCTGGTTGTGTGTGACCATCAGGACGGTCAAGTCGCTGTTCCGGCTGAGATCTTTGAGGACCTCGACGATCTCCACGGATCTTCTCGTATCCAGGTTTCCCGTCGGCTCATCGGCCAGGAGGATTTCAGGCACATTTACCATCGCCCTGGCAATGGCGACCCGCTGCATCTCTCCGCCCGAAATCTGGCCCGGGAGGTGATCCTTCCGGTGCTCGATCCCTAGGAGTTTCAGCAGCTTCATCCCCTCATCCTCCGACCCCTTTTTGCGGTAAAAGGTCAGCGGCAGCATCACGTTCTCCAGGACGGTCAGGGTAGGGATGAGGTAGAAATTTTGAAAGATATACCCGAAGGTTTCCCTCCTGATCTTTGTCAGTTCCCGTTCTGAAAGACGCCTGGCATGGCTAAAGATCGATCGCCCATTCAAGTTGAGCTCTCCGGAAGTTGGATTGTCGAGGCAGCCCAGGATGTTGACCAGTGTGGTTTTGCCCGAGCCCGAGGGACCGATGATGGAGACGAAGTCTCCCCTGTTAATCCGCAGAGAAACTTCGTTTACCGCCGGGATCTGTTCGCTCCCGCGCAAATAAACTTTCTTCAGGTTGATCGCTTCCAGGATCGGCTGATTCATCTGCTCGCCTCGCTCCGGATTGCCTCCAACGGCCTGATCCTTCCCGCCTTCCAGGCAGGATAGATCCCGCTGAGAAGACCGATGCAAAGGACCGCAACCAGGGTCACCAGGATAAGTTTTATATCGATGAGCACCAGACCTCCGCTCGGAGAATAGGGCAGCAGCTGCCGGATCACCAGCCCCGTCGCCTTGGAGAAGGCGAGGGCCAGGCCGATTCCAAGGAGGCCCCCGATGGCGCAGAGAATCAGGGTCTCGATCCAGATCAGCTGGAAGATGTCCAATGGCATGGCCCCGATCGTTTTCAGGATACCGATTTCCTGAAACCGCTCGTGTACCGACATTAGGATGGTATTGATGACACCCACCATGGCGATCACGATCGCGATGACGGCGATCGAGAGGACCATCACCTTCGCTGTCGAAATGAGCCCCATGATCGTCTCTTTGACCTGCGCCAGGCTGACGACCTGTATGTCGGGGAGTTTATACAGTTTCGCCTCAAGGCGGCTGCTGTCGGCATCTTTTTTCAGCTTGATGCCCAAGGTGGTAATTTCATCCGGCTTGTCGAATACTTTCTGAAGGGTCTTGAGAGGCACAAAGATCGTCCCATCATCCTGGGTGCCCGACCTCTCCAATACGCCGACCACCTTGAACTCAATGTTCTTCTCGGGCATAAGGATTTTGTCGCCTACTTCACGCTGTTCCAGTTCGGCCGCCTCAAAGCCCATCACCACTTCATAGGCATTCTCATCGGTAAACCATCTTCCCTGCCTGAATTTGAGAAAGCTTTTCAACTCGGAAAAACTCTTGGGCTCCACACCGAAATATCCGGCGATCCCGCCGCTTTCACCCTTGTTCGGGTCGAAGACGGCCTGCATGAGGATCGGCGTTATTCTCTCCACTTCGGGCTCTTTCACGATGCTGTCAACGATCGATTGCGGCATGTAGCGGAGCCCCGTTCCGCCCTTGAGCATCAGCGTGGCCGCCTCATAGGGGCATCCCTTAGCCATGGCCATCAGCTGAAAACCCATGTTGTCGATATCCTTGTTGAGGGCCGTCTCATAACCATGGTTGAATCCAAGCAGGCTGACGAGGACCCATGCGGAAAGGGCGATCCCGACCAGGGTTAAGAGGCTTCGGACTTTTTTCCGACGCAGATTCTTCAAGGCCACTTGAGATTTGGTGATCATTTTTGCGTTGCTCCCGGATTCGATGGGACGGCTTGCGGCGAATAGACAAACTCGTCCATCAGGATAAGGTTCTTTTTCGTAGCCCTCAGGGCTGCTCTGAAATCGGCCTCCGCCTCTGGGACAGGGTTTTTGATCGCCTCGACCTTCCCGGAGGTCTTTCCAGAAATCACATCGTAACCCTCAAAATCCTTGAGTGTCAGGCCAAGGAATTGCTTCCCAAAAGTGGCATCCCGCAGTTTCCCGGCATACTTGCTGGTCATTTTCTGT
>Ga0335084_10003096_pt1 | contig 16174 bp, 14 predicted proteins | sample Lox_Sample_44_FD_206721 | JGI IMG/M metagenome (GOLD analysis project Ga0335084, IMG submission 206721) | Soil microbial communities from Loxahatchee National Wildlife Refuge, Florida, United States - Lox_Sample_4.4 | ecosystem: Environmental > Terrestrial > Soil > Wetlands | place: USA... | reverse complement strand
AGGGCTGGTTCGCGCGCTGGCGCTGGGCTCTGGTGTGGCTGACGCAGATCGTCTTCTACGGGCTGCCGTGGCTGCCGTGGAACGGTCGCCAGTCGGTGCTGTTCGACCTCGGCGCGCGGCGGTTCTATATCTTCGACCTGGTGCTGTACCCGCAGGACTTCATCTACCTGACGGGGCTGCTGGTGCTGTCGGCCTATGGCCTGTTCTTCTTCACCGCGGTCGGCGGCCGGCTGTGGTGCGGCTACGCGTGCCCGCAGACGGTCTACACCGAGATCTTCCTCTGGGTCGAGCACCGCATCGAGGGCGAGCGCGGCGCGCGCATGCGCCTGGACAAGGCGCCGTGGACGGCCGACAAGATCGTGCGCAAGACCGCCAAGCATGCGGTGTGGCTCGCCATCGCGGGGTGGACCGGCTTCACCTTCGTCGGCTACTTCACGCCGATCCGCAGCCTGTGGGCCGAGGCGTTCACGCTGTCGTTCGGGCCGTGGGAGTGGTTCTGGGTCAACTTCTACGCGCTGGCCACCTATGGCAACGCGGGCTGGCTGCGCGAGCAGGTGTGCAAGTACATGTGCCCCTACGCGCGCTTCCAGAGCGCGATGTTCGACAAGGACACGCTGGTCGTCAGCTACGACGCGGCGCGCGGCGACCCGCGCGGCCCGCGCGCGCGCAGCGCCGACCTGAAGACGGCCAACCTCGGCCATTGCATCGACTGCGGCCTGTGCGTGCACGTCTGCCCGGTGGGCATCGACATCCGCAACGGGCTACAGTACGAGTGCATCGCCTGCACCGCGTGCATCGACGCCTGCGACGGCGTGATGGACAAGATGCACTACCCGCGCGGGCTGATCCGCTACGCCACCGAGAACGGCGTGGCGCAGGGCCTGACGCGCGAGCAGATGTTCCGCCGCGTCCTGCGGCCGCGCGTGCTGATCTACGGCACGGTGCTGCTGGCGATCTCAGGCGCGTTCCTGGTCAGCCTGTCGTGGCGGATGCCGCTGAAGGTCGACGTCGTGCGCGACCGCACGTCGCTGGCGCGGCTGGTCGACGAGGGCCGCATCGAGAACGTCTACCGCATCCAGTTGATGAATGCCACCGAGCGGCCGCAGCGCTATCGCATCGGCGTGCAGGGGTTGGCCGGCGCCGAGCTGGCGGCCAGCGAGCCGCTGGAGCTGCAACCGGCGCAGGCGCGCTGGGTCACGGTGGCGGCCCGCGTGCCGCCCGAGGCGGCGCGCACCGCCGGGCCTGGCGCACATCCCATTCGCTTCCAGGTCCAGAACATCGACGATCCGGCGGTGAGCGTGACCGAGAAGTCCACCTTCATTGTGCCGCGCTGAGCGCAGAGCAAGGAGACAGACCATGAGCGATCCCGACAACCAGCGATCCACGCTGTGGCGCGTGCCGGCGCTGTGGCTGGTGATCGGGGGCCCGGCCGCGGTGGTGGTGGCCAGTTTCGTGACGTTGGGGATCGCGGTGCACGGTGCCGATCCGCCGGTGCGCGAGACCGCCGCCGCGCCGAGCGCCGAGTCGATGACGCCCGCGGTGCAGGCCCGCAACCATGTCGCCGCACAGAGCCGTTGAGCCGCCGCAGCGGCCGCTGCGCGCGCGCGTGCTGCTGATCCTGTGGCCGTCGTTCGTGATGGCCGGCGTGCTCGAGATGCTGGTGTTCGCGATCATCGACCCGGGCGCGCTGCAGTGGCCTGGCGCCGACACATTGCAGTGGAGCCGCAGCGCGATGTACTCGGTGGCGTTCCTGGTGTTCTGGGGCGTGATCGCGCTGTCGACTGCGGTCACCGAGTACCTGATGCGCGACGAGGTGCCTTGATGGTGCCTCCTTGCCCGCTTCGCTCGCGTCCCCCCGTGAGGAATCAGGCCCCTTCGGGCGGCCGGGCGGGGCCTGAGGCCGGCCGATGGATGGCGCGCTGATCGCCGCTGCCGCGCTGATGGGTTTGGCCGGCGCGCCGCACTGCACCGCGATGTGCAGCGCGGCCTGCGGCTTGGCCGTGCGCCGCTGCGCGCCGGCGCAACCGCTGGCGGGATCGGCGGCGTTTCTCGGCGGCCGCCTGTTCGGCTACGCCGCCGCTGGCGCGTTGGCGGCGTGGGTGGTGTCGTCGCTCGGCCAGCTGGCCGCCAGCGCGGCGCCGCTGCGCGCGCTGTGGACGGTGTTCCACCTCGCCGCGCTGGGGCTCGGATTGTGGCTGCTGGTGATGGCGCGCCAGCCGGCGTGGCTCGAACGCCTCGGCAGCGCGCCCGTGCGTGCGCCCGGCACGCTGGTGTTCGTCAACGGGCCGGCGCGCGCAGGAGCCGTCGGTCTCGGCTGGTTCGCGTTGCCCTGCGGGCTGCTGCAGTCGGCGCTGGTGATGGCGGCGCTGGCGGACGGGCCACTCGGCGGCGCCAGCGTGATGGCCGGCTTTGCGTTGACGTCGTCGAGTGGGCTGGCGGTGCTGCCGCTGGTGTTGCGGCGCTGGCTGCGCGGCGACGCCGCGCGCTCGCCGCGCTGGGCCATCCGCCTGGCCGGGCTCGGGCTGGCTGCGACCTCGGGCTGGGCGCTGGGCCACGGCATGTGGCAGCGCATCGCTGCGCTGTGCGGCGTCTGACGCCCTGCTCGCGCCTTACGTCACCGACAGCACCAGGGCCGCCTGCAGGATCCAGCGCCGCGCGTCGGAGCGGCTCGGGCTGGGGTCGAGCTGGTCGGCCAGCGGCGCGGTCGCGTGGGTCTCGCAGGCGATGCCGTCGAACACCGGCACCGTGGCCAGCTCGCTCAGCCGTTGCACCACGTCGGTCGACACGCCCTGGCACTCCACCGCGTCGTACAGCCGATCGAGCATGTGCGCGAATCTCTGCAATTCCTGCGGGTCGCTGACGGCGTGCAGGTCTTCGCCGACGCGTGAGGCCATCGCCCCCAGCTGTTCGGCGGCGGTGACGAACAGCGCCGCGGAAGGCCCGGGACTCGACGTCAGCAGCGCCAGGTTCTTGCCGCGCAGGGACTGGTCGCGGTGGCCACCGAGCTCGGCGTCGCCGAGCGCGCGCGCGGTCACCAGCAGTTTGCGCGCGGCCTGGCTCGACACCTGTTCGAATCTGACCACGCCGAAGCATCCTTGAATCGGCACCCACCCACCTGGCTGCGAGGCTCTGCCCGCAGCCCCCGAGGATCGAAGGCTAGCGACGCCGGCGCGGCGACAGTTGATCGCGATCAAGCCGCTGGCTCCGACACGCAACGGACACGCGCCGTTCACGCAGCGCGACGGTTTGTCGCGCCCGGTTCAGCAAGCGTTGGCGCGCCGCGGGCACCATGGCGCTGTCGCTCACGACCCAGCCCCGCCATGCTCGACACCAGCGCCGCAGTTCTGCCCGCATCGACTCCCGGCGCGCCGCCGCCGGCGCCCGAGCGGCAGCGACCCGCCGCGTGGCGCATCGGCGAGGCGATGTCGCTGATCGGGCGCACGCTGGCGCCGCTGCGGCACGTGGTGCACGAGGGCGAGGCGATCTGCCGCGCGGGGCAGCGCTTCGAGTGCCTCTACATCCTCAATTCGGGCTGCGCCAAGATCTTCAGCCTCGCCGGTGATGGCCGCGAACAGATGGTCAGCGTGAAGTTTCGCGGCGATTGGCTGGGCCTGGACGGCATCGCCGACGGCCACTACACCTGCAGCACGGTGGCGATGGACACCGGCGAAGTCTGGATCGTGCGCTACCAGGCGTTGCTCAGCGCCGCGTCGATGCAGCCGGCGCTGCTGAGCCTGCTGCACGCCGAGATGAGTCGCCAGATCTCGCGCGAGCGCGAGTCGCTGATGTCGGTCTGCACGCTGCCGGCGGGCGCGCGGGTGGCCGAGTTCCTGCGCCTGTGGGCCGACTCGCTCGACGAGCGCGGCCTGCGCAACGACCAGATCACGTTGCCGCTGAGCCGGGCCGAGATCGGCAACTACCTCGGCCTGACGCTCGAGACCGTGAGTCGCTCGCTGTCGAAACTGGCGCGCTGCAAGCTCATCAGCTTCGCCGAGCGGCGGCGCCGCGACCTGCAGATCCCCGACATCGACGCCCTGGCGGCGTACGTGCAGCGCAGCGTCGCACCGACACTGCAGTAGCGCGCATTGGGCCGGCGCGCATCAGCGCGGGCTCGGCACCACTCGCGCGATCGCCGCCATCAGTTGCTCGCGCGAGAACGGCTTGCGCAGCAGCTCCCGCGTCGGCGTCGCCGACGGCGCAGGGGGCAGGTCGCTCGCGTAGCCGGACATCAGCAGCACCGGCAACGCCGGCCGCAGGTGCTGCGCGGCCTGGGCCAGCGCAATGCCGCTCATGCCGACGCCGAGCGCCACGTCGCTGAGCAGCAGGTCGAAGACGGCATCGGACTGCAGCAGGCGCAGCGCCGGCTCGCCGTGGCTGGCATGGGTGACCTCGCACGACGCGCCTTCGAGGAAGCCTTGCGCCACCACGGCCACCGCAGCGTCGTCCTCGACCAGTAGTACCCGCAGCCCGCGGCAGGCTGTGCCGGGCGCCGCTGCCTCGGCATCGGCGGGCGCAGCCGGCTGGCGCGCACGCGGCAGGTACAGGGTCACCGTTGTGCCACGGCCGAGCGCGCTGTCGATCGCGACCGCGCCGTGCGATTGCTTGACGAAGCCGTAGACCGTGCTCAGCCCGAGCCCGGTGCCGTGGCCGGTCTGCTTGGTGGTGAAGAACGGCTCGAATGCGCGATCGCGCACTTCCTCGGACATGCCGGCACCGCTGTCGGCGACCGCGATCGCGACGTAGCCGTCGTCGGACGCCGACTCGGCCAGTTCAGCGCGCACCGGCGCGGGCAGCTCGGCACAGGCATCGGCGATGAAGCGCAGCGTACCCCCGGAGGGCATCGCGTCGCGGGCGTTGATCGCGAGGTTGAGCAGGGCCGACTCGAGCTGCCCGACGTCGGCGCGCACCGGGGGACAGCCGCCGGCCATCTCGACGCCGATCACGATCCGCTGATCGAGCGTCCGCCGCAGCATGTCGGCCAGCGAGTTGCACAGCTGCGCGACGTCGATCGCGCTCGGCTGCAGCACCTGCCGGCGCGAAAAGGCGAGCAGCTTGCCGGTCAGCTCGGCGCCGCGCCGCGCCGCGCGTGCGGCCGCGTTGACCAACTGCTGCCCGGCTTCGTCGTCGCTCAAGCACGGCAGCTCCTGCAGCATCTGCAGGTTGCCCTGGATGACGGTGAGCAGGTTGTTGAAGTCGTGCGCGATGCCGCCGGTGAGCTGGCCGACGCTCTCGAGCCGCTGCGCGTGGTTGAGCGCCTCCTCCGAATCAGCGCGCTGCAGGCTCGCCGCCAGCAGGTTGCCCAGCGAATCGAGGAAGTTCACCTCGTCGGACCCAAAGGGCCTGTCCGCGCGCGAGCTCACCGAGAGCGCGCCGATCACACGGCCGCGGTCGGACACCGGCACCGCGAGGGCGCTGGTGAGGCCGAGCTCGAGGTACACCGGCGGCACCGCGAAGCGACGCTCGCTGGCGTAGTCCTCCACGATCACCGGCTTGCCCTGCTGCACCACGTAGCCCGGTGGCGTGTCCGCGCGGTTGGCCACGCGCGCCCCGACCGGCTCGCCGGGAACGCCGCCGACCCCGGCGGCGACGCGGAACTCGAGCCGGTCGGGCTCGAGCACGAAGACGCGCACCACGTCGGCATGCAGCGCCTCGGCGCACAGGCCGGGCAGGCGCTCGAACAGCACCTGCGGATCGCGGGCGTCGACCGCGGCGCGGCCGAGCTGCGCGACGAACTCGTTGTAGCGCGAGCGCCGCGTCGCCAGCTGGATACGCGGGTAGTCGCTCATGTCGCGAATGGCGGCGACCACCAGCGGCCGGCCGTTGGCGAGCACCGGGCTCAACGCGATCTCCACCTGCACCTCGCTGCCGTCGCTGCGTCGCGCCGCGAGGCGCTGGGTGCCCATCGGCCGCGGCCGCGGATCGCGCCCGTAGGCGTTGCGGTAGGTCGCATGACGCGGGCGCGTCGCGTCGGGCACCAGGGCATCGACGGACAGGCCGAGCAACGCGTCGGGCTCGTAGCGCAGCAGGCTGGCGGCCGCCGGGTTGGCCAGCGCGATCGTGCCCGATGCATCGGTGACGATCAGCGCATCCGGATAGCCGGCAAACAGCGCGCAGAAGACACCGTCGTCGCCCGCGTCATGCGGCGGTATCGAGGCCGCGGCGTCGGGCGCGTCGCGCATGGGTTCAGCCGTTGCTCACGGGCGGCACGAACAGATAGCCCGCGCCGCGCACCGACTTGATGATCCGCGGCTCGCCCGCATCGGCCTCGATCTTGCGGCGCAGGCGCCCGATCTGCACGTCGATCGTGCGCTCGAACGGGCCCGGCTCGCGGCCGTGCGTGTGCTCGAGCAAGAAGTCGCGCGACAGCACGCGCCCTGCGTGTCGGGCCAGCACGTGCAGCAGTTGGAACTCGCCGGCGGTGAGCGGCACCTCGCGGCCGTCGGGGTCGGTCAGCCGGTGCGCGGCCGCGTCGAGCGACCAGCCGGCGAACAGCAACGCCTGCCGTGCCGCGCCGCCGGCCGCACCATTGGGCGTCGCGTCCGGCGAGATGCGACGCAGCACAGCCTTCACGCGCGCCAGCAGCTCGCGCAGCTCGAACGGCTTGGTCACGTAGTCGTCGGCGCCGACCTCGAGGCCAGCCACCTTGTCGACGGCGTCGTGCTGGCCGCTGACGATGATCAGGCCGCAGCGCCAGTGCTCGCGCAGGCGGCGCGCGATCGAGAAGCCGTCTTCGCCCGGCAGTCCGAGGTCCAGCAGCACCAGCGCTGGTGGGTCGGCAGCCAGCAGATCGAACAGCGTCGGCCCGCTGTGCAGTTGACTGACGCGGAAGCCCTTGCCGCCGAGGTAGTTGGCCAGCAGCCGCGTGATCTCGACTTCGTCGTCGAGCACCGCCAGATGGACCGCATTGCCTGCGTTGCGCGCGCTGGGTGCCTCCAAGGACCGTTCCTGCCCGTTCGGGAACACCAGCCTACCAGCTTTGCCGCGCAGACCCGCGCGCAGGGTCACCGCACGAGCTGTGCAACAACCGCGCGGAACGAGCGCGCAGCCTGGTCACGCGCTTGGATCGGGACGCTGGTGCCCGGGGCCGGACTCGAACCGGCACGCCTTGCGGCGAGGGATTTTGAGTCCCTTGCGTCTACCGATTTCGCCACCCGGGCTGGAGTGGGGCGCTGCGACGCTGGGGGCGCGGATTATGGCACGCAGGGCCGGCGGGGGCTTTGTGGGAGGGGCCACAATGCGTGCTCGGTCGTCAAGATCAGCATGCCCGAATACAAGACCCTCGAAGACGCCATCGGCGACACGCCGCTCGTGCGCCTGCAGCGGCTGCCCGGACCGCAGCAGGCCGAGCGCGGCAACCTGATCCTCGCCAAGCTGGAGGGCAACAACCCGGCAGGTTCGGTGAAGGACCGGCCGGCGATCAGCATGATCCGGCGCGCCGAGGAGCGCGGCGAGATCAAGCCGGGCGACACGCTGATCGAGGCCACCTCGGGCAACACCGGCATTGCACTGGCCATGGCGGCCGCGATCCGCGGCTACCGCATGGTGCTGGTGATGCCCGAAGACCTGTCGGTCGAGCGCGCGCAGACGATGAAGGCGTTCGGCGCCGAACTGATCCTCACGCCGCGTTCCGGCGGCATGGAGTACGCGCGCGACCTCGCCGAGCAACTGCAGCGCGACGGCAAGGGCCGCGTGCTCGACCAGTTCGCCAACGCCGACAACCCGCGCATCCACTACGAGACCACGGGTCCGGAGCTGTGGCGTCAGACGGAAGGGCGCATCACGCACTTCGTCAGTGCGATGGGCACCACCGGCACCATCACCGGGGTCAGCCGCTACCTGCGCGAGCGCAAGCCGGAGGTTCGAATCGTCGGGGCGCAGCCCGCCGAAGGCTCGCGCATTCCGGGCATTCGCAAGTGGCCGCAGGAGTACCTGCCGAAGATCTACGACCCCAAGGCCGTCGACGAGCTGGTGCTGGTGTCGCAGGCCGACGCCGAGGAGATGGCGCGCCGCCTGGCGCGCGAGGAAGGGCTGTTCGCCGGCATCTCGGCCGCCGGCGCGTGCTGGGTTGCGCTGCAGGTCGCGGCGCAGGTGCGCGGTGCGACCATCGTGTTCGTGGTGTGCGATCGCGGCGATCGCTATCTGTCGACCGGCGTATTCCCCGCTTGACGATGGCCCCCGCCGCCTATCGCTTCTGTCCGGTCTGCGCCACCGAGCTGCAGCTGCTGGCGCAGCTGGAAGACGGCGGCGAGAAGCTGCGCCTGCGCTGCCCTGCGTGCGGCTGGACCCACTGGAACAACCCGACGCCGGTGCTGGCCGCGGTGATCGAGTGCGCCGATCGCGAGGGCCGCGTGCTGCTCGCGCGCAACGCGGCGTGGAGCGGCCGCACGTTCGCGCTGATCACCGGCTTCATGGAGGCCGGCGAGTCGCCGGAGCACGGCATTCGCCGCGAAGTGACCGAAGAGACCGCGCTCGACGTCGAAGCGCTCAAGCTGATCGGCGTGTACGAGTTCGAGCGCATGAACCAGGTCATCATCGCCTACCACGCGCTGGCACGCGGCGAGGTCCGGCTGTCGCCGGAGCTGGCGGAGTACAAGCTGTTCGCGCCGCAGGACATCGTCTGCTGGCGCGCCGGCACCGGCTATGCGCTGGCCGACTGGCTGCGCTCGCGCGGCCACGAGCCGCGCTTCATGGAGCTTCCGCGGCGCCCGTAGAATCGTCCGCCATGCAAGCCCAGAAAGAGCTCGACACCCGCGGTCTGAACTGCCCGCTGCCGATCCTCAAGGCCAAGAAAGCCTTGGCCGACATGCAGAGCGGCGACGTGCTGAAGGTGGTGTCGACGGACCCCGGCTCGATGCGCGACTTCCAGGCCTTCGCGCGCCAGACCGGCAACGAACTGCTCGAGCAGAGCAGCCGCGCCGACGAGTTCATCCACTACCTGCGCCGGCGCTGACGCGGCGCGCTCAGACCTTGAGTTCGCCCAGGTAGCGGCGGAACCCGGGGCCGACCTCGCGGTGCGCCAGGGCCAGTTCGACGTTGGCCTGCAGGAATCCTTCCTTGCTGCCGCAGTCGTAGCGCTTGCCCTCGTAGCGGTACGCGAACACCTTCTCGCGGCGCAGCAGCGATGCGATGCCGTCGGTGAGCTGGATCTCGCCGCCGACGCCCCGCGCCTGGGTGGCGATCTCGTGGAACACCCCGGGCGTCAGGATGTAGCGGCCCGCCACCCCCAGGCGCGAGGGTGCCACCTCGGGCGCCGGCTTCTCGACGATGCGGGTGACGTCGACCAGGCGGTCGTTCACCGGCGTGCCATCGACGATGCCGTAGCGTCTGGTGTGCTCGGCCGGCACCTCCTGCACCGCGAGGATCGATGCGCGCCACTCCGCGAAGCAGTCGACCATCTGCTTGAGCACCGGTGGGTCGCCGACCATCAGGTCATCGGCCAGCAGCACCGCAAACGGCTCGTTGCCGACCAGGCGCTGACCGCACAGCACCGCATGTCCCAATCCGAGGGCCTGTGCCTGGCGCACGTAGATGCACTCCATGTCGTCGGGTTTCACCCGACGCACCACGCTCAGTAACTCTTGCTTACCCGCTTGTTCAAGGGCTACCTCGAGCTCGAACGTCATGTCAAAGTGGTCTTCGATGGGTCGCTTATGACGGCCGGTCACAAAGATCATTTCCCGCACGCCCGCCGCGTAAGCCTCTTCGACCGCGTACTGGATCAAGGGCTTGTCGACCACCGGCAGCATCTCCTTCGGCTGGGCCTTGGTGGCTGGAAGAAAGCGGGTGCCCAGGCCGGCGACTGGGAAAATGGCCTTGTTGACCAACATACGAATCAAATAAAGATTGTTGGGGCGCTGATGGGGGATTCTGGCACGGCGGTTCGGGCGCGCGGCTCCGCAAGTGAGCGGGATGACGCATGGACGTCCTGATCGTCGAGCCCCTCGAACCGGAGGTCATGCACTGGCTCGTCGCGCGCCACGCGGTGCGCTACGCGCCCGATCTCGCGCGTGATCCGCGCGCCTTCCGGCAGGCGCTGTTCAACGTGCGCGCGATGATCATCCCGCCGTCCGTGGCGGTGGACGCACAGGTGCTGCACTACGCGCCGGTGCTGCGCGCGGTGGGACGCCTGAGCTCTGGCGCCGAGAACATCGACACCGATGCCTGCGCGCGCGCCGGCGTTGAGGTGGTGCGGCCGATCAACGCCAGCGCGGCCGCCGAGGCCGAGTTCATGATCGGAGCGCTGCTGCAGATGTTCCGCCGCGTGCCGGTGCTCAGCGCCGAAGGGCTGCTGGTCGGCCGCGAGCTCGGCGGCGCCACCGTCGGCCTGGTGGGCATGACGCCGGCGGCGCGGCCGCTGGCGCAACTGCTCGGCGCCTTCGGCTCGCGCGTGGTCGGCTACGACCCGGCGGTGCACGTGTCCGACGGCCTGTGGAATCGCTGGAAGGTCGAGCCGCTCGGCCTGCGCGAGCTGATGGAGCAGTCCGACGCGGTGTGCGTGATGCTCACCTACTTCTCGCGCTACCACGGCCTGCTCGGCGAGCGCTTTCTGCCGTCGTGCAAGCCGAACCAGGTGCTGGTGTCGATCGCCCACTCGAGCCTGTTCGACGAGATGGCGCTGGCCGAGGTGCTCGGCTCGGGGCGCATGGCCGCGGCGTGGTTCGACAGCCTCGAGCCCGGCATGCTCGACCCGGGCCGTCCGCTGCACGACGTCGACACCCTGCAGGTGACGCCGCGGGTGGCGAGCACGACGCGCGAGTCGCGCATCCGCAGCGCCTGGGCGGTGGCGCGTCGCATCGACGAGCTGCTGTCGGCAGCGACGCCAGCGCGCGGCGAGTTCAGGCCGACTGCGCCAGACGATCCTGTTGATCTTCGAGCCGGCGAAGCGCCTGTTTGAAGTCGGCCACGCGCTGACGCTCCTGTTCCACCACCGCCGCCGGCGCGCGCTGCACGAAGCTCGGATTGCCGAGCTTGCCCTCTGCCTTGCCGATCTCGCCGAGCAGCCGCTCGATCTCCTTGCCGATGCGCGCGCGCTCGGCGCCGACGTCGATCGGCACGTGCAGCGCGAGCCGCGTGTCGCCGACCACTGCCACCGGCGACCGCGCGGCGGCAGCGACGAACGCGGCCTCGTCGGCGAACGCCCTGACCTCGGCGAGGCGTGACAGCGCCGCCAGCAGCGGTGCGCACGACGCGACGAAGGCCGCATCGCCGACGGCGTACAGCGGCACCTTCTGCGCGGGCGACAGGTTCATCTCGCCACGCAGGCTGCGCACCGCGAGCACCAGCGCCTTGAGCTTGCCGACCCAGGCATCGGCCTGCGCATCGACCTTCTGCAGCTCGGCCTGCGGATAGCGCGCCGTCGCCACGGTGTCGCTCGAATCCGCCGCGCGGCGACCCGCGACCACCGAGACGCGCTCCCACAGCTCGGCGGTGATGAACGGCGCCACCGGGTGCAGCAGCCGCAACACCGTCTCGAGCACGCGGATCAGCGTGCGCCGCGTGGCGCGCTGCTCGGGCACGCCACCTTGCGCCAGCTGCACCTTGGCGATCTCGATGTACCAGTCGCAGTATTCGTCCCACACGAACTGGTAGATCGCGTGGGCGACGTTGTCGAGCCGGTATTCGGCGAAGCCCGCCGCCACCGCGGCCTCGACGCGCTGCAGCTCGCCGGTGATCCAGCGATCCGCTGGCGAGAAGGTCGCATATCCATGGGCTTTGCCACCGGGCTCGCAGTCGGCCTTGGCGTGCTCCATCAGCCCGCAATCCTGGCCCTCGCAGTTCATCAGCACGAACTTGGTCGCGTTCCAGAGCTTGTTGCAGAAGTTGCGGTAGCCCTCGCAGCGCTTGCTGTCGAAGTTGATGTTGCGGCCCAGTGACGCCAGCGCGGCGAACGTGAAGCGCAGCGCGTCGGCGCCGTAGCCGGGGATGCCGTGCGGAAACTCCTTCTTCGTCGCCTCGCGGATGGCCGGCGCCGTTTCGGGCTTGCGCAGGCCGGTGACGCGCTTGTCGAGCAGCGGCTGCAGCGCGATGCCGTCGATCAGGTCGACCGGGTCGAGCACGTTGCCTTCGCTCTTGCTCATCTTGTGGCCGTGCGAATCGCGCACCAGGCCGTGGATGTAGACGTGGCGGAACGGCACCGTGCCCGTGAAATGGGTCGTCATCATGATCATGCGGGCGACCCAGAAAAAGATGATGTCGTAACCGGTGACCAGCACGGTCGACGGCAGAAACAGATCCTGCTCGATCGTCTTGGCCGGCCAGCCCAGCGTCGAGAACGGCACCAGCGCGCTCGAGTACCAGGTGTCGAGCACGTCCTCGTCGCGCGTCAGCGCGCCGCCGTAGCCGGCGGCCGTGGCGCGTGCGCGGGCCTCGGCTTCGTCGCGGCCGACGAACAGCTCGCCGTTGGTGCCGTACCAGGCCGGGATCTGATGCCCCCACCACAGCTGGCGCGAGATGCACCAGTCCTGGATGTTGTGCATCCACTGGTTGTAGGTGTTCACCCATTGCTCGGGGTAGAACTTCACCTCGCCGCTCTCGACCACGCGGATCGCCTTGGCCGCGATCGACTCGCCGTCGCGCCCGGGCTTGCTGACCGCGACGAACCACTGGTCGGTCAGCATCGGCTCGACGATCTGCCCGGTGCGCTCGCAGCGCGGCACCGTGAGCTTGTGCTTGCGCGTCTCCTCCAGCAGGCCCGCGGCCTGCAAGTCGGCCACGATGTTCTTGCGCGCCACGAAGCGGTCGAGCCCGCGGTACGCCGGTGGCGCGTTGTCGTTCAGCGTGGCATCGAGGTTGAGCACTCCGAGCATCGGCAGCCCGTGGCGCTGGCCCACCGCATAGTCGTTGGCGTCGTGCGCCGGCGTCACCTTGACGACGCCGGTGCCGAACGCGCGGTCGACGACCGCATCGGCGATGACCGGGATCTCACGCTCGGTGAGCGGCAGCCGCACGCGACGGCCGACGAACTGCGCGTAGCGCCCGTCGTCGGGGTGCACCATCAACGCGACGTCGCCGAGCATGGTCTCGGGCCGCGTGGTGGCGACGGTGAGGTGCCCGCCGCCGTCGACCAGCGGATAGCGGATCAGCCACAACGAGCCGTCTTCCTCTTCCGACACCACCTCGAGATCGGACACCGCCGATTTCAGAACCGGGTCCCAGTTGACCAGCCGCTTGCCGCGGTAGATCAGGCCCTCGTCGTAGAGGCGCACGAAGGTCTCGTTGACCACCGACGAGAGCTTCTCGTCCATCGTGAAGTACTCGTGCGCCCAGCTGACGCTGTCGCCCATGCGGCGCATCTGCCGCGTGATGGTGGCCCCGGAGCTGTGCTTCCAGTCCCACACCTGCGCGACGAAGTTCTTGCGCCCGAGGTCGTGGCGCGACAGACCGGTGTCCAGCAACTGGCGCTCGACGACGATCTGCGTCGCGATGCCGGCATGGTCGGTGCCCGGGACCCACAGCGTGTTGAAGCCGCGCATGCGGTGGTAGCGCGTCAGCGCGTCCATGATCGTCTGGTTGAACGCGTGGCCCATGTGCAGCGTGCCGGTCACGTTGGGCGGTGGCAGCTGGATCGCGAACGACGGCCTGCCGGGGTCGAGCGTCGGCGCGTAGACGCCGCTGCGCTCCCACAGGGGCCCCCAGCGCGCCTCGATCGGGCCGGGCTCGAACGACTTGGCAAGGGGTTCGGTCATGCTTCGGTGACGCCAGGTGACTTGCGCGGTGACGGATGGGATTCTAGGTGGCAGGCCGCACCCGCCGGGCGTAAGCTCGATGCCCGGTGCATCGCAGGAGGATCCGATGAAGTCGCGTCGTGTCACTTCAGCATGGGGCCGGGTGCGGCGCTCGCTGGCGCGTGGCGGTGTGGCGGTGCTGGTGGCGCTGGTGGCCGCATGCGGCGGCGACTCGAACGACACGCTGTCGTGCGACGTGGTGTCTCGACAGGGCGCCTTGCACGACTACTTCTTCGATTGGTACTTCTGGTACGCGCTGAGTCCGTTTCCGCTGCCCGGCACCCAACCGACCCTCGACGCCTACTTCGAGTCGCTGCTCTATACGGGCAGCGACCCGAGCTTTCCCGCCGATCGCTGGAGCTTCCACCAGAGCACGAGCAGCTTCGTGCAGTTCTATGGCTACGGGCAGACGCTCGGCTACGGGCTCGCGGTCGCCGGCCTTGAGGTAACGACGCCGACGCCGCAGCCCGCCGCACCGCTGTGGGTGCGCTACGTCGAGCCGCAGTCGCCGGCGGCGGCGGCCGGCGTGGTGCGCGGCGACCAGGTGGTGTCGGTCAACGGCCGGCCGGCGTCCGACATGATCGCGGCCGGCGATTTCTCGGTCTTCACGCCGGCTGCCGCGGGCGACACGATCCACGTGGTGCTCGAGAACGCTGGCGCCCAACGCAACGTCGACCTCGTGGCCAGCGTGTTCGCGCTGACACCGGTGCCCACGGCCACCGTCGTCGCGTCGCCGGGCGGACGCAGGATGGGGTACCTGGTGGTCAAGGGCATGCTCGACCAGGCGGCGGATCCGCTGGCGTCGGCGTTCGCCGTGTTCGCGAGCCAGGGCGTCGACGAGCTGGTGATCGACCTGCGCTACAACGGCGGCGGCTTGGTCTCGATCGGCCGCCTGTTGGCGTCGTACGTGAACCCGGGGCTCACCGCCGGCCAGACCTACGCGGCGCTGCGCTTCAGCGACAAGCGCGCCAACGCCAACACCACCTACGTCTTCCGCACGCCCGGCAATGCGCTCGCTCTGACGCGCGTGTACGTGCTGCAGGGTCCGCGCACCTGCTCCGCGGCCGAGCAGGTGGTCAACGCGCTGAAGCCGTTCGTCGACGTGGTGCAGATCGGCGACACCAGCTGCGGCAAGCCGCTGGGCTTTCAGCCGGTCGACGATGGTTGCGGCGAGACTTTCGCGGTGATCAATTTCGAGACCGTCAACGCCAACAACGAAGGCCGCTACTTCGACGGCCTGGCGCCGCAATGCGTGGTGGCCGAGGACTTCAGCAAGCCTCTGGGCGCGCTCGACGAACCGCTGTTGGCCGTTGCGCGCAACGACGCCGACGGCATCGCCTGCCCGGTGGTGCCGGCATCGACCCGGCAAAGGCCGCTCTCCGGGTCGCCGTGGCGGCGGCCACCGAGCCTCGAAGGCGAGCGGCCGGCGATGATTCCGCGCTGAACGTGGCCGGGCGGCGCATCGGCGCGCCGCTGCCGGCGCTACATGAAGAGGTGCTCGCCCGCGTTCTCGCCGCCCAGGATCACGTAGTTCACCTTGCGCAGGTCGGCCAGCACGCGGCCACCGGCGTAGCTGATCGAACTCTGCACGTCCTCGCGCATCTCGCGCAGCGTGTCGCCCAGCCTGCCCTTGATCGGCTCGAGGATGCGCTTGCCCTCGACGTGCTTGTACTCGCCCTTGTTGAAGTCGCTGGCCGAGCCGTAGTACTCCTTGTAGAGCTTGCCGTCGACTTCGACGGTGGTGCCCGGGCTCTCCTCGTGGCCGGCGAACAGCGAGCCGATCATCACCATCGCGGCGCCGAAGCGCACGCTCTTGGCGATGTCGCCGTGGTGGCGGATGCCGCCGTCGGCGACGATCGGCTTGGTGGCCACGCGAGCGCACCACTTCAACGCCGACAGCTGCCAGCCGCCGGTGCCGAAGCCGGTCTTCAGGCGCGTGATGCACACCTTGCCCGGGCCGATGCCGACCTTGGTGGCGTCGGCGCCCCAGTTCTCGAGGTCGATCACGCCTTCGGGCGTGCCGACGTTGCCGGCGATCACGAACGTCTTCGGCAGCCGCTTCTTGATGTGCTCGATGGTGCGGCGCACGCTGTCGGCGTGGCCGTGCGCGATGTCGATCGTGATGTAGTCCGCGCCGACGCCGTCGGCCGCGAGCCGATCGATCACCGCCTGGTCGCTGTCCTTGACGCCCGAGCTGATCGAGACGAACAGGCCCGCCTTGCGCATGCGCATCGCGAACCCCACGTTGTCGAGGTCGAAGCGGTGCATGACGTAGAAATGCCCGCTGCGGGCCAGCGACTCGGCGATCGACTCGTCGATCACGGTCTTCATGTTGGCCGGCACCACCGGCAGCGTGAAGCGGCGGCCACCGAACTCCACCGACGGGTCGCACTCGCTGCGGCTGTCGACGCGGCACTTGCGCGGCAGCAGCAGGATGTTGTCGTAGTCGA
>Ga0335084_10003095_pt1 | contig 16177 bp, 13 predicted proteins | sample Lox_Sample_44_FD_206721 | JGI IMG/M metagenome (GOLD analysis project Ga0335084, IMG submission 206721) | Soil microbial communities from Loxahatchee National Wildlife Refuge, Florida, United States - Lox_Sample_4.4 | ecosystem: Environmental > Terrestrial > Soil > Wetlands | place: USA... | reverse complement strand
CCTCGCCTCCGACCTGCTTTCGCCGGAGCAATACCGCAAGGAGACCCAGCGCTTCGCGCAGAAGCTCTTCGCGAAGGCGCACAAGGCGATCCTGCGCGGCGGGCGCGCCACCCACCACACGGTGACGCTGGAGGACGACCTGCCGTGGCGCGCCATCATCAAGGCGGCCAAGGCGCGCAAGTGCGACGTGATCGTGATGGCCTCGCACGGCCGCCGCGGGCTCTCCGCCGTGGTGCTGGGCAGCCAGACCACCAAGGTCCTCACACACTCGAAGACGCCGGTCCTGGTCTGCCGCTGAACGCGGCTTCAGGTCCCCAGCAACGCACGCACGTGCGCGGCCACGCTGTGCGATAGCGCGAACAGGTCGTAGCCGCCTTCCAGCGTCGAGACGATGCGCCCCTTGCAGTGGCGCTCGGCGATGGCCACCAGCTCGCCGGTGACCCACTCGTAGTCCTTCTCCACCCAGCGCAGGTTCGCCATGCCGTCGGCGCGGTGGGCGTCGAATCCCGCCGAGACGTAGATCAATTCGGGCGCGAACGCCTCGAGGCGCGGCTTCCACACCTCGTGGAAGGCGGCGCGCAGCGCTTCCCCCGTGGAGCCGGGCGGCAGGCCCACGTTGGCCATGTTGGGACCCATGGGCTCGTCGCCGAGGAACGGATAGAGCCCGCGCTGGAAGGTCGAGGCCATGAGGACGCGCTCGTCGTTGGCGAGGATGTCCTCCGAGCCGTTGCCGTGGTGCACGTCGAAGTCCACGAGCGCAACGCGCTTCACGCCCCGCACGTCGAGCGCGTGCCGGATGCCGACGGCGACGTTGTTGAAGAAGCAGAAGCCCATGGCCGCCTCGCGCGTGGCGTGGTGGCCCGGCGGGCGCACCGCGCAGAAGGCGCGCGTCACCTCGCCGTCCAGCACTAGGTCGGTGGCGAGCACGGCCGCCCCCGCCGCGTGCAGCGCCGCGTCGAGGGTGTGCGAGTTCATGGCGGTGTCCGGGTCGACCTGCACGTAGCCGACCTGCGGCGAGCGCGCCATCAGCTCGTGCACGTAGAGCGACGTGTGCGCACGGCAGAGCTGCTCGACAGTGGCCGCGGGCGCGTCGTAAGGCACCAGCAAGCCCATGAGCCCGCTGGAGAGCAGGTAGTCCGAAATCGCATCCAGGCGCTCGGGGCATTCCGGATGGTCCGGCCCCATGTCGTGGCGCAGGCAGGACGCGTGCGTGATATAGGCGCAGGTCATGGTTGCAGGCTAGCCCGGGGCGGGGATAGCCCATTGCCCCAGATCAACCCCTTTCGAGCCCCCCGGGCGACAATAAGATTCATGAAGATTCCCGGCTCGAGGAAGGCGCTCGGCGGCACCGCGTTGGCGATCCTCGCGCTGGCGCTTGCCGGCGCGCGCCTGTACCTCGGCCCCCAGGTCTCATCCTACGTGGTGAAACGCGGCGACCTCGTGCAGGCGGTGGTCGCGAGCGGCCGCGTGGAGTCGCCGCGCAGGGTCGAGATCGGCAGCGCCCTGGTGGGCACGGTCGTCGCGGTCCCGGTGGCCGAGGGCCAGGCGGTCAAGGCCGGCCAGCTCCTGGTGCGCCTGGACGACGCCGAGGCGCGCACGGCCGTGGCCGCGGCGCAATCGGCGGTCGCGCAGGCCGAGGCGCGCGTCGCCCAGCTTGCGCGCACCAGCCTCCCGGTGGCCTCCGAGGCCGCGCGGCAGGCCGAAACCAACCTGGTGAACGCCGAGCGCTCGCTGCTGCGCAACCGCGAGCTCTTCGACCGCGGCTTCATCGGCCAGGCGGCGCTCGACGAAGCGCAGCGCGCGCGCGACGTCGCCTCGAGCCAGCTCGACGCCGCGCGCGTCCAGGAAGCGAGCGTGAGGCCCCAGGGCGCCGACTACCTCGTGGCCCAGACGGCGCTCGCCCTCGCCCGGGCCGCGCTCGCCCAGGCCCAGGCCCACCTCGCCCTCACCAACATCGTGGCGCCCGTGGACGGCACGCTCATCACGCGCGACGTGGAGGTGGGCAACGTCGTGCAGCCAGGCAAGGTGCTGTTCGCGCTGTCGCCCGCGGGCGAGACGCAGCTCACGGTGCAGATCGACGAGAAGAACCTCAACTTCCTGCGCGTGGGCGAGAAGGCGCTCGCGTCCGCCGACGCCTATCCGGGCCAGCGATTTCCCTGCGAGCTCGTCTACATCAACCCCGGCATCGACGCCACGCGCGGCTCGGTCGAAGTGAAGCTCACGGTGCCGCACCCGCCCGCCTACCTGCTCCAGGACATGACGGTGTCGGTGGACATCGAGGTGGCGCGCCGCCCCGGCGTGCTTTCGGTCCCCGTCGATGCCGTGCACGATCCGGCGTCCGACACGCCCTGGGTGCTGGTGGCGCAGGACGGGCGCGCCGTGCGCCGCACCGTGAAGGTCGGCGTGCGCGGCACGCAGGGCCTGGTGGAGATCGTCGAGGGGCTCGCGGAAGGCGACCGCGTCATCCCGACCACGGAGACCGCCGCGCACGAGGGGCGCCGCGTGAGGGCCGCGTGAAGTCCTGGATGCCGTTCGAGGTGATCGCGGCGCTGCGCTTCCTGGGCGAAGGCCGCATGCAGACCACGTTCATCATCGTCGGCGCCTCCATCGGCGTGGCGGTGGTGGTCTTCATGTCCGCGATCCTCACCGGCATGCAGGCCAACATCATCCGCCGCTCGCTCCTTTCGCAGCCGCACATCGTGATCCAGCCTGCCGAGGAAGTGGCGCGGCCGCTGCGCGATCCCCGGGACGAAGCGCCGACGGTACAGAAGCGCACGCAGCGCCTGCTCTCCATCGACCAGTGGCAGGCGCATTCGCAGGTCATCCGCGACATGCCCGGCGTGGATGTGGTGACGCCCACGGTGGCGGGCCCGGCCTTCGCGCTGCGCGGCGACGCCAACCGGTCCGTCTCCCTCACCGGCATCGATCCCGACGATTTCGTGCGCATCGTGCCCTTGCCCGACAAGATCGTCGCGGGCACCTGGCGGCTCACCAGCACCGACGTGCTGATCGGCACGGAGCTCGCGACCGACCTGGGCGCCGCGGTGGGCGACAAGATGCGCCTCGCCACGCCCAACGGCGCCGCGCTCACGCTCACGATCACCGGCATCTTCGACCTGGGCTCCAAGGGCGTGAACGAGCGCAACGTCTACGTGCTGCTGCGCACCGCGCAGGACCTGCTCAACCTGACCGGCGGCGCCTCCAACCTCGACGTGACCGTGAAGGACCTCTGGCAGGCGGAGAACATCGCGCAGCGCATCAACGCGCGCGTCGGCCTCGAGGCCGACAGCTGGATCCGCACCAACAACCAGCTCTTCATCGCGCTCAACGCGCAGACCATCTCCAACACGGCGCTGCGCATCGCGGTGGCGATCTGCGTCGCGCTCGGCATCGCGAGCGTGCTCGTGGTGTCCGTGGTGCAGAAATCGCGCGAGATCGGCATCCTGCGGGCCATGGGCGCTTCGCGCCTCCAGGTGATGAACGTGTTCCTCATCCAGGGCGGCATCGTGGGGCTCGTGGGCTCGATATTCGGCTCGGCGATCGCCGCCGCCTTCCTCAAGGCCTGGGAGGTCATGCTCAAGAACCCCGACGGCACGCCGCTCTTCCAGCTGCATTTCGAGCCGAAGCTCGCGGTGTGGGCTGCGATCATCGCCACGCTCACGGGCCTGGCGGCGGCGGTCACGCCGGCGCGCCGTGCCGCGCGCCTCGACCCGGTGGTGGCGATCCGTGGCTGAGGCCGTCATTCGCCTCGAGGGCGTGCGCAAGGCCTATCCCGGCGCGGGCGGCGAGGACGTCGAGGTGCTGCACGGCATCGACCTCGGCCTGGACCGCGGCGAGTTCGTGGCCCTCATGGGCCCGTCGGGCTCGGGCAAGAGCACGCTGCTCAACCTGGTGGGCCTGCTCGACCGCCCGACGGGCGGGCGCATCCTCATCGCCGGGGCCGACACGACGGCTCTCGACGAGGCGGCCATCACGCAGCTGCGCGGAAAGCGCATCGGCTTCGTCTTCCAGTACCACTACCTCATCCCGGCCTTCACCGCCATCGAGAACGTGATGATGCCGATGCTGCTCGCCCGCGGGCGCCCCGACGAGGCGATGCGCAAGCGCGCCGCGGCGCTCCTCGCGCAGGTGGGCCTCACGCAATGGGAAAACAACAAGGTGAACTTCCTGTCCGGCGGGCAGCAGCAGCGCGTGGCGATCGCGCGGGCGCTCGCGATGAATCCCGCGCTGGTCCTCGCCGACGAGCCCACCGGGAACCTCGACACCAAGTCGGCCGACGGCGTCTTCTCCGTGATGCGCGAAGTCAATCGCGCAGAAGGCACCGCGTTCCTCTTCGTCACCCACAACCCGACCCTCGCCGCGCGCTGCGACCGCCTGGTGCAGCTCGTGGACGGGCGCATCGTCACGCCCGCGGCCGCGCCGCAGCCCGCGCTCGCCGCAGCCTCGCCCTAGCCCCGGCGGTCCAGGATCTTCGCGAGCGCGAGGAGGCTCGCTTCCTCGGCGGCGTCGCGGTGCGTGGCGTCGGCCACCACGACACGGCCCAGCTCATCGGCGGCGAGCTCTTCTCGAGCCGCGAGCTGCAGGTCGAGGACCGCGACGTCCGCTTCGGACGCATCGCCCGATCGCCCGGCGAGGCGCGCCCGAAGCACCGCTTCCGGCGCCACGCAAGCGACGATCGCGAAGGGCACGCGCATCGCGCGGGCGAGCCGGCGGAACGCGTCGCGCTGGGCGCGGTGAAGGAACGTGGCGTCGACGACGGTGCGGTACCCGGCCGCCAGCGTCTCGCGGGCAAGGAGCGCGAGGCGGCCGTAGGTTTCCCGCGTGGCGCCCGGCTCGTAGATCCCGCCGCCCGGCGCCGAGGCGCTTCGCGCGAGGGGCGCGAGGCCGTGCAGCCGCTTGCGCTCGATGTCGGAACGAAGCCGCACGGCGCCCAGCGATTCCACCAGCTCCTGCGCCACGGTGGTCTTGCCCGATCCCGAAAGGCCATGCATGAGAACGAGGCCCGGCGAGCGGCGCAGCACGAGGCGCTTGGCGAGCGCCACGTGCCGGCGGAAGATTTCCTCGGCGTCGGCGCGATCGTCGGCCCCGATGCCTTCCTGGCGGGCGCGGATCGCGGCCACCTTGGCGCGCACCATCGCCCGGTAAACCTCGTAGAAGCGAAGCACGCGCAGCCCGCCGTAGTCGCCGGTGTGTTCCAGCCACGCATTGAGGAAGCGCGCCGCGAGCCGCGGCTGGCCGCGCGAGTGAAGGTCCATGCACGCGAAGGCCACGTCGCTCATCACGTCGATCATGCGCAGCCGCGCGTCGAACTCGATGCAGTCGAAGGGGACCGGAGCGCCCGCGAACATGACGACGTTGCCCAGGTGCAGGTCCCCGTGCCCCTCGCGCACGAAGCCCTCGCGGCGGCGCGCGGCGAAGGTCTCCACGAGCGCGGCGTGCTCCAGGCGCGTCCAGCGCTCGAGATGGCGGTCGCAGAGCGCCGGGTCGAGGCGCTCGAGGGTGGCGAAATTGTCGAGCGCCTGGGCGCGCACCAGCGCCGGCGTTCCGAACGAGCCCTCGCGCACGACGTCCGCCTCGGCGTGCATGCGCGCCACGGCCGCGGCCATCGCATCGACCGCCGCGGGCTCCAGCACGCCGGCATCCGCGCGGCGCGAGAGCAGGTCCTGCTGCGGGAAGCGGCGCATGCGCACCGCGTATTCGATGGCCGTGCCCGTGCCTCCCACGGAGGGCCGCCCCGTCGTGCCGACGATGGGCACCACCTCGACGTACAGGCCCGGGGCCGTGCGGCGGTTCAGGCGCACCTCTTCCAGGCAGTAGCGGCGGCGGGCCTCGAGCGTGGAGAAATCGAGGAAATCGAGCCGCACGGGCTTCTTCACCTTGTAGGCGTAGCTGCCGGCGAGGAAGACCCACGAGATGTGCGTCTCGACCACCCTCACGTCGCCCGCCGGGTGCGGATAGCACGCGGGGTCGCGCAGCGCCTCGGCAAGGCTCGCAGGATGATCGAGGGGCGAGTGCGCCACGGCCGGTGTCATGAGCGGCGCGACCTGCGGATGGCGAGGATCAGCCAGACGGTGTTCACCAGCGAGATCGCCACGCCCACCGCGCCCAGGAACCAGCCGGTGAACGACGCTTTCTCGCTGGAGACGCTGAACAGGATCGAGGAGCCCACGATGAGCGCCGCCGTCACCATCCCGATGGTGAGGCGATTCACGCTGCCCTCGAGGTGGCGGCTGAAGTTGTCCACCTCGCGCATCTCCAGGCGGATCGCCACGCCGTCGTCGGCGAAGTGCCGCGAGAGCGCCTCGATGAGCCGCGGCGCGGCGCGCAGCGCCCGCCCCAGCTCGGCGCGCGTGGCCTTGAGCCGCGCCCGGGCGCGCTTCGGTCCCCAGCGCTCGGCCATCAGCCGCCGCACGAACGGCGTCACGTGCTCGATCAGCCGGAAGCGCGGCACGAGCCGCGTGCCGAGCCCTTCCAGCGTGATGAGCGCCTTGAAGAGGAGCGCCAGGTCCGCGGGCAGCATGAGCCCCTGCTCGCGCACGATCGCCGACACTTCCGAGATCAGCGTGCCCAGGCGGATCTCGCGCAGCGCCGCGCGTTCGTAGATGTGCAGAAGCCGCCCGAGGTCCTCGGCGAGCCGCTCCGGGGCCACGCGGTGCCCGTCGGTCCAGGTGACGAGCACGTCGCGCATCGCCTCGGGATCGCGCGCGGCCACGGCCGCGAGCAGGTCCACGAGCTCGTCGCGGCGCTTGCCGGAAAGCCACCCCACCATGCCGAAGTCGATCAGCACGACGCGGTTGCCGGGGAGGAAGAACATATTCCCGGGATGCGGATCGGCGTGGAAGAGGCCGTCCACCAGCACCATCTTGAGGAACGCATCGGCCCCGCGCGCCGCGAGGGCTTCGCGGTCCAGGCCCGCCGCGTCCACCGCCGCGAGGTCCGTCGCGCGAACCCCGTCCACCCAGTCCATCACCAGCAGCGAGGCGCGCGTGAACTCGCCGTGCACGCGCGGCACGAGGAAGTCGGGGTCGCCGTCGAAGTTGGCCGCGAAGCGCTCCTGGGCGCGCGCTTCCGAAGCGAAGTCCACCTCGCGCGCGAGCGACTTGCGCAGCTGCCGGACGAGCTCCACGGGCTGGTAGCGGCGCGAGGCCGGGTCCTCCTCCTCCCACCACGCGGCGAGAGTCTCCAGCAGGAGGACGTCGGCGGCGATGACCCCTTCGACCCCGGGCCGGCGGATCTTCACCGCCACCGCCGTGCCTTCGGGAAGCGTGCCGCGATGCACCTGCGCGATGGAGCCCGCGGCGTTGGGCTCGAGCTCGAGCGTGCGGAAGCGCGAGGCCACCGGGCCGCCCAGGTCGGCGACGAGCTGCGCCTCGATCGCCTCGTAGGGCACGGGCGTGGCCTGGTCATGCAGCTTGTCGAGCGCGGCGATCCACGCGGGGTCGAGCAGGTCCACGCGCGAGGCGAGCACCTGGCCCAGCTTCACGAACGCGGGGCCGAGGCTCTCGAGGGCGAGGCGCACGCGCTCCTCGATCGGCAGTCCCGCGAGCTGCGGCTCGGGCTGCCAGCCCAGCAGCGCGCCCGTCTCGTCGAACAGCCGGTGCAGGCCCACCGAGTGGACGAGGTCCTGCACGCCGTGCTGCACCAGCACGCGCGTGATCTCCGCGAGGCGCGGCAATGCGCGGATGCGCTCGATGGAGGTGATCAGCATGGCGTGTCGTCGTCGGCGATGATCTCGACCGCCGGGCGCTCGAGGTCGTCGAACTGTCCGGCGCCTACCGCGTACCACACCGCGATGCCGATCACCGCGGCGAGCGCGAGGCTCAAGGGGATCAGGAGGAAGAGGATGTCCATGTCAGCGGATGCGCAGCGCGTTGGCCACCACGAGCAGCGAGCTCGCCGACATGGCGATCGCGGCCGCGAGCGGCGTCACCTGCCCCGCCACGGCGAGCGGGATCACCGCGAGGTTGTATGCGAGCGCCCACGCGAGGTTCTCGCGCACCACGGCGCGCGCCTTGCGCGCGATGCGCACCGCGCGCACCAGGTCCTCGAGCGAATCGGAGGCGAGCACCGCGTCGGCGCGCACCTGGGCGAGGTCGGCGCCGCCGCCCATCGCCACGGACACGTCGGCTTGCGCGAGCACCGGCGCGTCGTTGATGCCGTCGCCCACCATCGCGACCCGCGCGCCGCGCGCTTGCAGGCCGCGGACGTAGGCCTGCTTCCCGGCGGGTGTCGCCCCGCCCTGCATGTTGGCGATGCCCAGGCGCTCGGCGGCGCGCGCCGCGACCCGGGCGTCGTCGCCCGAGAGCAGGTGCAGCGAGATTCCGAGCGCGCGCAGCGATTCCATCGCTTCGCCCGCCCCCGGCCGCAGCGCGTCCGCGATGTGCAGCGCCGCGATCCAGCCCTGCTCGTCGGCGAGCCACGCGATCGAATGGGCGTGGCGCGTATCGATCGCCGGCGGCTCGATCCCGTTCAGGTCGCGGCAGAACTCGACCGATCCGAGGCGGCAGCGCCGCCCGGCCACCAGGGCCTCGATGCCACGGCCCGCCGTGCGCCGCGCAAGGCTCGCGACGGGCCAATGCAGGCCGTGCGCCGCGTCGCGGATCGCCTGGTCGAGCGGGTGCGGCGAATCGGCCCCCAGGGCCGCGGCCATGGCGAGCGCCCGGCCGGAGGTCGAGTGGCCCAGGGCCACCGTCTCGACGAGCCGGGGCCTGCCGAGCGTGAGCGTGCCGGTCTTGTCGAACACGAAATCGGTGGCGCCCGCGAGCGCCTCGATGGCGCGAACCTTCGTGACGACCACGTTGCGCCGCGCGAGCGCTCCGGTGGCCGCCGACATCGCCGCGGGCGTGGCGAGCGAGAGCGCGCAGGGGCACGTCACGATGAGCACCGAGATGGCGACCCACAGCGCGCGGGAAGGATCGACCGCGAGCCAGGCGAGCGCAGCGAGTGCGGACACGGCGAGGATGACGACCACGAATACCCCCGAGGCCTTCTGGGCCGCCTCGACCCAGGGCGCGCGAGCCGCGGCGGCGAGCTCCATCATGCGGCGAAGCGTCGAGAGCACGGTGTCGGCGCCCGCGTGCGTGACGCGGACGATGAAGGCGTCGCCGCAGTTGAGCGATCCGCCCAGCACGCGCTCGCCGCAGCGGCGCTCGAGCGGCGCGCTCTCGCCCGAGAGCAGCGCCTCGCTCACCGTGGCGTGCGTGCTGGCGAGCAGGCCGTCGGCGGGCACCGATTCGCCCGCGCGCACCAGCACGCGGTCGCCGGGCCGCAGCTGCGCGGCGGAAACGACTTCCTCCCCGCCCGCGTGCATGCGACGCGCCGCGGAGGGCACCAGCGCCGCGAGCCGCTGCAGCGAACGCCCCGCCCGCTCGAGGCCCGCGCGCTCGAGATAGCGCGCGCCCGTCACGAAGAACACGAACATGGTGACCGAGTCGAAATACACCGCCCCGGAGCCGCGCAGCGTCGAGAACACGCTCGCCGTGAACGCGGCGGCAAGCCCCAGGCAAACCGGCACGTCCACGCCCAGGCGGCGCGCGCGCAGGTCCTGCCAGGCGTTGCGGAAGAAGGGCGCGGCCGAATATGCGATGACCGGCACGGTGAGCAGCAGCCCCGCCCAGCGCATGAGGCTCGCCACGTCGGCGGTGATCTCGCCTTCGCCCGCGAGGTAGGCCGGCGCCGCGTACATCATCACCTGCATCATCCCCAGCGCCGCCACCAGGAAACGCCGCAGCATCGACCTGCGCTCGGCTTCCTCGACGAGCGCGAGGCGGCCGGCCTCGAAGGGCCAGGCCTTGCAACCGCAGTCCATGACGCAGGCGAAGATCGCGCTCGCGCGGGCGTCGTCCTCGCGCCAGCGCACGCGCGCGCGGCGGGTAGCGAAGTTCACGTGCGCCCCGGCCACGCCCGGCACGCGCTCGATCGCATGCTCCACGAGCCACGCGCACGCCGCGCACGTCATGCCTTCCACGATGAGGTCGGCCTCCATCGTGCCGTCCGCGCGCCGGGTCGCGAAGCGCGCCAGGATCGCAGGCTCGTCGTAGAGCGCGACCGTGTCGCGCGAGGAGGCCGCAGCGTCGGGGCGTGGGGCCTTCTCCGAGCGCAGGCGGTAGTAGTCGTCCAGCCCCGCGCCGTGGATGAAGAGCGAGACCGCCTCGCAGCCCACGCAGCAGAATCTCCGCACGCCCTCGGGCGCCGCATGCGCGGGCGCGGCGGCGTCGGTGACGGGCAGCCCGCAGTGATAGCAGGTTGCCCCGGCGGGCGGCGCCACCTGGCGGACGATCGCGTCCACGGCTAGAGGTAGCCCGCGTCGGCCGCGGTGCCGTATGCCTTCATCTTCTCGAGCCACTTGCGGCGCTTGGCCGGATCGGGATCGTCGATCGAGCCCACGAGGCTCACCTTGATGGGGCCGATGCCGCAGAAGCCCAGGATGTTGCGCTCGAGGCTCTTGAGGCTATGCGCGCCGAAGAACCAGCGGTAGACGAACGCGGGCATGCCCATGGTGATCACGATGCGGGCACTGCGCCCGCGCAGCTTGCGTTCCTTCATCTTGCGCGTGTCGCCGAACGCGAAGCGGGGCCGGAACGCCTGCTCGAAGAAGGCCTTGAGCAGCGCCGGCATGGAGCCCGCCCAGAGCGGGTAGATGATGACCAGGTGGTCGGCCCAGTGGATGATCGCCTGCGCACCCATGATGGGCGGGGGCGGCTCGCCGTTCTCCCACTCGTCCTTGGTGCGCACCAGCGGGAAGTCGAGCGTGGCGACGTCGATCACGCGCACCTCGTGGCCGCCCGCCCTGGCGCCCTCCATGTAGGCGGCCTGCAGCGCGCGCGTGAAGCGTTCGGCGGCCGGGTCGGGATGGCCCTGGATGATCGCGATGGTGCGCTGCATGGAAAATGGCCCGTGGCTGGCGGCGGTACGTTCATTCTCGGCCGCCCGGGCCGGCACCCCTTGATTGGCGTCAACCCCCCGGGCGGGGGGCGCCCCATACTGGGCCCGTAACCCACCTCGAAAAGAAGGGGACGCCATGAAGATCCTGATCGCCGTCGACGGGTCGAGCTACTCCAAGGCCGCGGCCCGCTACGTCGCCCGCCACCTGGAAGCCTTCAACGAGCCCGCCGAGGTGGTGCTCCTGCACGTGCACCTCAAGATTCCCTATCCGATCGCCTCCACGGTGGTCGGCCGCAAGGCGGTGGACGACTACATCCGCGACACGAGCCGCGAGGCGCTGAAGGGCGCCGGGCGCGAGCTCGACCGCGCGGGCGTCGAGTACAAGTCCACCTGGTGCATCGGCGACGTGGCCGAGGAAGTGGACAAGTTCGTGCGCGCCAACCGCGTCGACCTCGTGGTCTGCGGCTCCCATGGCCACAACGCCTTCGTGAACCTCGCCATGGGATCGGTGGCCAACAAGCTCGTGGCCACGCTCACCGTGCCGGTGCTGCTCGTCACGCGGAAGGCGGCGGCGTCGATGAACCGGGTGAAGAAGGCCGCCTGAAGCGGCGCACCACGTGAACGCTGCAGGCGGCGTTCGCGGTCACGGTCGAAGCCACCGAGCGCCACCACGCGAGCGCACGCTCGTCGGGGCCGGGCGCGCCCAGCACGATCAGGTCCACGTTGTTGCGCCGCCCGAAGTCCACGATGGCGGTTCCCGCGTCCGGCGCTTCCAGCACGTGCATCGAGACGCGCTCGGGCTCGATGGCGAGCGGCGCCAGCCAGTGGCGTAGCCGGATGCGATGCTCGACCTGCGCGTCCTTCTCGGGCGCGGGGCCGCCCACCACCGCGGGCACCACGGCCACGCACACCAGGCGGAACTCGCGCGAGAGCGAAAGGATGCGCCGCGTGGCGAGCTGCAAATCGGGCTGGCGCGGATCGTCGGGATGCAGCGTGTCCACGGCCACCATGACCACGGGTGCCGAGGGCTCGTCGGCGCGCCCCGGGTCGGGGAGTGCCGCGATGATGTCGCGCGCGCGCCACCAGCGCACGGCCTGCGAGAGCGCGCCGATCGGCAGCGACTTGCGCGAGCGCGCCGTGAGCTTCACCTGCTTCGGGTTGCGCAGGTCGAAGGCGAGCTGAGCGGCCGACTGGTAGCGCCGGTCCGGATCGATCTCGAGGCAGCGCAGGATCACTTCCTGCAGCTCCGGCGCGAGACCCGGCACCAGCGCGATGGGCGGCGTGGGATCGCGCCACAGGCGGTCGCGCATGCCCGAGAGCGTGCGCGGCACGCCATAAGGCAGCTGGCCGGTGACCATCTCGTAGAGCATCACGCCGAGGGCGAAGAGATCGCTCCTCGGATCGGAACGCGAGCCGCGCACCTGCTCGGGCGAAACGTAGGGCGCCGAGCCGGCCGCGTAGCGGTGCTCCTGCGCGAGCAGGTCGGGCAGCGCGCGATGGTGCGCGAGCGCGAAGTCCACCAGCACCGCGATGCCATCGGGGCGCATCACCACGTTGTCGGGCTTCAAGTCGAGGTGCACGACTTCCTGCGTGTGGATCTCGTGCAGGGCGTCGGCCACTGCGGCGCCGATGCGCTGCACTTCCGCCGATGGCAGCGGGAACGCGAGGTGGTCGAGGCTCCCGCCCTCGATGCGTTCGATGACGAGGTAGGGCTGCGCGGTCACGTCGCCGGCGGCGACGAAGCGCGGCGCGTGCCGGCCGTGCAGCCGCGGCAGGATCATCGCCTCCGTCTCGAAGGCGAGCAGCGTCTCCGCCGCTTCGCTGGCGCCGCCCAGCAGCGGCACCTTCATGATCATCGGGAAGCCCGCCTCGCGGCCGCTCACTTCGAAGAGCTTGCCCATGGCGCCCTGGTGCAGCACGGGGCCCACCACGAAGCCGTCGATCGTCGCGCCGGGCGCGAGCTCCAGGCTCGCCATCAGACGCCCCGCTCGAGCCGGTAGGCGAGCACCTCCGGCAGCCCAGCGGCGCGCACCTTCTCGGCGGCGGCGAGGTTGTCGTAGGGCACGCGGTGGAAGGTGATGGTGGCCTGGTCCAGGTCCACGATCGCATAGGCGGCGGAAGGATTGCCATCGCGCGGCTGGCCCACGCTGCCCGCGAGCGCGAGCCACTGCCGGTGCGCGCGCACGGGAATCGCCACGCCCGGCTGCGGATCGAAGGCGATCATCCGCCCGCGCGGATCCTGCGCGAAGAGCGCCTGGTTGTGGACGTGGCCGCTGAACGTATAGGGGCGCGCCGCCTCGCGCACGCTCTTCTCGGCGGACGCGGGGCTGTCCACGTAATCCCAGCGCTCCGGGGCGTTCGCGGTCGCATGCACGTAGCACACCTTGTCGTCGCGGACGATGAGCGGCAGCGCATCGAGGAACCCGCGCTGCGCGCTCGTGAGCATGCGGCCGGTCCAGGCTGCGGCCGCCTTCGCGCTCTCGTTGAGGTAGCCCTTCTCGCCAAGGGCCGCCGCGTCGTGGTTGCCCTTCACCGCCACCGCGCCCCGCGCAAGCTCGGCCGCCACCAGGTCCACGACGGCGCCGGGATCGGCGCCGTAGCCCACCAGGTCGCCCAGGAACGCGCAGCGCTCTACGCCGCGCTCGCGCGCGTGCGCGAGGCACGTCTGGAGCGCCTCGAGGTTGGCGTGGATGTCGGCCAGGAGGGCGAGAACCATGCGCCATGCTGGCGCAAAAAGACCTGCCGCGCATGCGGCAGGTCAAAAGCCCGCTGGGGGAGCGGGCTGCCAGGCCAGGTCAGCGGAAGCGGTACGTGTACGCGGCGCCGATGGTGCTCACGTTGTAGTTCGGCGACGTCATCCCGTTCCCGATGTAGTTCTGGATCGCCAGCACGCCGAGCGACGAGTTCGAGTACGCGTCGTAGGCCCAATCCTCCGACTTCAGGCGCCGGTACCAGTACACGATCCGCACGGACGAGACCTTGTCGAGGGCGTAGGTTCCCCCGAGCCGGAAATCGGTGAGCGTGCTCGTGATGTCCGGGAAGTTGGACGCCCCGACCCATACGTTTGCGGTGGCCGAGTTCGGCACGCCATTGCTGTAGTACGTCCCGCCCGTCACGCTGATGGGCGTGGTCGCCCGCGAGTAGCTCAGGTCCGCGTTCAGCACGAGGCGGCCGCCCATCAGCCCGACGTACTGCGCGTTGACGCCCAGCGTGTGGACCTTGTCCGCCTGCGTTTCGCTCCATTGGCGGCACGGATCGCTGAAGTAGTCGTTCGGCAGCGTGTTGGCGGCGTTCGTATACGGGGCGCACGGCGGGCCCGAAACGTGCGGCACGAGGATGCTCGCCGTGGTGCCACGGGCGATCGCAAGGCTGTCCTGGCGCTGGCTCATGTCCTCGTACGTGTAGAACGCGTTGAAGGACAGGTTGTCGGTCGCCGACATGCCGGCATCGAGGCCGAACACCCAGCTGCGCGCTTCCTTCAGCCCGTATTGCGGGTCGTAGCGGTCGCGGTTGTAGTCGAGGGTGCCCTGGATCGAGAGCTGGTCGGTCGCCTGGTAGTTCATCTGGCTGCGCAGCTTGTCGCGCTTGCGGTCGGCGAGGAAGAACTGCTCGAAGCCGGTGAGCGCCGGGTCGGCCGCGGGCAACGGCGCCGGCGGGTTGGTCGGGGTCGGGTTGCCCTGCTCGTAGTCGGACACATGGCGGCGCGAGTACGCGTACGAGATGCGCCCCGTCAGGTCGTCGGACATCGACTTGCGATAGACGAACCGCAGCGTGTCCTCGTAGGTCGTGTCGGCGCGGAACGGCGACTCCTCCGAATCCGCGGTGCGGTGGATGCGCTGGTACTCGTACTCAGCGCGCAGGGCCTGCCCCCGGCCGAGCGCGTACTCGCCGTCGAGGTTGAACTGCTGCAGCTGGCGGTTGATCGGCTCGTTGGAGAACTGCGTCGAGGCGCCGGGCGAATCGCCGCCCGTGGTGAGGAACGTCTGCACCGGCGTCTTGTTGTCACGGTTGTCGTACTTGTAGGACGCGTTGAGGGAGACGTCCTTCCAGGGCCGCGAGGTGAGCCGCGCCGAGAAGAGCGACTGGATCACCTTCGCGTTCGCGGAGTTGGACGGCACGACCCACGTGGAGCCCGCGGGCGCGGCGATGAAATCGTCGTTCTGCGTCATCCGCGCGTAGGAACCCGTCACGATCAGGCGCGTCGTCTGCGAGAATCGGTAGCCCCCGTTCAGGTTGAACTGGTGCATATCGTTGTCCGGATAGCTCTGGAAGCGCCCGACGTTGTTCATCACGGCGTTGTTGGCGCCCGGGTTCTCGATGGTCCACAGGCCGATGTCGTTCTTGTAGATCGAGCCGTAGTAGCCCACGGTGAAGTTGAGCTTCTCGTCGGCGTAGGAGACGCTCGCGTCGAAGAGATCGGTGGTGCTGTTGATCGGCTCGGCCACCAGCGAGCTCAGCCCCGAGAAGCGGCCGAGGTTCGCGCCGGTGAGCTTGGTGCCGTCCTTGTCCTCGCGCCGCACGCCGGCCTTGAAGTCCCAGCCCGGGCCCAGCGCGAAGGACACGCCGGCCATGTAGCGCTTGCGCTCGGTGCCGATGTCGACCTGCTGCATCGAGGCCGGAATTACGGTCGCGGGCCCCCCGCCAGTCGTGGTCGCCGTCGCGTTCGGCGACTGGATGTTGTTCCAGTTGGCGAGGAGGCCTCCGGCGGTGTTCGTGACGGACAGGCGCGTGGACGCGGCGGGGTAGCCGGAGGGCAACGTAAGCGACGTGCTGCCCGAGCCGTTCCAGATCGTCATGTACTGGTCGGAGACCCGGTGCGGAATCTCGTCGTATCCGGCGGTCACGCGCCATTTGCCCTGCTCTCCGACCTCACCCAGGATGGTGCGCGTATCGAGCCCCAGGTCGAACCCGTACAGCTTCCAGCGGAACGCCGTGTCCGGGTTGCCGCCGTAGAGCTCGAAGTTGCCGATCGCGTACGTGCCCTTCTTGTCCAGGCCGTTGTACTCGCCGAACTTGGCGGAGTCCTGGTTCACATACAGGGCACCCACCTCGACTTTGTTGGTCGGTTGCGTGAGGTCGGTGACCTCCGTGCCGTCGGCACCCCGCACCGCGACGGGCAGCATCGCGAGCGCGGCAAGCCATCCTTTGCGCAGCATTGTCATCTTCGTCTCCCTAGCGCAGGAACCGGTTGCCCGCGGGGTTGTTCGACCCGTGGATCTGCTGGTGGCAGTTGACGCAGCCCTTGAAGGCGAGCTGCGCGGGCGGGTTGTTCTGCGTGACGCGGGCGCCGGTC
>Ga0335084_10003094_pt1 | contig 16179 bp, 11 predicted proteins | sample Lox_Sample_44_FD_206721 | JGI IMG/M metagenome (GOLD analysis project Ga0335084, IMG submission 206721) | Soil microbial communities from Loxahatchee National Wildlife Refuge, Florida, United States - Lox_Sample_4.4 | ecosystem: Environmental > Terrestrial > Soil > Wetlands | place: USA... | reverse complement strand
CCGGGCCAAGGGGCTCCCGGTCAGCGACATCGCCCCCCAGGGAGCGATCTACCTCTCCGCGCGGTTCGACCTCGTCGGCCGGGGTGGGCTGAGGAGCAACGAGGACATCCGCAAGCTGCTGCTGGAGCGGGCCGGGTTCGCGGCGGTGCCGTTCCAGGCGTTCGGGTTGGCGGACGAGACGGGGTGGTTCCGGCTGAGCGTCGGTGCGGTCTCCGAGGCCGAGATCCGGGAGGTGATCCCGCGGCTGGAGGAGGCGCTGAGGACGGTGGTGGACGCCGCGGCCTGAGGCGCGGAGGCCGGAGCCCGGGTCGGCGAGGCGGACGCGGGATCTGCCCGGGGGGACGGGGGAGCTCCCGGGACGGGCGGAGCCGGCGTTTCCCGATGGCCTTGCGTGGCTCCCCACGCTCCGGACGGCAGTGCGGCTCCCGGCCGCGCGCGTGGGCCAATGCGGTCTTCTCCGGCTCGGAGGACCGTCCGCCGGGCGGCGGAACCGGGACGGCGCGCCCTCGCCGGGGAAGAGCGAAGGCCCGGGCTCGCACCGGGACCGGGCAGCCACGGGTGGCAGGGTGGCCTCGCGGAACGTGGAGTGCCCTTTGGCATACCCAAACGATCTCCCGGTCGGGGCGAGGCTCCGGGCGCGGAAGACGGGTACGTGGAGGTGTCCGTTCCGGGACGTGGAACTGGCTCTGGCATACCGGATTTCACACTCCACGTTCCGGATCGTGCGCCGGCGGTCGAGAGGGGTCCTCGGACGCCGACCCGCGCCCGGCCGAGAGATCGTTTGGGGACGTGGAGCAGCCTCTGGCATACCGGAAGGCCAGCTGTTGCAACCCGCCACGGCTCGGACTCGAGGCCAGGCGCGTTGCTGGCTGCCGCGGCCGGTCGCCGTCTTCCCGCGTCCGCTCGAGGCAGCCCTTCCCCCGGGACCCGCCTCAGCCCAGCAAGCTGCCGCGGACCAGTCGCTCGAAGCCGGCGACCTGCTCCCGCTCCCAGCCCGCGCCCCGGCCCAGCTCCCGCGCCACCACCCGCGCCACCCCGGGAGCGGCCTCCAGCGCCGCGCGCGCGTCGAGGACCAGCGCCCGCATCCGCCGCGAGAGCACGTCCTCGACGGAACGCGCCATCTCCTGCCTCACCGCCCAGGCGACCTCGGCCATCAGGTACGGGAGCCGGGGATGGATCGGCACCGCGAGCTCCGGATCCTCCTCCGCCAGCTCCCGGACCAGATCCGCGTCGGTCCCGTAGGCGGAGAGCGCCTCGCTCGGAGTCCCGGCCGCCGAGTGCTCCACCCGCTCGCCGGGCGGGGCCCCGTGGAGGCGCAGGGCCGCCGTCCTCGAGGGACGGGCCGGCAGCCCGCCCAGCCGCGCGGCGTGGTCGACCACGTCCTCGCCCATCCGCCGGTAGGTCGTCCACTTCCCCCCGACGATGGTCACCAGGCCGCCCGGGCTCTCGAAGACGCTGTGATCCCGGCTCAGCGCGGCGGTGCGCCCCACCCCCTGGTGCCGCACCAGCGGCCTCAGCCCGGCGTAGACGCTGAGGACGTCCTCCCTCCGCGGGTCGCGCGTCAGGTACCGGCCGGCGTGCTCGAGCAGGAACGCCACTTCCTCGTCGAGCGGTCTGGGCTCGGCGCTCACCGCGGGCACCGGGGTGTCGGTCGTGCCCACCAGCGCGCGCCGGTGCCACGGCACCACGAACAGCACCCGGCCATCGTCGGTCCGCGGAATCATCAGCGCGTGACCGCCGGGGAAGAAGGTGTCCGGCAGGACCAGGTGCACCCCCTGGGACGGAGCGAGGAGGGAGGGGGCGTCCGGCTCGTCCATCCGGCGGACGGCGTCGGCGAAGACCCCGGTCGCGTTGATCACCACCGTCGCGGTCACCTCGCGCTCGCCGCCCGACTCCTCGTCCAGCACCCGGAGCCCGCGGATCCGCCCGTCGCCCCCCTTCACCAGCCCGACCACCGGCGCGTGGTTCACCAGCACCGCTCCCAGATCGTCGGCGGTGAGCGCCAGCGAGGTCGCCAGGCGCGCGTCGTCGAACTGCCCGTCGAAGTACCGGACCCCGCCCTTCAGCTGGTCGGGCTCGAGCGTCGGGATCCGCTCCAGCACCTGCGCCCGCGAGAGGAGCTGGCTCCTTCCCAGGCGGTGCCGTCCGGCGAGCACGTCGTACAGCTTGAGCCCCACCCCGTAGTATGGACCGGACCACCAGGCGTACGCGGGGACCACGAACTCCAGATCCCCGACCAGATGCGGGGCGTTCCGTCGCAGCCGTCCCCGCTCCAGCAGCGCCTCCCGGACCAGACCCACGTTGCCCTGGGCGAGGTAGCGCACCCCGCCGTGCACCAGCTTCGTCGAGCGGCTCGACGTCCCCTGCGCGAAGTCGCGCGCCTCGAGGAGCACCGTCCGGTACCCCCGCGCCGCCGACTCCACCGCCGCGCCGAGCCCGGTCGCTCCTCCGCCGATGATGGCCAGGTCGAAGGGTTCTCCCAGGCGGTCCAGGTTGCGCGCGCGCTCCATGCCCTCGCCGGAGGCTAGCAGCCGCGGCGCGGGCGGACGCGAGCCCCTTCCCTCCCGGGAGCCGGTCGGGCAAGGTGCCGCCCGTGAGCGTCGCCACGCCCTTCTACCCCTTCGTTCCGCGTCGACAGCGCCCCCCCGTCACCCGCGAGCCGGACGCCGGCGGACGGTGGACGGAGGAGTTCCCGGACATGATCGGCTACGGGCAGCAGGGCGGCGGAGCGGTGCCATCCGACTTTCACTGGCGGACCAATCCCAAGCAGCACCAGGAGGAGCTCACCGACAGGGAGCTCGTGGCCGAGGCCAAGGCCCACCACGCGCTCCCCGAGGCGTCCGGGCTGCCGCTGCTCCCCTCCGGCGCGTAGCCCGCCCGCCGCGCAGCAGATGCTGGACCGCCGACGGGCGCACCCGCGAGCCTCCGCCGCTCGCCGCGGGCCCCATCAGACCGGATTGCGCTGGGCCATCGCGTTGTACGTCGCGTACTTGTAGAGATCGGAGAGCGTCGGGTAGTTGTAGCAGGTGTCGATGAAGAGCTGCGCCCCGGCTCCGCAGAGCAGCGCGGTGAGGCCGATGTGGACCAGCTCCGACGCCTGCTCTCCGATGACGTGGACCCCGAGCAGCTTCATGTCCTCGCGGCGGAAGATGAGCTTCAGGAACCCGCCCCCGTCGCCGATGATCTGGCCCCGGGCGTTGGTCGCGTACGACGCGCGCCCGACCACGTAGTCGATCTTCTGCTCCTTCAGCTCCTCCTCGGTGTGGCCGGCCATGGACAGCTCGGGGATGGTGTACAGGCCGTAGGGGAGGATCGGCGCCAGCGCATCCTTGGGGTAGAGCGAGAAGGCGTGCGCCATCGCCACCCGCGCCTGCTCCATGGCCGTGGAGGCCAGCGCCGGGAAGCCGATCACGTCGCCGGCGGCGTAGATGTGCGGCACCGAGGTCTGGAAGTGGGCGTCGACCTTGATCCGGTCGCGTTCGCCGATGGCCACCCCCGCCTCCTCCAGCCCGAGGCCGCGGCTGTTGGCGCAGCGGCCCATGGCCACCAGCACCGCCGCCGCCTGGACCGACGCTCCGCTCTTCAACCCGAGGGTGATGCGGCCGTCCTCCACCTCCACCGACTCCACCGCGTCCGGCATCCGGAACTGCACGCCCAGGTCGGACATCCGCTGCGCCAGCCGGTCCGCCATCTCGTCGTCGAGGAACCCGAGCAGCGGCGAGCGCGGCTCGACCAGCGTCACCGGGATGCCCAGCGCGGCGAAGGTGCAGGCGTACTCGCAGCCGATGACCCCGCCCCCCACCACCACCAGGGAGTGCGGCACCTCCTCCATCTGGAGGATGGTGTCCGAGTCGAAAATCCCCTGAGCTCCGAAGGGGAACAGCGGCGGGTGCAGCGGACGCGAGCCGGTGGCGACCAGGATCACGTCGCAGGTCAGCTTCTCCTCCGAGCCGGGCCGGCGCACCACCACGGTGTGCGGGTCCACCAGCCGTCCCTTTCCCTGGAAGACGTCCACCTTGTGCGACTGCATGTTCTGCTGCACCCGGACGCTCTCCTCCTGGGACACGGTGCGCTCGCGGAAGAGCAGGTCGCGCACGCCGGCGCGGCGGGAGAGCACCATCTCCACCCCGAACAGCCCGCGCTGGCGGAAGCCGGAGAGGTAGAGCGCCGTCTCGCGCAGGGTCTTGCTCGGGAGCGTCCCGGTGTTCGCCCCGGCACCCCCCAGCGCGGGGCGCCACTCGACGAGCGCCACCTTCTTCTTGAAATAGGCCGCCTGGGCCGCGCCCTTCTCCCCGGCCGGACCCGAGCCAATCACCACCAGATCGTAGTGCGCCATGGTCGAACCCCAGACGCTAGGCGAGGGAGGGGCCGACCCTCAATGGACGGACCGGGGAGCCGAGGTGACAGGAGGGCGGAGGCCCGGATGACCCACTCACGGCAGCCGCCGGGTGGCGAAGGCGGCGCGCAGCCGGCGGCGGCGCAGCTCCTGCCCGGCAATCAGCCGCGCCACCCACTCGCTGAACCGCGCCGCCCAGCCCCCGACGACGTCGATGAGGAAACGCTCGAGCGGAGTCCCCGCGCAGTCTGCCTCGGTGACCAGATGCGAGCGGGCCACCCGGTCGCCGATCCACCGCTCGAGGTCTGCAGCCGCCCCGGGGTTGTCCACCTCGACCAGCGTCTCCATGTTCACGATGCTCAACGGGTCGAGGTTGAAGCTCCCGAGCAGCATCCGGCCCCCGTCCGCCACCGCCGCCTTGGCGTGGAGCACCGAGGCCCGCCACTCGTAGATCTGCACCCCGGCGCCGAGGAGACGGCGGTAGAGCCGGCGGGTGGCGGCCGTGGCGAAGGGCACGTCGGACACGCCGGCCAGGAGCAGCGTCACCTGGATGCCGCGGCGTGCCGCCCGGCGCAGCGCGCGGAAGAGGCCCGAGTCGGGGAGGAAGTAGGCGTGGGCCAGCGCCACCCGGGACCGGGCGTCCCGGAGCAGGGCCAGGTAACGCTTCCGCATCCGCCAGCCGCTGGAGAGGTAGATGCGCACCGAGCCGGGCCTGGGCAGCGGGCCGGCTCCGCGCATCCGGCGGCCGAGCCAGAGCGCGGGCCGCCCGCGGATCTCCAGCGCCAGGTCCTCCCAGCCACGCTTGCCGCCGCCGCTGGCATAGCTCTCGCCGATGTTGATGCCGCCCAGGAAGGCCACCTCATCGTCGACGACGAGGATCTTCCGGTGGTTCCTGCGCAGCGCTCCGCGGAAGAGGCCGGAGAGCGGGTTGTAGATGCGGGCGGTACAGCCCGCGGTCCGGAGCCGGTCCACCAGTCGGCGCGAGGCGCCGAACGTCCCCCATCCGTCCACCACCACCGTCACCGCCACGCCACGCCCGGCCGCCCTGCCCAGAGCATCGATGAAGCGCTCCCCCCAGCCGTCCTGCTCGAAGATGTAGACCTCGAGGTGGACGTGCTCCCGGGCCCCGTCGATGGCCCGGAGCGCGCGGGGGAAGGCCTCCGCGCCCCCGTCGAGCAGCTGCACCGATTCAGGCACCTGGTCCGGAGTCGGCTGCAGGGAGAGGTTGGACGCCATGGGCGGCGGGAGTATGTCGCAGGTATGGCGCTGCCGCCGCTCGCCGATGCCCTGGCCCCGGCGCTCGAGACCCTCGAGCGGGGCCTGTTGCGCTTCGCGCAGCTCCGCCCCGGGCTCACCCCGGGCCGCCGGCCGGTGCACGTGCTCTACGGGGGGGCCCACCTCTTCCGGACCCAGACCTTCTCGCGGGTGCGGGAAATCGCCCAGGCCGCGCTCGAGGCCCACGCCCCCGATGGCACCACGTTTGCCTGGGCGCTCGGGCTCTCGATGGTTCCCGATGCCGCCACCCGCCTCCGGTCGCGGGTGCTGGAGAAGCTGGGCCACGAGCCGGTGGAGGACTACCGCATCGATTTCGAGGACGGCTACGGCGTCCGGCCGGATGCCGAGGAGGACGGCCACGCCGATGCGGTCGGAGCGGCGCTGGCCGAGGCGAGCAAGCAGAAAGTGCTCCCGCCCTTCATCGGGATCCGCATCAAGTCCTTCACCTCCCCCGCCTCGGCGCGCCGGTCCCTGCGCACCCTGGAGCGGGTGTGCCTGGCCGCGGCGCCGGCCGGCTGCCCGCCCGGCTTCGCCGTCACCCTCCCCAAGGTGGCGCTGCCCGAGCAGGTGGAGGTGCTGGTCCACGCCCTGGCCGCGGTGGAGGCCCGGTGCGGCTGGCCGGACGGCTCGGTGGCCCTGGAGTTGATGGTCGAGACGCCGCAGGCGCTGATCAACCCGGATGGGGCGCTCGGGCTGCCGCGCCTCCTCGCCGCGGCCGGCCCCCGCTGCCGTTCCCTGCACCTCGGGCCCTATGACCTGAGCGCTTCGCTGGGCATCACCGGGGCGCGGCAGACGCTGGCCCACCCGGCGCTGGACCTGGCTCGGCGCCTCCTCGTCCTCGCCACCGCCGGCACCTCGGTCTCCATCTCCGACGGGCCGACCACGGTGCTCCCGGTGGCGCCGCACCGGGGCGAGGTGCTCTCCCGCGAGGACCAAGCCGAAAACCGCCGGGCGGTGCACCTCGGCTGGCGGCGCACCGCCGAGGACGTGAAGCGCGCCCTGGAGGACGGCGTCACGCAAGGGTGGGACCTCCACCCGGCGCAGCTCCCGGCGCGCTTCGGTGCCCTGTTCGCCTTCTTCGCCTCCGAGCTCGAGCCGGCCGGGGCCCGGCTCCGGGCCTTCCTCGACCGGGCCGCTGTCGCCACCCGGCTGGGGTCGATGTTCGACGACGCGGCCACCGCCCAGGTGCTGCTCAACACCTTCCGCCGCGCCCTGGCCTGTGCCGCCGTCACCCCGGGCGAGGTGGAGCACGCCACCGGGCTCACCGTGGAGCAGATCCGGACGATGCGCTTCCGCTGACGCCTCCGGGCGTCAGTAACCCTGGCGCGCCCGGACGATGTCGTTGATCAGCTCCACCACCAGCGCCGTCCAGCCGGTCTGGTGTGCGGCCCCCAGCCCCTGGCCGGTGTCCCCGTGGAAGAACTCGTAGAAGTTGACCAGCTGCCGGAAGTGCGCGTCCTCCCGGAAACGGGTCTCCGCCCCGTGCGAGGGACGGCGGCCCTCCTGGTCGGCGACGAAGAGCCCGCACATCCGCTCGGCGATGAGGTGCGCCACCTCGCGCAGGGTGCAGCTCTTGCCGGAGCGCGCCGGGAACTCGACCCGGAACTCGTCGCCGTAGAAGTGGTGGTAACGCTCCAGCGCCTCGATGAGCAGGTAGTTGACCGGGAACCAGACCGGGCCCCGCCAGTTCGAGTTCCCGCCGAACATCCCGGTCTCCGAGACCCCCGGCTCGTAATGCACCTCGGCCTCGGCTCCTTCCGAGCGCAGGACGTAGGGCTTGTCCCGGTAGACCTTGGAGAGCGAGCGGAGGCCGTGAGGTGAGAGGAATTCGTCCTCGTCGACCAGGTAGCGCATGACGCGCTCCATGCGCTCCCGCGGGGCGACGGCGAGCAGGCGGCGCCCGCCGGGGTGCCCGGGGTTGGGCGGACGGTAGAAGACGTGGCTCGCCAGCTCGGGCCGGTTCTCCAGGAACCAGTGCATCCGCTTGGCGAAGCCGGGCAGCTTGGCCAGGTGGCGGTCCTCGAGGATCTCCGTGGCGAAGAGCGGGGTCAGCCCCACCGCCGAGCGAACCCGCAAGGGGAGGAGCTCGCCCGAGGGGGTGACCACCTTGTCGTAATAGAAGCCGTCCTGCTCGTCCCACAGCCCACCCGAGGCGGAGTTCATCGCGTCGACGATGCGGACGAAGTGCTCGAAGAACTTGCTGGCGATGTCCTCGTAGGCCGCGTCCTCCATGGCCAGCTCCAGGGCGATGGAGAGCATGGTGGTGCAGAAGAAGGCCATCCAGGCCGTCCCGTCGGCCTGGGCGAGCTGGAATCCGGCCGGCAGCGCGCGGTTGCGGTCGAAGACCCCCACGTTGTCCAGCCCGAGGAAGCCGCCGCCGAAGAGATTCTTGCCCGCCACGTCCTTGCGGTTCACCCACCAGGTGAAGTTGAGCAGGAGCTTGGGAAAGACGCGCCGCAGGAAGAGCGTGTCACGCGCGCCGCGGGGGGCCGTCTTCTTGTAGACGCGCCAGCAGGCCCAGGCGTGCACCGGAGGGTTCACGTCCATGAAGGCCCACTCGTAGGCCGGGATCTGCCCGCTGGGGTGCATGTACCACTCGCGCAGGAAGAGCTCGAGCTGCTCCTTGGCGTAGGTGGGGTCGACCTCGGAGAAGGGGACCATGTGGAAGGCGAGGTCCCAGGCGGCGAACCACGGGTACTCCCACTTGTCGGGCATGGAGAGCACGTCGCGCATGTAGGCGTGCTTCCAGTCCTCGTTGCGCCCATTGGTGTGGCTGGGCGGCGGCGCCGCGAAGGCCGGATCTCCCTCCAGCCAGTCCTTCACCACGTAGCCGTAGAACTGCTTGTTCCACAGCAACCCGGCGTAGGCCAGGCGGGCGATCTCGTGCTCCTCGGGCTGGGCCTCGGCCGGGATGCGATGCTTGTAGAAGGCATCCGCCTCGGTGATGCGCTGGGTGAAGAGGGCGTCGAAGGTGTGGCCGAAGTCGGCGAGCACTCCGAGGTCGATGTCGCTCAGCCGGAGCCGGACCTGGACCGACGCGCCGGCCGGCACCTTGAAGGCGTAGTGCGCACAGGCCTTGGTCCCGGCGGTGGTCGGCTTCACCGCGTCCTTCCGCCCGTCGACCAGGTAGCTGTGAAAGGCGTCCTTCGGCCAGCGGCTCCGGCCGGGCGACCGGTACAGCCGCTGGCAGTTGGTCTCGTTGTCGCAGAACAGGAAGGTGGGCGGCTCGCCGTCCGGGCCGGGCGCCGCCTCGAGCCGCATCCGCGCCAGCGCCGGGTGCTGGGCGACCAGGCAGCCGTCCCGCGCCTCGATGCGCCCCTGGGACCAGTACCCCTCGCCGCTTCGGCCCCAGGCCCAGGTGTTCCGGAGCCAGAGGGTGGGGAGGATGTGCAGCGGGGCCTCGTCCGGCCCCCGGTTGGTGGCGGTGATGCGAACGAAGATGTCGTCCGGCGTCGACTTGGCGTACTCCACGAGCACGTCGAAGTACCGGTTCTCGTCATAGGCGCCGGTGTCGAGCGGGTCGTACTCCGGCATCGACCTGCCCCGCCGCCGGTTCTCCTCGACCAGCGCCTCGTACGGGAAGGCGCGCTGCGGATACTTGTAGAGCGCCTTGAGGTAGCTGTGGGTGGGGGTGGCGTCGAGGTACCAGTAGAGCTCCTTCACGTCCTCGCCGTGGTTCCCCTGCGAGTTGGTCAGACCGAAGAAGCGCTCCTTGAGGATGGCGTCCTTCTCGTTCCACAGCGCCGGGGCGAAGCACAGCCGGCACTCCCGGTCGGTGAGGCCGAGCAGCCCGTCCTCGCCCCAGCGGTAGGCCCGGGAGCGGGCATGCTCGTGGGGGAAGTACTCCCAGGCGTTGCCGCCGCCGGAGTAGTCCTCCCGGACGGTGCCCCACTGGCGCTCCGAGAGGTAGGCGCCCCAGCGCTTCCAGTTCTTCGTGCGCCGGGTATCCTCCTCGAGGCGTTCGGTTTCCGCGTCGTGGGTCACGGGGAGCCTGCAGACAAGCACCTCCCCGGGGCAGGCGGCAATCGCCTCGAGCGCCCGAGGGGCGCCGGCCGGGGAGCACAGAAGCCCCCGCCGGGTCCGGCACAGCTTGCCGGGAACTGGCGGCTGTCCGGCCAGGCCGCTATCTGGATCCACCGCGTGCTCGAGCTTCCCGGGATGGAAGTTCGAGGGCAGAAAGCGGGAAGCCCGTGGAGTCCACAAGCCGCAGGATGGAGGGAGCTCCGGTCCGTCTGGCCGTGGCCAACCATCCCGTGCCTCCCGACCTCGCAGGGAAGATCCCCTCCCGCATGGGCGTCGCCATCTCGCTCTTCGCCCTGTACGTCATCTGGGGCTCGACCTACCTGGCCATGCGGGTGGCGATGGAGAGCTTCCCCGCCTTCCGGATGGGGGCGCTCCGCTTCCTCGTCGCCGGAGCCGCGCTGCTGCTCTTCGCCCGGAGCCGGGGGGCGCCGCTCCCCACCCCCATCCAGTGGCGCAACGCGGCGATGATCGGCACGCTCCTCCTCGCCTTCGGGAACGGGGGCGTGGCCTACGCCGAGCAGACGGTGGGTTCGGGCCTGGCCGCGCTGGTCATCTCCGCCATGCCTCTGTGGATGGCGGGGTTCTCCGGGCTGTTCGGGAAGTGGCCCTCGCTGGGGGACTGGGGGGCGCTCGCTCTCGGCGCGCTGGGCATCGTCCTCCTCAACCACGGCAGTGACCTGCGCGGGAGCCCGGCGGGCATGGCCGCGCTCCTCTTCGCCTCCGGCTCCTGGGCCTTCGGCTCGCTGTGGAGCCGCCGTCTCGACCTGCCCCAGGGCTCGATGGCCGCCGCCGCCGAGATGCTCGCCGGCGGGGCGGTGCTCTACGGGCTGAGCCTCGCCCGGGGTGAGCACCTCAGCGCTCCCCCCTCCTGGCGGTCCGTAGCCGCCCTGGCCTACCTCGTCTTCTTCGGCTCGCTGGTGGCCTACAGCGCCTACCTCTACCTGCTCGCCCGGGTGCGCCCCGCCGTGGCCAGCAGCTACGCCTACGTGAACCCGGTCATCGCCATGCTTCTCGGCGCCGCGCTGGGCGGCGAGGCCATCCAGCCGATGGCCCTCCTGGCCATGCCCCTCATCCTGGCCAGCGTGGCGGTGGTGCTCAGGCCGCGCCGCGCCCGCCTCGCACCGGTGGAGCCGGAGTCGAGCCCGGTGCGAGCCGGAGCGGGGACCGTCGTCGCCCGCCGCTGAGCGGGCCCGCCGGGACGGTCAGTGGAACACCAGGACCGGGAGCTTGGTGTGCGTCAGGACCTTGTTCGTCTCGCTGCCGATGAGGAGGCCCTGCACGCCCCGTCGCCCGTGTGACGCCATGGCGATCAGATCGCACCCCCGCTTCTCGGCGGCACGAAGGATGGCGTCGTAGGGATGGGCGTTCGTCTCCGAGACACAGTCGCACTTCACGCCCGACTTGGCTGCCGCTTTCGAGATCACCGCCAGGAACCTCTCGGCCTGGACCTTGGAGTCGGCTTCGTATTGCTGCCTGGTATCGGAGAGCATCTCCACCTGGGTGGAGAGGAGGTGGAACGGCGGGATGGCGTAGAATCCGGTGACCCTGGCATCGACGCTCTTGGCAAAGGCGACTGCTCGTTCGACGGCAGCCTCGGAGAGTGGAGACCCGTCGGTGGGAAGGAGGATGTGCTTGAACATGGAAACCTCCTACGGGCCGAGGCTGCCGCAGCGAACGGGGACCGCTCGGCTCGGAGTGCCGGGCCCCTCTCGCCTCCCGCCCGGGAGGCGGACCGCGGCACCCATCAACGTAACCCGCTGGCACCCGGGCGCAAGCATCGGCCGGGTGAGCCGCCCCGAGCCACCTTGCCCAGAGCTGGCCGGGTGACCGCCCGGTGTCGTCACTGGCCGGCGTCTGGCTCCCTGGCCGCGCTCGCTCTGCTCTCCGGAGCGGCCCTGGCGCCCGCCGCGGAGCCGGACCAGGCCGGCACCCGGACGGCGTGTGTCGAGGCGGAGACCTGCACGCTCGTCCACGCCGTGTCCAGAACGGGCGGTGTGGACCGGGTGGCGCTCACCGAGCGGCCTGCCGCGCGCGCCGACCCGTCGCAACCCTTCGCCGGCTGGATGCCGTGGGTCCATGCCCCGGCGGACCTCCGCTCCCTGTCCGCGCGCGGCGGGTCGGTGCGCATCGAGCGCATCACCGAGGCCGGCGCCTTCCTCCTTCGCGCCGTCCCCGGCGTCCAGGTGGCCGACGAGCCGGATGCCCTCCTCGTGTTGCTCACCGTCGATCCGCTCCGGGCAGGCCCGCCGCCCGGCCTTCCCGAGCCCATCGCCGTGGCCCAGAAGCGGAAGCTGCTCACCCCGGCCCAGGAGGCGCGCGCGGCGAAGGAGAGCCAGGCGCAGCGGGCGCGCAACCGGGCGCTCACCGACGCCTGGGCCGCCTTCGCGCGTGCCCCGACAGACCGCGCCGCCCGAGCGCGCCTGCTCGATGCCCTGGGCGGGGGCGCCTCGGCGCTGGACCCTCAGACGTTCCTCAGCCCCGAGCAGCGGAATGCGCTCCGGCGGGCCGGCCTGGCCCTCGACGGCCGCATCGTGCTCGAGGACGGGAGCGGTCCCGGGGTGGCCTTCCGGCTGCGGGTGGAGGCGGTCCCGCTGGAGCGAGTGGCGCGGGAGTGGAACGCGGGGCTGCGGGCCCTGGTGAACCCGCTGGAGCGCGTGCCGCGCCCGCACCTCGTCGTCGCCCCGGCCAGCCGCCACGACGAGGTCACCTTCACGCTCGACGTGAAGGAGGGTGACGAGGACCGGATGTCGCAGGTGTCGCGCCGGCTGCTCGCCATCCCCGGCCTCTCCACCGACGACAAGCAGCTTCCGCCGCCGTCGCTGTGAGCGCCCCGGGAAGTTCCTTTCCAGCCGGGTGAGAAGCGGGCAGTCTCTCGCCCGGCTTCGCATGCGTCCGTCCCGCCTCTCCTTCTTCCTCGGACTGTGCTCGGCGGCCGCCCTGGCCGCCCCTGCTCCGGCGCGCTTCGATGCGCAGGGCCTGGCCATCGGCGCGCCGCTGAGCGAGCGGGTGGCCTCCTACGTCATCGACGCTCGTCTCGACCACGCGGGGCGAGCGCTCACCGGGCGCGAGACGGTCACCTGGGTCAACCGCAGCGCCGAGCCGCAGTCCACGCTCTGGTTCCACGCCTACTGGAATGCCTTCAAGAACGCCGACTCCACCTTCTACCGGGACGCCGTTGCACAGGACGGGTTCCGGGACGAGGCGGTCGGCTGGCGAGGGCGCTACCCGAAGCGCGCGCCCGACGAGTGGGGATGGATGCGCATCACCCGCGCCGCACTGCCGGACGGGACCGACCTCCTGTCCTCGCTGCGCTGGCAGCATCCGGACGACGACAACGCCGAGGACCGGACGGTGTTCACCCTCACCTTGCCCCAGCCCGTTCCGCCGGGGGGCACGGTGACCTTCGAGCTCGGTTGGGAGTCCCGCGTGCCCCGGGTGGTGGCCAGGGCCGGCTACAGCGGCGACTACTACTTGATTGGCCAGTGGTTCCCCAAGCTGGCCGTGCTCGAGGTGCCGCCCACCCGCGGCGCCACCGCGCCCCGGTGGAATGCGCACCAGTACCACGCCAACAGCGAGTTCTACGCCGACTTCGGCACCTACGACGTCTCCCTCACCCTGCCCGCCCGCTTCGTGGTCGGCGCGACGGGGGTCCGCACCGGGCGCACCGACAACGCCGATGGAAGCGTCACCCACCGCTTCCACCTGGACGACGTCCAGGACTTCGCCTGGACGGCCAGCCCGAGCTTCATCGAGGTGACCGACGTCTTTCGCGAGGACGGCCTCCCCGAGGTCGCGCTCTCCGTGCTGGCCGAGCCGCGCTACCAGGCCACCGCGCAGCAGATCCTGGCCGCGCTCAAGTCGTCGCTCTCTCACTACGGCCGGTGGTGGCTGCCCTACCCCTACCCGCATGTCACCGCGGTGGCCCCGCCGCCGGGCAAGTTCAACGGCTCGCTGGGAATGGAGTACCCCACCTTCTTCACCGTCTTCAGCCGGCGCGATCCAGAGCACGGAAAGGACTTCGCCGTGTGGGAGGTGACCGCCCACGAGTTCGGGCACAACTACTTCATGGGGCTGGTCGCCTCGAACGAGTTCGAGGAGGCCTGGCTCGACGAGGGCATCAACAGCTACGGGACGGCCAAGCTGCTCGATGCCGAGGGCCTGCGCTTCGACCTGGCCGACCTCCTCGGCCAGCCGGCGCGCGCCTTCCTCCGCCCCTTCGTCCACAGCGCCATCGACGAGTGGGAGTACGCCGGCCGCTACGTCGCGCCGCGCTGGACGTCGCCCATCGTGCGCGATGCCTGGAGGTTCCGCACCGCACAGGATTATGGCGTCAACGCATATGACCGACCGATGCTCGCCCTGCGGCAGCTGGAGCTCACCCTGGGCAAGGAAACCTTCGACAGGGTGATGCAGACCTACGTCCACCGCTGGGCCTTCAAGCACCCCTCGACGGCCGATTTCTTCGCCGTGGCCCGCGAGGTCTCCGGCCGCGACCTCTCCGGCTTCGAGCAGCAGTTCTTCCACGGGACGGCCGGGCTGGACCTGGCGGTGACGGACATCGACTGCGAGACCGTGCCGGCGACGGTGGCCGGGGTGTTCGAGGACGAGCGCGGTACGCCTCAGACGCGGGCCTGGAAGGAGCACGGCTCCCGGGACACCGCCCCGGTCCGGTGCTCGGTGACGGTGGAGCGCCGAGCCGGCGCCGTGCTCCCGGCCAACGTCCGGGTGACGTTCGACGACGGCTCGGTGGCGGACGAGACCTGGGATGGGCAGGACACCTGGCACACCTTCACCTATCGCCGCACCGGCAAGGGGGGCTGGGTCCGCGAGGCGCGCATCGACCCGGGCCGCGTGAACCTGCTCGACGCGGTGAAGGTCAACGACGCGCGCTCACGCCGTCCCACGCCGCATCCCCCCACCGCGGTGGCCGGCTGGCTCTTCTACGTCTCACAGCTCCTCGCCCTGCTCCTCGGAGCCATCCTCTAGCCCCGGAGAGCCGACCACCGTGCGGACGCTCCGCGCCATTCCCGCCGCAGTGCTCAAGGGGTTCTCCGAGTGGCAGACGCTGCTCGTCCTGCTCGGTGTCACCTGGCTGGTGGCGGTGATCGCCGTGGCCCCCGATCTGGCGACGCTGCTTCGGTTCTACGGCCACGCGCCGCTCGCCGACGGCCGGCCGCTCCTCTCCGCGGAGCTGCTGCTCGGCATCGGCCGGGCCTACCCGCCGGGGGGCATGCCCCTCCGGGCGCTGGGCGTGGCCCTGCTCGTCGCGCTGCCGCTCACGCTCTTCGTCACCGGCGGTGTGGTGTGGCGGGCCTGGACGGTGGACCGCTTCGCGCTGGTGGAGTTCATCGGCGAGTGCGCCCGCGGCTTCGGACGCGTGCTCCGGACCCTGCTCTGGAGCCTTCCGCTCCTCGCCGCCTGCATCGGCCTTTCCTATGGAGCTCAGTCCCTTCTCCGGACGATGCATCACGACACCTTCTTCGACCAGCCGCGGCTGGCCTGGCTCACCGACCGGCCGACCGTCTGGGCCACCGGCCACCTGGCCTTCGCCGGCCTGCTCTGGGCCCTGTGGCGGATGACGCTGGACACCTCACGGGTGCTGGTCCAGGCGGAGGATCTCCGGAAGACGCGGCTGGCGGTGTGGCGAGCGCTGCGCCGGGTGGTGAGCTCGCCCGGAGCGTGGCTGGCCTACGCCTTCCTCGGATTCCTCGAGGTGGCTCTCGTCCTCCTGGCGATGCGGGTGCGGGCCTCGCTCCCCGAGGGCAGCACCGCGCTGGCCTGGCTGGCGCTTCTCGTCGCCCAGGGCGTGGTCCTGCTCCGAGCCGGCTTCCAGGTGGGAACCACGGCCTTTGCCGCGGAGCTCGTCCGCCGCACCCGCCCCGCCGCCGTCACGGCCGGAGCTCCCGCCCCGGCCGCCGCGCTGCCCGGCCTCCAGCCCGCCCCCGAGCCGTCGGCCCGGACGACGTCCGGTGAGGTGGAAGCCGCTCCCGGCGAGCCCTTCGAGCTGCTCACCTCGACTCCGCCGTCCCGGAGCGACTCCACCGCCGAGATGCCGATGGTGGACGCGGACCTGGTGGAGGAGGAACCCCGGGGCGGAGGCGGCGGCGGAGGCTGACACCCGTGCGCCGCGCGCTGGCCATGGTCGCCGCGGTGGCGGCCCTCGCAACCTGGCTCGACTTCAGCCGGCTCCACCAGGGCCACCATGCGGACAGCCTCGTTCCGGTGCTCATCGGGCTGACCGCCTGGACCCCGTTCTACTGGGGACAGGACCGGTTCGGCACGCTCGTCCCGCTGCTCGCGCTTCCGGTCAGGGCTCCCGGCGCCCATCTCTTGTTCCACGGCTGGCTGGTCATCGCCCTCTCGGTGTGCGGGCTCCTGCTCCTCGTCCGGACGCTGCTTCCCCGACACCTCCCGTGGACCGCTCCCGGGGCGCTGCTGCTCGTCCTCCTCCTGCTCCTCGCCCCGGCGGATCAGCGCTTCAACCTCCTCTGGGTCCAGCCCTACACGCCGTCCTTTGCCCTCGGCCTCTCCGCGGTGGCCCTCCT
>Ga0335084_10003091_pt1 | contig 16185 bp, 15 predicted proteins | sample Lox_Sample_44_FD_206721 | JGI IMG/M metagenome (GOLD analysis project Ga0335084, IMG submission 206721) | Soil microbial communities from Loxahatchee National Wildlife Refuge, Florida, United States - Lox_Sample_4.4 | ecosystem: Environmental > Terrestrial > Soil > Wetlands | place: USA... | reverse complement strand
CCGGCCCTGGTCCGCCGTGACCGAGTCGCCGCCCGCCGACGCGATCAGCTCGGAGAGGATCGAGCCTCGCCCCGGTACGATGAGGGGCTCGGGCCACAGGACGTAGAGGACGCGGGGGTGCCGCAGGCCGGCGACCCGCTCGCGCACGGCCGCGATGCGCCGCCCGAGCCCCGCGGCGAGGGCGGCCGCGGCCTCGCGGCGGGACGTCAGCTGGCCCAGGCCGTCGACGAGGCGCAATAGCTCGCCGATGGAGGGCGGCTCGTCCACGAGATACACGCGCAGGCCCAGCCGCTTGATCTGGTCGAAGGTCTCCTCGCGGTTCCCCGACCGCGTCGCCACCACGAGGTCGGGCCTCAGGCTGACGAGCGTCTCGAGGTTCGGCGTCAGCATGTCGCCCACGCGGGGCTTCCGCCTGGCCTCGGGCGGGTAGTCGCAGAAATCGGTGACGCCCACGAGGGCGTCCTGCGCGCCGATGGCGAACAGGATCTCGGTCACGCCCGGCACCAGCGAGACGATCCGCCTGGGCGCGGCGGGAAGAGTGACCTCGTGACCCGTCGAGTCGACGACTGTCAGCGCCTCCGAGATCCCGGGCAGCAGGCAGAGCGCAAGTGCGAGGATTCGGCCGACCGCCGTCACAGGGAGCGCTCGGTCACGCCGGCGGACTTGAAGGTCGCCATTTCGCCCAGGATCTTCGTCGCGGCCTTGGCGAGACCAATGCAGAGCGCCGAGCCCGTTCCCTCGCCCAGGCGCATCTTGAGGTCGAGATACGGCTCGAGCCCGAGGGCGTTGAGCACGTAGGTGTGGCCGGGCTCGGTTGAGCGGTGCGAGGCGATGAGGTAGTGGCGCGCGTCGGGCTTGAGGCGCACCGCCGCCATCGCCGCGGCACCGGCGATGAAGCCGTCGAGGATGACGGGGATGCGCCAGGCCGCACCCGCCAGGATGACGCCGCAGAGTCCCGCGATCTCGAAGCCGCCCACCTTGGCCAGCACATCCACGCCGTCGCCCGGATCGGGGCGATTGATGGCGAGCGCCCGCTTGATGACGCTGATCTTTCGCCCGTGTGCCTCCTCGTCCACTCCCGTGCCAGTCCCGGTGACCGATGCGGCCGGCGCCCCCGTGAGCGCGGCCACCACGGCGCTCGCGGCAGTGGTGTTGCCGATGCCCATCTCGCCAGTGCCGATCACGTCGAGCCCGTTCCCGCGCTCCGCGTAAACGAGCCCGATGCCCGCCTCGATGGCCGCCAACGCCTCCTCGCGCGTCATCGCCGGGCCCACCGACAGGTTGCGCGTGCCGGGACCTATCCTCCCGCTGATGAGCCCCGGGTGGCTTGGCAGCGGCGTCGCCACGCCAAGGTCGGCCACGACCACCGGCGCTCCCACGTGGCGGGCGAGCACGTTGACCGCCGCGCCACCCTGGAGAAAGTTCTCGACCATCTGGGCGGTGACGATCTGCGGGTAGGCGCTGACCCCTTCGACGACCACGCCGTGATCCGCCGCGAGCGTGAAGATCACGCAGCGGCGCGCCTGCGGCGGGAACTGTCCCGACATCTCGCTGAGGCGCCGCGCCAGCTCCTCGAGACGGCCGAGGCTGCCCGCCGGCTTGGTCAGCTGGTCGAGCGCCCACTGAGCCTGGAGCCCGGCGGCCCCGTCGGGCGCCACGATGCGGTCAAGGAGCTTCGGGAGCACGTTCACGGCGATCCTCAGGCAGTGGGAGGTCCTTGATCGTCACGGCCAGACCCGCGACCACGTAGCTGACCCGGTCCACGGCGGCGGCGATGCGCTGGTTGACGCTTCCGAGCGCGTCTCGGAACTTCAGGCCGACCTCGGTGGGCGGATGCACGCCGGCACCGACCTCGTTGGACACGATGATCAGTGAGAAGCGCCGCTCGGCAAGGAAGCCCGCCAGGGCATCGGCCGCGGCCAGGATGCTCTTCTCTTCATCACCCCGCAGGAGGAGGTTGGCGACCCAGAGGGTCATGCAGTCGAGGACGACCACGTCCACCCTGCCGGCGAGGCTTGCGCAGGCGGACACCACGTCGTAAGGCTCCTCGAGAGTGCCCCACCCCGCGGGACGCTCGGCGCGGTGGCGAGCGATCCGCGCCTCCATGTCGCCGTCGAGGGCCCGTGCTGTGGCGAGGAAAGCGCCGCGCGAGCCACGGGGCATCTCGGCAGCCAGGCGCAGAGCCAGGCGACTCTTGCCGCTGCGGACGCCCCCAAGGATGAGATCGGAGCGATGGACAATGCTCACCCGGGTCCTCCCGCGAAGACCGGCTGGAACGGCGGGTGCCCGGGCAGGTCTCCTGGCTCTCGGATCTCCCTACTCCCCACGCCTTCCCGGCTCCCGAACCGCTTGGGCCAGTGGCACTGCCGTGGGTTTCGTCCCCGATTACAGTGACGGGGTCGCGGCGGATTCACACCGCCTTCCCTGTGGCCCGCACCCGGCGGGCCGCCCGGACATCCTTAACGCCGAGACCGTAGCAGACCCGACGCGACGGGTCAACCGCCCGGCAGAACCAGGATCGCCGGCCGGCGCAGGGCGGCGAGAAGGGCCCAGATGCGAGGCGGCGGCCCGCCGTTCGAGTTGAGCGACGGCGTATGCCGTCGTGAGACGGGGGCTGAGCTGATCCCGCAGCCATCACGTGGCACTGTCTCAGCCCTCGCCTCGTGGCTTCGCCCCTCAGCTCGAACTGCCACGAGCCCGCAGCCGAGGGCGCCAACGAAACAAATGGGCCCTTATCGGCGCCCTGCGAGGCGGTCGATCTGACGGCGCTCCCGCTTCGTGGGGCGACCCGCGCCGGGGGGCCGCACCGCAGGCGGTGGCACGCGCGCCTCACGCGGCGGCGGCGGCGGGGTCAGGTCCTCGTAGAGGAGCTTGGCCGCAGCGCCCGGTCCCCGGCGGTCCGACAACGCCGCCACGCGTACGATCTTCTTCGCCCGCGGCAGCGTGATGCGCAAGAGATCGCCCTGCCGCACCGGGCGCGAAGGCTTGGCCGCCTGGTCGTTGACGTCCACCTTGCCGCCATCGCACGCCGCCGTCGCCAGTGTGCGACTCTTGAAAAAGCGCGCCGCCCAGAGCCACTTGTCGAGCCGCAGATCCGGCATGACGCGCTTACCGTAGCACAGGCACTGGGCTATACTCGCGGGGCCGATGCCGTCACGCAACCCCAACTTGGAGCCGGCGCCCGGCCGTGAGAAACTCGCGAACGTGAGGGAGACAATGCGGAAAGGCTTGATCCTGGGCGTGCTCGTGGTGGGGGCGGCGTCCCTAGTCTGGGCGCAGGGCTCGCAGTTCCCCGTCGAGGACTGGTCCAAGACCCCAGCCGGGCAGAAGGGCGTACCCACTGGGTGGAAGACCCAGAGCTGGGGCAGCCCCAAGTACGAGTTCGAGGTCGTGAGCGACAGCCCGGCGCGCGTCCTGCATCTCGTCAGCAACGGCGACAGCTCGACCATCAACAAGGACATCCCGAAGATCAGCTGCAAGGAGTACCCGATCCTCCAGTGGCGCTGGAAACTCGTCGAGCTGCCCAAGGGCGCCGATGCGCGCAAGAAGGAAACGGACGACGAGGCGCTCCAGCTCTACGTCACCTTCCCGCGCTTCCCGAACGCCGTGCGCTCGCGCATCATCGGCTACATCTGGGACACGACGGCCCCGGCCGGGTCGATCTTCAAGAGCCAGAAGACGGGCCTCGTGACCTACGTGGTCATGCGTTCCGGCGACGGTGAGAAAGCCAAGTGGGTGACGGAGACGCGCAACGTCTGCGAGGACTATAAGACGATCTACGGCGAGGAGCCCGAGGAGAAGATCGAAGCGGTCTCCATCGGTATCGACTCGGACGACACGCACTCGCGCGCAGAGGGCTACGTCGGAGAGATCCTCTTCAAGAAGCCGTGAACGCCGTCCCGGGCAGGGAGGACTGACAGTGGCGCGAGGCGGTCTCGAGCCGTACGGCGCGCTGGTGCTGCGGGTCGTCCTCGGCGCCGTCTACATCGCTCACGCCTACCTGGCGCTCGTCGTGATGGGCCCTGCCAAGTACGTTGAGTACGAGCGGTCGCTGCACATCCCCATGCCAGAGATCGGAGTCTGGTACGTGGTCGTGGCGCACGGCCTGGGCGGCATCATGCTCATCCTTGGGGTCATGGTGCGGTGGGCCGCGCTGGCGAACATCCCCGTCATGGCGGGGGCGCTGTGGTACGTGCACCTTAAGGACGGTTTCTTCATCTGGGGCAGCAAGTACGGTTACGAGTACGTGCTCGTCCTGCTGGGCGCGACCGTCGCCCAGGCGCTGCTGGGCGCCGGCGCCTTCACGCTCAAGAAGTAGGGCGCTACGTCAGGACCCGCCGGATCGCGGCGGCGACGTCGGCGGCGCCCGGAGTCGCGAAGGCCTCGAGCGGCGGGCTGAACGGGATGGGGATGTTCGGACCGGCGACCCGCGCGATCGGAGCGTCGAGGTCGTCGAAGCAGGCCTCCATGATCACCCACGCGAGCCAGGCCCCGACGCTGCCGCGCATGGGCCCCTCCTCGGCGATGACCACCCGATGCGTCTTCCGCACGGACGCGGCGAGGCCCTCGCGGTCGAGCGGCACGAGGCTCCGCGGATCCACGACCTCGACCGAGATCCCCTCGCCGGCGAGGCGCTCCGCCGCCGCCAGGCTCTCGCCCACCATGCGCGCCGTCGCGATCACGGTCACGTCTCTGCCTGCCCGCTTCACGTCGGCCAGCCCCAAAAGCACCAGGGTTTCGGCCTCCGCCACATCGCCCGTCACGCGGTACAGCCCCCGGTGCTCGAAAATCAGCACGGGGTCTGGATCGCGGATCGCCGCCTTGAGCAGGCCCCGCGCATCGGCCGGAGTCGACGGTATGCAGACCTTGAGGCCGGGGATGTTGACGAACCAGGCCTCGACGGAATTCGAGTGGTGGCCACCGGCAGACCGTCCAATGCCGTACGGCATGCGCAGCGTCAGCGGGCACGAGATCTGGCCGCCGAACATGTAGCGACTCTTGGCGATCTGGTTGGCGACCTCGTCCATCGCGCAGGTGACGAAGTCGGCGAAGTGCATGTCCACCACCGGCACGAGACCCGTGATGGCCGCGCCCATGGCCGAGCCCACGATGGCCGCCTCGGAGATCGGGGCGTTCCGCACTCGGGCCAGGCCGAACTCCTCGGCCAGGCCCTTGGTGACGCCGAAGGGCACGCCGAGGACGATGTCCTCGCCGATGCAGTAGACGCGTGGATCGCGCCGCATCTCCTCGCGCAGGGCGAGGTTCAGCGCGTCGCCGAAGTCCATGACCGCCATCAAGCTCGCCTCCGGCGCAGCGTTGATACCCGCGGCACCCTGCTAGTCGCTCCAGGGATAGTGGACGAAGAGATCCTGGAGCGCGTCCTCCGCCGCGGGCAGCGGGCTCGACTCGGCGAAGTCCACGGCGTCCTGGACCTCGGCCTCGATGGCCGCCGCCACCCGGGCGGCGTGCGCGGCGTCGAGGAGCTTCGCTTCCTCGAGGTGGGCCCGCAGCCGTGCGATGGGATCGCGCTGGCGGCCGCCTTCGACCTCGCCGCGCGAGCGGTAGCCCTGCGGGTCGCCTTCGAAATGCCCCATGAAGCGGACGGTGCGCGCCTCGATCAGGCTCGGCCCCTGACCGGCTCTGGCGCGATCGACAGCCCTTTCCATGGCCTCGTAGACGGCTAGCGCGTCGTTGCCATCCACGGTCTCGCCAGGGATGCCGTAGCCAGCCGCGCGCGCCGCGATACTGCCGCCGGCTGTAGCCAGGTCATGGGCGGTCGTCGACGCCCAGAAGTTGTTCTCGCAGACGAAGACCACCGGCACTTTCCAGAGGGCTGCGAGGTTGACGCCTTCGTGAAACGGCCCCCGGTTGGCGGCGCCGTCGCCGAAGATGGTCACGGCAACCTGGTCGGTGCCGCGCATCAGGATCGACTGTCCCACGCCGGGCGCCAGCACGCAGCCGGAGGTCAGCACACCGTTTGCGCCCAGGTATCCAACAGACGCGTCGGCGATGTGCATGGATCCGCCCTTGCCCTTGCAGCAGCCCGTCGCCTTGCCGTAAAGCTCCGCCATGAAGCCGCGAAGCGAGCCGCCCTTGGCGATCAGGTGCCCGTGGCCCCGGTGAGTCGAGAGCAGGTAGTCGTCACGCCGGAGCGGCGCGCAGACGCCGGCCGCGACGGCTTCCTGGCCGATCGAGAGGTGGATGAACCCCGGGATGCGACCCGCCGCATAGAGCTCTCGCGCGCGCTCCTCGGAGCGGCGGATTCGCAACATGGTCGCGTACATCTGGAGGCGCAGATCTGGGCCGGGACGTGGGCTCACGGGGCCCGATCTTAGCCCCGGCCCGCGGGAAGGGCAATCTCGCTACTTCGACACCGGCCCCGGGAACTGGTCTGGCGTGACCTTGCTGTTGGTCGCCGAGAGCGGGAACTGGGTCACCTGTCCCGCCTCGACGGTCACCTGCTGGTCCCACAGCTCGACAGTGGGGGCGCCGTCTTCAGCCTTGGCGAGGAGCCGGTACTTGCCCGGAGGCAAGTCGCGAAACTCGTACCGCTCGCCCAGCCGGAACGGCCGGGAGACGTTGACGGATTTCGTGCCATCGTCGTTGCCCGAGAGCGTGACGCGAACCTTGATAAGGCGCTCTCGCGAACTTACGCCCGGCCACTCGAGAGGTCCCGCGATCCTGCCCTTGGTCGGCAGGTACGCCGGGCTCTCGACGGTGCCGTCGGTCCCCGCGGAAGCGGCCCGCTCGTCCGGAAGCATCCCGGCGCTGGCGAGCCACTGGCGCGCGGCGCGATGGTAGTCCTGCCCGGGATCACCCCGCCTCACCACCCACTGGAACTGCTCGGCGACCTCGGCGCGCCTGCCGAGATGGGAGTAAGCGGTGCCCAAGGCGAAGCGCAGCGCCATGTCGTCAGGTTCGAGAGCGACGGCCTCCTTGTACTTGCCGGCCGCCTTGCCGTATTCGCCGCGCTCCATGAGCTGGTCCGCCTCGCCGCGAGCGAGCGCCGCTGGCGACACGTGAGGCGTCGCGGCCGGCCGCTGGGGCGCCGGAGACTGCTGGCAGCCGATGATGAGACCGAGGACGGCAAGAACGAAGAGGAGCGAGTAGTCACGCACGTTAATTCTCGCGCCAGCTGATGATGCGCTGGTTGTAGGCGGCCCGCAGGGCCATGTTGATGTTCTGCGTGCTGTTGCGAACGGCCAGGCTGTCGGCCTGAGTCAGGAACTCGTAGTAGCCGTTGACCTCGTTCCAGATCGCCTCGTTCGAAATAAAGGCGCCTCGGATCTCGGTGTTCGATCCGGCGCGGAAGCCCGTACCGACATAGCGCCCCGACACGATGACGAGGCCGTCCCAGTAGAAGTCCACGTTGCGGCCCTGGATGTTCAGACCGGCGCCCGAGGTATAGACTGCGAGGTCGCCGTCCTCGACCACGAGGATGCCTGCGCCCTTGATCGTTCCGTTGAGACGGAGTCCCGTGAAGTTCGAGGAGGTGTCGAGCTCCCCGCGGAAGTAGAGGAGCTTGGGGTCGGAAGTCGAGCCCAGGTTGAGCGTCGACCCGACAGGCGGGTTGCCGGGGCAGGAGCTGCCGGCTGTCGAGAGCGTCGGAGCGCTGGGCGCGCCTGACGTCCCGGTCAGGACCAGGGGGCAGGCCAGGCTGCTCTGGATGACGGTCGTCGCGGGATTGGCCGCGAGCTTGTTGAGGAAGTTCATCATGGCTGTCGGGGTGAGCGCGGTGTCGGGGGCGATGGTGGGCAATCCCGTCGTGAGCGCGCCGTTGACCTGGCTCCTCCCCCGGACCGTGTTCTGGAGAGCTGCGGTATTGAACGCGTTCTCGACGTCCTGCTCGTAGGTGATGCCGAGGTTCGTCTGGATGCCCGGCTGGGTCGTGATCCCGAAGCGCAGGGGACCCGTGCCGGTCGGGCTTCCGCCGTTGCTGTCGGTACGCTGCCAGTCGCGTCCATCGATCGTCTGGTTCGCCACCGTCCCGTTCATGAACGTGTCGGCCTGCATCCCCGGCAGGTTGACCGCGGCATTGACCGTCAGGGTGTTCCGGCTGAGCACCGCGGTGATCTGGCGCGTGGCCCCGCCGAAGGTGCCGGTGGCCGTGATAATGACGATGCCGTTGGTGTCGACGTACTTGCCGCCGGGATCGACGGGCTGTCCCGTCAGGATCTGATCGCCCGCGTACCCGGCTTGCGCGGCGATCGAGTCATTGCGAATCGCGACGGCGAACGTGCCGGCGGCGGTCGTGAGCCCGGGGAGCGCGCCGGGAGAAGGCGAGTTCGGGCAAAAGGTGTTGTCCATCCGCGCCGCCACGTTTTGCCCCGTCACCGCCGTCGACAGCGTGTCGTCGGCGTTGCCCTGGACCCCATCGGGGCCGGCCAGGAACGCATTCAGGTCCTGGTCAGCGAGGCAGTCGAAGGCCCACTCGATGCCGGCCTCGGCCAGGTGCCGCGCCCGCGCCGTGGCCGAGAGGTTACTCGATATCTGCGGCTCGACAGCGCCCAGGTTGAGCACCGTCAGCACCAGCATGGTCAAAATGAGCAGCGAGATCAGGGCGAGCGGCAGGGCCACCCCCCGTTGGTCGCGCAGCACGGACCCTGGATGGGTCATGGTCGGACACCTCACGAGGTCGGGCGGTTGCGGAGGCGCACGCGGTGCACCATCGTCACCTGCGGCTGGCCCGCGCTCTGCTGGGTGGTCAGGGTGATCGTCACCGTCCGGATGTTGGCGGCGACAGCCGTGACCGCGTTATTCTGATCGAGATAGGTGTAGGCCAGTCCAATGATGCCGCCCGCCACGGCGACGGGCGCGCCGTCGACCCCGATCTCCTGTCGGAGGAGCTGACCGCCGGCAAACGAGTAGACCACCTGCTCGCCGCGGTTCGCCCCGGTGATGGGGTCGACGACCGCGCCCGCCTGGATCGCGTTGTCGGCATTCCAGTCGTTCTGGATCGTCAGCGCCGTGGCGGTCTGGGCGGTGATGGCGGAGAAATTGCCGTAGGTGTAGGGCGGGCACGGCGTCGCCGGCGCCCCCGGGCAGGTCGGCCCGGCCGGCAGATAGCCTGCCTCGCGAATCTCTTCGATGAGACGCTCGATGCCCAGGCGCGCGTTCGCCTGGGCGTCGACTTTGTTCATGGTGGTGGTGGCGCTCTGCTGGCCGACCATCAGGAGGCTCAGCACGCCGGCCATCACGGTCCCGAGGAGAGCGCAGACCACGAGCAGCTCGGTGAGGGTGATGCCGCGCTCGTCCCGCACGACGGCGACGCGGAGCCTCATGTGTGGTTCGCGACGAGGGTGGACAGCCGCACGCTGCGTTCGGCGGCGAGCACGCCCCAGGCCACGACCGGCTGGTAGAAGACTTCGACGTCCACCCGCTTGCGCGCGATGTTGCCGTTTACGACGTAGTCGGTGATCGTGACCGTCGAGCGGTAACCGGGCGCGCTGGCGATGCTCCCGTACGCCTGCGCGGGGAAGCAGGCGGTCGTGATGTTGCCGAAGCCCATGCACGCGACCAGCGAGTTGCCGAGGGCTGCCGCGCGGATCTGCTCGAGGCGCTGCTCGGCCAGGAAGGTTGCGGTCGTCTGCTGGCGGCCCGTTTCTGTGCCCTGGATGGCCGTGGCGAACCCCGCCCCGACGGCGACCAGCCCGACACCGATGACAAAGACGGCGGCCACGAGCTCGATCACGGTAAAACCCGCCTGGTTCCCGCAGATCCTGATGCCTCGAGCCGCTCTGTTCATGGGTGCCTATACGTCTCCTACGGGAGACATAGCAAGGCCGGTGCCATGCGTGACCGCCGAGCCGGCACCGTCACTGATCTGTAAGTGGCTGTCCGAAAAGGCTTTGTAAACTCGTGACGACGCTCGGGGCTCGCCATCCGCATGGCGATGGACCGCCCGTGACACCCGCGGCGACGGACAGTGTCACTCCAAGCGCCCTAGCGGCCGCCCCGGAGTCGCGGGTCGAGCACATCCCTGAGAGCGTCTCCGAGCATGTTGGCGCCGAAAACCGCGAGGGAGAGCGCGACGCCTGGCCAGAGGGCGAGCCAGGGAGCGCGCAGCATGTGGACCAGGCCCGCCCCGGACAGCATGCCGCCCCAGGACGGGCGCGGGGGTGGCACGCCGAAACCCAGAAAGGACAGCGCCGCTTCAGTGAGGATGATGGCGCCCAGATTCACCGTGCCCAGGATGATGATCGGCGCAAGGATGTTGGGCAGGACGTGGCGGCCGATCATGGTCGCGTGCGCCGCGCCGAGCGCGCGCGCCGCCTCCAGGTAGAGGTGCGCCTTGACCGAGAGCACGGCGCTCCGGATGACGCGCGAGTCGCGGACGCCCAGGACCAGGCCGAGCGTCAGGATTACGTTGCCGAGCCCGGGACCCAGGAGCGCCATGATGGTCAGCGCCACCAGGAGCAGCGGAAAGCACATGAAAGCGTCCACGAGGCGCTGGAGGACCAGATCGAGCCGGCCTCCGAAGTAGCCGGAGACGAGACCGACGGCTGTGCCGAGAAGGAGGCCCAGCGCGACGCCGCCGAAGCCCACCGCCATCGAGACCCGGGCGCCGTAGATGACGCGCGAGAGGAGGTCGCGGCCGAGATTGTCGGTGCCCAGCCAGTGCGCCTCGCTGGGCGCCTTGAGCCGGGAGAAGATGTCGGCCTCGTCGTAGCCGTACGGGGCGACGCGCTCGGCCAGGAGTGCCAGCGCGAGCATGACAACGAGCACGAGCCCGCCCGCAGCCCCCAGCGGCTTCCGCCTGACGAAGGTCCACACGGCCCGCTAGTCCTGCCTGACGCGCGGGTCCAGCGCGCCGTACGAGAGATCCACGAGAAGGTTCGAGAGGACCACGAGCGCGGCGACGAAGAGGTTGACGGCCTGGATCACCGGGTAGTCGCGGCGGCTGATGGCCTCGAGCACGAAGCTGCCCATGCCCGGCAGGCCGAAGATGTGCTCCATGATGATGGAGCCTCCGAAGTAGAACGGCAGCTGGCCACCGATGACGGTGAGGATGGGAATGGCCGCGTTGCGGAGCGCGTGGCCGAGCACCACCGCGCTCCCGCCCAGCCCCTTGGCGAGCGCCGTGCGCACGTAGTCCTGCCGCAGCACCTCGAGCATCATCCCCCGTGTCATGCGCATGATGATCCCCGCCTGAGCCACGCCGAGACAGAGGGCCGGCAGGAGGAACTGGCCGAGGTAGGCGTGCCAACCGTCACTGAGGGGCGTGAAGCTGCCGATGGACGGCGCCCAGTGAAAGTAGTAGGAGGGCAGCACAACGATGAGCGTCGCGAGCCAGAAGTTCGGCACCGACAGCGCGCCCACCGCGAAGGAGCGGGCGGCGTAGTCGGCGCCCGAGTCCTGGCGCACGGCGGCGAGGACGCCGACGGGCAGCGCGATCACCAGCGAGACGGCGATCGACAGGAGCGACAGCGTGATCGTCACAGGGAAGCGAGCGGCGATGTCCTGGGCGGCAGGGCGGTTGGTCCAGAGGCTCGTGCCGAGGTCGCCGCGGAGGACCTGCCCGGCCCAGGTGAGGTACTGCGCCGCCAGCGGCCGATCGAGGCCCAGGCGCGCCCGCAGCGCGTCGGCGCTCTTGCCGTACTGGAACTGCTCCAGCATCATGTCCACGACGTCGCCGGGAATGGCCCGGACGATGGCAAAGACGAAGAGCGAAACCAGGAACAGCGTCGGCAGAACCAGCAGCAGGCGCCGTAGCGCGTAGCGGAGCACCGGCTACTTATCGAGCCACACGACCTCGAGTTGCGCGCCCCGGTCGAAGGAGTTCTTGCATCCGTAATTCTTCACCCACGGCGTCCACGACGACACGTTCTTCGGGTATGGCGTGTAGAGGTAATAGGCGCGCTCGGCCGCGTAGCGCTGGATGTCGTCGATGATCTTCTTCCGCGACGATCGCGAGGTGTAGCGCCGCTGAGCGTCCAGCATCACGTCGAGCTGGGTGTCGGCGACATGGCTGCGGTTGTTCGGCTCCCCCGTGTGGAAGAAGTTGTAGAGGTAGCCGTCCACCTCCGTGAAGATCGACGACGGCCCCCAGCTCGCCTCGTCGAACTTGCCGAGGAAGGAGCCGCGGATGTAGTTGCCGTACTCCTCGTTGACGATCTGGAGCTCCACACCGACCTGCTTGAGACTGAAGGCCAGGAGCTCGAGCTCCTCGACATACTCGGGGCCGTAGCCCGGCCAGTTCGTGCACTTGACCTTCATGCCGTTGGGGAACCCCGCCTCGGCCAGCATCTTCTTTGCCAGCGCGGGGTTGTGCTGGAGCCACTTCGCCCCCTCGCCCAGCTCGCCCGTCGGCAGCTTCCACTCGCGCATGGGCGCCGGCACGGGGCCCGAGTCTTCCCATCCCTGCCCTTCGAGGTACTGGGCGACCCACTTCTTGCGGTCCACGGCCAGCGAGAAGGCCTGCCGCACGCGCGGGTCATTGAAGGGCGCCTTGTCGGTCCGGAAGGCGAGGGTGCGGACCGCGAGCCAGTCCCAGAACTGCACCGGGTACGTCGGGTTGGACTTCTTGAACGAGGCGACATCCGTCCGCGGGATGCGGGCGTCGTAGAAGGGGATATCCACCTGCCCGGCGCGGAAGAGCGAGAGCTGTGTCGAGCGGTCCTTGACGAAGAGCCACTCGACCTTGTCGAGATACGGCAGTCCCTTGGCGTAGTACGTGGGATTGCGGGCGAAGACGGCCTTGACGCCGGGCTCGTAGCGCTCGAGGACGAACGGTCCGCAGCCAACCAGCGACTCGGCCGCCTTGAAGTCGCCCATCTTGTCCTCGACCTCGGGCGGCATGATGCAGTTCCAGGGCTCGGCCAGGTTGTGCAGGAAGGGCGCGTAGGCGTCGGCCAGGGTGATGCGGACCGTGTGCTTGTCCGGAGTCTCGATGCCCTCGATCCGCCCCAGCAGATTGGCCGCGGGCGACTTCTTGAGCGCCCGATCAAAGGAGTACTTGACGTCGGCGGCCACCAGCTCGCGTCCGTTGACCGGCGCCCGCGACTCCCAGCGTACGCCTTGGCGAAGCGCGATGGTGTACACACGCCCGTCCTTGGAGACGTCGGCCTTGAGCGCGAGGTCCGGCACCGGTGTGAAGTCCGATGGGCCGTACTTGGCGCCGTTGACGAACTTGAAGAGCGTCCGCCTGACGAAGGACGAGATGAGCTGGGTCTGATAGGAGATCGTCCCGTGCGTGTCGAAGGTCGGCGGCTCGAGCCCGATCTGCTTGAGCACGCCGCCGCGTCTCGGCTGAGCCTGCGCGAAGACCTCTCCTGGCGCCGCGGCGATCACGGCGGCACCTCCCGCGAGCTTGAGGAAGTTACGCCGTCCGACGGAGCCGATGGAGTCAGCGTGCATGATGTCCTCCGGGTGCGTGCGTGCGAGGCCGCGGACCGGCCCTATTATAGCAGGGGCTCGCGGTGGTTCAGCAGGCGGAGAGCCCAGCCGGACGGGCCGCGCTCGAGCACGGAAAGCGCGGCGTAGTCCTGACCCAGCGCCAGGATGCGCTCGGGACGGATGCCCAGCGCCCGGCACATGACGATGCGATTCGGTCCGCCGTGCGCGACCACGAGAACGCGAGCGCCGATGTGACGGGCGGCGATTGCCTCGAAAGCGGGCCAGGCTCTCTCCGCGACGTCCGTCAGGCTCTCTCCCCCGGGAAACTGGAATCGGCCGATATCGGCCATCCATGCCTCGAAGGCCACGGGGTCGAGCGCCCGGATCTCAGCCGCCGTCAGGCCCTCCCAGCGCCCCATGGAGAACTCCCGGAGCTCCGTCAGCGGGACGGCCTCGAGCCCGTGCGGCGCTGCCAGGATTTCGGCCGTCCGTCGCGTTCGCGCGAGATCGCTCGAATACGCCGCCGTGAGCCCGGCGCCGGCGAGCCGACGGCCGAGCGCCGCCGCTTCGGCCTCACCCGTCGCCGAGAGCGGCACGTCGAGATGCCCGATGAAGCGCCGGGTCTCGGCGCCCACGACGCTGCCGTGCCGGACGAGGTAGATGGTCGTCCGCACGGGTCTACATGACGCGCAGGTGAATCAGGGCGGCGCCGGCGACAAGCACCGCGAGCTCCCCGACCTCGACGGACGAGCCGAGCACGTCGCCCGTGAGACCGCCGAGACGGGACGCTACAAATGCCGCCCAAAGAAGCACGGTCGCGAGGGTAAGGCTGACGAGGAGCCCTCCCCACGGCCCGAGCAGCGCGGCCGCCAGAGCCCAGAGTCCCGCGACGGACACGGGAGCCGCCCACGGTGACAGACCCGCGAGGAAGGCCGCACCGGCACCCTGCCCAGGCGTCGACGCCGGGAAGAGCGGGCCGATCAGCAGGGGCGCCAGGCGGCCCGACGCGGGCGCCAGCAACAGCATCTCCGGATGGCGGCCCGCGGGGAGCGCGTCGAGGGCGCCTGCAAAGACCAGGAGGCAGAGGACGAGGCCGGCAGCGCCAAAGACGCCAATACGACTGTCCCGCATGATGGCGAGCCTCCGCTCAGCATTGCGACCGGCAAGGCCGTCGAGCACGTCGGCGAGGCCGTCGAGGTGGAGGCCGCCCGAGAGAACCTTCCACAGCCCGATGACCAAGATGCTTCCCAGCAGCTGTGGGAACAGGAGCACGAAGAAATGGTCGGCCGCGACGAGGCAGGCGCCGATCGCCGCGCCGACGGCGGGAAACCACCAGGCCGCTCGCCCGAGCGCCCCAGCGCCGGTCGCCTCGCGCCCGGGCACCGGCACGATGGTCAGGAACCGGACGGCAAGAATCAGGTAGCCCACAGCGTGCCGGTGGAAGGGACCTAGACGGGGAGAACGGGATTCCTGCGCGGCGGGAACTCGAGCTGCTTGCTCTGGGCGTAGTCGAGCCGCTTGATGAGCTCACCGCGCAGCTCCGAGCCTGCGATGATGCCATCCACAAGCATCTCCGAGGCGAGCTTGTAGATATCCACGTCCTGGACGTACTCCTCGCGCTTCTCCCGCACGTAGGCTGCCCGCTCGCTTTCCGGCAGCTCCATGATCTTGTTGTAGTAGACGGCGTTGATGGCCGGCTCGGGCCCCATGATGGCAACCTGCCCCTGCGGCAGGGACAGCGCCGCGTCCGGCTCGAAGGCGGGGCCGCACATCGCGTAGAGCCCGGCGCCGTAGCACTTTCGCACGACCACGGAGATCTTCGGCACGGTCGCCTGGGACGTGGCAAAGACCATCTTGGCGCCATGGCGGATGATGCCCGCGCGCTCGACCTTGGCCCCGACCATGAAGCCCGACACGTCGGCCAGGTAGACGAGCGGGATGTTGAACGCGTTGCAGAGCCAGATGAAGCGGGCGCCCTTGTCGGAGGAGTCCACCATCAGCACGCCTCCCTTGACCTTGGGCTGGTTGGCGACGATACCGGCTGCACGGCCGCCGATGCGGGCGAATCCGGTGATGATTTCCTGGGCGAAGAGCCGCTTGATCTCGAAGAAAGAGCCCGCGTCCACCACCCGGTCGATGACCTCGTACATGTCGAACCACTTGCGCTGGTCGTAGGGAACGATCTCTTCGATCGGCCTGCCCTCCGCGGCCTCGCGGGCGCGAGCGCCCGGTGGGCGCTCGCGGTAGGACTGGGGCATGAAAGCCAGGTAACGCTTGCAGATCTCGATGGCTTCCTCGTCGGAGTTTGCCAGGATGTCGCCGCAGCCCGACACGGAGCAGTGCATGCGCGCGCCGCCGAGGTCCTCGAGCGAAACCTTCTCGCCGATCGCCATCTCGACCATGCGTGGCGAGCCGACGTACAGGCTCGCCTTGCCGTCCACCATGATCACGCAGTCGGTCAGCGCCGGCAGGTAGGCCGAGCCGGCTGGCGACGGGCCGAACAGAATGCAAACCTGGGGAACGACGCCGGAGAGCTGGACCTCATTGTAGAAGATGCGCCCGGCGTGGAAGCGGCCCGGGAAGATCTTGATCTGCTCCGAGATGCGCCCGCCCGCCGCGTCCACGAGATAGAGGAGCGGCGCCTGCAGCCGCTGGGCCCGCTCCTGGATGCGGACGATCTTCGCCACCGTCTTCTCGCCCCAGGAGCCGGCCTTGACCGTGTAGTCATTGGCCATGATGCAGACGGACCGCCCGCCGACCGTCCCGACACCGGTGACGACGCCGTCGGCCGGCGTGTCGGCCTCCTGGTTGCGCGCGAAGAGAAAGTCCTCCTGGAACTCGGATCCCGCG
>Ga0335084_10003090_pt1 | contig 16186 bp, 13 predicted proteins | sample Lox_Sample_44_FD_206721 | JGI IMG/M metagenome (GOLD analysis project Ga0335084, IMG submission 206721) | Soil microbial communities from Loxahatchee National Wildlife Refuge, Florida, United States - Lox_Sample_4.4 | ecosystem: Environmental > Terrestrial > Soil > Wetlands | place: USA... | reverse complement strand
GTCGTTGGATTCGGGCCGGTCGGCACGAACACGCTCGGCCCCTCGGCGCCCTCGTCAGCGAGAAAGCCCGTCAACTGCACGTCGTCGCCGATGCGCACGAGCACCGGCCGCGCGAACGGATTCTGTTCGCGCCCGCCGAGGTAGCCGACGATTTCCTTCACCGGCTTGTAGCCGGGAACGCGCTGCACCGTGTTGCGTTCGAGCCAGTTGAACGCCCGGTTGCCGAAGCGAGTGCTGACGATCGCGCCGATCACGAAGCAGGCAGCGAGGATCACCGCCACCGTCAGCGCGTGGCCGACCCACATCGGCAGGTTCATGTACGCGGCGATCAAATGCGCGGCCGGTTCGGTTTTGGTCATCGCCCAATCGCCGAACCAGAAGACGAGATTCACGAACACGAAGAGCGGCAGCACGACCAGCACGCCGCCGATCAGCGTCGTCCGCAGATAGTGACGCTCACTCGCCATTGGTCAGACCCAGTTCGAGCTGCGCTTCAGCGCTTGTTCGGCGCCCCACACCAACTCTTTGAAGATCTCGGATGCCGGTCGCACCGACTTGATGAGCCCGATGCCTTGGCCCGCGAAACCCGGGTTGACGTCGCCGCGCTTGTCGCGCGTCGCGGCCGCCATGACCGGCCCCGACACCATGCCTTGATACGGCATCGGCAGCGGATCTTTGTCGGCGCGCTCCCATGCGTCGGTCCAGAGGCTGCGAATGATGCGCGCCGGTTTGCCGGTGACGCTGCGCGACACGACGGTGCCGTCTTCGGACGCATCGACGATCGCCTGCTTCTGAAAATCCTGAATGCCCGCTTCGTTCGACGCGAGAAATGCCGAACCCACCCACACGCCTTCGGCGCCGAGCATCATCGCCGCCGCAATGCCGCGACCGTCGGTGATGCCGCCGGCACCGAGCACCGGCACGTCGCCGACCGCGTCGACCACTTGCGGGATCAACGCCATCGTGCCGATCGGCGAGTTGTGACCGCCGCCGTCGTGACCTTGCGCGACGACGATGTCGATGCCGGATTGAATGACCTGCACCGCGTGTTTCACTTTGCCGACCACCGCCATCACCTTCGTGTCGTTCGCGCGCAGCCGTTTCATCCACGGTCCGGGGTTGCCGAGGCCCGACGCGTACACCGGCACGCGTTCCTCGATCACCACCTCCATCTGCGCTTCGAAGAATTCCTTCGACAGCGGCAGCGGCTCGCCGGGCTCGCGGCGTTGCCGCAGCAACGCCGGGTCGACCGGCTGTAGATGATGCGACTGCATGAAGTGCTGCGCGAACGCTTGCCGGTCCGGCAGCAGATCGGTCGGTGTCGGCCCTTCACTGTGCGAATAGTCGGCGCGCCGTACCGACGCCGGCAGCAACGTGTCGACGCCGAACGGCTTGTCGGTCAACTCGCGCGTGCGCTTGATCCACTCGCGCAACAGCTTCGGTCCGCAGCCCGCCGCGCCGAGCACGCCCAGGCCGCCCGCATTCGAAACGGCCGCGGCCAATTCCGGCGTGCTGGCGCCGCCCATGCCGGCGAGCACGATCGGATATTCGATTCCCAAGATCTCGCAGACGCGTGTCTTGAACATGATGCCTTCCCGAACAATGACGAGCTAACGGATACCTAAAGGGGCGCGAACCGCCCGTACGTGCCGCGGAAGAAGAGGAGCGGCTCGGCGGCCGCGTCGACGATCGCGATCTCGCGCACGCGCCCGACGGCGATCAGGTGGTCGCCGGCGTCGTGCTCCATCTCGAGATCGCAATCGATGTACGCGATCACGCCGTCGAGCACCGGCGAACCGGTCGGGCCCGGCCGCCAGCCGACGTCGGCGAACTGCCCCGGCTTCGCGAATTGATCGCACACGGTCTTCTGTGTCGCGGTCAGCACGTTGATGCAGAACGCGCCCGATTTCCTGAGCTTCGGCCAACTCGTGCTCGTCTTCCCCGGGCATACCGCGACCAGCGGCGGGTCGAGCGACAGCGACGTGAACGATTGCGCCGCGAACCCGGCAGGCTGGCCGTCGAGACAACCCGTCGCGACGACGACGCCGGTGCAGAACTGCCCGAGCGTATTGCGAAACGTTCGCGAATCGAACGCCGGAGCCGCACTTGCCATGTCAACCCTTCTCCGCTGCGAATGCTCCGCACTATATCCCACACACACGGGCTACGCGCCCCACGGCAAGGCTCGCGAGGACGCTCGAGACCTCGCTAGAATCGCGGCTCGCAATTTCCGTCAATGAAGGTGGCTCAAGTGACCGACCTCGATACGTTCCGCCGCGAAACCCGCGCGTGGCTCGAAGCCAACTGCCCGCCGTCGATGCGCACGCCCGGCAGCGAAGACGAAACGGTGTGGGGCGGCCGTCGCGAGACGTTTGCGAACCCCGAATCGAAGGTCTGGCTCGACCGCATGGCCGAACGCGGCTGGACGTGCCCGATGTGGCCGAGGGAATACGGCGGCGGCGGACTCTCGATCGACGAGAACCGTGTGCTGCAGCAGGAACTCGGCCGCATCAATGCGCGGCCTGCGTTGTCGAGCTTCGGCATCTGGATGCTGGGACCTGCGCTGCTCGAATTCGCGAACGAGGAACAGAAGAAGGAACACCTGCCGAAGATCGTCCGCGGCGAAATCCGTTGGTGCCAAGGCTATTCGGAGCCGGGCGCCGGCTCGGACCTCGCGGGTCTGCGCACGCGCGCCGAAGACATGGGCGACTACTACGTCGTCAACGGCTCGAAGATCTGGACGTCGTACGCCAATTACGCCGATTGGATCTTCTGTCTCGTGCGCACCGACGTGAGCGCCCCGAAGCACGCAGGCATCAGCTTCCTGCTCTTCGACATGGCGTCGCCCGGCGTCACCACGCAGCCGATCACGCTGATCAGCGGCTCGTCGCCGTTCTGCCAGACGTTCTTCGACAACGTGCGCGTGCCGAAAAAGAACCTGGTCGGCACCGTCAACCAAGGCTGGACGATCGCGAAGCGCCTCTTGCAGCACGAACGCAACATGATCGCCGGCATCGGCGGCAACTCCGCACTCGGCGCGACGGGCCGCAAGATGGAAGACATCGCGAAGGAATATTTGGGCGACGTCGGCGGCCGCATCGCCGACGCCGGCATCCGCGCGAAGATCGCGCGCCACAAGATGGACGATCGCGCCTTTCAATTGACGTTGGGGCGTTCGATCGAAGAAGCGAAGGCAGGCCGCTCCGACGGCAACCTGAACTCGATGTTCAAGTACTACGGCACCGAGCAGAACAAGCGCAAATACGAACTGTTGCTCGAGACGATGGGCACGCAAGCGGTCGGTTGGGACGGCGCCGCATTCTCCGATCGCGAACTCAACACCACGCGGCAGTGGCTGCGTTCCAAGGCGAACTCGATCGAAGGCGGCACCAGCGAAGTGCAGCTGAACGTGATCGCGAAGCGGGTGTTGGGGTTGCCGGATTGAGCGTCGGTCGCCGGCGCGTGTAGGGCGCCGGCGTTCAGCTACTTCTGCCGCTCCGACTCGCTGGACGGCCGTTACTTCATGACCAAGCCGCGCTTCGCCTATCAGGGGAAGCCGAACGGGACGATGGCCGGCGAAATCTCGAGCGCGTGGGCTGCCTACCCCAAGAAGACGTACGGCATCGGGCACCGGGACACCACGACGTGCGATCTGATGGCCACCGATCAGATCGACGCCGCGTTCCGGAACATTGCGGCGTCCACAGAGAAACTGCATCGCAAGATGGTCTACGCCGACTGGCAGTACGCGCCGTAAGCGACTCCGCGCAGACGTCGGTGCCGTGCTAGTCGCGCGGACTACATTCCGCGCGGCACGCCCGGCGTCTGCACCTTCTGTACTTCCTTCATCACCGCGTGCGCCCGAGCGCGCTCGTCGGGCGTGGTGTAGCGGATGTTGCCGAGGGTCGTGCGCTTCGCGTACTCGCGATGCTCGGCGAGGAACTGCGGCATCTTGGCGTACGTCGACACTTGCGCGAGCTCGAGCAACTCGTCGTCGGTGATCACCTCGCGCATCTTCTGCCACTCACCCCGCAGCGAAAGCTGGTGCAGCTTCTCGCCGAGATATTTCAAGCCGTGCAGTTCGAGCACGTCGTGGTACGTGCGCGTGGAGCCGTAGAACGACAGCGCCTGCCGTAAGCCGTCGAGGTTCTTGTGGATCTCGGCATCGTTCTCGCCGTACACGGTGTAGCCGCTCGCGGTGATGTCGATGTCTTTCCACGTGCGACCCGAGCGGTCGAGGCCGATCTTGATGTTCGGCAGCATCACTTCGCGCATGTACTTGTCGGTCATGATGCCGCCGTGCGGCAGGATGCCGTCGGCCACTTCGCCCGCGACGCGCGCCATCGCATCGCCGACCACCGCGAGGAAGATCTTCGGGCGCGGATACTCGAGCGGGCCCGGATTGAAGTTCGGCGTCATCAACGTGTACTTGTACGACTTGCCGAGGAACGAAGGCGTCGTGCCGTTCTGCCAGCTGTCCCACACGGCCTGCATCATCTGGATGTATTCCTTCATTCGCGGCGCCGGCGCGCTCCACGTGCCGCCGAAGCGGCGCTCGTTGTGGCCCTTCACTTGGCTGCCGAGGCCGATCGAAAAGCGCCCCTTCGTGTAGTGCTGCAGATCCCACGCCTCCATCGCGAGCACCATCGGGCTGCGCGGAAACGCGATCGTCACGCCGGTCAGCAGTTCGATCTTCTGCGTCGCGGTGGCCGCGACCGTCATCGTCAGCATCGAATCGTGCGAAAGCTCGCCGCACGTGACGAAGTCGTAGCCTTGCTCTTCGGCCTTGCGCGCGCCGTCGCCGATGCCGGTCAACCAACCGCCGATGCCGGTTCCCACTCGCATGACGCCCTCCCCGCATTTGTCGTTCGATTCGGAATCGGTTTCGATTCTAGGGAAAGTCTGCTCAAATCTCGCGCCACGTTTTCCGCCGCGCCGCGCGCGCAACCATCGTGGCAGGACCGCTCGACCGCATTCTCCGTACGCTCGGCTCGGCGTCGCTGATCGACGACCTCGGCGAACGTATCGCCGGCGCCGACCTCACCACGCTCTTGCTCGAAGTGATGCGCCGGCGCGCCGCCCGCGTGCGCGCGCCGGAACTCTTGCAACGCTATGCGACCGATCGGTTCGTCGGCGCGCCGCTCGCCTCGTTCGCCGCGCTGCGCCGCGTCGAGGATGCGTTGCTCGCGGCGTGCGCCGGTTTCGACGTGGTCGCACTCGCGCCGCTCGTGCCGCTCGGCACCCACAGCGCGATCGCGACGGTCGACCAGAACAAGGTGGTGTCGACGACGCGGCAGAACGAAGTCGCTGCCGACCCGACCAACGCGCTCGCGCTCGAAGCGGCGACGCGACGCAACGCGGCACTGCGCGACGACGCGAAGTCGGCGACCGTCGTGCGGCTCGCCGCGACGCAGCGCGTCGTGCGCGCGCAGCAGGTGTCCGGACCGCGTCACTTCGCGCACTTCCAGCTGTTCGGCTTCGTCAGCGCCGGCCGCGACGCGGGCGGCCGCGCGTTCGAGACGGCCGCTGCGGCAGAACACGTGGCCGTCCACGTCCGTGCGAACGCAGCGCTCGGCGCCGACTCGATCACCGTTTCACTGACGGACCTCTCGGGGGGCGGCGCGGCGCCGATCAAGACCGCGGTACGCGCGGCGCTCGCGCCGTTCGGCATGGTCGACTGCGTCGACGACGACGCCCGCGCGAGCGGCCGCGGCTATTACCAGACGTTCTGCTTCAAGGTGCACGCGCGGTTCGGCGCCGAGGCGTTCGAGACCAGCGACGGCGGCATCGTCGATTGGACGCAGCGCCTCGTCGGCAGCGCGAAGGAACGCTGTTTCATCAGCGGCATCGGCGTCGATCGCCTGGCGCTCGCGATCGCCGGCTGACGCCGCCGCGCGCAGGCGCACGCCGGAAAACCCCTTGCGGCCGCCCGAATCCGTCCTTTTAATCCACTTTCCGCGCCGCGCACCGGCGCCCGACAGACAAAGGAAGCGTCATGGCAGAGAAGACCCGGCTCGAAGACATCATCGACGCGGTCCGCCAAGAGCGCGACGAGCTGAATCTGCAACTGCACCTCGCCAAAGCCGAGGTGAAGCAGGAATGGGAAGAACTGGACAAGAAGTGGGAACAGCTCGAAGAGCGCTTCGATTCGTTCGGCAACGAGGCGAAGGCGTCGGCACACGAAGTCGCGGCGTCGCTGCGGCAACTCGCGGGCGAGCTCGACCGCGCCTACAAGCGCTTGAAGAAGAGCTGGCGCTGACCGTTCGGTAGTCGTTCGACCGCGGACGGGCGTCGCGCCGCCGCGCACGGTCACGTATGCTCGGCGACCGTCTCCATCGATGGGTCGTTCATGCAACAGACGACGAGCCCGCCGCCGCGCAAGCTCGACCTCGGCACCAAGCTCTACTACGGCTTCGGTTCCGTCGCGGTCGGCATCAAGAACAACGGCTACAGCTACTTCGTCTTGTTCGTGTACAGCCAGGTGCTCGGCCTGCCGGGGTGGATGGCCGGCCTCGCGCTGAACATCGCGCTCGTCTTCGACGCGATCCTCGACCCGCTCGTCGGCTACCTGTCCGATCGCTGGCGCTCGCGCTGGGGCCGCCGTCACCCGTTCCTCTATGCGTCGGCGATTCCGATCTCGTTCATGTACTTCTTTTTGTGGAACCCGCCGGCCGGGCTCACACACCTGCAGCTCTTCTTCTATCTATTGTTGCTGTCGATGGTGATCCGTGCGGCGATCACCTGCTACGAGACGCCGAGCGCATCGCTCGGGCCGGAACTGTCCGGTGACTACGTCGAGCGCAGCGCGTTGTTGTCGTATCGCTACTTCTTCGGCTGGTTCGGCGGACTGACGACGTACAACCTCGTGTGGTTTTGGTTCGCACCGGGCCACGTCGACACGGCGTATCCGGACGGGCGGCTCAATCCCGAGACGTGGACCGTGTACGGCTTGGTCGCGTCGATCCTGATGTTCATCGCGATTCTCACGACCGCGATCGGCACGCACCGCCACATCCCGTATCTGATCCAGCCGCCGCCGGCGCGCAAGTTCGACGCGCGCAAGCTCTTCGGCGAGCTGAAGCAGACGCTGCTGTCGAACCGCTCGTACCTGTATCTCTTCGTGTCGGGCATGGTCGCGGCGGTCGCGGCCGGCATCGAGACCGCATTCAGCATCTATTTCGACAGCTACTTCTGGGAGCTGACGACGCGCGAGATGTTGATCCGCGGCTGTTGCATCTACGTCTCGCCGATCATCGGCCTCGCGATCGTGCCGTATTTCACCGAACGGCTCGGCAAGAAGGCGACCGTGATCAGCGTGTGGGCATTTCAAACCGTCTTCACCGTCGCACCGTTCATGCTGCGCCTGATCGGATGGTTTCCGGAAAACCACAGCCCGTGGCTGCTGCCGGTGTTGTGCGCGCACGTGATCGTCAACGTGTCGCTGATCATCCTGGTCGGCGCGACGTTGTCGTCGATGGTCTTCGATTTGGTCGAAGACATTCAGCGTGAAACGGGCCGGCGCGAAGAAGGGTTGCTGTTCTCCGCGCGCAGCTTCGCCGACAAGGCGGTGACGGGCCTGGGCATCACGATCGCCGGCGCGATCCTGTCGATCATCCAATTCCCCGAACGCGCGGCGCCCGGCGCGATTCCGGACGCGACGCTCGCGAAGCTCGCGCTGTACTACACGCCGCTCGCGCTCGGCTTCTATCTGATCGCGGTGTTGCTCGTGCGCGGTTACACGCTGACGCGCTCCGATCACGAGAAGAACCTGTCGGTCGTCGCGACCGCGGCGGCGAAGACGTAGCGATGGACGAGGCAGCGGCGCCCGGGAGCGGTTCGTTGCCGTTGCTGTCGGCGCCGCTGACGCTGTTGCCGCTGAAGGTCTCGCTGGTGCTCGGCCTGTCGTTTTTCTTCGGGCTCGCGTTCGAGCGCTTCTACGCGACGACCGAATTGCGCAGTCGGCCCGGCGGCATCCGCACGTTTCCGCTGATCGCGTTGTCGGGCGCCTTCCTGTATGCACTCGAGCCGCACTACTTGATCGCGTATTGCGTCGGCCTCGTGGTGCTCGGTGTATGGCTGTATCCGTTCTACGCCGCGGAGGTGGCACGGGAGGAGAAGTCGCCGAGCGCCGGCGCCGTGATGCCGGACGGATTGATGGTGCCGACCTGCAACCTCGTCGCGTACGTGCTCGGCCCCGTCGCGCTCGCGATGGAGCCGTGGATCGCGTTCGGCCTCGCGGTCTCGGCGGTGCTGCTGCTGCAGGCCCGCGACCGCCTGCATCAGCTCGCGCAAACGGTGCCGGGGCCGGAAATCATCACGCTCGGCCAATTCCTGATTCTCACCGGCATCGTCCTGCCGCTGGTTCCCAACGAACCCGTTACGCCGCTGACGCCGATCACCCCTTTCCAAGTCTGGTTGGCGGTCGTCGTCGTGTCGTCGCTGTCGTACGGCAGCTACGTGGCTCAGAAGCTGTTGTCCGGTCAACGCAGCCTGCTCGCGACGTCGGTGCTCGGCGGTATGTATTCGTCGACCGCGACCACCGTCGTGCTCGCGAAGCGACTGCGCGGCAGCGCCGCCGCCGCGAATCGCTATCGCGCCGGCATCGTGCTCGCGACGGCGTTGATGTACGTGCGCCTGTTGATCGTGGTCGCGATCTTCAACACCCGCATCGCGCGCGAACTCGTGCTATCGCTACCGTTGCTCGGCCTGCTCGGCGCTGCGCTCGCGGGACTGTGCCTGCGGACCGGCCGGCACGACAACGCGGCCGATACCGGCGACTCGCCGGCGCCGGCGAACCCGCTGGAACTCTCCGCGGCACTGATCTTCGCCGTTCTGTTCGTGATCACATCGGTAGTGTCGGCGTGGGTGATCCACGCTTTCGGCGACGTCGGCGTGTTCTGGCTCGCGAGCATCGTCGGGGTCAGCGACATCGACCCGTTCGTGCTCAGCATCGCGCAGGGCGGTGCGTCAGGCATGACGCCGCACACCGCCGCGATCGCGATCCTGATCGCCGCGTCGTCCAACAACCTTCTGAAGGCGATCTATTCGGTCAGCTTCGGCGGCTGGCGCGCGAGTCTGCCGATCGTCGGCGCGCTGATCGCGTTGAGTCTGACCGGCATCGCAGGATCCGCGTGGATGATGACGCATCGCTGATCCGCGCCGCCGCGTAAAATCGCGCCCGACGACTCGGAGCTATTGCGATGGACAAGCCGCCGAAGGTGCCGCACTACAAGAAGACCTTGCGTGCGCTGCAGATCGAACTGGTGAAGCTGCAGAAATTCGTCATCGCGTCGCACGCGAAGGTGCTCGTCATCGTCGAGGGGCGCGATGCGGCCGGCAAAGACGGTGCGATCAAACGCGTCGTGCAGCACCTGAGCCCGCGCGAGACGCGCGTCGTCGCGCTCGGCAAACCGTCGGATCGCGATTCGAGTGCCTGGTATTTCCAACGCTACACGCCGCACCTACCGACCGCCGACGAGATCGTGTTGTTCAACCGCAGCTGGTACAACCGCATGGGCGTCGAGCGCGTGATGGGCTTCTGCACCGATGCGCAGTACGACGAGTTCGTCGAAACGGTGGCCGACTACGAGCAGTTGCTGGTGCGCTCCGGCATCCACCTCTTCAAGTACTACCTCGACATCAGCGAGGACGAGCAACGGCGTCGTCTGAAGGACCGCCGCATCGACCCGCTGAAGCAATGGAAGACGAGCCCGATCGACGAGGCGGCGCTCGCCCATTGGCGCGACTACAGCAACGCCCGCAACGCGATGTTCGCGCGCACCCATCACGTCGGCGGACCGTGGCGGATCGTGCGCGCCGATCGCAAACGCGTTGCGCGTTTGAACTTGATCAAGGATTTGCTGAATCGGCTCGATTACAAAGGCAAGGACGCAGCGTCGGTGCTGCCCGATCCGAACGTCGTCTTCGAGTACGAGACGCATTGCCTCGACAGCGGCATGATCGCGCCGTGAGCCTTGGGCTAAGCTAGGCGCACGTCCGCCCACGATACGGAGGTCCGCATGGGTTTCGGTACGCTGACGTTTCTCGGCATCGTCGTCGTGCTCGTCGTTTGGTTCGTCTCGATCTACAACAAGCTCGTCACGCTGAAGAACCGCTACGTGAACGCGTTCGCGCAGATCGAAGTGCAACTGAAACGTCGCTACGACTTGATCCCGAACCTGATCGAGACCGCGAAGGGGTATCTCGCGCACGAACGCGGCACGCTCGAAGCCGTCGTCAGCGCCCGCAACCAGGCGGTCGCCGGACTCGCCGCGGCCGCGAAAGATCCGGGCAATGCCGGCGCGATGGAGCAACTCGGCCGCGCCGAAGGCGCACTCGGCGGCGCGCTCGGGCGATTGAACGTCGTGATGGAGGCGTACCCCGATCTCAAAGCGAACCAGAACATGATGCAGTTGTCGGAGGAGCTGACGAGCACGGAGAACCGCGTCGCGTTCGCACGGCAGGCGTACAACGACCAGGTCACGTCGTACAACACCTACAAGCAGACCTTCCCCCCGGTGCTGTTGGCTGCATTCCTCGGTCACGGGGCCGACGCGTCGCTGCTCGAATTCGCCGACCACGCAGCGATCCAAGAAGCGCCGAAGGTCAAGTTCTAGGTCGAATCCGCCGTAGGACGCCGATGGATTTCTTCGCCGCGCAGGATCGCGCCCGTCGCAAGACGTTCCAGCTGGTGCTGCTGTTCGCGATCGCGATCGTCGGCTTGATCGTTGCGACGAATCTCCTGGTCGGCGTCGTCGTGGCGCTGTCGACGACGGCCGGGCTCGTCGACCCCGGCGCGATGCTGCGTAGTCAGCCGACGCAGACGTGGGTCGTCATCTCGCTGGGCGTCTTGATCTGCATCGGCGGCGCGAGCCTGTACAAGTACCTCGCGCTCCGCTCCGGCGGCCGCGCCATTGCGGAGATGTTGGGCGCGCGACAGATCGCTCCCGGCACGCAGGCGCTCGACGAACGCCGTTTGCTCAACGTCATCGAAGAGATGTCGATCGCGTCGGGCGTCCACGTGCCGGCCGTCTATCGCATCGACGAAGACGGCATCAACGCTTTCGCCGCCGGCTTCGGCACCGACGACGCGGTGGTGTGCGTCACGAAGGGCACGCTCGAACGGCTGAACCGCGAAGAGCTGCAAGGCGTGATCGGCCACGAGTTCAGCCACGTGCTGAACGGCGATTCGCGCCTCAACCTGCGGCTGATTGCGCTCTTGAACGGCATCCTCTTCATCGGCCTCGTCGGCCGCATTCTGTTGCGCTCGAACACGACCGGCAGCAGCCGCCGCAATTCCGGCGGCGCAGCGGTGCTCGCGCTCGGCGTGGGTCTGATCGCGATCGGCGCCGCCGGCACGCTGTGCGGCAACTTGATCAAAGCGGCCGTCAGCCGGCAACGCGAATTCCTCGCCGACGCCGCGTCGGTACAATTCACGCGCAACCCGCACGGCATCGCGAACGCGCTGAAGAAAATCGGCGGCTCGACGAACGGTTCGATGCTCGCGAACGCCCACGCCCACGAAGCGAGCCACATGTTCTTCAGCCAGGCGGTGAAGCTCTTCTTCGGCAGCATGATGGCGACGCATCCGCCGCTGCCCGAACGCATCCGCGCGATCGAACCGAGCTGGGACGGCCAATACATCGCCGGAACGCCGATCGTCGAAATGAGCGACACCCCGGACGGCGCCGCGGGATTCGTCGACGGCGTGCCGGCCGATGCGCCGTCGAACGTCGTCGCGGCGGTCGGCAATCCGACCACTGCGAGCATCGCCCGAGCGCAAGGGTTGATCGCCGGGCTGCCGCCGCACAGCGTCGAAGCGGCGCGCGATCCGTGGGGCGCCTGCGCGTTGGTCTACGCGATGCTGTTGCCGCAGTCGGACGCGGGGCGCCGGCGCCTGCTCGAAATGCTGGAGCCGCACGTGCTCGCGCATCTCGACGACGTCGAACCGACGCTCGTCGGACTCGACGACACGCAACGTCTGACATTGGTCGCACTCGCGTGTCCCGCGTTGATGACGCTGTCGCATCCGCAGTACGAGCGCTTCGTCGCCGACGTGGTCGCATTGATCCGCGCCGATCGGCGCATCGATCTCTTCGAGTGGGTCATGCATCGCGTGTTGCTGAAGTCGTTGAAGCCGCACTTCGAAGGCGCGCACTCGCCGGCGGTGCGCTATCGCGACTTCGCGGCGCTGCAGGGACAGGTCGCCGAAACGCTGAGCGCGATCGTGCGCGCCGGCGGTCACTCGAGCGATGCGCAACAGCGCGCGTTTGCTGCGGGCGCCGCTGCCGTCGAGCTCGATCTGCAATTCGCGCCGAGCGACGACGTCAACTTCAACCGGCTGAACGACGCGCTGCGCGAACTGCGCGGCCTGCATCCGCTCGCGAAACCGCGGCTGATCAAAGGCTGCGCCGCGTGTGCGCTGACCGACGGCGTGTCGCCGTCCGAACGCGCGCTGTTGATCGGCATCGCCGCGACGCTCGACTGCCCGCTGCCGCCGGACCTCGCGTTACCCGCATAGTCACGTCGCTGCGATTCGTCGCTTGCGCCGCTGCACCAACGCCGTTGTCGGGGCGTCCGCCGAGCGGCAATCGTCGTATCGACGCCGTTGTTCGGGGCGTCCGCCGAGCGGTAATCGGTTCGCAGGACCGCTACAAGCACATCGTAAGTGCGCTGCGCGCTCGGCTTCCTGCCTCGCACGCTCCTGCGAACCGATCACCGCTCGTCGAACGCTACAGATCGTCGGCGCCGCGGCAGCGTCACCGTGTCGAATGCAAAGCGCTCGCGATGGCACGCATCGGCCGCGCCACTGCGCTCGAAGTTTCAGTGCCGGCATTCACTTCGCGGGACCCTCCGAGGCATGGATGCCGAGGAGGAGCTACATGGATGTACTTGCCGCGTGTCCCGCGAAGTGAATGCCGGCGCTGAAACCCTGCACGAGTGCGAAACGGCGCGCGTTCGCTGCGTGCGGCCGGTACAATTGCGCTTTCCTGATGCGGCTCAGCATGGCAGAACCTCTCGACACCGCGCCTCTCGCCAGCGCACCTCCGGCAAGAGCAACGGCGCCGGAACCCGACACGCAACTCGCCGCACTCGATCTCGGTTCGAACAGCTTCCACCTCATCGTCGCCCAGCAGCACAACGGCCGCATTCTCGTCGTCGATCGTCTGAAGGAGATGGTGCGGCTCGCCGCCGGGCTCGACGCCAACCTCACGCTGTCGCGCCAAGCGATGGATCGCGGCATCGAGTGCCTGTCGCGGTTCGGTCAACGCTTGCGCAACCTGCGCTCGGACAGCGTCCGCGTCGTCGGCACGAATACGCTGCGCAAAGCGCGCAACGGTTGGGAGTTCATCTCGCGCGCCGAACAAGTGATCGGCCATCCGATCGAGATCATCTCGGGCCGCGAGGAAGCGCGCCTCATCTATAAAGGCGTCTGCTACGCAATGGGCCCCGCGGCCGACCGGCGGCTCGTCATCGACATCGGCGGCGGCAGCACCGAACTGATCCTCGGCCGCGGCTACGAGCCCGAATTGATGGACAGCCTGTACATGGGCTGCGTGTCGATGTCGGAACGTTACTTCGCGAGCGGCGAACTGAAAGCGAGTCGCTTCGCGGCCGCCGAGCTCGCCGCGCGACAGGAGATCGAACCGGTCGAGACGCTGTACCGGCGCCGCGGCTGGGACACGGTGATCGGCACGTCCGGCACGATCCACGCGATCAACGACGTCGCGGGCCTGCGCGGCAATCCGGACGGCCTCACGCCCGCGGCGCTCACCGACATCGCGAAGGCGCTGATCTCGGCGCGCGATCTCGATCACGTGTCGCTCGAAGGTCTCCCGGAAGAGCGCGCGCCGGTGTTCCCGGGCGGTCTCGCGATTCTGCGCGGCCTCTTCGAAGGGCTCGGCATAGAGCGTTTGACCGTATCGAGCGGCGCGTTGCGCGAAGGTTTGCTGCAGGAATTGATCGGCCGCGTGCGGCACGACGACGTGCGCGAGCACAGCGTCGCCGATCTCGCGCGGCGCTATCACGTCGACGAACCGCACGCGCAGAAGGTCGCCGAGACCGCGCAGATGCTGTTCGAACAGGTGAGCGCCGCGTGGGGAATCGCAGGCGAAGAATTCGAACAACTGCTGCGTTGGGGTGCGACGCTGCACGAGATCGGCATGGACGTCTCGCACAGCCAGTACCACAAGCACGGCCACTATCTGTTGCAGTACATGGACCTCGCCGGCTTCTCGCAGATCGACAAGCTGCGCCTCGCGCTGCTCGTGCGCGCGCACCGGCGCAAGTTTCCGAAGATCGAATTCGACCGCATCGACGCGGACGAGCGGCCGGCATTGGTTCGACTCGCGGTGCTGCTGCGACTCGCCGTACTGCTCAGACGCAATCGCACCGGCGAACCGTTGCCGCGCATCGCCCTGCGCGCCGAACAAAACCGGCTCGAAGTGAAGATCGCCTCCAATTGGCTCGACGCGCATCCGCTGACGCGCCTCGACCTCGAGCAGGAGTCGGAGTTCCTGCAGGCGGTACCGGTGAAGCTGTCGATCGCAGCCTAGTCCGGCAGCGGATTCCTGATCGCCGGCACGCCGCTCACTTCGGCCAGCGTCGCGAGCAACGTTTCCTGTGCGCTGCGGCGGCGCGTCGCCGCCCCCGTGCGCAGCCGTTTGTAGCGGCCGTCGCTCTGCAATACCCACGCTTGGCAGTTGTCGGCGTTGTACAGATCGAACGTCTCGCCGATCACGCGCCGGATCATCCGTTTGTCTTCGATCGGGAACGCCGTCTCGACGCGGCTGAAGAAGTTGCGCTCCATCCAGTCGGCGCTCGACAGATACACCTTCGGATCGCCGCCGTTTTCGAAGTAGTACACGCGCGAGTGCTCGAGGAAGCGGCCGACGATCGAGCGCACTTGGATGTTCTCCGATATGCCCGGCACGCCGGGGCGCAGCGCGCACATGCCGCGCACGAGCAGGTCGATCTTCACGCCGGCTTGCGAGGCGCGGTACAGCGCCTGGATCACCTGCGGATCGATCAGCGCGTTCATCTTCGCCATCACGCGCGCGAAATGCCCCTTCGCGGCCTGGTCGGCTTCGTGCGCGATCAGGTCGAGCACGGACCGGTGCAGCGTGAACGGCGACTGCAGCAGTTTTTTCAGCCGACCCGGTCGCCCCATCGCCGTGAGTTGCTGGAAGACCTTCTGCACGTCTTCGCCGATCGCTTTGTCGCACGTGAAGAGGCCGTAGTCCGTGTACACCCGCGCCGTGCGCGCGTGATAGTTGCCGGTGCCGAGATGCACGTAACGGCGCAGCTGACGGCCTTCGCGCCGGATCACCATGCTCATCTTCGCGTGCGTCTTGTGGCGTACGACGCCGTACACCACTTGCGCACCGGCCGCTTGCAGTTGGTTCGCGAGATCGATGTTCGCCTGCTCGTCGAAGCGCGCGCGCAATTCGATGACGACGAGCACGTCCTTACCGGCATTCGCCGCGTCGACGAGCGATTTCGCGACCGTCGAATCGAAGCCCGTGCGATACAGCGTTTGGCGAATCGACAGCACGTCCGGATCGGCCGCCGCTTGCCGCAGAAAATCGACAACCGGCGCGAACGTCTGATACGGGTGATGCAGCAGCAAATCGCCTTTGCGGATCACCTCGAAGATGTCGTTGCCTTCCTTGAGACGCTCCGGCACGCCCGGAATGAACGGCGGATATTTCAGGTCCGGGCGGTTGACGAGTTCGGCCACGGCGGAGAGCCGGTTCAGATTCACCGGACCGCGGCACAGATAGATGTCGTTGGCGGTGAGGCCGAACTCGGCAACGAGCGAGTCGATGATCTCCTGCGGCGCGTCGTGCGTGATCTCGAGGCGCACTTCGTCGCCGAACCGGCGCTGCGGCAATTCGCCTTCGAGCGCGCGCAACAGATCGTCCACTTCCTCTTCGTCGACGAAGAGGTCGCTGTTGCGCGTGACGCGGAACTGATAGCAGCCCGTTACCTTCATGCCGGGGAACAGATCGCCGACGTTCGCGTGCACGATCGACGACAAGAAGACGAAATCGTACGGCGCTTGCGCGACGGTCTCCGGCAACCGCACGAGCCGCGGCAACGAGCGCGGCGCCTGCACCACCGCCTTGCCGCTCGCGCGGCCGAACGCGTCCTTGCCTTCGAGCGTGACGAGGAAGCTCAGGCCCTT
>Ga0335084_10003089_pt1 | contig 16188 bp, 18 predicted proteins | sample Lox_Sample_44_FD_206721 | JGI IMG/M metagenome (GOLD analysis project Ga0335084, IMG submission 206721) | Soil microbial communities from Loxahatchee National Wildlife Refuge, Florida, United States - Lox_Sample_4.4 | ecosystem: Environmental > Terrestrial > Soil > Wetlands | place: USA... | reverse complement strand
GAATATTGTGCCGGGCTGGTTGCTTTCAATTCCATCTTCCAGGTTCTCTTCTTTTCCATCTATGCCTACATCTTCATCACGGTCCTTCCTCCCTGGCTGGGGTTAAAAGGAATGGCGGTCAAGATCACGATTGGCCAGATCGCTGAGAGTGTATTCATCTACCTTGGAATCCCTTTCATTGCCGGAGTCTTGTCAAGGATCATTGGATTAAAAACACTGGGACGAGAATGGTACGAGGAGAAATTCATCCCCAAAATCAGTCCGATCACATTGATCGCCCTCCTCTTTACTATTCTGGTCATGTTCTCCCTGAAAGGAGAATTCATCGTTCAACTTCCTATGGACGTAGTCCGTGTGGCTGTTCCGTTATTCATCTATTTCATCGTCATGTTCTTCGTCTCCTTCTATCTGTCAATGAAGGTAGGCGCCACTTATGAGCAATCTACCACACTCAGTTTCACAGCGGCATCGAACAACTTCGAGCTTGCCATCGCGGTGGCCGTAGCCGTCTTCGGGGTCAACTCCGGCCAGGCCTTCGCTGCCGTCATCGGCCCTTTATTGGAGGTCCCTGTTTTGATCAGTCTCGTCAATGTGGCGCTTCGCTTCAAGAAGAAATATTTTCCCTATGCCGTGGAAACTCCAACAGGGGTCTGTCATGTAGCGTGCGAGCCATGAAGAGCGGGAGCTAACATCATGAGTAATGAGACCAAAAGGATTCTTTTTGTTTGTGTTGAAAATGCTGGCCGGAGTCAAATAGCACAAGGCTTCGCTGAAGCCTTTGGGACAGGAAGGGTTGAGGCATATAGTGCAGGGTCACGCCCCTCTTCCCACATCAATCCTCTGGCTATTGAAGTCATGAAAGAGAAAAATATTGATCTCTCTGGTAGGCGACCAAAAGGACTGAATGATCTTCCTCCCGTCGAGATGGATTATTTGATCACGATGGGATGCGAGGAAACTTGCCCGGCAGTTCCAGCGAGAAAGATCATTGAGTGGCAAGTCCCCGATCCGAAAGGAAAGCCCATTGACGAAGTCCGGAGGATCAGAGATATGCTGGAAGCGAAGGTAAGAACGCTTCTTGAGGAAGTGTAATGTTTCACCGTTGGAAAAGATCATCTCCGAACCTCCACGTAAGTTATAAACCCTTCACGTAATCACAGAGTTAGGAGAAGTGTCACTTTTTTTCTTGACAAAAGATGAACAATTAGATAATATATGAGCATATACTCATATAAGGCAGGATTCATATGATTGACGAGAGGGTATTAGAGTCATTGTCCAGGCTCTTTAAACTCCTAAATGACCCTAACCGTCTCAAAATTCTTTTTGCCATAGGAAAAGAGATGAAGTCCGTTTCCGAGATTATGGATGAAACCTCCCTTCCGCAAACGCTCGTGTCATTCCACCTCAGGCCATTGCGAGAGAGCGGTATTGTGTTGACGGAGAGAAAAGGGGCGTTCATCTACTACGGCCTTGCAGAGCCTTCTTTGATTGACGTGCTGACTTCGCTTTGCGGCGTCTCTCTTAGGAGGACGAAAGGTGAAACCCAATTTATTTGCCCACCGATGCCGTTCATGCGCAGGTGGATGAAAGGAGGAGACTAAGATGTGTTGGACGTGGGGACCTTACGTGGGAAGTTGGTGGTGGATCTTTCCGGTCATCGGGTTCATCTTCATGATGGCCATGATGTTTTTCTGCTCCGGGTTCTTTCGCAGAAGAGGCTGCTTTTATAGCATGGGGAGATACGATACTACGGAAGACCTGAAAAGGGAGGTTGGAGAGCTTAAAGAGCAAATCTCCCAGCTCAAGAGAACGGGAGGATGATATGAAAGCCAAGTCAGGACTCATGGCCACTCTGATGGAAAGGTGAATGAAGATGTCCCACGGGATGGCGGGCGCCATCGATGAAAGTCAGGTCAAGTCGTCTTCTGCGACTCCTGATGCGACAGCTGAGATCAACGGCCTCTTCGAAGAATGGTTAACCACCGTTGAGGAAGAAATCCTTGAGATATTGAGTAAAGAAAAGGTTCTCAAGCCCTCTGGGATTGCCGCCAAACTCAAAATCTCTGAAAAGAGTGTCAACTTTTTCATGGATAAATTGAGAAAAGAGGGCAAACTTGAAACGGCTTAGTTCTTGAGGATCAAGATGACTGAAATTAAGCTTCAGGGCTAGGTGTTCGGATGGAGATAGAATTCAATTCGAACGACGACATCCGAAAGAAGAGGAAGGGATAAAAACAGCGGCTGAAATTCAAAAGAAAACATTCCCTTTTAGAAAAGAAATCCCGCCAACGCAGCCAAGGTTGGCGGGATTTGCAGCCCTGATGAAGGAGTGAACAAAGCGAGGATGTCCACACCAGCCTAAGGCACAGGATAGGCTGTGAACTCCATCTTGTATCCCATCGGGGAAAGATGAAATTTAATCGATTCCGGCTCAAAAGTGTAGCCCTGCTTGGAAGGAATGGCGATATACTCGCCTTCCGGAAGATCTTTCTTGAAGATTCCCATGAAACCTGAAGTATCTCCTCCAACCTGGCCTAACGAGATCAACCCGAATGAAATCTGCACATCGCGAACAGGCTTTCCTGCGCTGTCTGCAACTTTTCCCCAAACCCAATAGGTTCTTGGATGGATAGCGCCGTAGATGACCAGCTTCGCCTTGTCCACGAGATTCCACCCGCCCTCATACCAATTGAAATCGGTTGTTCCGCTGGGAAGCGGCTCGACGCGGATCGCCGCGACGGTACGGGCAGAGAAGCCCGCGTTATGGTCCTTGTTTGCGTCATAATCCCAACCGTCTCCCAGGGGTGCGGCGGTGGATGGCCGGTCAGGACCTCCCGCGATTTTTTGAGGTGGAATCAGGCGGTACGGCCCCTCTCCGTCAAGCTTTAACGTGGTGGCATTTATCTTCCCCGGCGTTAAGAGGTCTCCGTCCCTCAAGTACGCAAGAAGCATATAGAGTTTGTCGGGGATTCTATAGCCGTTATCATTGGGGTACCCTGGGTCGTACTCATACCCAACGAAATCGAGCCCTCCATAATAGTACCCGTTGGGATAAGGTCCCATGACATCGTACTGGATGCCCGAAGGTGTCTGAGGATCGGAAGCGTCGATCGGGAAGGTCTGGGAAAAACCATCTGGGGAAAAAACCGTAATCTGCGTCGCCTCTTTATTGACCCCTGCATATGTCAGGAGATCCATGACCCTGACTCCTCGGTACGTGGCATAGAAATCCTGGGACTTCGAGGCGTTTAACAGGAGGAATTCACTGTAGTCAGGCAGTTTAAGAATCCGCTCCATGTTCAGTCCGATGACCGGAGCAGGAACCAAGCCAGGATAGTCCTTCGGATCACCCGGAAAGGTCAGAGCCTGAATTTCCTCAAGGTTCGTCTTGCCGTCACCGTCTGAGTCCAGATTTTGAATGGTTTGGATAGAGGCGGTGGTTCGCCCCGCATCTCTGTACGCGACTCCGTACGGATTGAGCGGGACAGGTGGAGTGTGCGGCGCTTTCAGCCCATAGGTTTGGTGGCAATAATCGCAACTGCCGTAGGTCTTTGAGCCGATCTTTCCCCCCGGATGGCAGAGGGAACAGTCATCAAGCTTCGTAGATTTGGCAAACGGGTAGACTGTCAGAAAGTTGTTTATGTCCTGATCGTTTTGGTGCGAGCTATACGCAGCCATAACCGATGAAGGTCCAACAAACATCCAAAGGATCCCTAAAATCGTTAACCATAAAAACCCCCCTCTTTTCATAGCAACCTCCTTTTTTTGTGGAATTAGGGAGATCTCCCTCTTTATTCTCCAGGGTGTACCCCCTCAACAACGGAATCAGTATAGTCGTTGGGGTCAGAAATGTCAAGACTTAAAATAACTAAAGCTTACTTTTTATGACCTATAATAACTAATTATCATTGACAAATTGACACCAGTCATTTTATTATTCTGAGGCCATAAACACGCAGGAGGAATCCTATTGGAGCCAGATTTCGAGAAGTTGTCCTTTGAGAAAGCTGTCCAGCTATTTAAAGGATGGGGGTTTGTGGTGGAACAAGATCCCAGACATGGGGAAGTTACACTTATACTTGAAGGGCCTGGCCACCGCTCCTACTACGTCTGTGAAACCGAGAAGCTGCCGGAGATGGCAAAATCTGTCCTGCGCATGCGTTGGCGCACTGGTGCGATGATGGGCCCCGTGTTGGATGTGTAGCAGGAAATTGAAGTTCGGGCACGACGCAAGAGCTGGTGAAGTACAGACATGTTTGCAGTCGAGTAGGACTGCGGTAACCTCTCCATATTATCCAACAGGTATTTCGATAGTTCCTGTCTGGACTGCCTGCCGGACTAAATTGTGAGGCCTTTTTGATGACATTATACGAGGCCCTTAACATGAATCTTAATTTCTCTGAACTGATAAGCCTTGTCGGCGCAGGGGGAAAAACTTCCACGATGTTCAGGCTTGCCCAAGAGTTTAAGACCTTGGGGAAAAAGGTGCTCGTGACAACAACAACCAATATCGCATTTTCAGAGACCTCGCAGGCTGACCGCCGTATTCTTGATGGCCTAAAAGACCTCTCTTCTTTATCCAGGATTGAACCGGGGACGATCGTCTGCCTCGGAAGCAGCATGGTGGGTGATCAAGAAAAGCTAAAAGGTATTGAGCGGGAGCTTGTCGACAAGATTTATCAAGAACATCTTTTTGACTATATTGTTGTCGAGGCCGATGGTTCAAAACGAAGGCCCATCAAGGCACCTGCACATTATGAGCCGGTCATCCCCCGAAAAACAACGCGACTGATAGGCGTCATAGGACTCGACGCCCTCGGTCGGGCCATCACAGAAGACACCGTCCATCGGCCCGGCCTATTTTGCTCCCTCACGGGCAAGAAGATGGGGGACACCATCGACCGAAAATGTCTTACCGACCTCATTCTGTCCGAGGATGGGCTTTTCAAGGATGTGCCTGAGCGATCCAGAAAATATGTGCTTTTTAACAAGGCGGATCATACGGATCAAGAGCAAGAGGCGAGGATGACCGTCCAAGAATTGATACAAATGCAGGCCCCTATCCATGGCTTCATTATTGCAGCCACAAATAATCGATCTATTTATGCTCAAGGCTTAGATACTTCCCCTGAATAACCTTTTACCTCCGATGCCCATTCCACCCTTCCCTTCAATGCCTCTGTCCCGCCCTGCTTCTAAACGTCGCCGATAACTCGCCGCAGCATCACGACTTCAGACATAACGACGTTGAAACACATGGGTTGCCCCAAAAAGAACTGCGAGATGAGGAACTCATTACTGTTCACTATAGAGAACATATTATAAATAGGTCACTCTTTTTCAATAATTTGTTCTTGACATAAATAGAATAATGGTTTATTTAGGTATTAATTTGTTATAATAAGTAATAATTTTTATCAAATTTATTGTAATTTCTAAAAGAGAGTTGTTCATTATGATGAACATCTTAATATGGCGTTTGATGTCCGTGGGCTGCAGGCTCCTTTCCGTTTTCTCAGCGCCGGCTCATCTGAGACCTGCAGAAACAAGCGCAAGGAGGTAAAGGAATGACGAATATTTCTATCACTTGTCCTTTCTCAAAGAAGGTGTGTACGGATTGCGTGCTCTACCGAGGGAGACATCATTACCTCAGTCTCTTGAGGCCGGGTCGGCGGGTTGCCAATAAACCATGGAATCTCGCCAAGTCGAGTCTTCCTTCCTTGTCGGACGACTTCGAGCTTCTAGAAAAGTCTTCAGAACCGTGGGCTGGCAAATACGGTGAGGCAAGAAGGGAGCCGGAAATTAGGCTGAAGGTGATCGATGTGGAAAACAGGGGGGAGCGAATCTGCACCCTGGGTGAAGCAAGAAAATGGGACTGGACGAATCCAAGAATCTGGAGAGTGATCGACGGCCGGCAGATAAAAAGCTTGGATCGCTTGATTGAGATGTTGTGCTATAAGGCTGAAGAAGGCTTGGAAGAGGTCGTGCTTTATGAAGCGCCTCGTTTCATGTTTCTTGCGGGCGGCTAAAAGGGCGTCCCTTAAAGGATGGATAGGAAGAATGAGAACCTTGAGATTCAAAGGAAAAGGAGACAATCATGATACATGATTTTACATACCTTAAACCTGGAACCCTCCAGGAAGCACTGTCCATGCTCTCAGAGCACAAAGACGAATGCAAAATTATCTGCGGCGGGCAATCGCTCCTCATCGTGATGCGGCAGGGGCTGTTGGTGACGGACTATTTAATCGATATTAAAGGGCTGAAGGAGTTGAGTTATATCGCCTACGACGAAGAAGGGTTGAAAATCGGCGCGACCACAACGCACAGGGCCATCGAAACATCGGAGATGATCAAGCAAAAATATCCCGTTCTCGTTACGGTGGAAAAGAGGCTGGCCTCGATTCAGGTCCGCAACTGGGGGACGATTGCAGGCAATCTTGCTCACGGTGATTCATCCGGTGATCTTGCGCCCACGCTCATCGCGCTTAATGCGAGGATAAAGCTGGCTTCTTCCAGCGGAAGCAGGATCGTCCCCCTCGAGGAATTCTATACCGGCCTTTTTGAGACAGCGATGGAGAAAGACGAGTTAGTGGTTGAGGTTCAGATTCCTCCCGTTCGGCCCAAGACAGCAGTGGCCTACAAGAAATTCAATCTCATTGAAAATGACCAGGCAATTGTTGGTGTGGCCGCAGCAGTGACGGTAGAAAATGGCGGCGCCTGCAAAGAGGCGCGGCTGGTGCTCAGCAACGCAGGAGTCACGCCGATTCGCGCAAAGAGTGCAGAAATGGTCCTTATCGGCAAAAAGCTTGCGGGTGCGCTTCTTGTCAAAGCCGGCGAGGCTGCCTGCGGCGATGCCGACCCGGTTTCCGATATCCATGCTTCGGAAGAGTACAGGCGCCATCTGATCAAAGTATTGACAGAGCGTATGCTAAAGCAAGCATGGGGCCAAGCGGCTCATTCATAGAGTGAAGGAGGTTCTGTTGACATGGAAAAACAGTTGTTAACACTGACGGTGAACGACCAGAAATACGAGCTTTACATAAGCCCCAAGACCCTTCTCGTTGAGGTGATCAGGGACCATATCGGTCTGACCGGAACAAAGAGGGGTTGCGAGACTGTTTCGTGTGGGGTTTGTACGGTGATGATCGATGATATGGCGGTGAAGTCGTGTTCCATTCTTGCCGTGCAAGCGGAGGGGAGACATATCACCACCGTGGAGGGGCTTGAGAAGAATGGAAAACTGGCTCCCATCCAGAAGGCCTTCCTTGACCACGGCTCCTATCAGTGCGGCTTCTGCACTGCGGGCATGCTGATGTCGTGTGCGGCTCTTTTGAGGGAGAACCCAAGCCCCACAAAAACGGAGATCAAAGAGGGCATCGAAGGGAATATCTGCCGCTGCACGGGGTACAACAGCATCGTGCGGGCCGTCGAGGCGTTGGCAAAGGGTAATTACAAGGAGGAGTGACCATGAATAAATACACTGTCATTAATACACACGTTCACAACGTCGACGGGGTCGCCAAAGTGACGGGGCGAGCCATCTATACGTTCGACGTGAAACTGCCGGGGATGCTCTTCGGCAAGATTCTAAGAAGCCCGCACCCCCACGCAAAAATCCTGAATATTGACACCAGCAAAGCCCTGGAGCTTCCGGGCGTGATCGGTGTTGTGACTGGCAAGGACACCCTGGGAGTCAAACAGGGTATTTGGAGGCGCTACCAGGACCTCTGCGACGAGCAGATCCTCCCCGTTGACAAGGTGCGTTACATCGGTGAGCCAGTGGCCGCCGTAGCGGCGCTGACCGAGGAGATCGCGGAACAGGCCCTCGATCTGATCGACGTCCAATACGAAGTCCTTCCTGCAGTCTACGACCCGATGGATGCCATCAAGAAAGAAGCGCCCGAAATCCACCAAGGATTCGAGCGTAATATCAACGTGACACGGCATATCGAGTGGGGTGACGTGGAGGAGGCTTTCGACGAAGCAGAGTACATCCGGGAAGACTGGTTCAAATGCGGCGGCCAGGCTCATATGTGCATGGAAACGCGCGCCGCGGTGTCGAGCTACACCCCTGACGGAAAACTGACGGTTTATCATTCGACCCAGGCCCCCTATTACATGCAGGGACTCCTTGCCGGTGTGCTCGGCCTGAAGGAGGGAAACATACGCGTTATCTCTCACTACGTGGGCGGCGGGTTCGGCGGCAAGTTCGAGCTCGACGGCGCAATCTTCTGCAGTGCCGTGCTCTCCATGAAGCTCTTCAGACCGGTCAAGATTGTATTCACCCGGGAAGAGGATTTCAATGCGACGAAGCGCCGCACCCCGATGTTCTACTACGTGCGGACCGGCGTGAAAAAAGACGGAACCTTCTGCGCCCGGGAAGCCAAGGTGTTTACGAACGGCGGCGCGTATACCGGCATGGGTGCGACGGCCCTTTACCTCACCGGTTTCTTCCATTCCTTCCCATACCGATGGAAGGGTTACCGCTATGACGGCTACAGGGTCTATACGAACACCCTTCCGTCCACCTCCATGCGCGGTTTTGGCGCCCCCCAGGCCATGTTCTGTTCAGAGCAGCAGATCGAGTGGATCGCCGCTGACTTGGGGCTCGACTCGCTCGAAATGAGACGGAAGAATGCCCATTACACCGGTTATGAAGTCCCCGACCAGGCCACCATCGGAAGCTGTGGCATCAATCAATGCTTCGACACAATCAAAGACTGGACCGAGAAAAAAGGCAAGTTGCCTGAAAACAGGGCCATCGGTTTCTCCGCAGCCGGTTTCATGTCCGGCGGTATCTTCAACTGGTTCGATACCCCCTATTCTTTCTCCTCAGCGGTGGTCACCATCAATAACGACGGGACCGTGGAGCTGCACGTCGGCGCTCAGGATATCGGCCAAGGGTCCAATACGACGCTAGCCATCATCTGTGCGGAAACGCTGGGAATCAAGGTGGAGGATATCAAAGTTCACTCGGGCGACACGGACCACTGCCCGGCGGATCTCGGTGCGTGGGGATCGAGACAAACCCTGATGGCGGGCAATGCCGTGAAGATGGCGGCGGAGGATGCCAAGAAACAGCTTCTTGAATTTGCTTATGCCCAGTCCGGATTCAATATCGTCTACGACCTCGACATAAAAAAAGGATGGGTTCATGCGATTGCCCGGCCGGAAAGGGGCTATGACTATGCCGAACTAGTTAAGAAAGCCATCCGGGCCAAAGACGGCCAGAGGATCGTCGGCAGAGGTTATTACACGCCTCACCGAAAGGGGATGATCTCCCCCGCTTACAGTTATATGTTGCAGGCAGTGGAGGTGGAAGTTGACAGGGAAACAGGAAAGATCAAAATCGTCGATAGCCTGACAGCTCACGACTGCGGCCAGCCCATCAACCACCTTGGTCTGATCGGTCAACTCGAGGGTGCCTTCTCCATGGCTGCGGGCTACGGCTACCTTGAGTATATGCCCTACGAGGACGGAAAGCTGATGAACCCGAACTTGGTGGACTATAAAGTCATCCGGTCAACGGAGATGCCCGACGTGCCTGTTGCTGAAATTGATACGTATGAGCAGGAAGGGCCTTACGGCGCCAAGGAGGCCGGCGAAGGCCTGACCAACCCGACCGCTGCCGCCATCGGCAACGCCATTTTCCACGCCCTTGGCGTGCAGATGAAGGAATGTCCGATCAGGCCCGAGATGATCGTCAATGCCCTGAAGGAAAAAGAAACAAAAGTGAGGAACAAGGAGGTTGCGCATGAGCGAGCCAGTAAAGTGTCCCGTATGCGGTAAAAAAGCAAAAACGGGGAGTGCCATCGATTGCGCCAGACATATGTTCGGAGTCGGAGACAAGCCCCATCGGGCTTGGGTTGAAGCACAGGGTCTGTCATTCATCGACCTGTTGATCGAACAGGCGACCACTCCCGGAAATCAAAGCTATGTCACCCTGGCTGAGTTTATTGAGAAGGCGCAGGGCGGACAAGCAGAGGCGAAAAAATAGAGGGAATTCATCACAGGAACAGGAGGTTTCCATGATTATCGAGGGAGGGTTTACATTAAAGGCGCCGATTGAAAAACTATTTGATTTCGTGCTCAAGCCGGAGACGATCATGACATGCCTCCCCGGCGCAGAATCGGTAAAACTGCTCAATGAGACCACCTATGAGTGTGTGGTGAAGCAGAAAGTGGGGCCCATCTCGGCGAAGTTGAAGTTTGTCAACCGGTTGACCAAGGTCGACCGACCGACCCATGTTGAGATTGAAGGAGAGGGCGAGGATGTGACCAAGCTGGGTCACTTCAAGCAGAAAACCCAGGTGGACTTGAAGGAAGTATCTCCGGGCGAAGTGGAGGTTAAATATAAGTCGGATGTAAGCATCGTCGGGAAGCTGGCCATGTTCGGCGACCGAATCATGAGGTCCAAGGCCAAGCAGGTCGAAGAAGATTTTACAAGGAACTTACAGGAAAAGCTTCGAGATGCAGTTTAATTCAAATTATCCTCCCTCGCGGATTTACCGGTCACTTCTTTTCCATCGCCAGGTCCCTCGACTGCCACCCGAGAGAGCGTTCGATATCCATTCCTTGGGTTCCGAAGTCTTGACGAAGCTCTATCATGAAGCGAATTCACTGATCCCAGAAATAAGGGTTGAGACGGTTCCCGGCCGAAGAGGAAATAAAACACGAGAAGAAAGCCCGGCCTCAACGATTGGCATTCCCTTGGGAATCCCCACGATTCAGTTTGCCGATTCCCTGAACAGAACAAGACGGATTGAGGCCATCGCCCACGAATTAGTTCATTTACTTCTGCTATACCGGCATGGACTGGGGATCATCGGCCGGAACATTCCTCTCTACGGAAACGGCGACGATGTCTTCCGTTATTTCATGAGTATGAGCGGGGACTGGGAATATCTGCTTGGCCAGATCGGCAATACCACCCACCATTTGATCTTAGTCGATTACCTAGGCGAAAAATATGGAATCGGGAGTTCTCTCCATCTACGTCTCCTTCATCATAATTTCAGTGTCGTTGCAAAAGACAGTCCCCGCGACAAAGAATCGCTGTACGCAAAGGGGATGATTGCCTTTGAGTATGAGAGACTGATCGGAAACGTCGATCGATTAATCAACCTTGATGATCAGACAGAATTCTTCAAGGCCTCCTACCAATCGGCGCAAAAGCACTTTGGAGAATATGGCTTCCAATCAATCCCAGCTTCCTCTTCTTATGAAGAGGATATCCTTTCTTTCTTAGAAGACCTGGGGTATCAAAAACAGGATTTTCTGTTTTTCCCTTAAGTTTTCATGGATACAGATTTACCTCTCCTATTCTCACGGGAAACCATCTACCCCCAGAGAGCATAGCCCACTTTGACCAATAAAATATCGAAATGTCATTGCTATAAATAGTAATTATAAGTAATCATTAGTAGTTAAAGGTAATAATTTTGATTGACAAGCCGAAAATTCACAATTATCATGTTTTTAATCTATGGTAACAATTTCTGAAGAAGATTGAAGTCCTCCAAACTTTTTAATCAACCTGATTCTGCAGCCCTAACCGTCACTCCTGCGTGTGTTTTGGGATATGCAAACAGTCGGGTTGGGGTAAAGACCTCTCAACCATGGTCCTCGACGAATATACTACGACGAAACATGTCTACATCGATCTCACCGGCGCACCTGTGAAGCCGTGGTATGCAATCCTCAAGTAGCGAGAGGAGAAAGTCATGGTTGAGATACGGGAAAGGCCAAAAATCGAAGAACTCTTAAACAAAGGATTTTCTCTGCAAGCCCAGGGATACCACGAAGATGCTATTGAATATTTTAATGAGGTGATCCAAGTAGAACCAGGGCATGCGGTAGCCTACCATAGGCGTGGCATTGCTCATAGCGCCCTTGGTCAGCATGAACTTGCAATCAGAGATTACACCGAAGCCATTCGATTAAGCCCAGAACTCGTTGCTGCTCACACCAATAGGGGAAATTCCTACTATGCCCTTGGCCAGCATGAGCTTGCTGTCAGGGATTATAGCGAAGCAATCCAATTGAGCCCGGAATTCGCTCCTGCTTATAATAACAGAGGAAATGTCTACCGTTTCCTCGGACGATATGAGCTTGCCATCAGGGACTTTGACGAGGCAATTAGACTGAACCCTGGGGAAGGCACCGCATATAATGGCCGGGGGATGACTTACCTTGTTCTCGGTCAGCATGATCTTGCCATCGAAGATTGCAGCGAGGCAATAAGATTAAGCCCGTCTTTTGCCGCTGCCTACAATAACAGGGGAAACGCCTATCGTGCCCTTGGCCAGCAAGAGCTTGCTATAAGAGATTATGAAGAAGCGACAAGGTTAGACCCAAACGACGAGGGTGCCTGCCACAACCTTGCTTCAGCGCTGGAACATACTGACACGGTTAAGGCCTTAAGGGCATGGGGGAGATACCTTCAGATAGCAAAAGGCTCTCCCCTTGGGAAACGTTGGATAGAAAACGTTCTCAAAATCAAAGAGGATTTAGAAAATAAGCCCTCTTAAGAAAGAGAAAGGAGGAGATGAGATGAAGAAAGTGATGATGAAGGTCAATGGGCGCCCATACCAGTTCATCGTTGAACCGGATCGTGTTCTTCTTGATCTCTTGCGAGAAGATCTCCGGTTAACTGGGGCAAAGCAGTCATGTGATCGAAAAGGGCAATGCGGCGCCTGTACGGTTATTGTAAACGGAAAAGCGGTTCGATCCTGTCTCCAGAAGGTAACGAACCTCGATAGGGCAGAAGTCATTACCGTGGAAGGTCTTGGCACGCCGGATAATCCGCATCTTATACAGGAAGCCTACGTCCTTTCAGGCGCAATCCAGTGCGGGTATTGCACTCCAGGTATGATTATGGCAACAAAGGACCTGCTCGACCGCAATCCAAATCCAGACGCCGCGGAGATAAAAAAGGCTCTTGAACATAATCTATGTCGCTGCACCGGGTATAAGACAATCATCGATGCGGTCAAACTGGCCGGCCGGTTCATCCGCGGAGAAACCAGCCCTGATAAGGTCCGGCCCGACCCAAACGGTTCAAAAATAGGCGTCTCGCACCCCCGTCCTTCGGCAATGATCAAAGCATGCGGCATGGCGGAGTTTTCAGCCGACATCAAGCTTCAGGATGCGCTGGAAGTGGCCGTAGTACGTAGCGTCGAGCACCATGCCAGGATTAAATCCATCGACACATCGAAAGCTGAGAAGATGCCCGGGGTGATCGGGGTGATGACTGCCAAGGATATTAAAGGAAGCAATCGAATTAAAATCATCTTCCCCGATCAGCCCATTCTCGCCGAAGAAAAGGTTCGATGTCTGGGAGACGCAATCGCGATCGTAGCTGCACGGACCAAAAAACAGGCGCTCTCTGCCGCCGAGGCGATCAGGGTCGATTATGATCCATTGCTGGTCCTTAAGTCCCCGCAGGAGGCAATGGCGGCAGGTGCAATCCAGATCCATTCCGAATGGCCCAACCTTTGCTTCAGCCAGCCTCAGATAAAAGGTGATGCTGAGAAAGCAATCGCAGAATCTGCGGCCGTTGTACAGGCAGAATTCTCAACGCAAATCAACCATCAAGCCCCCTTGGAACCGGAAGCCACCATCGCCTATCTTGAAGGTGAGGGTGAAGATGCCCAGCTGGTAGTCGCCGGACGGAGTATCGAGATCCATGTGCACATGGCCAACTTACAGGAGGCCCTTGGATATGAAAATGTGCGCTATGAGGAGGCATACTCGGGCGGACAATTTGGTCAAAAGGCGGCAATGTCATCCGAAGCTATTTCCGCAGCAGCAGCCCTCCATTTCAAGCGGCCTATCCGCTATATCCCGAGTCTTACTGAATCCATGGTCATGTCCACAAAACGTCATCCCTTCACCATGAAGGTCAAGCTCGCGGCCGATGCAAACGGGAAGTTGACTGCGTTTACGATTGATTACATTATCGACAACGGCGCATACATGGTCATCGGTATTTATATTATCATGAGATGCATGTGGATGCTCTCCGGTTCTTACGGAATCCCCAATGTAAAGGCCCTGGCACGATTGGTTTACACCAATAATCCCGCGGGTGGCGCAGCGCGTGGCGCAGGACCCCCACAGGTCACATTTGCGCTTGAATCAGCGATGGATATGCTGGCCGAAAAGGTGGGAATGGATCCCCTAAAATTCCGCAAGATCAATTCTCTTCAGCCCGGGCAGAGCGTATCCACCGGCATGGTGTACGATCAGTGGCCCTTCCCGGAACTTTGCGATGCAATAAAACCCACTTACGACCGCGCTCAAAAAGAAGCCACCACATTCAATTCCAAGAATGGGCCGATGAGGCGGGGGGTTGGTCTCGGCACCCACGCCTTCGGCATTGGGGGCCCCGGGGACACGGGCAGAGTCGCAGTGGAACTTGATCCTGACAACGGCATCACGATTTTCGCAGCGGTCGCAGACCCTGGGGAAGGCAACGATTCCATGCTGACCCAGATAGCCTCTCACCTCTCCGGGGTGCCCATGAAAAAGGTCCGGCTGGTGACGCGGGATACTGACCATACCACGGAGATGGGTCCTGCAGCGGCTAGCAGAATGACATACATGGCCGGTGGTTCCTTGGTTCTTGCCATCGAGCAGCTAAGAAAGGCCATGGATGAAGCTGGTACCAAAACCTACGAAGGTCTTAAAAAGGCGGGGAAACCGACGCGATATATGGGTTCCAAGAAGGCCCAGGGTAAAGAGGGGCCTCTGGATCCGGTGACTGGTCAGGGTCCCTCCTTCGAGTCGCGTGTCCATGCCATTCAAATGGCCGAAGTGGAAGTCAATACCGACACGGGCGATGTGCGCGTCATCAAAGTGACGACGGCAGTCGATGCCGGTAAGGTCATCCACCCCCAAAACCTCGAAGGTCAGTTGCATGGGGGCATGGACCAGGGTGTTGGATTCGCGCTTAGGGAAGAGTACATCCATGGTCAAACGAAAGATTGGGTCACATTCAAATTCCCCACCATGAAGACTTCTTTTGATATGGATGTGATCGTTAGAGAAACGCCACGTGAAAAGGGGCCCTTGGGAGCGACCGGTGTCGGCGAAATGACGATGGTGCCCACTGCACCTGCTGTTATCAACGCGATATACAACGCCTGTGGTGTGAGGATCTATGATCTGCCTGCTACACCAGAAAAAATTAAGGCAGCGCTGGCTGCCAAGAAATAACCCTGACATTAAAGCACATAACAAACTCAAAGCAATCCTTCATGAGGACAACGTTACCTCCGGGCAATAAAAATCCCCCTTGACCCCCCTTTTGCAAAGGAGGGAATGGGTGGATCTGAAAGTTATTTTCTAAGAAGTAAAATTAAAACGATCGATGGTTAACTCCGAAGTTAATGCTGCAGTCAATCGTCTGGAGCCTGGTGATGTCCATCAAAAGTTCCGCCTGATTGCGGGCAAGGAAATCCTTATCGATAAAGAGGGTTTTCTGTGGCACATGGAGGACTGGACCGAAGAAGTAGCCGAGGCTCTGGCAAAGGAATGCGGCATCGAAAAATTGAGCGAAATCCAATGGCGTATCATTCGTTTTTTACGTGACTATTTTTTATACCATGGCCGAGCACCTTTAAATCGTGACCTGAAATCCGGCTTGGGGATAAGCCTCATGGAGCTTGAGGGCCTCTTCCCGGGTGGGATTCGTCGCGGGGCTCGACGTGTGGCTGGTTTGCCCAACCCCAGAGCATGTTCAGGATAGCAGAGATGCTGATCTATCTCGATAACGCTGCCACAACTTTTCCAAAACCCCATGAGGTTTTGGCCGAAGTGCTTGAAATTTATGAAACCCAGGGGGTGTCTCCTGGAAGGGGCAGTTATGATTTGAGTGTTGAGGCCAAGGGAATGGACCCTGAACAAGTAAGCGCTACTCTTGATGGCGATTTCGGAATCGCCTCTCGTGCAGGACTTCATTGTGCTCCCCTGGTCCACCAGGATTTGGGAACCAGTCCTCTCGGTGGAGTGCGTTTCGGCCTGGGTTGTTTTAACACCCTTGAAGAGATTGATCAGGTCGTTGTGGCGATGGCTTCGATCTCCCGGTTCTAATAATTTCTTTATGGATCTCTTCATTCATCAATGGAATCCTTCCATCAAACTTTTCGATATCCGTTGGCTTGAATCGGAAGCCATCAC
>Ga0335084_10003088_pt1 | contig 16197 bp, 11 predicted proteins | sample Lox_Sample_44_FD_206721 | JGI IMG/M metagenome (GOLD analysis project Ga0335084, IMG submission 206721) | Soil microbial communities from Loxahatchee National Wildlife Refuge, Florida, United States - Lox_Sample_4.4 | ecosystem: Environmental > Terrestrial > Soil > Wetlands | place: USA... | reverse complement strand
GTTCGGTCTGCCGAAGCCGGTCCAGCAGCCCCATCCGCCGATCCTGATCGGCGGCACCGGCGAGAAGGTGCTGCTCAAGCTCGTCGCCCGCCACGCCGACATGTACAACGCCAGCGCCAGCGCCGAGCGCATGGGCGAGCTCATCGAGCTGATCCGGCGGCACGGCGACACGGTGAAGCGCGACACCAGCAAGATCGAGAACACGCTCATGATCCCGCTCGCCTACAAGGCCAACGCCGACCGCCAGCAGTTCATGTGCAATCTGCTCGCCGGGATGCGCGGGACGTCGCCGGAGGAGGCTCGCAAGGGCATCATGATCGGCGACCGGCAGGAGTGCTTCGACACCATCGAGCGCTACCGCAAGGTGGGCGTGACCCACTTCATCTTCATGATGTTCCAGCCGATCCACGAGGAGGAGATCCAAGCGTTCGCCGAGGACGTCATGCCGGCGGCGCGGCGCGGCTGAGGCCGGACGGTCGCGAGCGGACTTGCCATCCCTGCCGCCGTGCATGCTGACCACGCTCGATCACCTCGTCATCGCCGTTCGCGATCTCGACGCCGCCACCGCAACGTACGGCGCGCTGCTCGGCCGTTCGCCGTCGTGGCGCGGCGAGCACCCCGGCGCCGGGACGGCCAACAGTCTGTTCCGCCTCGATCGCACCTACGCCGAGCTGCTCAGCCCAACCGGTAGCGGCATGCTCGGGGATGCGGTGCGCGAGCACCTCGATCACGAGGGGGAAGGGCCGTTCGCGCTCGCCTTCGGCACCGACGACGCGGCCGCCTGCGCCGCGACGCTGCGGGCGCGCGGCCTGGCGGCGGCCGATCCGATCGACGGCCAGGGCCGCGATGGCCTGAGCGGGGCCGTGCGGGCCTGGCGTACGGTCCCCCTCGCCTCGACCGACACGCGGGGCGTGCGGCTGTTCGCGATCGAGCACCGCTCCCCGCCGGACGCACTCCCGGTCGCCGCGTCCGCGGACGCTTCGACCGCGGTCAGCGGCGTCGATCACGTGGTGATCATGACCACCGATGCGGAGGCCGCGGCCGCGCTCTACCGCGACCGACTCGGGCTGCGTCTCGCCTTTGACCGCGCGTTCGAGGAGCGCCGCGTCCGGTTGCTTTTCTTCCGGGTCGGCGGCGTCACCGTCGAGCTTGCCGCGCCGCTCGGGTCATCGGACGCGGCGACCCCCGACCGCTTCTGGGGCGTGTCGTGGCGCGTTCCCGACGTCGTCGCGGCGCGCAGCCGGCTCGCCGCCGCCGGCTTCGACGTATCCGAGGTGCGCGCCGGCAACAAAGCAGGCACGCGCGTCTGCACGGTGCGCCGCGAAACCCACGGCGTCGCCACCCTGCTGATCGAAGCCGAAGCCAAAGCGGCGTAGGGCCGGCTGGCCTTTCCCATTCCCTTTCCCATTCCCATTCCCGTTCCCTTTCCCTTTCCCTTGCCCTCCAGCCCACGGGGAAGGGGCAAGGGCAAGGGAAGGTCGGCTCGTCTCAGAGCTTGGCGGTCCACGGCGCCCACCAGAGGACCGGCGCCAGCCAGAGGGCGGTCGGGGTGATCGTCAACGCCGCCACCGCGGCGCGCAGCCGTGGGGCGCAATGCGGGAACGCGAGCACGAGGGCCAGCACCAGGCCGCCCGAGGTGCGGCCGGCGGCCATCACGTGCAGATGGCTGCTGGTGGGGATGTACAGTCCGAAGACGCAGTGCACCGCCACCAGCCAGCGCAGCGGGTCGTGCGGGGCGCGCACCACCCACCACAGCGCCAGCGGGGTGAGCGCGAGGGTGGGCAGACCGACGAACAGCAGCGCGGAGACGCGGCCGGGCTCGAGGCTGAGCATCTCGAAGATGCGCTCGCCGGGGACCAGCGGCCACCCGGACACGCTCGCCACCGGCATGGTGCCGAGCACCGCGCGCAGATAGAGCTGCCAGGCCAGCATCGGGATGAGCGCGGCCGCGAGCCCGGCGGCCGGCGACCAGCGCCGGCGCGCGAGCTCGGCGAGCGCGAGCCCGGCTACGAACAGTAGCGTGGTCTCGCGCGCCAGGGCGGCGAGGGCGAGCAGGGCAACCCCCGCCGCGCGCCGCTCGACCAGCCAGCACACTGCGCCGAAGGCGGCGAGAGCGTAGGCAAGCGGCTCACTGAGATCGCGCGAGTACGCCATGAAGGTACCGACGAAGAGCGGATAGACGAGGCCGTACCACCGCCACTGCGCGTGGCGGACGAGCCAGTCGGTCAGTAGGGCCGTGGTGGCCAGGATCGCGGCCGCGTTGATCGCGACCAGCAGCCAAGCGACGGCGGGGGCGCTGCCCCCCGAGAGGAGCCGGCAGAGCGCGGCCAGCAGGATGCGCTGCAGGCGGTAGGGCGGGTTGTCGAGATGCGACAGCGCCGCCCACCCATCACGGGCGATGTAGTAGATGAACTGTCCGTCGTACCCGGTGCGTCCGTGCGGATCGCCCGTGGCGTAGCGTTCGCCGATCCAGACGAACCACAGCGGATCCCAACCGTGCAGCGCAAGCGCCACGAGGGTGAACGTGGCGTAGAACGCGGTCGCGGCGAGGACAACGGGAGCCAGACGCGATGAGGCCACCGGCATGCGGTCGAGTTATGGTGGAGCGGCCGAGCGGGTCAACCAGACGGTTCGCAATCGCGCAGCTCCTCCGGCTGGCGGGAGGATGGCCCCAGTGGGCGCATCGAAGTCCGGAAGCCTCAAAGCGAACTCCTCTGGAGTGGAGGCGGGCGTCTCGCCCGCCGGCGGCGCCGGCGGGCAGACGCGCTGCGCGCGTCTGGCGTTCGAGACGGCCGCCTCCACTTCAGAGCGATCGGTGCCGTCGGACCCTATTCGCGCACAAGGTCCCGCGCAGCGCCCCTTACTTGCATCGCCGCTGTTGCGGGCGTACTCGGGCAGCAATGCCTGCCCGCTGCTGGCCGCAAGGAGGAGACGCATGACCGCTGGCGCTGCGCCGCCATCCATGTCCGTGCGGGTGAGCCGCAAGGGTCCGACCGGGGCACAGGCGCCGCTGCGCGCCGAGGACCCGATGACGGTGGTGATCTTCGGCGCGTCCGGCGATCTCGCCAAGCGCAAGCTGATCCCCGCCCTCTACCAGCTCCAGCAGGGCGGTTACCTGCCCGAGCGCTACGCGGTGATCGGCTTCTCGCGCACGCCGATGTCGGACGAGGCGTACCGCGAGGCGATGCGCGACGCGCTGCGCGAGCGGGTCGGCAGCGCCGTGGCGGTGGACAACCCGCTCGTCCAGGCGCTCCACTACCACGCCGGCGACGCCGACAACCCGGCGTCGTTCGCCGCCCTGAAGGCGAAGATCGAGTCGCTCGAGCAGAGCCGCCGCCTGCCGGGCAACCGGCTCTTCTACCTCTCGGTAGCGCCCGCGTTCTTCTCCGTCATCGTGCAGCGCCTCACCGACGCCGGCCTGATCCACCCACCCGGCGAACCCGCGTGGTCGCGCGTCATCATCGAGAAGCCCTTCGGGCGCGACCTGGAGAGCGCGCGGCAGCTCACCACCAGCATCCGCGCCATGCTCGACGAGAGCCAGATCTACCGCATCGACCACTATCTGGGGAAAGAGACGGTCCAGAACATCCTCAGCTTCCGCTTCGGCAACTCGATCTTCGAGCCGCTCTTCAACCACCGCTACGTCGACAGCGTCCAGATCACGGTGGGCGAGACCCTCGGCATGGAAGGTGGGCGCGGCGCCTACTACGACACCGCCGGGGTCGTGCGCGACATGGTGCAGAACCACATGATGCAGCTCCTCTGTCTGATCGCCATGGAGCCCCCCTCGGCGCTCGAGGCGCAGGCGGTCCGCGACGAGAAGGTGAAGGTGCTGCGCGCGCTGGTGCCGATGACGCCCGACGAGGTCGCGACCCACACGGTGCGCGGCCAGTACGGCGTCGGCGAGCGCGACGGCGAGATCGTGCACGGCTATCGCCAGGAGAAGGGGGTTGCCCCGGACTCGAACACCGAGACCTACGTCGCCCTGCGCACGACCATCGAGAACTGGCGCTGGGCCGGGGTGCCCTTCTTTCTGCGCTCCGGGAAGCGCCTCGGCGCCCAGGTGTCGGAGATCGGGGTGCGCTTCAAGCGGCCGCCGATGTTGCTGTTCCGCGAGTTCGCCGCGCGCGAGGGCTGCGCGGCGCCGGAGCCGCGCGCCAACTGGCTCATCCTGCGCATCCAGCCCGACGAGGGCATCAAGCTGCTGTTCGAGTGCAAGCGCCCCGGCATGCAGTTGCAGCTCGACGAGGTGACGATGGACTTCGTCTACGGTGCCGCATTCCACGAGCGCTCGCCGGAGGCGTACGAGCGGCTGCTGCTCGACGCGCTGCGCGGCGACGCGGCGCTGTTCACCCGGTCGGACGAGGTCGAGTACGCCTGGCGTTTCATCTCCTCGCTGCACGCCGGCTGGGCGGCGCTGCCGCCGCCGCAGTTCCCGAACTACTACCCGTTCAGCGAGGGGCCGGCCGAAGCGGAGCGGCTCCTGCAGGGCACCACCGCGCGCTGGCGGCCGATCGGCAACCACGAACGGGACTGTTGATCGCGCTCGCATGGCGTTCGTCCTCGCCGGCGACGTCGGCGGCACGAAGACCAACCTCGGTGTGTACGCGGTGCGCGCGCCGGGCGCGCTCGCGCTGGTCCGCGACGCGTCGTTCCCGAGCCATGCGTTCGATGGCCTCGAGCCGATCGTCGCGAGCTTTCTGCGTGGCGCCCCCGAGCGCATCGGCGCCGCGGCCTTTGGCGTCGCCGGGCCGGTGCTCGGCGACGTCGCGCGGATCACCAACCTCGGGTGGCGGATCGAGGCGTCGGCGCTGGCGCGCGCCGTCGGCTGCCCGGCCGTGCGGTTGATGAACGACCTCGAGACGACGGCGTACGGCGCGCTCTTCGTCCCCGCCGAGCAGCTGCTGACGCTCAACCCCGGCACGCCGCGGGCCGGGAACCGCGCCGTCATCGCCGCCGGCACCGGTCTCGGCCAGGCCCTGCTGTACTGGGACGGCGCGCGCTATCACCCCTCGGCCACCGAGGGCGGACACGCCGACTTCGGTCCCACCGACGACCACGAGATCGGCTTGCTGGAGTTCCTGCGCCGCGAGCACACCCGGGTGTCGTGGGAACGGGTGCTGTCGGGACCGGGTCTGCACAACGTGTTCCGCTACCTCGACGAGGGGCTCGGCCGGCCGGTGGACTCGGCCCTGCGCGCGCGCCTCCAGCACGAGGACCCGAGCGCGGTGATCGGCGCGGCCGGGCTCGATGGCAGCTGCCCGACCTGTGCCGAAGCCGTCGGCCTGTTCCTCCGTCTCTACGGGGCCCAGGCCGGCAACCTTGCCCTCGCCACCATGGCGGTCGGCGGCGTCTATGTGGGTGGGGGCATCATCATCAAGCTGCTGCCGAAGGTCACCGACGGCGGGTTCCTGGCCGCGTTCACCGCCAAGGACCCACACCAGGCACTGATGCAGCGCGTGCCCGTGTGGGTGCTGCTCGACCCGAAGACGTCGGAGCTCGGGGCGGCGCACGCCGCGGCGGACCTGCTGGCCGCCGCGCTTCCTTGACTGCGCACAGGCAATGCGAGAAGAACGCCGGACCCGGATCGCGATCAGCAAGGAGGCGTGAACGTGCGGAAGTGGCCGTCAGTGTGGGTAAGCGCGGTGGTGTTCGTCCTCGTGTCGCACGCGGCGCTCGCCGCGACCTTCACGGTCGACAGCACGGACGACACGGTCGACGCCAAGCCCGGCGACGGGAAGTGCGCGACCGACGTCGGCACCTGCACGCTGCGCGCCGCCATTCAGGAGGCGAACGAGCAGGGCGGGGGCACCATCAACCTGAACCCCGGCACCTACGTGCTGCGCATCGCGCCCGACAACACGTTGCCCCTGGCCGCCACGGGCGACCTCGACATCTACGGCGAGCTCACCATCAGCGGCGGCGGCGCCGACAAGACGATCATCGACGGCGGTGGCATCGACCGCGTCTTCGCCATGCAGGTCGCCTCGCGCGTGTCGATTTCCGACGTCACCGTCCGCAACGGCGCGGCCCTGGCCGGCGACGACGGCGGTGGCATCTGGAACTACGGCAATCTGACGCTCGAACACGTGATCGTCACCGGCAACAAGACGCGCGTCGATGCGTCGCTGACCGCCGACGCGCCGGGCGGCGGTATCTTCAACGCCGGAGCGCTGCAGCTGCGCAACTGCAAGATCACCGACAACACCGCGGTCGACATGGGCGGGGGCATCCACAACAAGGGGATCATGACGGTGCTGCAGAGCAGCATCACCAACAACAGCGCCGCGACCGACCGCGGCGGCGGCGTGAGCAACTTCAACAAGGCGGTGATAGTGTTGAGCACCATCGCCGGCAACCAGGCGACCGCCGCGGGCGGCGGCGTCGAGAACGCCGGCGAGCTGACGCTCACGCACTCGACCGTGAGCGGCAACACCGCGGAGTCCGGCGGCGGCCTCCACAACGTCGGGACGATCCACGCCACCGACGCGACCATCACCGGCAACACCGCCCGCCAGACCGGCGGCGGCATTCAGAACGAATACTCGTCGCCGACCCTGACCGGCACCGTGAAGCTGAACGGCGTCACCATTGCCGGCAACAGCGCCAGCACGCAGCACGAGGGCGTCCCGGCCGGCGCGGGCGTGGCGAGTAAGAAGCAGGCGACGCTTCGAATCGCGAACTCGATCATCGCCGGCAACCGCGCCACCGGCAACCAGGCGCCCGACTGCCGCGGGTCGCTGCAGTCGGTCGGCTACAACCTCATCCAGAGCACCGACGGGTGCAAGATCAAGGGCACGCTGACCGGCAACGTCACCGGGAAGGATCCCAAGCTCGGTCCGCTCGCCGACAACGGCGGCCCGACCCAGACCATGGCGCTGCTGGCCGGCAGCCCGGCCATCGACGCCGGTAACCCGGCGAAGCCCGGCAGCGGCAACGGCGCCTGCGAGGCGACCGATCAGCGCGGCCGGCCGCGCGGTGTGAACGGCGCCGGCAAGGCGGTCTGCGACATCGGCGCGTTCGAGTACTCGAAGTAGCGGCGCGCCCGCTACCCATTGGCGCGAATCTGCGCTACGAGCGCCGGGTGACAGTCGAGCCTGCCGCCGCCGGTCTTGCGCACCACGCGCAGGCGTTTCCCGACAAACCTGCGCTGATCCTGGGCGGGGCGCCGCGCACCTACGGGGACCTGAACGCGCGCGTCAACCGCTTGGCGCGGGCGCTGCGGCGCGCCGGGGTCGGCCCTCGCGATACGGTCGGCGCCGTGCTGCACAACGGCTACGAGTGGTACGAGCTGCTCAACGCGGTCGGCAAGCTCGGCGCGCAGCTGGTGCCGATCGGCTACCGCCTGAAGGGACCGGAGATCGCGTACATGATGGCCGACTCCGGCGCCAAGGTGCTGCTCGGAGCGGTCGATCTGGCCGACGAGATCGACCGCGCCGTGGCCGAGCTGCGCTGGCCCGAGCACGCGCTGTGGGTGGTCGGTGCCGCCTGCCCGTGGCGCGGGCGAGCCTACGAAGAGGTACTGGCGGCGGAGTCGGGCGACGAGCCGGAAGCGGCCTTCGTCGGTGGCGGCTTCAACACCATGATCTATACGTCGGGGACCACCGGTCGGCCGAAAGGCATCGACCGGACGGTCGATCCCGCCAACGCGCACCGCACCTTGCTCGGCATCGCCGCGCTCTGGCGCCTGACGCCGGACGACGTCCACCTGGTTGCCGGTCCGCTCTATCACACCGGCCCGTCGAGCTACGGACAGGTCCACCTGCTGATCGGCGCCACCGTGGTGATGATGCCGCACTACGATGCCGCCGAGGCGCTGCAGCTGATCGACCGCCATCGCGTGACCACCTCGTTCATGGTGCCGACGCATTTCTCCCGCATCGTCCAGCTCGAACCGGCCGAGCGCCGCCGCTACGACCTGTCGTCGGTGAAGCTGATCATGCACTCCGCCGCCCCGTGCCCGGCGCACGTCAAGCGCGGGATCATGGAGGTGTTCCCGCCCGGCACGGTGACGGAGTTCTACGGCGCCTCGGAGAGCGGCTTCAGCAAGATCACCGCCGAGGAGTGGCTGCGCAAGCCAGGGTCGGTCGGCCGGGCCTGGCCGGGACACGAGCTCCGCATCCTCGACGAACAGGGGCGCCAGCTCCCGGCTGGGGAGATCGGCCTCATCTATGTGCGCGGCGCCAGTCTCGACTTCCGCTACCGCGGCGCCGACGACAAGACCCGCCAGGCGTTCCGCGACGGCTGTTTCACCGCCGGCGACCTCGGGTACCTCGACGCCGACGGCTATCTCTTCATCGCCGACCGCCGCACTGACCTCATCATCACCGGCGGCGCCAACGTCTATCCGGCCGAGGTCGAGTCCGTCATTCTTCAGCATCCGCAGGTGGCGGACGCGGCGGTCATCGGTCTTCCCGATCCCGAGATGGGCAAGACCGTGGTGGCCGTGGTCGAGCTGCGCCCCGGCGCGTCGACCACCGCCGAGGAGCTGATCGCCTTCACCCGCCGCGACCTGGCGCACTACAAATGCCCGCGCCGGGTCGAGTTCGTCGCCGAGCTGCCGCGCGAACCGCAGGGCAAAGTGCGCAAGCACCAGCTCGTCGAAAAATACGAGAACGAAGAGCGTGACCAGTGACCGGTTACCGGTGACCGGTGCAAGGACAGCTCATCGTTTACCGGTCACTGGTCACCGGTCACTGGGTCACGTAGTTGGGAGGCGCCATGGAAGTTAACGGAATCGCCCACATCTTTCTGACCGTGAGCAACTACGACGCCTGCCTGGCGTTCTACGAGCCGTTGCTGAACTTTCTCGGCATGAAGACGGTGATGAAGGTCGATGGCTACCTCTACTGCGTCGGCGGACGCACCGCGGTGGGGATCAGCGCCTGCGATCCGCGCTACCGCGGCGAGCGCTTCGTGCAGCAGCGCATCGGGCTGCACCACATCTGCTTCCGCGCCCGCGAGCGCGCCGACGTCGACGCCTGTCACGACTTTGTCGAGAAGCTCGGCGCGACGATCGTCCATCCGCCCGAGGACGGCGCCTGGGCGCCCGGCTACTACTCGGTGCTGTTCGAGGACCCCGACGGCATCCGACTCGAGATCAACCACGTGCCCGGCAAGGGGCTGCTGGCTGAGAAGTGATGCGCCCTTCTCGGATGGCTGCGCGGACAGGTTATCCGATCACGTTGGCCGCGCGCAGCTGACCGATCTCGTTCTCGCTGAGGCCGAACTCCCGTAGGACCTCGGCGGTGTGCTCGCCGAGGATGGGAGCGACGCGCGTGTGCGCGGTCGGCGTCGCCGACATCTGCACCGGTGGGCCGAGGGTGACGATCTTGCCGCGCACGGCGTCTTCGTGGCTGTGGATGAGGCGGTTCTCCTCGATCTGCGGGTGCGCGAGAATCTCGTGCTTTTCGAGAAGCTCGATCCAGTGCTCGCAGGTGTGCTGCTTGAAGATTTCGCTGAGGATGCCGACGACCTCGGCGCGGCGCTCGACGCGGGCCGGGTTGCTGGCGTAGCGGGGATCGTTCAGCCAGTCCTCTCGACCGAGCGCCACGCAGAGGCGCTTGAAGAAGGCGTTGGTGAGGCAGGCGACGATGAAATAGCCGTCGCTCGCCGGAAAGGCCTGATACGGCACGAGGTCGGGGTGGCCGCTGCCGAAGCGGCCGAAGTGGGTGCCCTCGGTGAGCACGTTGGCCGCGTTGTCGGCGAACAGCGACAGCACGGCATCGAGCATCGCGACGTGGACGTGTTGTCCCGCGCCGGTGCGCTCGCGGGCGAAGAGGGCGGCGACGACCGCGTAGGCGCCGTAGACGCCGGTGTTGAGGTCGGCGACCGGTGGAGCCGACTTGATCGGCGGGCCGCCTTCTTCGCCGGTGTGCGCCATGATCCCGCCGGTCGCCTGCAAGATGAGGTCCATGCCCGGCTTCTGCGCCATCGGCCCGCGCTGTCCGAACGCGGTGATCGAACAGTAGACGAGCCGCGGATTGATCTGGCGGAGATCCTCGTAGCCCAGGCCCTTGCGGTCCATCACCCCGGGACGGAAGTTCTCGACGAACACGTCGGCGTCGCGGACGAGGCGGCGGATGAGCTCGACGCCGCCGGGCTCGCCGATGTCGACGCAGATCCCGCGCTTGTTGCGATTGAGGCCCTGGAAGTTCAATCCGCCCACGGCGGGCGGCAGGCGCCCGGAGCGATCGGCGTGGCGGATGCTGTCGCCGCGGCCGGCCTTCTCGACCTTGATCACGTCGGCGCCCATGTCGCCGAGCAGGGTGGTGCACCACGGCCCGGCGGCCTGGTGGCTCATGTCGATGATGCGCACCCCGTGCAGGGCGCCGCGCGCTTCGCTGGTCGTCGTCATACGAGGTTGGCTACCAATCCCAACCGTCCAGGGTCAACCAACCCCCCATCCGTCCAATTCCCATTCCCTTGCCCATTCCCTTGCCCTTTCCCTCCCTCCCCCCTGCGGGGGCAAGGGCAGGGGTAAGGGAAAGGGCGAGGGCAAGGGGAATGGGCAAGCGTCATCGGCGCGGGCACCCGGGCAGCAGTTCGAGGAGGCGGGAGAGGGAGTCGATGCGGTCGCAATCGACCTCGCCGTAGAGGCCGAGGGGGTCGAGCAGGAGCGCCGCGATGCCGGCGTTGCGCGCGCCGCGGATGTCGATCTCGTAAATGTCGCCGATGAAGAGCGCCTGCTCCGGTTCGGCGCCGCAGGCGGCGAGCGCCAGCTCGAAGATGCGCGGATCGGGCTTCTCCACGCCGACCACGTGCGAGTCGATGACGGTGGCGAGGTGCGGCGTCAGGCCGCAGGCGGCGAGCGAGGCGGCGGCGCGGCCGTCGGCGTTCGAGACCACGCCGAGCGTGTAGCCGCGCTCCCGCAGGGCGGCGAGGACATCGGGCGTGTCGTCGTGCATGACGCGCCACAGCGTGTCGCGGGTGTTCTCGTCGCGCAGCGCGGCACCGATGGCGGGCCAGGCGGACTCGTCGATGCCGAGCACGCCGAGAATGGTCTCGAAGTACGGGCGCTGGCGGCTCGCATCGGTTCCCATGCGGCGGGCGCGGAACGAGGCATCGACGGCGGCCTTGCCGTGATACTCGGCGGCGGCGACCTCGGCGGCGTCCACTGGGCGCGCGTGGCGCGTGACGACGCCGGCGATGAACGCGTGGTCGAGGTGGTGGAGCGTGTTGCCGAGGTCGAAGAGGACGGTGGAGACGTTCGCTGGCAGCGGGCCGGTCATTGCGCCAGCACCTCCTGCGCGGCGCGCTCGCCCGACTCGGCGGCGCCTTCCATGTAGCCGGTCCACTCGACGGCCGTCTCGGTGCCGGCAAAGTGCAGGCAGCCGGCAGGGTCGCGCAGCGTCGCCGCGGCGCTGGTGAGGGCGCCGGGCGGCAGCACGCCGACCGGGCAGCCGCCCGACCACGGATCGGCGCTCCAGTCCTTGTCCTCGTAGAAGACCGGGTGAGCCGCCTGCGGGCCGAACCAGCGCGTCAGGGCCGTGATCAGCATGTCCCGGCGCTGGTCGGCCGAGCGCGTCGACCAACGCCGCGCGTGGGCGCCGACGACGAAGGCGACGATCGCCGGAGTGCGGCCGTCGGCGCCGGTGTTGTCGTAGGTCACCGAGACGTCGCCGTCGCTCACGACCTCGCCGGACAGGCCGTCGTCGCGCCAGAACGGCCGCTCGTAGGCGGCCAGGCATTTGATCGTCGATCCCATCGGCATGCGTTGCAGCAGTTGATCCTTAGCCGGCGGCAGGGGCGGCGAGAAGCGGATGGTGCGGACCAGCGCCGGAGCCAGGGCGAGGACGACATGGCGGCCGCGATGGACGTCGGCGTCGGTGTGGACGTCGGCCCCCTGGGCGTCCCACGCGATGGCGCGTGCCGGGCTGTTGAGGCGTACCGCCGCGCCGAGCTCGCCAGCCATCGCGTTCGACACCGACTGCGCGCCGTCGACGAAGCGCTGCTCCTGGGCGGCGCCGTCGACCTCGACGAGCTGCAGAAAGCCACCGCCGGCGTTGGAGTAGGCGAGGAAGTAGAGGGCGGAGACCTCGGAGGGCTCGGCGCCGAAGACGCCGCGCACCGCGGCATCGAACACGGCGCGCGTGCGCGCGGTGTGGATCAGGCGCCGGCTCCAGCCCGCCACCGACAGCGCGTCGAGGCGCTGCGCCCGCGCCGCGAGGTGGGGGGCATGAGTCGGGACCCGAACGCGCTGCCATTCCATGACCCGGCGGGCGATCTCGAAGTCGACCAGGCTGGCGGCAGGCAGGGAGGGGATGGCGCCCTCGTAGGTCGAGCGCGCGCCCCCGATCTCGAGGATCTTGCGGCCGTGATGGAAGGTCGGGAACATGGCGAGGCCGTAGTCTCGCACCAGCGCCTGCATACGGCGCTGCTGCGGGCCCAACCACTGCCCGCCGACGTCCATGCGGGTGCCGCGGACGTCAATCGTGGCGGTGCGCCCCCCGACGCGGTCGCGCGCTTCGAGCACCAGCACGGAGCGGCCGGCGGCGGCAATGCGGCGCGCCGCGACCAACCCGGCGATGCCGGCGCCGATGACGATCGCGTCTACCCCGTCGGCCATCGCAGGGATCGGGGGAACGGCCGGGCGGCCGCCCCACCGCTCGCGCACGACGGGACGGCCGGCACGCCGAGCCTACTTGGTCAGCCAGTAGTTGCCGAACAGGACGAACATCTCGTCCTGCGTTCGGAAGCCACCGGTCAGCGGGCAGGCGTCGCAGTCGCCGTCGCCGGCGCCGCTGCTGGAATCGCAGACCGCGTCGTTGCCGTCGCAGGACTGGTCGTGCTTCGGGCCGCCGATGCAGCGCGTCTGCGAGACGTCGCACGGCCCGCCGATCGACACCACGTTGAAGATCGTGCCGGCCGGTGGCGAGGTCGAGCGCCGCTTCACCTTTTTGATGTTCGGCGCCTTGCCGTTGTCGTAGTGACCGCAGTAGGTCAGCGTGCGGTCGGCCAGCGGTGCCGATCCGGAGATCAGGATCGGGTCGGGGAAGCGCAATACCACGGGATCGTTGTACACGTAGTTGGTGTACAGCAGCGCCTGCTGCGGATCACGCCCGCCGTCGTCCACGCAGGCGGCGGCGGGGCACGTCTCGGGCTCGAACGGCGAGCACGCCTGGCCGGCGTTGGGGCCGCCGGTGCAGGTGAAGCGGCCGCGGAAGATCTGGAAGCGCACGCCGTGCTGGTGCATGTGGCCGCTGATCTCGAACAGATGCGCCGTCTCGTCGGGCTGGACCACCGAGTCGCCGAAGCCCGCGCCGGACCCGAACTCGTGGATCTGGCAGATCTCCATGTCCTCGAACGGCTGCAGCGCAGGCAGGTTGAAGACGTTCGCCAGGTTCGAGAGATCGAACCAGAAGATCTTGCTGACGTTGAAGATCTGGGTCTGCTGATACACCTGCTCCTGGACCGGCGGGAAGGTGATGTTCACCCAGGCTTCGAGGCTGCCCACCTTGTCGGTCAGGTTGAACGCGTGCGAGTTCCACAGCACGGTGCCGCGCACCGGCAGCTCGTCGTACACGTTCTGCGGGAAGTCGAACTGGGCGGTGGTGGCCTGCGCGAAGGCAAACCCGCCACGGGTGAGCGTGTTGAGATTGTTCTGCGGACCGAACCCGATGCAGGCGATGGCGTCGGGGTCCGGATCGGTGGCGCACTGCCCGGTCCCGCAGAAGGAGAGGTCGAGCGGGTCGCACACCTGGCCGTCCTGCGCGCCGGTGCGGCACTTGTAGACGCCCCAGATCGGGTCGTTGGCGGCTTCCGGGCCGCGGTAGATGTCGACGATCAGATGATGGCTGATCGGGTCCTGACGGATGTCGACGCTCTTGTAGCGGAAGCGTTGGCCGTCGGCGCTCAGGAACTGGGGCGGGACCTGGCTGCTGAGGTCGTAATAGGTGGAGAAGCAGACCTCCGATTCGCTGTGCGGCTGCAGCGTCCAGGCCGGCATGTGCATCTGCACCCCGGTGCCCGGCGTCGGCGGCGGCAGCGGATCGATCTTGACCGGAATGGGCGCCGGGACGCACGCCTTCAGCAGATTGGCCGCGTCGGGCAGGTTGGCATCGCGCGCCGCGCCGCCGATGTCGATCCAGATCCGCAGCGCGTCGAGCTCGTCGCTGCTGATCGGGTCGTAGACGAGCGGCATGCCGCGCAGCGGCGCCTTGTACTGGCCGGGCAGCGTGCGCGCGGCGAGGTTGATCCACAGGAGGCTGTTGTTCTTGCTGCCGGGGTCGACCCGCCGGTAGCCGTCGACGCTCTGCGACGGCACGTCGACGAGGTTGTCGTACGAGACGCCGGCGCGCAGGTCGAGCCCGCCCGACTTGGCGCTGTCGTGGCAGTTGCTGCTGGTGCACCCGTGGTTCTCGAAGATGGCCTTCTGGATCAGGTCGTAGGTGGTCGGGTAGACGTCGCAGTTGGTCTTCGTGCAATCCGACTTGCAGCCGTCGCCGTCGTAGTCGTTGCCGTCGTCGCACTCCTCGCCCGGCTCCTGGATGCCGTTGCCGCACACCGCGGCGGGGCAGCTCACGGCGTTCTGCACGTAGACCGCCTGCGCCAGGCAGTCGGCGCGGCCGGCGATACGGCCGAGGAAGTCGTCAACGCTGCGCCCGTAGGCGTCCTGGAACTGCGCGGCCGAGCACGCGGACAGGATGCGCGCCTTGGTCATCGACACGCCGCCGGCGATCATGCGCTCGCTGCGCTTGAGCAGCCAGGTCTTCTGGTCGAGCGTCAGCGGGGTCGACGCGATCTCGTCGAGCGCGCGCGCGCGGGCGCGAATCGCGAAGCGGAGCAGGCGCGCCGCGGCGCGGCCGGTGAGGTCGAGGCAGGTCTGCTTGGCGCCGTCGACGGCGGCCACGCTGCCGCTGAACATCGCCGGTCCGTACGCCCCGGTCACCGTTGCGGTGTCCAGGTTGCGGCAGACGTTGATCACGTCGGTCTGCGCGTCGCTGACGTCGACGTAGCGCAGGGTCTGGAACTGCGATTCGTTGCACGCCGCCTGCACCGTCGCCAGGGCCTTGGCGCGCGCGGACTGGACGCGGGCATCGCTCTGGGTCGTGTCGCAGGTCTCGCCGCGCAGCTGCGCGCCGAGACACGCGTTGCGGACGGCGAGGACGCGCCCGGTACACAGCGCGGCGGCCCGCGCGATGGCGCGCTGGCAGGTGGCCGTCTCGGTGCCGAAATTTCCCCACACCGAGAGATCGGCGGCGACGTTGTGGGCCTGCGCGGCTGGTGCCACCAACCACACCATGGCGGCCGCAAACAGGGCCGCCGTACCGCGCGCCAGCCGGCACGTTCCCGTGATCTGGTTCGTTCCCCTTGGCCGTGAACGCACTGTGCACCCCACCCTTGGACGTTCAAAGCGACCACCGACGCGGCGGTCTGACGCGGTTCCTCACCCCGAAGTCCGCGTCGCACCTCCAGGCTATACTAATGCCGCCCGCAAAGGGAAGCTGTTCCCGCCCCTCTCAGCCTGCGCCTCAGCCTCCAGCCTCGGCCTGCGCCAGCCATTGGTGAGCAGACGGCCCGCTGTGCTAGCAAGCACAGGGGAGGCCGGACGATGAGGTGCGGAAGGCGTCGGGGACGCGCGTCGGTGGGGCGTCCGTGAACACCGCCGCGACGGTGGATGCCTTGGTGGTGGGGGCGGGTCCGGTCGGCCTCACGATGGCGGCCGAGTTGACGCGCCACGGACTGCGCTGCCGGCTGATCGACAAGAGCGCCGCGCGCACCGACAAGTCGAAGGCGCTGGTGGTGTGGCCACGCACCCTCGAGCTGCTCGACGGGGCTGGCGCGGTCGAGCCCTTCCTCGCCGCCGGCATGCGGGTGGTGCGGGCGACCATTCACGGCAACGGCGAGCGCCTGGCGCAGCTCACCCTCGACGCCATCGCGAGTCCGTACCCGTACGCGCTCATGCTGGCGCAGAGCGAGACCGAACGGCTGCTCGAGGAGGAGCTCGGCCGCTTGGGCGGCGCCGTCGAGCGCCAGGTCGAGCTGCTCGATTTCCGCGTCACGGGCGACACCGTGGCGGCGCGGCTGCGCGGCGCCGACGGGTCGGACGAGTCGGTGCAGAGCGCCTGGCTGATCGGCTGCGACGGCGCCCACAGCACCGTCCGACACGAGCTGGGGATGGATTTCGCCGGCGACGCGATCGCGACCGACTGGATCCTCGCCGACGTGCACCTCGACGGCCCGCTGCCGCCGGAC
>Ga0335084_10003087_pt1 | contig 16200 bp, 17 predicted proteins | sample Lox_Sample_44_FD_206721 | JGI IMG/M metagenome (GOLD analysis project Ga0335084, IMG submission 206721) | Soil microbial communities from Loxahatchee National Wildlife Refuge, Florida, United States - Lox_Sample_4.4 | ecosystem: Environmental > Terrestrial > Soil > Wetlands | place: USA... | reverse complement strand
CAGGAAGTTGTATCCGCTCTTCTGCGGCGGCTGGTTGTTCGGGTCGCCGAGGTCCTGAGAAATGAACGCCTCGGTCGTGCCGGCCGGCGGCGTGCCAAGCACGCCGTAGCTCGCCGCATACCCACCCACGCCGCACGACGCGGAATAGGCGACCTGCGACGATGTCGTCACCTTCAGCGAGGCGATGGCCGACGTCTCGTTACCCGTCATACGGGCACGCAGAAGCCCCGGCACCGCGATCGCCGCGATGATGCTGATGATCGCCACGACGATCAGCAGCTCGATAAGGGTGAAACCCTGTTCAGCTTTGCCTTTCATATCAGTTGTTCTCCCCGAGAGTGACACGCACTCACACCAAACCAGATTGTCGTCAAGCGCAGCGCCGGAGGGGCCGGGGGGCGACCGCCGATCCTTCTAGCAACCTGAATACCAGGTCGCGCACGTCTTTGTATGCGCGGCTAACCCACTCAGCGGCCGAGCGTTGAACGGGCGATCTCGCCCGCCAGCCGGCGGACCTCGCGGTCAATCTCAGGCAATCCCCCGCCGACGCCGTACACTCTTGGGTGCGGCCCAACAGATTGGTCGGTACCAGTTCTGTGCGCGCCGGCCCGCTGTACGCTGGGCGGCTTCCTCAAGGTTACCACCCGGCGCCACGCGACGCGACGCATCATTCGGAATCATGCGGGCGCAATCGCCAGCACGCGCAGCGGGCTCCCGCTCCCGCCGACGATCTTGAGCGGCGCCGCGACCACGACGGCACCCGTGGGCGGCAGCTGATCGAGGTTGCGCAAGCTCGCGAGGCCGAACTTGCCCGCGCCGTGCATGATCGCGTGATTCGGAAACGGCGGGGTGAACGTGCCCGCCTGCCCCGCATCTGTGCCGATCGTCTCGACGCCCACCCCGAGCACGTCGCGGTGGATCGCAAGCAGTCTGGACGTCGCCGCGTCGAAACCCGGACTGTGCGGCCCATCGGCCCCGCCGCCCGCGAGGCCGAGAAACGCCGCCGCCTCGGTCCGCCGGCTCCATCCCGTGCGCAGCAGCACCCAGGCGCCGCGCGGCACGCGTCCGTGCTCGCGCTCCCAGGCTTCGAGCCGATCCGGCATCAAGAGGAAGTCCGGGCTGCGCTCGACATCAGCCGTGACGTCAATGACACACGCCGGCCCGATGAACCGGCGCACCGGAATCATGTCGCACGTGTTGTCCGGCAGGTCCCTGCCCGTGATCCAGTGCACTGGCGCGTCGAAGTGCGTGCCCGTGTGCTCGCCGAAACGCAGCGTGTTCCAGTACCACGCCGGGCCCTTGTCGTCGTACCGGGAAATGACGTCGACCGTCACGCCCGGCGATGCCGCGAAGATCGGCGGCAGGCCGATCACCGGCGTGTCCGGCCCGAGCGGCTGCGTGAGGTCGACGACCTTGAGCCGTCCGGCGTCGAGGTCGGCGATCAGCTGCGCCAGCGTGGAGAGCGCGGCCATGGCCTACTTGCGTCCAGCCAGATACCGCTGGAACTGAAAGCGATTCTCGAGAAGCGCGAGATCGGTGACGTAGGCCGGCGGCCCGACCGCCTCGACCTTCGCGACGATCGTCGTGAGATCCCGGGCGGCCGCGGCCGCATCGAACTCCCGAGCGAAGGCCTCGATCGTTCGCACGGTCACCGTGCGCGGCACGCCGGCGGCTGCTGCCAGGCCCGCCAGGTCGCTGCCCGTCGAGGTCGCCGTCGGGAACCCGCCCACCGAGAGCAGGCTTTCGTTGTCGAAGATGACGTGGACCAGGTTGCGCGGCCGGTAGCGCGCGAGCGTCGTGAGCCCGCCGAGGTTCATCAGGACCGATCCGTCGCCGTCGAAGACGACGACCGACAGCTCCGGACGCGACAGCGCGACGCCCAATCCCATCGACGACGCCAGTCCCATCGCGTGCTGCAGGTAGAAGAAATTCGTCCGGTGTCCGAGCGCCTGCAGCTCGGCCGCGACGGCGCCCATGATCGTGATGACGACGCGGTCGACGAGCGCCGGATAGACGCTCCGCAGCGCATCCTGCCGCGTCATCGTCCCGCCTCCTCGACCATGAGGTCGCGCGTGAGGAGCAGCGCGACGGGCTTGTTCGACGCCAGCGCAAGCGTCTGCGCCTGGGCGATGCGCCTCGCCACCTGCCCCGGCTCGTCGAGCCGCTCGTACGGAACACGGAGCGCCTCGAGGAGCACCTCCGTGACGCCGCCGCCCTCCGTCTGCCACGGGTCCCGCTCGCCGAACGACCCGCGATGGCTGATGACCATCAGCAGGGGAATGCGATACAGCTGCGCGCACGAGACGATGCCGTTGATCGACGCGAGGAAGCCGTGGTTCTGCATCAGCATCGCGGATTTCACCCCGGCCAGGTGCGCGCCGGCCGAGATCCCGACGCCCTCTTCCTCCTTGGCCAGCCGGACCAGCGTCATCTCCGGGTCCTCTTCCGCCATCCGGATGAGGTGGACGAGCCACGTCTCGGGCAGCGCGGAGATCAGCCGCACGCCCGCCGACTTCAGCGCGTCGTAGACGACGCGGGAGTTGGCAGCGGAGACGGCCACATCAGCCGACCTTGCCGGCGCGCTCCCGAAGCTGCTCGACCAGGCCGCGCAGTGCCATCACGGCGTTCGCGTGAGCGAGGGCCACGTTGTGGTAGGTGTCGAGGTCCAGCTCGCCGAGCGCCATGCCGTCGGGCAGCCCGGCCACCGACGGCGCCAGCTCGCGCACGCGGTCCGAGGCGGCGATCACGCCGCTCCAGGCGTTCTTCAGCGCCATGACTGCGTTCACATCACTCATTTCGGTGTGCTCCCCATCGCCAATCGCCCGATCATCGATGCCATTGGTCGATGCTCGATGTCGATGCTCGATCGTCCGATGATTCCCGATTGCCGCTACAATCAAGTCGTGCCCATTTTTGAGTACATCTGCCGCGACTGTCATCAGCACTTCGAGACCCTCGTGACGGCCGACCGTCGGCCCGTCTGCCCGGCCTGCCACGGACAAGCGCTGGACAAGCAGATCTCGGTCTTCGCCGTCTCGGCCAAATCCGCCGCCCCGACCCCCGCGCGCGGCGCGTGCGGCACCTGCGGCGACCCGCGCGGGCCAGGGGCGTGTTCGCTGAACTAGGCCCCCGGGCAGGCCCGAGGCCCTGGAGAAGGCGGAGGGCAAAGGGCTGAAGGCAGAAGACAAAGGGCAGAGGGCAAAGGACTAAGATTTCTGGATGCGACTCTGGCTGGCCGTCCTTGGGTTCGGGGTCCTGCTGGGACCCGGCCAACCCGCGCCAACGGCCGCCGACCTGGCCAGACAGGTTCAGGCCCACTACACGGGCATCCACGATTTCACGGCCGATTTTGCACAAACGCTCAAGGGCGGCGTGACCTCCCAGACGGTCAATGACCGCGGGACGGTGCGGATCAAGAAGCCCGGGCGGATGCTGTGGGACTACGCGACGTCCCAGAAACAGCGGGTCGTGGCCGACGGCACGGACATCTACATCTATCTGCCCGAGGACCGAAAACTCTATGTGACGCCCCTGCCCAAGGCGGACGAGGCGTCCAAAGCCATGCTGTTCCTGAGCGGACGCGGCGACCTCACGCGCGACTTCACAGCGTCGCTGGACGGCGACCAGCCGCCCGGCCAATGGCGCCTGAAGCTCGTGCCGAAGGTGCCCGACTCGGACTTCACGACGCTGACGCTGGTCGTGAATCGCGCGTCGCTCTCGCTCGAGGGCCTGATCACGACCGACCAGACGGGCGGCGTGACGACCTACGCGTTTTCCAAGCTCAAGGAGAACGTCGGTCTGAAGGACAGCGACTTCGTGTTCGATACGCGCCGCCTGCCCAAGGACGTCGAGGTGATTCGATGACCGGCCATACCCGCCGCGCGCTTTTCGCGGTCCTTCTCCTGTCTGGCGCGCTGTCGGCCGCCAGCTGCGCCGAGACGGCGCTCTCGCTCGCGCAAAAGGCCGACATGGCACAGAACTACGACCTGGCGGTCGCCGAATACACGAAGGCCGTCAAACAGCATCCGAACGATCAGGAAGCGCAGCTCGGCCTGCAGCGCGCGAAGGCGCGCGCGTCGAACGCGCACCTGGTGAGCGGCCGGCGTCTCTACAACGAGGGCAAGTACGACGAGGCGCTGCTCGATCTGCAGATCGCCGCCGAGCTCAATCCGACGAACCCGGACGCCGACCGCGAAGTCCAGGCCGTGCGCAAGGCGCTGCGGCTGAAGCTCTCCGCGCCGGAGGGCGGCCAGACGCCGCTCGAATCGCTGCTCCAGCGGTCGCGCGACTTCACGGCGCCGGGCAACGAGCTGCCGAACGTGACGCTGGGCACGATCTCGACGGGGCGGCAGGTCAGCAGCCGCGATCTGTACCTGATGATCGCCACGCTCGGCAAGATCTCCGTGACGTTCGACTCGTCATTCCGCGAGGCGCCGACGCAGGCGAGCCTCCTCGCCAACATGACGCTCCGGCAGGCGCTCGACGCCGTCGCGCGCGCGACGAGCACGTTCTACCAGGTCAGCGGGCCGGCCGCGATCGTCGTCGCGCCGGACACGCCGGCCAAGCGGCGGGAGTACGCGCAGGAGGAATTCCGCACGTTCTACATCCGGAACGCCGACCTCAAGGAGACCGTGGACGCGCTGCGCGTCGTCGGCGACCTGCGGCAGATCCAGCCGATCACCGGCACGAACGCGATCACGGTGCGCGACACGCCCGAGCGGCTGCAGGCGATCGACCACTTCATCGCGACGTTCGACAAGGCGAAGCCCGAGGTCGCGGTGGACGTGCAGATCATCGAGGTCGATCGATCGAAGCTGCTCGAGTACGGGCTGCAGATCGCGTCGCCCGGATCGCCCGGCATCAACGGCAGCATGGACGTCAACCGCCAGGGCCTCACGCTGCAGGATCTGAAGAACCTCTCGGCCTCCGACGTGCTCGTCGCGGCGGTGCCGGCGCTCTACTATCGGCTGCTGAGCAGCGACAGCAGCACGCGGACGCTCGCCAACCCGCAGCTGCGCATGACGGATGGCACGGCGGCGTCGGCCTCCTTCGGCGAGGACGTGCCCATTCCGGTGACGACGATCACGCCGATCGTCCAGACCGGCCCGAACATCCAGCCGCAGACGACGTTTCAATACCGCACGATCGGCGTGAACATCAAGATCACGCCGCGCACGCACTCGAACGACGACATCACGCTGGCGCTGGACATCAACCTGAGCAGCCAGACCGGCACGTCGGGCTTTGGCGGCCTGCCGACGTTCGGCACGCGCAACGTGCTCACCACGATCCGCCTGCGGGACGGCGAGACGAACCTGCTCGCCGGCCTGATTCGCGACGACGAGCGGTATCTCAAGGAGGGCATCCCGGGCCTGAGCAACGTGCCGGGGTTGAGCCACATCTTCACGCACGACCGCAAGGAAGCCACCCAGACGGACGTCGTCGTCATGCTGACGCCGCACATCATCCGCGTGCTGGATCTGACCGACGAGGACCTGCGGCCGCTGCGGGTGCCGCGCGAAGGCGGCGGGCCGGCGCTCATCGAGGGCGCGCCCGTGCAGCCGCCGCCGATCATCCGCGAGGGCGGTCCGGGGCCGCTCGGCGCGAGCGGCACGACGGGACGCGGCCGATCGGGCGGACCGCCGCCGAGCCTGCCGGTCGCGCCCGGCGTGCCGGCCGGGCTCCCCGTCACCCCTGTCGCGGCGCCGGGCAAAGTGATCAAGAATTAGGACCCGATGTCGCTGCTGATGATCTTCGTCATCGCCCTCCGTGCGCTCGCCCGCAACAAGCTGCGGACCGCGCTCACGATGCTGGGCATGATCATCGGCGTCGCGGCAGTCATCACGATGGTGGCGCTCGGATCGGGCGCGCAGGCGGCGATCGAAGAACAGATCCGGGGCGCGGGCACGAACATGATCACGATCTTCCCCGGAAGCGTGAACATGGGCGGCGTCAAGCAGGGTCAGGGCACGTCCAGCCGGCTCATTCCGGATGACGCGAAGGCGCTGCGCGCGCTGCCCGAGGTGCAGTACGTCTCCGAGGGCCTGCAGACGCGGCAGCAGGTCATCTACAGCAACCAGAACTGGCAGACGAACATCGTCGGCGTCAACACGGACTACGTCGACATCAAGTCCTGGCCGACCAAGTACGGGGCGTTCTTCACCGACGACGACGTGCGATCGGCGGCGAAGGTGTGCCTGCTGGGCATCAACGTCTCGGAGAACCTGTTCGGCGAGGACGTCGATCCCACGGGCATCGAGATCCGCATCCGGAACCAGATCTTCCACGTGCTCGGCGTCATGTCGCCGAAGGGCGCGTCGTCGAGCGGCCAGAACCAGGACGACCAGATCCTGGCGCCGTATACGACGGTGATGAAGAAGCTCCAGGGCACGGAGTTCCTGAACTACATCCTGGTTGGCGCGCGATCGGCCGACCAGGTCGAGGCGACGTCCGAGGCGGTGTCCGCCGAACTGCGGGTCCTCCACAAGATCCAGCCGGGCGACGACGACGACTTCCGCGTCCAGACGCAGGACGATATGATTGCGATGCGCACGCAGGCGACGCAGACGATGACGTCGCTGCTGGCCGGGATCGCGGGCGTGTCGCTGGTCGTCGGAGGCATCGGCATCATGAACATCATGCTGGTGTCGGTCACCGAGCGGACGCGTGAGATCGGCCTGCGCATGGCGATCGGCGCGCGCGGCTTCGACGTGCTGCTCCAGTTCCTGGTCGAAGCCGTCGTGATCAGCGTCGTGGGGGGCTCGGCCGGAATCCTCATCGGCTACGGCCTGGCGGAGTTCATGAAGCGCTACCAGAACATGACGACGCTCGTGCCGCCCGACGCGGTCGTGATCGCCGTCGGGTTCTCGGCGGCCGTCGGCATCTTCTTCGGGTTCTACCCGGCTCGCAAAGCCGCGAGCCTGGATCCAATCGAGGCGCTGAGATTCGAGTAGCGCAGCGCCTCCGCGTTTCTCCAGGGAGGCCTGCCCATGCGCTTTGTCTTCTTCGGCGTTCTGTTCGTCGCAGCGATTGCTTTCTGGTCGATGCTCCGCCGCCAGCACCTCGGCGGCGGCGCCGCGGCCGCCGTGCTCGGAATCGTCGGCCTGCTCGGCGTGCTCACACTCACGTCCGTGCTGACCGTCGTCTCCGCCGGCAACGTCGGCGTGGTTGACGTGTTCGGCAGCGTCCGGCCGACGACCCTGAAGTCCGGCCTCCAGTTCGTCAATCCGATGGCGCAGGTCGTCGAGATGACCGTGCGCACGCAGGAAATCAAAGAGACGATGGACGTGCCGTCCAAGGAAGGGATGACGGTGAACATCGAGGTGAGCGTGCTCTACCACCTCGATCCGGAGAAGGCCGCGGACATCTACCGCAGCGTGGGCCAGAACTACGCCGAGGTCCTGCTCGAGCCGCAGTTCCGCTCGGTCACGCGGGGCGTGACGGCCGCGTACGAGGCCAAGGCGCTCTACACGTCCGACCGCGAGCGGCTGGCGCAGCTCATCACCGCCGATCTGAAGCAGCTCGTCGAGCCGCGCGGCATCTTCATCGAAACCACGCCGCTGCGCAAGCTGACGCTGCCGACCAAGCTGCAGAGCGCGATCGAAGAGAAACTCAGCGCCGATCAGGAGAGCCAGCGGATGCAGTTCGTGCTGGCCAAGGAGACGCAGGAAGCCGAGCGCAAGCGCATCGAGGCCAGGGGCATCGCCGACTTCCAGCAGATCGTCACCCTGGGGATCAGCGACAAGCTCCTCGAGTGGAAGGGCATCGAGGCGACGCAGGACCTCGCGAAGAGCCCCAACAGCAAGATCGTCATCATCGGCAACGCCAAGAACGGGCTGCCGCTCATCATGGGAGACGTCGTGAAGTAACGAGAAAGGGCAGAAGGCAAACCTTACGTCGTTCTTTCAACGTCAGCTCCAAGCCCGCGCAGGCGCTCGACCAGATTGGCGTAGCCGCGCTCGACGGTTTCGATCTCGAGCACGGTGCTCGATCCCTCGGCCGCCAGCGCGGCGGCGATCAGAGCCATGCCCGACCGGATGTCCCGGCTGTCGAGCGTGCGCCCCTTGAGCGTCGTCTGGCCCGTGACGATGATCCGGTGCGGGTCGCAGAGGAAGAGGTCGGCGCGCATGGCGCTGAGCTGCTCGAGGGCGAACAGCCGCAGCTCGTACATCCAGTCGTGCACGAGCGTCGCGCCGTCGGCCTGCGTCGCGAGCACGGTGACGAGGCTGACGATGTCGCTCGGGAAGCCGGGCCAGAGGCCGGTCGTGATGCGCCGGACGCCGCTGAGCTGGGAGGGGCGGACGACGAATCGCCCGTCGGCAAGATCGAGGGACATCCCCATCTCGACGAGCACCGCGGCGATCGGCTCGAGGTCGCGCGCGCTGACGCCGAAGACCTCCACTTCCCCACCGGTCACGCCCGCGACGACGGCCCAGGACGCCGCTTCGATGTAGTCGCCGCCGAGCGTGTGCACGGCGCCGCGGAGCGGCCCGTTGCGGGCGATCCGCACGGTCGAGGAACCGATGCCCTCGACGTCGGCGCCCATCGCGCGCAGAAACTGCCCCAGCTCGGCGACGTGCGGCTCGCAGGCTGCATGACGGATCTCGGTGGCGCCGCGGGCCTGCGCCGCCGCCAGCATCGCCGTCTCCGTGCCCGTGACCGAGGCCTCGAGCAGATACATCGAGGCGCCCTGCAGACCCTCGTCGGGCGCCTCGAGCCGGTTGCCGAGCGGCGATTCGATGTGGCGCGCGCCCATCGCGCGCAGCGCGCGCACGTGCGTCGCGATCGTCCGGCGCGCCGGGAAATCGCCGCCGGGCGGCGCGATGACGGCGCGGCCCGTGCGGCCGAGCAACGCGCCCAGCAGCAGCACGGATCCCCGCAGCCGGCCCACCAGCTGCGGATCCGGCTCGGACGACGTGATGCGCTTGCATGTGACGCGCAGCGTCGGCGTGCCCTGCCCTTCCACGTCGGCGCCGACCGACCGGAGCAGGTCGATCATCACCGCGACGTCGCGGATGCGGGGCACGTTGCGCAGCTCGCACGTCTCTTCCGTCAGGAGACACGCGGCGAGCAGCGGCAGCGCGGCGTTCTTGTTGCCTTCGACGGTCAGGCGGCCTTCCAGCCGGCGGCCGCCGTTGATGCGAAGATTAGACATAGGTGATTGGAGATTGGCGATTGGCGATTGTATTTGGAGATTGGTGACTGGCCATTGTATTGGCGATCGGCGATTGGGGATCGTATCGACGATTGGGGATCGTATCGGTGATTGGGGGATCGTATCGGTGATTGGGGGATCCTATCGGTGATTGGGGGATCCTATCGGTGATTGGGGGATCGTATTGGTGATTGGGGGATCCCGCTGGCGAATTGGATCATTGGAACATTCGCCCCTCGCCGAGGAGGACCACCTCGAACCTGAGATCGACCCCGAAGCGATCGCGCACGGCCTGCCGCGCCAGGTCAATGAGCGCCTGCACGTCGTGCGCGGTGGCGGTGCCGTGGTTGACGATGAAGTTCGCGTGCGTCGGCGAAATCTGCGCGCCGCCGATCCGGCGGCCCTTGAGTCCGGCCAGATCCACCAGGGCGCCCGCCGACGCGGGAACACCCGCCGGCAGCCGGTCGCGGGCCGGGTCGGGATTCTGGAACACGCAGCCGGCGCTCGCCAGCGCCAGCGGCTGCGTGCGCTTGCGGAACGCGAGCGAAGCGCGCGCGGTCGCCCGGAGCGCCGCGGGATCGCCGGGGGCGACGCGGAACTCCGCCCAGATGGCGATCTCCCCCGTGCGCTGCAGGCGGCTCGTGTCGTACGCGAATCCCATGTCGCGCGCCGCGACCTCGAGCCCCTCGCCGCGTCCCGTGACGACGCCGACGCGCGTGACGAGGTCGCTGATGTTCACGCCGCCAAAGTGTGCGTTCCCGTAAATCGCGCCTCCGACCGTGCCGGGCGTGCCAGCCCAGGCCTCCAGACCGGCCAGCCCCCGTCCGATCGTCCACCGCACGAGGCCGTTCATCGTGAGGCCCGCGCCGGCGCGCACCCGATCCGGAGCCGGCTGCGACACGTCGGTCAGGGCGAGCCGGAGCACGACGCCCCGCACGCCCTCGTCAGGCACGAGCACGTTCGACCCGCCCCCGAGCACCGTCACGGGCACCCCGTGCGTACGCGCGAGCTCGACGATCGCCGTCAGTTCCGCGGCGGACCGAACGCCGACCAGCCAGTCGGCCGGCCCGCCGATCTTGAACGTTGTGAAATCCGCGAGCGGCGCGCCGGCCCGGCACCGATCCGGCCCGACCAGTGAGTGCAGCGCCTGTCCGAACGTCTCGTGGGTCACGGGCGCGTCAGGCCGACAGTGCGGTGAGGAGCTTGTCGTGAATGCCGCCGAAGCCGCCGTTCGACATCACCACGACGAGGTCGCCCGGCCGCGCCTCGGCGGCGATCGCCGCGACGATCTCGTCGACGCCGGGAAGCGTGCGCGCGTGCCCGCCGGCGCGCCTGATGTCGCGCACGAGCTCGTCGACCGACAGCCGCTCGTTCTCGGGCAGCGTGGACCGGAAGACCGGCGCGAGAATGGTCTCGTCGGGCCTGGCCTCGACGAAGGCTTTCGCGAAGTCGCCCTGAAACACGCGCCGGCACGACGTCGCGGACCGCGGCTCGAACACCGCCCAGACGCGCTGGTCCGGATGGGCCGCACGCACCGCTCCGAGCGTCTCGAGAATGGCCGTGGGATGGTGGGCGAAGTCGTCGTAAACCGTCACGCCGCGCGCCACGCCCTTGATCTCGAGCCGCCGGCGCACGCCCTTGAACTCCGCCAGCGCCGGCCGCATCGTGTCGGGCGACAGGCCCACCGCCTGGCCGACGGCGAGCGCCGCCAGCGCGTTGCGGACGTTGTGGGCGCCATAGAGCGGCACCTCGAAGTGGCCCAGCAGCTCGCCCTTGTGGCTCACCTCGAAGGTCGTCTGGCCGCCGGCGCGGGTGATCTCCGCCGCGCGCCAGTCCGCGTCGGTGGTGAGACCGAACGTCTCGACGCGCGATCGCGCCGATCCCGCAAGCCGCGCGGCTTCGGGACTGTCCGCCCCGAGCACCACGAGCCCGTTTCGCGGCACGAGCGCGAGCAGGCGGCGGAATGCGACGCGCAGGCTTTCCATGTCGGCGTAGACGTCGGCGTGGTCGTACTCCAGGTTGCCGACGACGACGATGTCGGGCAGGTACTTGAGGAACTTGGCGGTCTTGTCGAAGAACGCGCTGTCGTACTCGTCGCCCTCGATGACGAAGTCGCGGCCGCCGCCGAGCCGGTAGCTGGCGTCGAAGTTCGAGGCAATCCCGCCGACGAGCAGGCTCGGGTCGAGGCCGCCCGCCGTCAGCAGCCAGGCCACCAGCGCCGTGGTCGTCGTTTTCCCGTGCGTCCCGGTGATCACGATCGAGCGCGCGCCCCACAGGAATTCGTCGCGAATCGCCTCGGGCAGCGATGTGTAGCGGATCTTGCGGTCGAGCACTTCCTCGAGCTCGGGATTGCCGCGCGAGATTGCGTTGCCGACGATGACGGTGTCGAGATCAGCGGTGATGTGGTCGGCGCGGTAGCCGTCGAGCACGCGAATCTGTTCGCGCGCGAGAAAATCGCTCATCGGCGGATAGACCCCGTGGTCCGATCCCTGCACGTCGTCGCCGCGCTTCTTGAGCATCGCGGCCAGGGTCGCCATCGCGGTGCCGCCGATGCCGATGAAGTGCACGCGCCGCCCGCTCATGACGCCGCGGCTTCCTCGAGGACGAGCGCGGGCGTGCCGCGTGCGACGACCCGCACGCGCACGCCGAGCGGCAGGCTGACCAGCGGCACCGTCGTGTGCCCCGACGGAAACCCGAAGAGCACGGGCCCCGGGAATCCGTCGAGGACGTCGGCAATCACGCCGCGGGCCGTGACCGATCCGCCCGGCTCGTCGCACCGGGGCCATTGACCGAAGACGACAGCCGCCGCCGACGCCAGCCGACCGCTCAGCCGCAGCTGCGTCAACATCCGGTGCAGCCGATACGGCCGCTCCCCGACCTCGTCGAGGAAGAGCACGTGACCAGCAGGCGGGCGGAATTCGAACGGCGTCGCCAGCGAGGCGAGCAACTGGGTCATCGTGCCGCCAAAGAGCGGCCCGGTGGCCTCGCCGGGCTTGACGATCTCCACGCCGTCGGCCGTGAGCTCGCCCAGCGGCTCAGCGCCGAGGCCGCGCAGGAATGTCGCCGGGTCGTAGGCGGAGAGTCCGCGAGCGAGCCGGCCCTCGACCATCGGCCCGTGGAGCGAGGCGAGGCCCACGCCGCACCCGAGGAAGACGTGGAGCGACGTGACGTCGCTGTAGCCGACGAACGCCGTGCGCGCGCGCAGGATCCGATCGCGGTCGAGCAGCGGCAGCACCTCGACGCTGCCGTAGCCCCCGCGAACCGCGATGATCGCGTCGACGTCGGGCAGGCTCCAGGCGTGGGCCAGCGCCGCGGCCCGCGTGTCCGCCGATCCGGCGAGAAATCCGCGGCGCTCGAACACCGTGTCGTCGAAGACCGGCTGAAGGCCGAGCCGGCGCAGCTCGGTGAGGCCCGCGTCGAACTCCGCGCGATCGAACGGACTGGCCGGCGCGACGAGCGCGACGCGGCTGCCGGCGCGCAACGGGCGGAACTTGACGAGGCCGGCTTCGGTCCGCGGGGTCATCGAAACGCGGCCATCTCTTCGGCGACCGCCTGGTGCTCGGCGCAGCCCACGACCTCGAGCCCCGGACGCGGCCGCGCCGGCGCGCGGAAGCGCGCCTTGACCCGCTGCTGGCGCCCGAGGGCGTCGTCAATCCTCGTGGCGGACAGCCGGCCGGACTCGGCTGCGCGAATCACGGCTTCGAGCGCCGCGACCTGATCGTCAATCGGACTGTTGCAGAGGAGCACGGCGTCGCAGCCCGCCTCGATCGCCGCCACGGTCGCATCCGGCAGCGAGCTCGACGCGCTGATCGCTTTCATGCCGAGGTCGTCGCTGAGCACGACCCCGTCGAACCCGAGGGCCTGTTTGAGGAGGCCGGTCACGATCTTCGCCGACAGCGATGCGGGCTGGTCGTCAAGCGCCGGCACGAGCACGTGCGCCGTCATGAGCGTCGCAACCCCGGCGGCGATCGCCGCGCGGAACGGCACGAGCTCCACGGCGTCGAGGCGCCGGCGGTCGTGGTCGACGATCGGCAGCTCTTCGTGCGAGTCGCGGCTCGTGTCGCCATGTCCGGGAAAGTGCTTCCCGCAGGCCGCGACGCCGGCCTGCTGCAGTCCGCGGACGACGGCGCTCCCGAGACGCGCGGCGAGGCCGGCCTCTTCCGCCAGCGCGCGGTCGCCAATCACCGGGTTCTTCGGATTCGTGTGCACGTCGAGCACGGGCGCGTAGTCGAGAGTGATCCCGACCGCGACGAGCTCGGCCGCCAGCGCCGCGGCAAAGCGTTCGGCGAGCGTCTCGCTGCCGCTGCGCCCGAGGGTCATCGCCGGCGGCCACTCGGTGAACGGGCGTTTGAGGCGCGCGACACGGCCGCCTTCCTGATCGACGCTGATCCACAGCGGCCAGTCCACCGCGAGCGCGGCCACCTCGCGCGACAGCTCCGCCACCTGACGCGGCTCGACGACGTTGCGCGCGAAGTAGATCACGCCGCCGAGATCGAACTCGGCGGCGAGCTGACGAAGTTCGGCGGGAACGCTGTGGCCGGCGAAGCCGACGATGGCCAGCCGGCCGGCGTGACGGCGAAGCTCCCGAAGCAGCATTCGTCCGCCCATTATAATGCGCGCGTGCGCATCGACTCCTCCGCGCCCACCCGCATCGACCTCGCGGGCGGGACGTTCGACATCTGGCCGCTCTATCTCTTTCACGACCGGGCGCAGACGATCAACGCCGCGATCAGCCTGCGCGCGCACTGCACGCTGACGTCGCGGTCCGACGCGCGCGTGAGGCTCGTGTCCGACGACACCGGCGAGCGCGTCGAGGCCGCCGGCCCCGACAGCCTCGCGATCAACGGCTTGCCGCTGGTCGCGCGACTCGTCAGACACTTCGGCGCGCGCGGTCTCGACGTGCGCACGCGATCGGAGTCGCCCGTCGGCGCCGGCATCGCCGGGTCGTCGGCGATGAACGTCGCCGTCTCCGCCGCCCTCGCGGCCTGGACCGGCGTCCCGCTGGAGCCCGACCAGCTCCTCGGCGTCGCGATGAACGTGGAGGCGCAGGTGATCGGCGTGCCGACCGGCGTGCAGGACTACCGCCCGGCGCTCTACGGCGGCGTGTCGGCCGTCGAGATGGACGTGGCGGGGGTGCGCCGGGTCGCGCTCGACGTCGACCTCGCCGAACTCGGGCGCCGCACCGTCCTCGCCTACACCGGCGCGTCCCGGCAGTCAGGCATCAACAACTGGGACGTGATGGTGCGCCGCATCAGCGGCGACGCGGAGGTGACGTCCGCGTTCGACGCGATTCGCGACGCGGCGATCGCGATGCGCGCGGCGCTGGAGCGCGGCGACTGGGCCGGCGCAGCCACGCACCTCGATCGCGAATGGTCGGCCCGCAAGCGTCTGGCGCCCGGCGTGACGACGGCGGCCATCGACGCGCTCTTCGACCGCGCGGCGCAGGCGGGCGCGCTCGCCGGAAAGGTCTGCGGCGCGGGCGGCGGCGGCTGCCTGTTCTGCCTGGTCGAGCCCGATCGTCACGCCGCCGTCGCCGAGGCGCTGTCCGCCGGCGGCGCCACCGTGCTCTCGTGCGCATTCGAAGAGCGCGGCCTCACGATCACGAGGAGCTAGCGTGGATCCTCTCTCGGAAATCAAAGCGCTCTACTACAAGACGACGAAGGCCACGATCAAGCGCGACCTGGCCCGCGCGATCGACCTGCTGAAGCAGATGCCGAGCGAGGAAGACCGCCAGCGCGCGGCCGTCTACATGGACGGGCTGTCGCAGATGCGGTCCGAGTGGTCAGGCAAAATACATCGATGATTGGCGATTGGTGATTGGGGATTGCATTGGCGATTGGTGATTGGGGATTGCATTGACGATTGGCGATTGGTGATTCGTGATTGGTGATTGGTGATTGCGTCGCCGATTGGTGGATTGAGCGGTTGGACGGGGGGACGATCACTGCAGGAAGTCGCCGATGTTGGCCAGCGTGACGCGCGCCTGTTTGTGCACGGCCGTCTTGCCCAGCGGCCTGGCGGACTTGCCGTTGATGGACCACGTGAACGCGCCGGCGTTGCCGACGTCGAGGCCGATCTCGTGCTCGGCTGAGAACTTCTGACGCTCCCCGGCTTTGAGAATCCGCTCGAACACGACGAGGCCGTCGGCGCTGACCTGCACCCAGCAATCGGCCGTCACGCTGAACTCGATCGCCAGGCCGCTGTCGGCCGCGGGCGCTGACGTCGGCGCAGGCACGGTGCCGACCGGTGCGGTCGACGCCGGTGCCGCCGCGTCCGGGACCGGGGTGACGGACGGCAGGGGTGTGGCGCGCGGCGGCGGACGGTAATCGACCTTCGCCGGCGGCGCCTCGGCGGCGGGCGCCGGCGCGGCGGACCACGAGCCGCGCGCCCGCCAGATCGCGAACGCCGCCGCGAGCACGATGATCACGACCACCGCCAGACGCAGCAGGCGCGCCGCCTGGCGCTGGCGCTCGAGGAAGGCGCGGTCTTCGGCGGTGACATCCGGCGGCCGCGTCGCCTTGGCCGCGTTGCGCTCGCGCACCTCGACCTCCGCCATGAACTCGCGGACGGTCGCGTCGGGGTCGAGCCCCACCTCGATCGCGTACGCGCGCACGAACGCACGGCCGAAGATCCCGCCTGGCAGCCGGGAGAAGTCGTTGCGCTCGACGGCCTCGAGCGCGGTGACGGAGATCTTCGTGGAGGCGGCGATGTCGCGAAGCGAGCGGCCGCGCGCCTCGCGCGCGGCCTTCAGACGTGCACTCAGTGGTTCCATGGGGAGCGTGCGTTGGCTACTGTACCAGAACTTCCCAGGGCGCTCCGCAGCGCGGCGGCGGCGCGACTCGGCCCGAGCGCGCCCGATTGGCGCCCCGGCGGCAGGAACAGCCCAATCGCCGCCACGCCGGCCGCGCCCGCCTCGCGAACGGCCGACGCGTTGTCGAGCGTGACGCCGCCAATCGCCAGCACCGGCGCCCGGCTCGCGCGAACCGCGCGAGCCAGCGCGTCGACGCCCTGCGCCGGCCACGTCCGACCCTGCTCAGCCGCCTTGA
>Ga0335084_10003085_pt1 | contig 16201 bp, 16 predicted proteins | sample Lox_Sample_44_FD_206721 | JGI IMG/M metagenome (GOLD analysis project Ga0335084, IMG submission 206721) | Soil microbial communities from Loxahatchee National Wildlife Refuge, Florida, United States - Lox_Sample_4.4 | ecosystem: Environmental > Terrestrial > Soil > Wetlands | place: USA... | reverse complement strand
GATCTCGGGCGCGACCGCCACGCTGGCCGCGTAGCACGGGTGGTCGACGCCGGCGTGCAGCGCGGCGCCGCCCCGGAGCGCCGCGCGCATCGCCGGATCCAGCTCGAAGCGAAGGAAATGCACGGCCGAGGTCTTGCCGTCCTCTTCGCGGTCCAGATCTTCATCGGCGATACCCGTGATCCTGCCAAATCCCGCAACCTGGATCCATACCCGATCCTGTATTCCACCAAGCTCGGCGAGGCGCCTGCGCCGCTCCTCGGGATCCTCGTACTCGACCATCATTGTCGCCTTCAGGTTGCCGCCGTCGGGAATCAGCGGGTTGTAGGCCTCCAGCTCGCCGCGGATGCCTTCGGCCTCGAAAATGCGCTCGATGCGCAGCATCTCCTGCACCTGGTAACGAATCGTCTGCTCGTCCTCGAATATGAGCGTGACATGACCGCCCACGTGCAGCGTGCGCAGCCTCTTGTGGGCGATCACCCGGGAGCGGTAGGCGTTGCGCTCCCGGGCGTAGGCCTCCAGCGACAGGAGGCTGTCTGGCGATATCTGTGCCATTACTCCACGAGCTGATCCAGCGCCTTCTGGAACCGGTTGGCGTGCGAGCGCTCCGCCTTGGCCAGGGTCTCGAACCAGTCGGCGATCTCGGTGAAGCCTTCGCTGCGCGCGGTCTTCGCCATGCCCGGGTACATGTCGGTGTACTCGTGCGTCTCGCCGGCCACGGCGGCCGCGAGGTTGAGCTTGGTCCGGCCGATCGGCTTGTCGGTCGCCGGGTCGCCGACCGGCTCCATGTATTCCAGGTGGCCGTGCGCGTGCCCGGTCTCGCCCTCGGCGGTCGAGCGGAACAGCGCCGCGACATCGTTCTGGCCCTCGACGTCGGCCTTCGCCGCGAAATAGAGGTAGCGGCGGTTGGCCTGCGATTCGCCCGCGAATGCGGCCTTCAGGTTTTCGTGGGTCTTGGATCCTTTGAGTTGCATGACTGCCTCCTTTGTTACGGGAATGGGCACGCTACGACGCGCGCGCCGCAGGGGCAAATCGTTTCTGGCGATGGGGCCAATAGAGGCGCGCTATCGGGGTGCCGTACGGCGCCATTTTACCTGCCCAGCGCGGCTTCGATCTCCGAAAACGTGCGCGCCACCTCGCCCGCGCTGTGCATCGGCACGCCGGTCTGCCGCGCCAGCTGCGACAGCGAGAATATGCCGCGCACCATGCTGCGCGTCGTGGGCGCGTCGATGAGGCTTTTCGCCGGCAGCGCGTCGACATCGACGACGAGCGCGTGCTGGCGCCCGGCCCGGCGCAGCGTCTCCAGCACGTGGCCGACGCGCGCGCCCTCGACGTCGGCGAGCGCGAGCACCTCGACCTGGCGCGCGTGCGTCATGATGTCGCCGACCGTCAGCTCGCCGCGCCGCACGCCCAGCTCCAGCGCCGCGCGCAGCGCCTTCTCGCCGAGCACGTCGGTCGCCGTGACCAGGCCGACCACGTCGTCGCGGTCGTCCACGACCAGCAGCAGGCGCACGCCGCGCGAGAGCATGTACTGGTTCGCGCCTTCGATCGGCGCCTGCGGCCGGATCGTGGCCGGGCTGGTGCGCAGCAGGTCCGTCATGACCTCCAGCGCCGGGGACTCACTCGTCACCTGGGCGGCCCTGGGCTGCGTCGGGCGGCGGTAGCCCGCGCCCTCGCCCAGCTCCGTGATCGGCAGTGCGTGGTATTCGCGTTCCATGACACCTCCTTGCGGAACGATGCCGAGCTGCGCACCGGCGGCGCGCTAGTCCGGGGAGCTTGCGGCCCTCTCCGGCCGCGGCCGGCGGCGCCGGTCGGCATTGAGAAAACGGTGCAGCTCGGTGAGCGCCTGCCGGTAGACCTCGCGCTTGAACTCGATCACTGCGTCCACCGGCACCCAGTACTCGTGCCAGCGCCAGGCGTCGAACTCGGGCTTGCCGTGGCCGCGCAGGCGCACGTCGCAGTCGCGGCCCAGCATGCGCAGCAGGTACCAGATCTGCTTCTGGCCCCTGTAGGTGCCGCGCCAGTCGCGCCGGATCCATTTCTCCGGCACTTCGTAGCGCAGCCAGTGGCGCGTGCGCCCGAGGATGCGCACGTGTTCGGGCTTGAGGCCGACCTCCTCCTCCAGCTCGCGGTACATGGCCTGCTCCGGCGTCTCGCCCACTTTGATGCCGCCCTGGGGAAACTGCCAGGCATGCTGGTTCACGCGCTTGCCCCAGAACAGTTCGTTGTGCGCGTTCAGCAGCAGGATGCCCACGTTGGGTCGGTAGCCGTCGCGATCAAGCATGATGGCCAAGAGCAGGCATGGCTGCACCACCTAAGCTAGAATTCTCGAGACTATTTTTCCACAGCCTCACAGCTAATTCAACGCGTTAATGCGCTCCTCCCGACATTTCATCTCGACCGCCAAGGAAGCGCCTGCCGATGCCGAACTCGTAAGCCACAAGCTGATGATCCGCGCCGGCATGATCCGGCGCCTTGCCGCCGGAATCTATACCTGGATGCCGGTCGGGCTGCGCGTGGTCCGCAAGATCGAGGCCGTCGTGCGCGAGGAGATGAACCGCGCGGGCGCCACGGAGCTGTCCATGCCGGTGGTGCAGCCCGCGGAGCTGTGGCAGGAATCGGGGCGCTGGAACGCCTACGGGCCGGAACTGCTGCGCTTCAAGGACCGTCACGAGCGCGACTTCGTGATCCAGCCGACCTCCGAAGAGGTGATCACCGACATCGCGCGCGCCGAGCTGCGCGGCTACCGCAGGCTGCCGGTGCATTTCTACCAGTTCCAGACCAAGTTCCGCGACGAGCGCCGGCCGCGCTTCGGCGTGATGCGCGGGCGCGAATTCATCATGAAGGACGGCTACTCGTTCCATGCCGACCACGCCGACCTGGAGCGCGAGTACCGCAGCATGTACGACACCTACACGCGCATCTTCACGCGCCTGGGGCTCAAGTTCCGCGCCGTGGCCGCCGACACCGGCGCCATCGGCGGCACCGGCTCGCACGAATTCCAGGTGCTCGCCGACTCGGGCGAGGACGCCATCGCCTACTGTCCCGAGTCCGACTACGCCGCGAACCTGGAGCTTGCCGAGGCGGTCGCGCCGCCCGGGCGGCGCAGCGGCGCAAGCGAAGCGATGCGCAAGGTCGCCACGCCGGGCAAGACAACCTGCGAGGACGTCGCCTCGCTGCTCGGCGTGCCGCTCGAGCGCACCGTCAAGGCGATCGCCGTCATGCACGACGAGACCTTCGCGCTGCTGCTGCTGCGCGGCGACCACAGCCTGAACGAAGTGAAAGTCGGCAAGCTCGCGGGATTCAGCCCGTTCCGGTTCGCCACCGAGGCCGAAATCCACCAGCACCTGGAGTGCCGGGCCGGCTATATCGGACCGGTCGGCATCGACGCCCGCATCCCGGTCGTGGCCGACCGCAGCGTCGCGCCGATGAGCGATTTCGTCTGCGGCGCGAACGAGGCCGGCTTCCACCTGGCCGGCGTGAATTGGGCACGCGACCTGCCGGAGCCGCGCCTGGTCGCGGACATCCGCAACGTCGTCGAGGGCGACCCATCGCCCGACAGCATGGGGCGGCTGCGCATCCAGCGCGGCATCGAGGTCGGTCACATCTTCCAGCTGCGCACCAAGTATTCGGAGGCGCTGAAAGCGGTGTTCCAGGACGAAAAGGGCCAGTCGCGTCCGATCGAGATGGGCTGCTACGGCATCGGCATCACGCGCATCGCGGCCGCCGCCGTCGAGCAGAGCCACGACGAGCGCGGCATCGTGTTTCCGCGCCCGATCGCGCCTTTCGAGGTCTGCCTCGTCCCCATCGGCCTGCACAAGAGCGCACCGCTGCGCGAAGCGGCCGAGAAGCTGTATGCGGAGCTGCTCGCGGCGGACATCGACGTGCTGCTCGAGGACCGCGACGAGCGGCCCGGCGTGCTCTTCGCCGACATGGACCTGATCGGCATCCCGCACCGGCTCGTGCTGTCCGAGCGCGGCCTCGCCGCGGGCAGCGTCGAATACAAGGGCCGCCGGCAGCAGGCGGCGGAGAACGTCCCGCTCGCGGGCGCTCTGGCGTTCGTCAGGGACAAGCTCGCCTCGGCATGAGGACCGCGTTCGCGCTCGCGGCACTGGCGATCCCGCTGCAGGCGCTGGCCGGAGCGCAGCGCAACGAGCCGATCGACCCTGTGGTGCTGGAGACCCTGAGCGGGCGCATCGCCGACCGCGCCGTGCCGTTCTTCAATTTCAGGAACGCGAACGATGCGCACAAGTGGGTCTACGAGATGTCGAACCGCCTGCAGCAGCGGTTCCCGGACCGCAAGCAGCGCATGGACCTGCTCATGACCATCCAATGGGAGGCAACGCGCGCCGGGCTCGACCCGCAGCTCGCGCTCGGACTGATCCAGGTCGAGTCCGGTTTCCGCAAGTACGCGGTGTCGAGCGCGGGCGCCCGCGGCTACATGCAGGTCATGCCGTTCTGGACGCAGGTCTTCAGGAGGCCGAGGGACAACCTGTTCAACCTGCGCACTAACCTGCGCTACGGCTGCGTGATCCTGCGCTACTACCTCGACCTGGAAAAAGGCGACTACTACCGCGCGCTCGGCCGCTACAACGGCAGCCTGGGCCAGGCGGAATACCCGAACGCCGTGAACGCCGCGTGGCACGGCCCCTGGAAGTACGACGGTCCTACGAGCTGACGTGCCGCAACTTCCGCTGCGCGCGAACGCGAGGCTCCTGGGGTGGCTCCACGGCGACTCGCCGCCAGGGCGCGGCGCGATCGTGCTCGGCCACCGGCGCGTCTACATCGTGCCGAGCCGGCTGGGCCTGTTCTTCGGCGGCGTGCTGCTGATCCTGCTGGTGGGCTCGATCAACTACGCGCTTTCGCTCGGCTTTGCGCTCAGCTTCCTGCTCGCGGGCGTCGGCCTCGCCGGCATGGTGCAGACCACCCGCAACCTCGCGCGGCTGACGATCCGGGCGGGCCGCGTCGAGCCGGTGTTCGCCGGCGAGCGGGCGCTCTACCGCCTCGCGCTGGCGAACGACGCGGACTTCGACCGCCCGGAGATCCTCGTGCGCCACCTGGGCTCGCGCGCGGAATGCCGCGTGGATGTCGCGGCCGCCGCAACCGGCGAGGCGATGCTCGCCATCGTCGCCGCGCGCCGCGGCTGGCAGCCGCTCGGCCGCGTGATGCTGGAGACGCGCTTCCCGCTCGGCCTGTTCCGCGCCTGGAGCTACGTCGAGCCCGACAGCCGCTGCCTCGTCTATCCGCGGCCGGAGCCCGGCGCCCTGCCCCCGCCCGCGCAGAGCGCGCAGGCCGGCGGCGGGCGCGCACACGCGCAGGGCAGCGACGACTTCTCCGGCCTGCGCGCCTACCAGCCCGCCGACTCGCCGCGCCACGTCGCCTGGAAATCCGTGGCGCGCAGCGACAGCCAGCGCGCGCGCGGCGACGACATGCTCACCAAGCAGTTCGCCGGCGAGGCGCTCGCCGAGCTGTGGCTCGACCTGCGCGCAGTGCCCGCCGCGCTCGGCCTGGAAGCGCGCCTGCAGCGCCTCGCCGGCTGGGTACTCGCCGCCGAGCGCGGCGGCGCGCACTACGGGCTGCGCCTGCCCGGGAACGAGATCGCGCCGGGGCGCGGCGATGCGCATCGCAGGGCCTGCCTGGAAGCCCTTGCCCTCTTCGATGCGGATGCCTAGCGCCGTGGACCCGGCTGCGCGGGTGGATTTCGCGCGCACGGCGAATGCCGTGGCGCCGGACCAGCGCCCGCTGGACGCGCGCAATTTCGGCCTGCTGATGGCCGGGCTCGCGATCGTGCTCGCGCCGCATGCGCTGCGCGCGCCCTGGTGGCTGACGCTGCTCTCGGTCGCGCTGATCGGCTGGCGCGCCGCGGCACTCTCGCGGCGCAGCCTCCTGCCCCCCACGTCGCTGCTGCTCGCGATCGTCGCCGTGGGCATGCTCGGAGTCTGGCTCCAGTACCGCGCCATCTTCGGCCGCACGCCCGGCATCATGCTGCTGATGCTGTTCGCGGGGCTGAAGACGCTCGAGACGCGCAACCAGCGCGACGCGGCGGCGCTGGTGTTCCTCACCTGGTTCCTCGCCATCACCAATTTCCTCTACACGCAGTCGATCCCGACCGCGCTCGGCATGCTGGCGGCGGTCGCGGCGAGCGTCGCCGCGCTGGTGGGTCTGGCCGCGCCGCGGCGAGCGCTGCGCGCGAACCTGCGCAGCGCCCTGCTGCTGATCGGGCAGGCCGTGCCCGCCGCGCTCGTGCTGTTCCTGCTGTTTCCGCGCGTGCAGGGACCGCTCTGGGGCCTGCCGCAGGACGCCTACAGCGCCTTGTCGGGACTGTCCGACTCGATGTCGCCCGGCAGCCTGTCGCAGCTCACGATCTCCGATGCGATCGCCTTCCGCGTCGATTTCACGGGCGAGGCGCCGCCGCGGCGCACGCTCTACTGGCGCGGGCCCGTGCTCTGGGATTTCGACGGCCGCACCTGGCGCCTGGGCACGCCCACTCTGGTCGAATTGCCGGCGCCGCGCAACGGCCGGCGCGTCGAGTACTCGGTGCTGCTCGAGCCGCACAACCGCAACTGGCTGTTCGCGATCGAAACCCCGGCGTCGCTGCCGCCGCGCGCGCGCTACTTCGAGGACGGCCAGATCCTGACCCCCGTTCCGGTGCGCGCGCGCACGCGCTACGACATGGTTTCGCAGATCGAGGCCGACCCCGACCCGCAGGCCGACAGCCGCTTCCTCGCGCGCGCCCTGCGCCTGCCGCCCGGCTTCAATCCGCGCGCGCGCGAGCTTGCGGAAGGATGGCGCGGCCGCGCGGCAAGCGACGTGCAGGTGCTGCAGCAGGCGATCGAGTATTTCCGACGCGAGCGCCTGCAGTACACCACGCAGCCGGTCCTGCTCGGCCGCGATTCGGAGGAGAACCCCGTCGACCGCCGCTTCACGGTGCGCCAGTCCGACGCGCACGCCTGGGCCGAAGTGTTCCTGCGCGGGCGCGGCTGGACGCGCGTCGATCCGACCGTGCTCTCGGCGCCGCGGCGGCTGGACGAGGGCCTCGCGCGCGCGGTGGCCGCCACCGAAGGGCTGCCGCTGCTGCTGCGCCCGGACATGGCGTGGCTGCGCAGCCTGCGCTACAACTGGGAGGCGCTCACGTACCAGTGGAACCTGATGGTGCTGGGCTACAACCCTGAACGCCAGCGCGAACTGATGTCCTGGATCGGCTTTCGCGACGCCGACTGGCTGGAGCTCGCCTCGGCGCTGCTCGCCGTCCTGGGCGCCTTCGTGCTCGTGCTGTTCGCCTGGATGCTGCGGCGCCTGGCGCGCCCGGACCCCGTGCAGTCGGCGTGGGCCCAGTTCTGCCGCAAGCTCGGCGCGCGCGGGGTGGCGCGCACGCCCCACGAGGGACCGCGCGACTATGCCGAGCGCGCAGCGCGCAGCCTGCCCGGGGCGAGCGAGCCGATCCAGCGCATCGCGGAGCTGTATATCGCGCTGCGGTATGGACCGGCGGGCGGCGGCGCGAGCGCGCCGGCGCAAGGCGTGCTCGAATTGCGCCGCATGGTGAAGGAACTCTCATTCGGATGATGCGCGTCGCCGCGACGGCGTTCGCGGCCTGCGTGATCGCGTGGCCGGCGCGCGCCGCGCCGCCGTCCACCCCAGCCGCCTCGAAGCCCTACGGCAAGCGCGCGGAGGTGCACGCGTTCGTGCGCGAAATGGTCGAGCAGCACGGCTTCGTCGAGCGCGAGCTCGCGTTCCTCTTCTCGCGCGCGCGCCGCGAGCCGGCGATCCTCGCGGCCATCGCGCCGGCGAAGGACGCCAAGGCTCGCTCCTGGCAACTCTACCGCGCACGCTTCGTCACCGACGCGCGCATCGCCGAGGGCGTCGAGTTCTGGCGCCGCAACGCCGAAGCGCTCGAGCGCGCGGCGCGCGAGCACGGCGTGCCCGAAGAGATCATCGTCGCCATCCTCGGCGTCGAGACCGTGTACGGCCGGCAAATGGGCAGCTGGCGGGTCATCGACGCGCTCAGCACGCTCGCCTTCGACTACCCGCCGCGCGCCGACTTTTTCCGCGGCGAGCTGGAGCAATACCTGCTGTTCGCGCGCGAGCAGGGCCTGGACGTCTTCAGCGTGAAGGGCTCCTACGCCGGGGCGATCGGCATCCCGCAGTTCATGCCGGGCAGCTACCGTCGCTACGCGGTCGACTTCGACGGCAGCGGCGGCGCCGACCTGCGCGCAAGCCCGACCGACGCGATCGGCAGCGTGGCGAACTTCCTCGCCAAGCACGGCTGGGAGCGCGGCGCGCGGATCCAGCTGCCGGCGCGCGTCGTGGGAGGAACTGCGGGCGAAGCCTTCCGGGGACTGCTCGCCGCGGGCCTGGAGCCGACGGCGCCGCTGGCGGAGCTCAAGCGCTACGGCGTCGAGACGCGCACCGACCTGCCGCTGGAGACGCCGGTCGCGCTGGTCGAGCTGGAGAACGCGGAGGCGCCCGCCGAGTACCGCCTCGGCCTGCGCAATTTCTTCGTGCTCACGCGCTACAACCGGAGCGCCTTGTACGGCTCGGCCGTCTTTGACCTCGCGCAGGAAATCAAGGCAAGGCGCTGATTACGAGGGCGGCAAGTACTTCAGGGGATCCAGCGGGGTGCCCAGCTTGCGGATCTGGAAATGCAGCCTGGGCGAATCGGCGTCGGTGCTGCCGACCTCGGCGATCTTCTGTCCGCGCGCGAGGACCTGGTCCATCTTCACCAGGTTTTCCCGATTGTGCGCATAGACCGTGTTGAAGCCGTTGTCGTGCCGCACCACGATGAACTTGCCCAGCCCGGGAATGCCCGAGCCGACATAGATCACGCGGCCCGCGGCGGCGGCCACCACCGGGTCGCCCGCCTTGGCCTCGATGTCGACGCCCTTGCTGCGCGGCTCGGAGAACCCCGCGATCACCTTGCCCTTGGCCGGCCAGATGAAATCGAGGGAATCGACCGGACGCTCGACGGCCGCCTGCTTCGGCGCCTCGGGCTTCGCCTCCGCGGGGGCCGCGGGTTTCGCCTCCGGCTTTTCGTCGCCGCGCTGGAGCGCGGCGAGGTTCTGCTCCGAGTACGGCAGGCGCAATGCGCGCGGCGAGGTCTTCATGCCGGCCTCGGCGCCGGCCTGCGCCGAAGGCGCCGAAGAGGCCGCGGGCGCAGGCCCCAGGGGGCGCGCCTCGATTTCGCCCGGCCCGCGCGCGACGCCGACCCGCGCCCCCGTCTTTTCCTCGGGCGCGGTCACGCGCAGCTCCTGGCCGATGCGGATTTTCGAGGGGTCGTCGAGCTTGTTCCATAGCGCGAGTTCGCGGTAGTCCGCGCCGTGCTCCAGCGCGATGGAATAGAGCGTGTCGCCGCGCTTGACGACATAGTTCCCGGGGCTGGCGGCGCCGGCGGGCGCGGCCTGCGTGGCGGGCGGCCGGGCCTGTGCCGCGGGCGCGGGCCTGCGGTCGGTCACGGGTGCCGGCGCGCGCGAGGCGCACCCTGCCGCGGTCGCAGCGACCAGGACTGCCAGCAGCGCAAGCGTCTTTCGGTTCATGCCTTTCCCGCCTGGAGCGGAACGAAGCGCACCGGGTCGAGCGTGCTCTCGCGGTAGCCGAGCCGGCTGCGCTCCACCAGGACCAGCCGCTGGGCGTCCGCACCCGGCTCGCGCAACGGCAATATCATTCTGCCACCCCGCGCGAGCTGGTGTAATAGGGCGAGCGGCATCTGCGGCGCCGCCGCCGCGAGGATGATGGAATCGAACGGCGCGGCCTTGTCCAGGCCGGCGGCGCCGTCCCCGTGCGCGAGCCGAAGGTTTTTCAGGCGCAGGTCGCGCAGGTTGGCGCGCGCGCGCTCGTGCAGCTCCCGGATGCGCTCGACCGAGTAGACCTCCGCGGCGAGGCTCGCCAGCACCGCCGCCTGGTAGCCGCAGCCGGTGCCGATTTCCAGGACCTTGCCCAGCCGCCGGTCCCTGACGAGGATTTCGATCATGCGCGCGACCACGAAGGGCTGCGAGATCGTCTGGCCGAAGCCGATCGGCAGCGCGGTGTCCTCGTAGGCGCGGCTGGCGAGCGCTTCCTCGACGAAGAGGTGCCGCGGCACCGCGGCCATCGCCTCGAGCACGAGCGCGTCGGCGATGCCCTGCTCGCGCAGGCGCTCTACCATGCGCGCGCGCGTGCGCTGCGAAGTCATGCCGATGCCGGCGAGGCTGCGCCCCGGGCGCGGCGCATTCATTTGGCGAGCCAATCCCGCACCAGCGGCAGCTGCTGGTGCTGGCTGAGGTCGATCTGCAGCGGCGTCACCGAGACGCGCGCCGCGGCGACGGCGTGGAAATCCGTGCCCGGGCCGGCATCCTGCTCGCCGCCCGCCGCGCCGATCCAGTAGGCGGTCTCGCCGCGCGGCGTCCGCATCTGCACCACGGGCTCGGCCTTGTGGCGCCGGCCGAGGCGCGTCGTCTCGATGCCGCCGATCCCGGCAAGCGGCAGATCCGGAACATTGACGTTGAGCAGCACCGGCGCCGTGAACGGCAGGCGCGCCGCCCGCTTGACCAGATCGACGGCGACCGCGGCCGCGGACTCGAAGTGCGCGCCCGCCTTGCCGACCAGCGACACGGCAATCGACGGGATGCCGAACAGGAAGCCCTCCATCGCCGCGGCGACCGTGCCCGAGTAGATGGTGTCGTCGCCCATGTTGGCGCCGAAATTGATGCCCGAGACCACAAGGTCGGGCAGCGGGTCGACCAGTCCCGTGAGCGCCAGGTGCACGCAGTCGGTCGGCGTGCCGTTGACGTAGCGAAAGCCGTTGGCCGCGCGTCGCACGGTCAGCGGCCGGTCGAGCGTCAGCGAGTTCGAGGCGCCGGAGCGGTCGCGCTCGGGCGCGACCACCGTGACCTCGGCCAGGGCCGCCAGCCTTTCGGCGAGCAGCGCGATGCCGGGAGAAAAATAGCCGTCGTCATTCGAAACGAGGATGCGCATCGCCGAGGCGCATTCTATCCGACCGCTACAATGGGCCGATGACGATTGCGCGCGCCGAGTCCGTGGCCGAATCCCCCTACGCGTGGCTGCGGCTCGCCGCCTCGCTCGCGATCATGGCGGTCAGCGGCGTCGGCATGTATGCCGTCGCAGTGGCGCTGCCGGTGATCCAGGCCGAATTCGGCATCGACCGGTCTGACGCTTCGCTTCCCTATACGGCCACGATGATCGGCTTCGGCCTCGGGGGCATCCTGATGGGACGCCTCTCCGACCGCTTCGGCGTGATGGTGCCGGTACTCCTCGGCGCAGCGGGCCTCGGCCTGGGCTTCGTCGCCGCCGGCAACGCCACGAGCCTGTGGCAGTTCGTGCTCGCGCAGGGCCTGCTGATCGGGCTGCTCGGCACATCGGCCGGATTCGCGCCGCTGGTGGCCGACACCTCGCTGTGGTTCACGCGCCGGCGCGGCATCGCGGTCGCGATCTGCGCCAGCGGCAACTACCTCGCCGGCGCCGCCTGGCCGACGCTGCTGCAGCACTATTTCGATACCGCGGGATGGCGCGCTACGTTCACCGGCATCGGCATCTTCTGCTTCGCGACGATCCTGCCCATCGCCTTCGTGCTGCGCCGCCGCCCGCCGGCGCTGCAGGCGCTCGAGGGCGGTTCGCACGAAACGAAGAGCATCGACGTCTCGCAGCGCGCCCTGCTGCTGCTGCTGTGCATCGCGGGCGTGGCCTGCTGCGTAGCCATGTCCATGCCCCAGGTGCACATCGTCGCGTATTGCAGCGACCTTGGCTTCCCCGCCGCGCGCGGCGCGGAAATGCTCTCGCTGATGCTCGGCTTCGGCATCGTCAGCCGGCTCGCTTCGGGCTGGATCTGCGACCGCATCGGCGGCTTGCGCACCCTGCTGCTCGGTTCCGCGCTCCAGGGCGTGGCCCTGCTGCTGTTCCTGCCCTTCAACGGCCTGGTCTCGCTCTACGTCGTGTCGGCGATGTTCGGCCTGTTCCAGGGCGGCATCGTGCCCTCCTACGCGATCATCGTGCGCGAGTACTTCCCGCCGTCCGCGGCGGGCGCGAACGTGGGCCTGATCATCATGTGCACGCTGCTCGGCATGGCGCTCGGCGGCTGGATGTCGGGCGCGGTGTTCGACTTGAGCGGCTCCTACCGCGCCGCCTTCCTGAACGGCGTCGCCTGGAACGCGCTCAACCTGACCATCGCCGCCTGGCTGCTGCGGCGCAGCCTGGGCGGCCGCAGGCTACTTGCGGCCTAGCAGCTCGCGCTTCCAGAGCTCCCAGGGGCGCTCGAACGTGCCGCGGTTCGCCGCGGTCGCCAGCCGGCCCTCCGTGTCGGAAAGGAATTCGAGCGGCCCTTCCAGCGATGCCGCCTGCAGCTGCAGGCGCGCGTTCATGTCCGTGTAGATCGCGCGGTACACCGCTTCGGGAATCGTTTCGCCGACCACGGTCATGCCGTGGCCGCGCATCAGCACGCAGCTGCAGGCGCCGAGCGACCCGGCGAGCGCCGCGCCCAGGGCCCGGTTGCGCACGAGCAGGTCATTTTCCTGCCTGAACTCGCGCATGTCGAACACCGGCGCGCCGGACCACAGGAACGACCCCATGTGGTACACGGGGCGCAGCCGGGTGCGCGAAACGCCGAACGGGATCACGGCAGCCGCATGGCTGTGCACGATCGCCATGACCTCGGGGCGCGCGCGGTAGATCTCGCCGTGGATGTAGCGCTCGATGAAGCCCTTGCGCCGTTCGCCCGCAAGCGGTTCGCTGTCGGCGTCGTACTCCACCAGGTCGGCTGCCGTCACCAGCGCGGGCGCGAGCGCTCGCGACATGACGAAATGCCCGGGCCGGCGGTCGCAGCGCGCGCTCACGTGGCCGTAGGCGTCGAGCACCTCGTGCAGCGCGAGAATCCGGCTGGCGGCGACGAGGTCGCCGGCAAGAGCCCGGCTCAACGAAAGCTTGGCGGAGGATTTCTTCATGGCCCGTATGCTGCAGTGCGCAGTTTACCGCCCCGGCGCCGAGACATACCATGAACAGAACGCCGGTCACGCCGCAAAGGGAGTCCGCCAATGAAGAATCGCCGTCACGCCCGCCTGATCTCCATCGCCGCGCTGTGCACGGCGATTCCCGTCGCGGCCGAGGAAGCCGACCTCGAGAAAGGCAAGCAACTGGTCGATGCCACGTGCAACGGCTGCCACCCGATCGGCGCCCGTACCGGCTCGGGTTACACGCTCGAGGGCTGGCAGACCGTCCTGCGCATGATGACCAACCACGGCGTACCGGTCAGCGCGGATCAGGCCGGGCCGATGCTCGCATACCTGGCGAAGACCTATCCCGTGAAGGGCCGGCCCGACGCGGTCGTCGTGCCGGGGCCGCTCAAAGTGTCGATGAAAGCCTGGCAGGCGGCGACACCCGGTTCGCGGCCCCATGATCCGCTTGCCGCGCGCGACGGTTCGCTCTGGTACACCGGCCAGATGATCAACGCGCTCGGCCGGATCGACCCAAAAACGGGAACCGTGAAGGAGTTCCCGCTGAAGACAGCCCACTCCGGCCCGCACGGCCTGGTCGAGGACCGCAGCGGGAACATCTGGTACACCGGCAACACCGGGTCGCTGGTCGGCAAGCTCAACCCGAAGACCGGCGAAGTCACCGAGTACAAGACCCCTGAACCGGGCGACCCGCACACGCTCGTCTTCGACCGGGGCGGCATCCTCTGGTTCACGATGCAGAACGCCAACCGGATCGGCCGGCTCGACCCGAAAAGCGGCGAGATCAAGCTGCTTACGCCGCCCACCGCGAAATCGCGGCCCTACGGCATGGCGATCGACCCGAAGGGCAACCTGTTCGTGGTGCAGTTCGGCACCAACAGGATCGCGCGCGTCGATACGCAAACGCTGGAAATCCGCGAGTACGCGCTGCCCGATGCCGCCTCGCGGCCGCGGCGACTCGCCATCACCGGCGACGGCATGGTGTGGTACGCGGACTATTCGCGCGGCTACCTCGGCAGGCTCGATCCGGCCAGCGGCCAGGTCAGCGAATGGCTGTCGCCGAGCGGACCGAAGTCGGCGCCCTACGGCATCTCGGTGATCAAGGGCGCAATCTGGTACAGCGAGTCCGAAGCGTCTCCGAACACGGTGGTTCGCTTCGATCCGAAGACCGGGAAATTCCAGAGCTGGCCCATTCCCGGCGGGGGCAACATCGTGCGCAACACCGACGTCACGAGGGACGGCAGCTTCGTGCTCGCCAACAGCCTGACGAACGAGGTGACGCTGGTAAGGCCCGCGAAGTGAGCGATCGCAGGATGTTCCTTGCCGCCGGCGCAGGCGCCGCCGCGGGGGCGCTGCTCGCCGCGCGCGCCCAGGCCGCCGAGCCCGCGGTTCCGGTCGGCGCGAGCGAACACTGGACCTACAAGCAGGCGGGCGGCGAGCGGGTGCGCCTGTTCCTCTGGCGCAAGCGCGCTGCCGAAGCGGCGCGCGGCACCGTGGTGCTCGTGCACGGGTCCTCGATTTCGTCGACACCGGCGTTCGACCTGCAGGTTCCCGGCAAGCCCGACGCGTCGCTCATGGACTGGCTCGCGCGGCGCGGCTTCGATGCCTGGTGCTTCGATTGCGAAGGCTACGGTCGCTCGGACAAGGCGCGGCCGGTCAACGCCGACGTCGCCTGCGGCGCCGACGACCTGGCGGCGGTGACCGAGTACATCCGCAAGCAGAACGGCGGCGAAAAGATCCTGCTCTACGGCTCGTCCTCCGGCGCATTGCGGGCCGGTTTGTTCGCGCAACGGCATCCCGAACGCGTGCGGCGGCTCGCGCTCGACGCGCTGGTCTGGACCGGCGAAGGCAGCCCGACGCTGGCCGAGCGCCGCAAGCGCCTGCCCCAATACCGCGCCAGCCTTCGCCGCCCGATCGACCGTTCGTTCGTCCGCAGCATTTTCACGCGCGACCACCCGGACACTTCCGACCTGACGACGGTGGAAGCTTTCGCCGACGCAGTGCTCGCGCTCGACGATTCGATGCCAACCGGCACCTATGTCGACATGTCGGCCAACCTGCCCGTCATCGACCCCGAAAGGATCACGGTGCCTACGCTCATCCTGCGGGGGCAATGGGACGGCATCGCCTCGTTCCAGGACATCGCGAACTTCTTCGCGAAGCTGCCGAACCCCGACAAGCAATTCGTGGTGATGCCCGGCATCGCGCACAGCAGCACCAAGTCGAAGAACTGGGCGCTCGTCTACCACCTGCTCGAGGGCTACTTCAGCCAGCCGGCGCCCGTCTACACCGGCTAGCCGTCACTGCGGCGCTTCCATCCCCCTGTCGGCAAAGCTCTTGCGGCCGGCGGGACCGGCGAGATAGCGGATCCAGGCGCGCGCGGCATCGGCATTCGGCGCGCCGCTCATCAGACCGGCCGTGTAGGTCGTGTAGAGCTGCAGCTCGTCAGGCAGCGGGCCGACCAGCTTCACTCCCTTCACCGGCAGGATCTCGCTGATCTGGTGCACCACCAGGTCCGCTTCGCCCTTGGCGACGCGCTCCGCGGCGTAGCCGCCGGGGACCAGGACCGCTTTCGCCTTGATCGCCTCGGCGATGCCCAGTTTCTCGAGCTCGCCGGCAAAGTGCTTTCCGCTCGTGCCGCCGACGGCGGGATCGATATAGGCGACCGCGCGCGCCGCGAGCAGCGCTCGCTTGAGCGCATCGACGCTCGAGATGTCGGGCGCGGGCGCCCCCTCGGCCACGCCGACGCCGATACCGGTGCGGCCGAGCGGCGTGACCGAGCCGGCCGCCACGATGCCGTCCTTTGCCAGCTCCGCGATGACAGGCGCGGTGACGATCACAACGTCCGGACGCTGCCCGGCCTTGAGCTTCGCCAGGATCTGGCCGGCGGTGCCATAGTCGAATTTGATGCTGTGCCCGCTTTCGCGCTGAAACGGTTCGATCAAGGGCGCGACCGCGCCGCGCGCCGCCCCTGCGCAGAGCACGACAATGTCGGCGGCGTTCGCCTGCATAGCCGTCAGTGCGAACAGGAGAAATCCCGCAATTCTCATCCGGCCGCCGCCTTTTCAACGAGTTGCTTCAAGACAACGGGAAGCGCCAGTTTCGAGGCCTCCTGCCGTCCCCGAGGCGACATCTTCGCCCAGGTCTTGCGCAGGATTTCGACCAGCTTCGCCTCCCCGTGCTTGGGCGCGAAGGCCGCGAATTCGAACTCCAGGAACACCAGGCAGGTCACGTCCTCCAGCGTCTGCGCCTCGGCGTCGTGCTTCAGG
>Ga0335084_10003084_pt1 | contig 16202 bp, 15 predicted proteins | sample Lox_Sample_44_FD_206721 | JGI IMG/M metagenome (GOLD analysis project Ga0335084, IMG submission 206721) | Soil microbial communities from Loxahatchee National Wildlife Refuge, Florida, United States - Lox_Sample_4.4 | ecosystem: Environmental > Terrestrial > Soil > Wetlands | place: USA... | reverse complement strand
CTGATGATGACCACATCCGGTTCACGCTCGTTGCCACAGCCCTCCGCGCGCATCCGCCGTGCGTTGCTCAGCCGCCCCGCGAATTCGCGCGATCCGGAAGAGATCGTTGCGCATCTCGAGCGGATGTTCGCGTTGATCGGCAGTCCCGACTATCACACAGATCCCGAGTTGTTTCGCCGGCGGCTGCGCGCAAGTGTCGCTCGAGCGTGGCGCCCGGCGGGAGTTGCCCGGCAGATCGTCGCGATCGTGGCCGATGGCGATCGCACGCCGATGCTCGGCCGGATCAGTGCACCCACGCACATCGTGCATGGCGCTTCCGATCCGCTCGTTCCTGTCGCCGCGGCGCATCAGTTGCATCGCAAGATCCGTGGTTCGACGCTCGAAGTCATTCCCGGCATGGGACATGACCTTCCGGTGCCGTTGCTTCCGCGGCTGGCGCACGAGATCGCGCGCACCGACTGATTTTTTGTGTTGAACACGGCGCAGCCTGCGCGACAATGCGGGCCGCTGATCGAAGCCGGCCCGTGATCACCATCCATCACCTGAACAACTCGCGTTCGCAACGCGTGTTGTGGCTGCTCGAAGAGCTCGGCCTCGCGTACGAGATCAAGTACTACAAGCGCGATCCGAAGACGCTGCTCGCCCCGCCCGAGCTGCGCGCCGTGCATCCGCTCGGCAAGTCGCCGGTGATCACCGAAGACGGCATGACGCTGGCGGAATCGGGTGCGATCCTCGAATACCTGGTCGAGCGCCATGGCGGCGGACGACTGATTCCCCCGGCGGGGTCGCCGGAGCGCCTGCGCTATCACTACTGGATGCATTTCGCCGAAGGTTCGGCGATGCCGCCGTTGCTCATGAAGCTCGTGTTCGATCGCATCGAGCGCGCGCCGATGCCGTTTTTCGTTCGACCGATCGTGCGTTCCATCGCCGCGCGAACACGCACCTCGTTCATCGAACCGCAGTTGCGCGCGCAACTCGATTTCATGGAGAGCGAGCTCGGCAAGTCGACGTGGTTCGCAGGCCCCGAGTTCACCGCCGCCGATATCCAGATGAGTTTTCCGCTCGAGGCGGCGGTCGCGCGCGCCGGACTCGATGCGACGCGGCCGCGCCTGCTCGGATTTCTCGGACACGTTCATGCGCGCCCCGCGTACCAGCGTGCGCTCGAGAAGGGCGGGCCGTTCGCCGTGTCGCGCTGAGGCGACTTGTAGACTTTGCGCCCGATCACGCCGGCCAGGAGCCCGACGCCATGAACAAGGAAGTCATTTCCACCCCGAATGCACCGGCCGCTATTGGTCCGTATTCGCAGGCGGTCAAGACCGGGCTCGTTGTGTTCCTCTCCGGCCAGATCGGCCTCGATCCCGCGACCAAGGAGATCGTGGGCGGCGATTTCGCGGCGCAGGTGCGCCAGGCATTCAACAACCTCGAGGCGGTCGCGCGCGCGAGCGGTGGCTCGCTCGCCAACGCGGTGAAGTTCACGCTGTTCCTGACCGACCTGGCGCGCTTCACCGAAGCCAATGCGATCATGGCCGAACTGGTGCCGCAACCGTATCCGGCGCGCTCGACCATCGGTGTCGCGGCACTTCCGCGCGGCGCGCAGTTCGAAGTCGAGGCGATCCTCGTCCTGTAGGCAAGTTGGCACGCGCCCGGTCTTCGCCGCCCACCGCAAAGGCGTCCGAACGCAGCAGCGCGGCGAAGCTCGCGCGTCTCGGCCTCGCCACCGATTGGGACTTCCTGCTCCACCTGCCGCTGCGTTACGTCGACGAAACGCGCGTAACGCCGATCGCGGAGGTGACCGCAGGAGAGGAAGCGCAGGTCGAAGGCACGATCGTCGCATCGGAGATCAGCTATCGCGGGAGGCGCCAGCTCACCGCGCGGCTGGCGGATGAGACCGGCGAGGTGCTGCTCCGGTTCTTGCACTTCTACCCATCGCAAGCGAGGAGCCTGGCGGCCGGGCGGCGCGTGCGCGCACTCGGCGCCGTGCGCGGCGGCACGCTTGGACTCGAGATGGTGCATCCGCGTGTCCGTGCTGCTGCAGACGCGCCGCTCCCGACCCGGCTCACTCCCGTCTATCCCGCGACGGAAGGAATCACGCAGCCGCTCTTGCGCGCGCGCATCCAACGCGCGCTGCGCGACGTCGCGATCACGGATACCGTACCGGAAGCGCTGCGCGCGCGCTTCGAATTGGCAGCGCTGGAGCCGGCGCTGCGCGATCTGCACGCACCGCCTCCGGGCGCCGACGTGGCCCAACTGACCGCGCACCTCGAACCGTTCTGGCGGCGCATCCGCTTCGACGAATTGCTCGCACAGCAACTGACCTTGCGAGCGATGCGCGGACGCCGGTCGGGGCGCCACGCACCTCCACTGCGTTCGACCGGCGATGTCCAGGCGCGCCTGCGGCAGGCGCTGCCTTTCACGCTGACCGGCGCACAACAACGTGTATGGAACGAGGTCGAGCGCGATCTCGCATCAGGAATGCCGATGCATCGACTCGTGCAGGGCGACGTAGGCAGCGGCAAGACGGTGATCGCGGCACTGGCCGCTGCGCGGGCGATCGATGCCGGCTATCAGGCGGCGCTGATGGCACCGACCGAGATCCTCGCTGAACAGCATTTCGGACGCATCGAACAGTGGCTGGCACCGCTCGGCGTGCGCGTGGCATGGTTGACCGGCAAGCTCAAGGCGAGCGAAAAAAAGGCGGTGCACGTCGCAATCGCGGAGGGTCTGGCGCAACTCGTGGTGGGCACGCATGCGCTGGTGCAGGACAAGGTCGCGTTCGCGCGGCTCGGACTCGCGATCGTCGACGAGCAGCATCGCTTCGGCGTTGCGCAGCGGCTCGCGTTGCGAGATGCGGCGGTCGCCCCGCACCTGCTCATGCTCTCGGCGACGCCGATCCCGCGCACGCTGGCGATGAGCTATCTGGCGGACGTCGACGTCTCGGTTATCGACGAGATGCCGCCGGGGCGCCTTCCGGTCGCGACCAAGCTGGTCTCGACCGCGCGTCGCGACGAGGTGCTCGCGCGGATCCGCAACGAGGCGCGTGCAGGTCGCCAGATCTATTGGGTGTGCCCGCTGGTCGATGAAAGCGAAAAGCTGGAACCCGGCGTCGAACTCACGGCCGCAACGACGATGTACGAGCAGACACGTGCGTTGCTGCCCGATTTGCGGCTCGGACTGCTGCACGGTCAGTTGCCGACAACGGAAAAAGCCGGGGTCATGCAGGCCTTCGCGGAGGGGCGCATCGATGTGCTGGTGGCGACGACGGTCATCGAAGTCGGCGTCGATGTCGCCAATGCGAGCCTGATGGTGATCGATCACGCGCAGCGCTTCGGTCTCGCGCAACTGCACCAGTTGCGCGGCCGGGTCGGTCGCGGCGCCATGCAGAGCTACTGCGTGCTGCTGTTCGACGAGCCGCTGTCGGATGCCGCGCGCGAGCGCCTGAAGGTGATCTACGAGACCACCGACGGCTTCGAGGTGGCGCGCCGCGACCTGCAGTTGCGTGGGCCCGGCGAATTCCTCGGCGTCCGACAAGCTGGGGTGCCGTTGCTGCGGTTTGCGGACCTGGAGCGCGATGCCGCTCTGGTTGAAATCGCGCGCGATGCCGCCACGATCCTCTTGGAGCAACATCCCGCGCTCGCGGCCGAGCACGTGCGGCGCTGGCTCGGGACGAAGGCGGCGATGCTCGATGCGTGAATCGCTGTCATTCCGAGCCGAAGGCAAGGAATCTCGACCTTTGCAAGCGTCGAGATCCTTCGCTTCGCTCAGGATGACAGAGACTTGACGCGGATTTCGCTGATGTCGCGGATAAGTCGATGGAAATCCGCGTCATCCGCGTGATCCGCGTCCAAGCTTTAGTCCGGCTTTGCTATGGTCTGACAGACAATGACCCTGACCGAACTCAAGTACATCGTCGCCGTCGCGCGCGAGCGGCATTTCGGGCGTGCGGCGGATGCGTGCTTCGTCAGCCAGCCGACGCTGTCGGTCGCGATCAAGAAGCTCGAGGACGAGCTGGGCATGCCGCTGTTCGAACGGCGCAGCAACGACGTCACGCTGACCGATGCGGGCGAACGCATCGTCGCGCAAGCGCAGCGCGTACTCGACGAGGCGGCGCGCATCAAGGAGATCGCGAAATCGGGCAAGGATCCGCTGAGCGGTCCGCTGCGGGTCGGCGTGATCTATACGATCGGTCCATACCTGCTGCCTTCGCTGGTGCGCCAGTTGCTCAAGGACGCCCCGCAGATGCCGCTGCTATTGACCGAGAACTACACGGTCAAGCTGCTGGACCTGGTGAAGAACGGCGAGATCGACGTCGCAATCCTGGCGCTGCCGCTACCGGAATCGGGCCTGGTGATGCAGCCGGTCTACGATGAAGAGTTCATGGTCGCGGTTCCGCGCGATCACGCCTGGGCAAAGCGGAGCAAGCGCAACGGCGTTGCCAGCGAGGAGCTGAAGAAGGAAACGATGTTGCTCCTCGGAGCAGGGCATTGTTTTCGCGATCAGGTGCTCGGCGTCTGTCCGGAGTTGATGCGCTTTTCTTCCGAGGCGGAGGGCATCCAGAAGACGTTCGAAGGCTCGTCGCTCGAGACGATCCGCCACATGGTCGCATCCGGACTCGGCATCACGGTGCTGCCGAAGACATGGGTGCCCGAGAAGACGCCGGGCAACTCGCTCATCGAATACCTGCCGTTCCGCAATCCGGTTCCCGACCGGCGCGTGGTGCTGGCTTGGCGCAAGAGCTTCACGCGCCTGCCGGCGATCGAGGCGCTGCGCCACGCGATTCTCAAGTGTCCGCTGGCCGGCGCGGAGAAACTGGACCTGCCGCCGCAGCCGGCCTGAGCTCGTCCCATGCAGCTTCTTGCGGGAACCAGCGGTTATTCGTTCAAGGAGTGGCTGCGCCATTTCTATCCCGAGAAGCTGCCGGCAGACGCGATGCTGCGCTACTACGCCGAGCGCCTCGGCACGGTGGAGATCAACAACACCTTCTATCGCATGCCCGACCCCGCGATGCTGGAGCGCTGGCGCACCGAAGTTCCCGATACCTTCGCTTTCACGCTGAAGGTCCGGCGCAGCATCACGCACGACAAGCGGCTCAAGGAGGCGGGGCCGGACGTCACCGAGTTCCTGCGGCGGGCGGCGGCGCTCGGCGACAAGTTGGGCGCGCTCCTGTTCCAGTTGCCGCCGTTCCTGAAAAAGGATGTGCCGAGATTGCGCGACTTCCTCGCCGAGCTGCCCAAGGGCACGCGCGCGGCCTTCGAGTTTCGCCACGATTCCTGGCTGGACGACGACGTCTACGCGACGCTACGCGAGCGTGACGCGATGCTGTGCATCGCCGATACCGACAGCGGTGATACGCCGTTCGTGGTCACCTCGAACTGCGCGTACGTGCGCCTGCGCCGCACGCACTACGACGACGAGGAACTGCGCGCCTGGGCCGAGCGCATCGCCGCGCAGAACCTCCCGCTCACGTACGTCTATTTCATGCACGAGGACGAGGCACTCGGCGTGCGCTTCGCGCTGAAGCTCATGGAGTACTGGAAGGCCCTCGACGCGGATTTCGCGGACCGACGCGGATGAGTCAACGAATCCGACTCGATTGCTGTCATTCCGAGCCGACGGCGAGGAATCGCGGACGTGCGGCGGGCCGAGATCCCTCCCTCCGCTCGGGATGACACGAGCGCTACAAGCGCATTCCGCTCGTTGCGTCGAACCAGTGCACGGCGCCGGCATCGAAAGCAACGCCGATGCGGCTGCCGATGCTCGGGTTCGCGTCGGGACCGGCGCGCACGATCACCGTCTGTTGTCCGATGCGCCCGTGGACCAGATGATCGGCGCCGAGCGACTCGACCATCACGACCTCCATGTCGAATGCGCTCCCGGAGAGCCTCAGTTGCTCGGGGCGCACGCCGAACTGCACCGAGCGGCCGGCGAACCCCGGCACGGGTGTCGGCAGCATCACTTTCGCGCCATCGACCGACAACGAAGCGCCATCTGCGTCGACCGCACCACGCAGAAGGTTCATCGGGGGCGAGCCGATGAACGCCGCGACGAATGTCGTCGCGGGATTGGAATAGATCTCGGACGGCTTGCCGATCTGCTCGGCGCGGCCCGCGTTCATGACGAGGATGCGCTGGCCGAGCGTCATCGCCTCGACCTGGTCGTGCGTGACGTAGAGCGACGTTACCCCGAGGCGCCGATGCAGGTTCTGCAATTCAAAGCGCATCTGCACGCGCAGCTTCGCATCGAGGTTCGATAGCGGCTCGTCGAACAGGAACACCTTGGGGTGGCGCACGATCGCGCGTCCCATCGCCACGCGCTGGCGCTGGCCGCCCGAGAGCTGGCGCGGCTTGCGATCGAGCAGCGTGCCGAGTTCGAGGATCTTGCCCGCGTCGCGCACGCGCTCGTCGATCTCCCGCTTCGACATGCCGCGGATCTTCAGCCCGTACGCCATGTTCTCGTACACGTTCATGTGCGGGTACAGCGCGTAGTTCTGGAACACCATCGCGATGTCGCGGTCCTTCGGCTCGAGGTTGTTGACGACGCGGCCGTCGATCGCGATCTCTCCGGCGCTGATCTCCTCGAGGCCGGCAACCATGCGCAGCAGCGTGCTCTTGCCGCAGCCGGACGGGCCGACGATGACGACGAACTCGCCCTTGTCGATGTTCATCGAAACACCGTGCACGACGGCGTTGTTGCCGTAGCTCTTGCGGACGTCGCGAAGTTCCAGCGTTGCCATCGTTGCGGCTATTTCTCGGTCTCGACCAGGCCTTTGACGAACCACTTCTGCATCAGCAGCACGACCGCCGCCGGCGGCAGCATCGCGAGGATCGCGGTGGCCATGATCACGTTCCACTCGTTGGCGGCGTCGCCACCGGCGAACATGCGCTTGATGCCCATCACCACCGGATACATGCTCTCGTCGGTCGTGACCAGCAACGGCCAGAGGTACTGGTTCCAGCCGTAAATGAACTGGATGACGAACAGCGCCGCGATGCTGGTCTTCGAGAGCGGCACCAGCACGTCGATGAAGAAGCGCATCGGACCCGCGCCATCGATGCGGGCCGCCTCCACCAGTTCATCCGGAACCGTGAGGAAGAACTGGCGGAACAGGAACGTCGCGGTCGCAGAGGCGATCAGCGGTACCGACAGTCCGGCGTAGGTGTTCAGCATCCCGAGGTTGGCCACCACCTCGTAGGTGGGACCGATGCGCACCTCGACCGGCAGCATCAGCGTGACGAACACCATCCAGAAGCACACGCTGCGCAACGGAAAGCGGAAATAGACGAACGCGAATGCAGAGAGCAGCGAGATCGCGATCTTGCCGATCGCAATTGTGAGGGCGGTCACGAGGCTGACCCACATCATCGATGCAACCGGTGCGACCTTGCTGCCATAGCTGGTGGTGCCGCCGAACAGCGCGACCCGGTAGGTCTCGAGCATGTGACCGCCGGGCGCCATCGACATCGGCACCTGCTGCACGATCTGCTGCGATGTCTGCGTCGACGCGATCAGGGTCACGTAGACAGGGAACCCGATGACGATCACGCCCAACGCAAGGATCACATGCGCCAGCAAAGTGAGGGCGGGGCGGCGTTCGACCATTGCGGCTCAGTACTGCACCTTCTTCTCGACGTACCGGAACTGCAGCACGGTGAGCGTGATCACGATCACCATCAGCACGGCGGATTGCGCAGCCGAACCGCCCATGTCGAGCGCCTTGAAGCCGTCGTAGTAAAGCTTGTAGACGAGGATCGCGGTCTCCTTTCCGGGTCCGCCGTTGGTCGCGGCGTCGACGATCGCGAACGTGTCGAAGAACGCGTAGACGATGTTGATCACCAGCAGGAAGAATGTGGTCGGCGACAGCAGCGGGAACACGATGGTCCAGAAACGCCGCCACGGCGTCGCGCCGTCGATTGCGGCTGCCTCGATCAGCGAGCGGGGGATCGATTGCAGGCCGGCAAGGAAGAAGAGAAAGTTGTACGAGATCTGCTTCCAGACGGCTGCGAGGACGATCAGCGTCATCGCGTGGCGAGCGTTCAGCAGATGGTTCCAGGGGATGCCGATGCTGTTCAACGCGTAGCTCACGATCCCGACCGATGGCGCGAACATGAAGAGCCAGAGCACGCCGGCCACGGCCGGCGCCACCGCGTAAGGCCAGATCAGGAGCGTCTTGTAGATCGCCGCGCCGCGCACCACGCGGTCGGCCATCACGGCGAGCAGCAGCGCGATGCCGAGTCCGAAGACGGCAACGAGGATGGAGAAGATCGCGGTCGTCTTGAACGAATCGAGATAAGTCTCGTCGGCGATCAACCGCTTGAAGTTCTCGAGGCCGACGAACTCGATCGACGTGCCGAATGCATCCTGCTGCAGCACGCTCTGGTAGATCATTTGCGCTGCCGGCCAGAAGAAAAAGACCACGATGACCGCCATCTGGGGGGCGATCAGCGCCCAGGGCAACCATGGGCTGCGGAACCGGACCCGCTTCTCGATCGCCAACCTGGGTCTCCGCCTTCGGAGGTTGGAAAGAAGACTGGACGCGGATTACGCGGATGAACGCGGATTGAATCCGTCTTTATCCGCGCAGATCCGCGTAATCCGCGTCCAAGGTATCTAGGATTTGTTCGCTTTCTCGAAGCGCTCGAGCTGTTCGTTGCCGCGCTTCACGGCCGCGTCGAGGCCTTCCTTCGCGGTCTTCTTGCCGGCCCAGACCTGTTCCAGCTCCTCGTCGATGATGGTGCGGATCTGCACGAAGTTGCCGAGCCGCACGCCGCGCGACTTGTCGGTGGTCTTGCGGATCATTTGCGTGACCGCGACATCCGTGCCGGGATTCTCCTTGTAGAAGCCGCTCTTCTCGGTGAGGTGATACGAAGGAATGGTCACCGGCAGGTAACCCGTGCGCTGGTGGCTGGCGGCGGCGACGTCGGGCCTCGACAGGTAGGCAAAGAAGGCCGCCACGCCCTTGTACTCGGCCGGCTTCTTGCCCGCCATCACCCACAGGCTGGCGCCACCGATCACCGTGTTCTGCGGCACGCCGGGTTCCTCGATGTAGTACGGAAGTGTCGAGATGCCGCCTTCGAACTTCGCATTGCGCTTGATGTTGCCGTAGAGCGCCGAGGAGCCGGTGATCATCGCGCATTCGCCTGAAACGAACGTCGCGTCGGCCGCGTTGCCGCGACCTTTGTAGACGAACAACCCGTGGTTCGCCATTGCGGCCAGGTTCTCGATATGGCGCACGTGCAGCGGGCTGTTGAATACGAGGCGCGCGTCGAGACCGTTGAAGCCGTTGCGCTTGGTCGCGAACTCGACGTTGTGCCAGGCGGAGAAGCTCTCCAGCTGGGTCCAGCTCACCCACGAGGTGGTAAACGGACACTTGTGGCCGGACGCCTTCAGGCGTGCCGCCGCGAGCGCAAGCTCCGGCCACGTCTTGGGCGGCTTGTCCGGGTCGAGCCCGGGGGTCGCCTTGAACGCGTCCCTGTTGTAGTGAAGCACCGTGGTCGAACTGTTGAACGGGAAGCTGAGCATCTGGCCGTTCGGCGCGGTGTAGTAGCTCGCGACTGCCGGAACGTAGATCGACGGATCGAACTTCTGTCCGCCCTCGGCCATTACCTTGGCGACAGGAACGATGGCGCCCTTGCTCGCCATCATGGTCGCGGTGCCGACCTCGAACACCTGCAGGATGTGCGGGGCGTTGCCGGCGCGGAAGGCGGCGATGGCAGCTGTCATCGACTCGTCATACGTGCCCTTGAAGGTCGGAACGATCTTGTAGTCCTTCTGGCTGGCGTTGAAGTCCCTCGCGAGGTCGTTCACCCACTCGCCCAGCGCGCCACCCATCGCGTGCCACCACTGGATTTCGACTTGCGCTGCGGCGGGTGCGGCGTTCAGGGCGGCGGCCGTGGCGACGGCCACGGCAATCAACAACTTGCGCATGATGGCGGACCTCCTCGAATTGATGCGGAACGATTGTTGTAGTGGCGTTTTACGCGGCCGTTACGATAGTGGCATTGGCGCGCCTCGCAAAACGGCGGTCTTCGCAGCGCACCAATCGAAACTCATGTCGGTCACGTCCCGCCTCGTCCTGTACGCACGGCTCACCCGGCTCGACAAGCCGATCGGCACACTGCTGCTCGTCTGGCCGACGCTGACTGCGCTGTGGATCGCAGCCGCGGGGTGGCCTTCGCTCATGCTGGTCGCGATCTTCACGGTCGGCACTTTCCTCATGCGCTCGGCAGGCTGCGCGGTCAACGACGTCGTCGACCGCGACTTCGACGGCCATGTCAAGCGTACGTCGCAACGTGTGGTCGCGACCGGTCGCGTGAGTCCGCTCGAAGGCATCCTGGTCGGCGTTGCACTCGCTGCGGTCGCGGGGCTGCTGCTTCTGCCGCTCAATGCGACCACCTTCCGCTTCGCTCTGGTCGCGTTGGCTGTCGCCGCGATCTATCCGCTGTTCAAGCGTTTCTTCCCGCTGCCGCAGGCCTGGCTCGGCATCGCGTTTTCGTTCGGCATTCCGATGGCATTCGCAGCGGTGCAAGGCAAGGTGCCGCTGCTCGGCTGGGTGATCTTCATCGGCAACATGTTCTGGGTCGTGGCCTACGACACCGAGTACGCGATGGTCGACCGCGACGACGACCTGAAAATCGGCATCCACTCGTCGGCGATTCTCTTCGGCCGGGCCGACGTCGCCATCGTGATGGCGTGCTACGCCGCGCATCTCGCGGTGCTCGCCGCGATCGGGCCGCAGATCGGCGCGAGCTGGCCGTATTACGCCGGGCTTTGCGCAGCCGCCATCATCGCCGGATATCACTACACGCTGATCCGTGCGCGCGACCGCGATGGATGCTTCCGCGCGTTTCGCCACAACCATTGGCTGGGATTCGCGATCTTTGCCGGCGTCGTTGCCGACTACGCACTGCGCTAGCGCCCGAATTCGTCGCCGAGCTCGCGCGCGCGCACGTTCGCTGCGTGAATCGCCTTTGCGATCGCCGCAGCTACGCGATCCGCCTCGAGACTTGAGAGAGCAGCCGCGGTCGTGCCGCCCTTGGAAGTCACGCGCTCGCGCAAAACCCCGACCGGCTCGCTCGCTTGCGCGGCCAACTGCGCCGCGCCGAGGAATGTGCCCGTGGCCAGCTCGCGCGCCTGTTGTTCGGTCATGCCTTCGGCGCGCGCGGCCGCGATCATCGCCTCGATGAAGTAGAAGACGTATGCAGGGCCGCTGGCGGACACGGCGGTCACCGCGTCGAGCGCACTTTCGTCGTCGAACCAGACCACGCGGCCGACCGCCGCGAGGATGCGCTCGGCAACCGAGCGCCGTTGCGCGCTGACGCCAGGAAGACACGCCAATCCCGTGACGCCCTGTCCGATCAGCGCCGGCGTGTTCGGCATCGCGCGGACGATCTCCTGCGTCCCGAGCCAGCGCGCGAGGTCGCGGGCGCGGATGCCGGCGGCGATCGATACGGTGAGCTGGTTGCCGATGTGCGGCGCGAGCGTGGCGCAGACTTCTTTCATCTGCTGCGGCTTGACCGCGAGCACGAGGACATCCTGCGAGCGCAACTTGCCGTCGATGGTTGCGCTGGTGCCGATGCCGAACTGCTGTTCGAGCTGGGCGCGCCGGGTCGCATCGATCTCGACAGCGAGCAGATCGCGCGGGGCGGTTCCGGCCTGGAGCAAGCCTCCAATCAGGGCGCCGGCCATGTTGCCGCCGCCGATAAAGCCAATCTTCCGCGCTTCGCTCATCGATCAGCACCCGCGCCGCCGAACTCGGCCTTGTCCTGCTCGAAGGCCTTGCGGAGGTCCTCGTCGAACTGTGCCGCCAGAGCCTCGGCCTCGGCGCGCAGGGTCGCTGCACGCGTTTGATCTCCGAGTGCCGCGCAGGCCGAAGCAAGCGGGAGGAGCAGAAAAGCGCGCTCGATGGCGTCGTTGCCGTTGGCCTCGACGAGACGCAAGCCACGCTCGGCGGCGCGCACCGCTTCGGCCGCGGCGCCGATGCGGACCTCGACCTTGGCGCACAGGTAGTCGGCGCGCTCGTGCTGCAGCCATTGACCGGCGCGGTACCAGAACCGCCGCGCAGCTTCGGCGCCCGCCTGCAGCGCCTGCATCTCGGTCGTGCCGAGCGTGACGTTGCGGCTCGCTTCCAGCAGCCGTCCCGTCACATTGTTGAAACTTGCGGCGAGCGCCGCATCCAGCGGGGTTTCCTGATCGATGTTGGCTGCCTTCGCGAGTGCCAGCACATCCCCGGCGTGCGCGAGCGGATCGGGTACATACGCGAGCACGGTCAGTTCGCCGGCCGTGTTGGCGTCGTTGTCGCGCGCGCCCGTGGTCCGCGCCAGTCCGATGCGGGCGGCCGCGGCCCCAAGCGCATCGCCGCGCAGCGTCTGCGCTGCGAACAGTTGCCGCCAAACTCCGGGCGGCGCTTCGGTGCGGGTCGTCAACGACGCGATCCGCTCGGCCGCTTCGTTCCACTGTCCCAGCTTTTCCCCGAGGACGTGATTGAAAAGGAACGCCAGCTGGCCGAGGCGCTGGGCAGGCAGGCCGGTCGCGTCGAATTCCCGCAACAGTTCTGCGGCACGATCCGGCGCATCGTCGTGGATGCGATCGATCTCGTCGAGCAGCGTTCCGTCTGTCTGCACGCGGTGCTCCGTGCGTAAATTCTCTAGCGACGACCCGAGTCTAGCGGCGCGTCCAGGTGGCCGCCGCGTCGTCCCGCCGATGCGGGCGGGCCGGAAATCCTAGGAGCCGCGCGCGCCGAAGATCGCGGTCCCGATGCGCACGATCGTCGCACCCTCGAGAATTGCCGCTTCCAGGTCGTCCGACATGCCCATCGACAAGGTGTCCACGGAATGGCCGCTCTGCGCCAGCGACTCGAGCAATTGGCGCAACGCTGCGAACGGCCGGCGCTGTTCGGCCGGGTCCGCTGCCGGCGCCGGAATCGCCATCAGTCCACGCAATCGCAGCCCCGGCAAGGCTGCGACCGCGTCGGCGAGGACGGCAACCTCCGTCGGAGGTACACCACTCTTGGTCTCCTCGCCGCTGATGTTGACCTGCAACAGGACGTTCAGGGGCGGCCGTCCGGCCGGCCGCTGTTGCGCGAGTCGCTGCGCGATCTTCAGGCGATCGACCGAGTGCACCCAGTCGAACGCCTCGGCAAGGAGCCAGGTCTTGTTCGTCTGGATCGGACCGATGAAATGCCAGTCGAGGACGAGTCCCGGCGCGGCCTCCCGCACCCGCGCGATCTTTTCGACCCCTTCCTGCACGTAGTTTTCGCCAAAGCGGCGCAGTCCCGCACGGGTGGCGGCAAGTACCGCGTCCGCACCGAAGGACTTGCTCACCGCCAGCAGGCTGATCGAACCCGGATCGCGATGCGCGGCGCGAGCGGCGGCGCTAATCCTTTCGTGCACGCGAAGCAGGCGCGCTTGCAGCGCGTCGTCCAAACTGGACATAATGAACTCGAGAATTGCGCTAACGACTTGTCTTTTTTCGGCTTTTGACGGCGGCGACGTGCCTTAGCGTCAGCCCTCGGATAGCGCCCCGGCCGGTCGGCACACGTTCTGTGGCCGCGGCCGCCACCACTTCACCGGCATCGCGATGGACATTTCCGAACTGCTTGCATTCTCCGTCAAAAACAAAGCGTCCGACCTGCATCTCTCCGCAGGCCTGCCGCCGATGATCCGCGTCCACGGCGACGTCCGGCGCATCAATCTGCCGCCGCTCGAGCACAAAGACGTGCACGCGATGATCTACGACATCATGAACGACGGGCAGCGCAAGACGTTCGACGAGAACCTCGAAGTCGACTTCTCGTTCGACCTGCCCGGCCTTGCGCGCTTCCGCGTCAACGCGTTCATGCAGGACCGCGGCGCGGCCGCAGTGATGCGGACCATTCCTTCGCGCGTGCTGTCACTCGAAGAACTGCAGGCGCCGCGCGCGTTCGCCGATTTTTCCCTGAAGCCGCGCGGACTCGTGCTGGTGACGGGCCCGACGGGCTCGGGCAAAAGCACAACGCTTGCGGGCATGGTCGATCACGTCAACAACAACCTGTACGGCCACGTGCTGACGATCGAGGATCCGATCGAGTTCGTGCACGAGTCGCGCAAGTGCGTCATCAACCAGCGCGAGGTCGGACCGCACACGCTGAGTTTTGCCAACGCGCTGCGCTCGGCGTTGCGCGAGGACCCGGATGTCGTGCTGGTGGGCGAGTTGCGCGACCTGGAAACCATCCGTCTCGCGCTCACCGCGGCCGAAACCGGCCACCTGGTTTTTGGCACCTTGCACACATCGTCGGCTGCGAAGACGATCGACCGCGTGGTCGACGTGTTTCCGGCGGCGGAAAAAGAAATGGTGCGCGCGATGCTTTCCGAGTCGCTGGTCGCGGTGATTTCGCAGGCGCTGCTGAAAATCAAGGACGGCAGCGGCCGCGTCGCCGCGCACGAGATCATGGTCGGTACGCCCGCCATCCGCAACCTGATCCGCGAGAACAAGGTTGCGCAGATGTACTCGATGATCCAGACCGGCAGCCAGTTCGGCATGCAGACGCTGGACCAGACGTTGATGGAACTCGTGCGGCGGAACGTGGTTGCGCCGGCGGAAGCGCGGCAGTACGCGAAGCAGCCCGAAGCGTTCGTGGGGTGAATGGTTCTTTTTGGGGAGGGTTCTCGAACTGCTTTTCCCTTGTTTGTGCCCCCACCCCCGGCCCCTCCCCCGCTGGAGCGCGGGGGGGAGATTTGAGAATTCGTCACTGCCCTCAGGGCAGTGACTCATTGAGGTCCATATGGAACGCGATCAAGCAACCCGGTTTGTCCACGATCTGTTGCGGCTGCTCCTGACGAAGAAGGGCTCGGATCTTTTCCTCACCGCCGAATTTCCGCCGGCGTTCAAGGTCGATGGGCGCGTGTTGCCGGTATCGAACCAGCCGCTCACGGGGCAGCACACCTCGGAACTGGTGCGCGCGATCATGAACGACCGCCAGGCGGCCGAGTTCGAGGCGACCAAGGAGTGCAATTTCGCGATCAACCCGACCGGTATCGGACGCTTCCGTGTCTCGACGTTCGTGCAGCAGGGCAAGGTCGGCATCGTCTTCCGCGTCATCGCGGACCATATTCCCACCGTGGAAGAGCTGAACCTGCCGCAGGTCATCAGCGAGCTTGCGATGGCCAAGCGCGGCATCGTTCTCGTCGTCGGTGCGACGGGCTCGGGCAAGTCGACGACGCTTGCGGCGATGGTCGGTTATCGCAACGAGAACAGCCAGGGTCACATCATCACGATCGAGGATCCGATCGAGTACGTGCATCCCCACAAGAACTGCATCATCACGCAGCGCGAAGTGGGCGTGGATTGCGAAAGCTGGAGCGTCGCGCTGAAGAACACGCTGCGCCAGGCGCCCGACGTGATCCTGATCGGCGAGGTGCGCGAGCGTGAAGCGATGGAGCATGCGATCGCATTCGCGGAAACCGGCCACTTGGTGATGTGCACGCTGCACGCCAACTCGACCAACCAGGCGCTCGATCGCGTGATCAACTTCTTCCCCGAGGATCGGCGTGCGCAGCTGCTGATGGACCTTTCGCTCAACCTCCGCGCGATGATTTCGCAGCGGCTGGTCGCCTTCAAGAATCGCAAGGGGCGCATCCCGGCCGTCGAGCTTATGCTCAATTCGCCGCTGGTCTCCGACCTCATCTTCAAGGGCGAGGTGCAGGAGATCAAGGAAGTGATGAAGCGCTCGCGCGAGCAGGGCATGCAGACGTTCGACCAGGCGCTGTTCGACCTGCACGAGACCGAGCAGATCTCCTACGAGGACGCGCTGCGCAACGCCGACTCGGTCAACGACCTGCGCCTGCAGATCAAGCTGAACTCGAAGCTCTACGGCGGGGTCGCCGGCATTCACAAGGGCATCGAGCACCTCGGGCTGGCCGGCTAGTAGCGGAAAAGAACCTGGACGCGGATTACGCAGATCCGCGCGGATTTTTCCTTCATCCGCGCTCATCCGCGTAATCCGCGTCTACGCTTCGCTCCTCAATCCATTGGAGAACGCGATGGCGCTTGGAGGGTCGGTCGCCTGGGTCACGGGCGCAGGTAGCGGAATCGGTCTCGCCGGGGCGCGCGAGCTCGCACTCGCGGGCGCACATGTCGTGTTGTCGGGGCGGCGCGCCGACGCGCTCGAGCGCGGGGTCGCGTCGATTCGCGCGAACGGCGGCTCTGCGGAAGCGGCGGTGCTCGACGTG
>Ga0335084_10003082_pt1 | contig 16203 bp, 17 predicted proteins | sample Lox_Sample_44_FD_206721 | JGI IMG/M metagenome (GOLD analysis project Ga0335084, IMG submission 206721) | Soil microbial communities from Loxahatchee National Wildlife Refuge, Florida, United States - Lox_Sample_4.4 | ecosystem: Environmental > Terrestrial > Soil > Wetlands | place: USA... | reverse complement strand
CCGAACCAGCGGTCGCCGCCGTCGCGCAAGGTGAAGGGATCGCTGGACCAGGGCTGGCCTTCAACCGGCACCACGTCGGTATGGCCGGAGAGCACGATGCCGCCGTCCCGGTCGGGACCGATGGTCGCCCAGAGATTGGCCTTCGGCTGGCCGTCCGGCGCCGCCAGGATCTCCACCGGTATGCCGAGCTCCGCGAGATAATCGCCGATCCAGCGGATGACCGAGAGATTGGAGCGCGACGAGACGGAATCGAAAGAGACCAGGCGCGCCAGGATCTCGGTCGGCGTCATCGCCTGCATCGCGCGGTTCAAGCGTTCATCCCGCCGATGCCGGGCGGCATGCCGATGAAGGCCAGGAACTCGCGCCGGGTCGAGGCGTCGGTGCGGAAGGCGCCCAGCATCCGGCTGGTGATCATCGAGGTGCCGGGCTTGTGCACGCCGCGGGTGGTCATGCATTGATGGCTGGCGTCGATCACCACGGCGACGCCGCGCGGCTGCAGCACATCGTTCAGCGTGTTGGCGATCTGCGCGGTGAGCTTCTCCTGGATCTGCAGCCGCTTTGCGTAGACGTCGAGCAGCCGCGCCAGCTTGCTGATGCCGACCACCCGCTTTCGCGGCAGGTAGGCGATGTGGGCGCGGCCGATGATCGGCGCCAGGTGATGCTCGCAATGACTCTCGAACCGCATGTCCTTCAGGACGATCATCTCGTCGTAGCCGTCGGTCTCCTCGAAGGTGCGCTTCAGCACCTGCACCGGGTCGACGCCGTAGCCGCGGAAGAATTCCCGATAGGCCCGGGCGACCCGACCCGGGGTCTCCAGCAGCCCTTCGCGCGCGGGATCGTCGCCGGCCCAGCGGATCAGGGTGCGGACCGCCTCCTCCGCCTCGGCCTGGTTCGGCCGGGACGCCGCCGGCTTGCGCGCGGTCTTCCTGCTTGCGCCTCGTGCCACGTCTGCTCCTTCAGGATCGTTCGAATTTCAGGTTCGTGGGGCGGACCGGCGGTCAGTTCAGCCGGATCGCCTGGTGCGGGCTGTCGAGGGAGAAGGCGGGGATCGCGATCTCGAACTTCTCGCCGCCGGAGCTCTCCATCTGGTAGGTGCCCACCATGATGCCGGACGGCGTCTTCAGCGGCGTGCCGCTGGTGTATTCGAAGTGCTCGCCGGGATGCAGGATCGGCTGCTCCCCGACAACGCCGGCGCCGCGCACCTCCTGGACCCGGCCCAGCGAATCGGTGATCCGCCAGTAACGGTTGCGAAGCTGCACCGTCTCGCCACCGCCGTTCTCGATCCGGACGTGGTATTTCCAGACGTAATGCGACTCCTCGGGCGAGGACTGGTCTTCCAGATAGGTGGGCTCCACCGTCACCGTGATCGCCCGGGTCGTCTCCTGGTATTTGAACATGGGCCTTCCGACGCTCTCACCCGCGCAATTCTAGCGGCTTTCCGCCGGCCGGTGAAGGCTGGAGCGGCGCCTAGGCCAACTCAGCCGGCGCACGCCAGCAAAGGAAAACGGCGCCGGTCAGGGACCGGCGCCGTTCCAGCACTCAAGAGACGATGCTTACTGGACGATGATCTCGTCGCGGCGGTTCGCCTGCTCCTTGACACCATCCGCAGTCGGCACCGCGTTCTCCGCCTCACCCTTCCAGGCGGTCGTGATCGCATCCGCCGGTACGCCCGCCGCGATCAACGCGGCACGCGCGGCATCCGCACGACGCTCGGAGAGCTTCAGGTTGTAGGCGTCGGTACCGGCGCGGTCGGTATAGCCGGTGACCGAGATCGACTTCGCCTTGTTGGCGCTGAAGTCGGCTACCACGCGGTTGATCACCGCCTGGCCCGCCGCGTTGATGTTGGACTTGTCGAAGTCGAACAGCACCAGATAGACCTGCGGGGCGGGCGCGGGCGCCGGAGCCGGCGCGGCGGGCTTCGCCTCGAGCTCAGCCAGGGCGGCGAGGAGCTCGTCGCGGCAGGCCGAGATGTGGTCGTTCTGGAAGTTCTCTTCCTGCTGCTCGAGCCAGCAGTCGAAGCGGGCCTGGGCCCGGGCTGCGACTTCCGGCTTGGCGTCGCGGGCGCCGCCGTCGAGCGCGGTCAACAGCCGCTGACGGGTCTGCTGAATTTCCGGCAGCACGTCCTTCGGCAGGTCGCGTTCCGCCGGATCCTGCGGGCCGACGTTCTCGCCGTTGGCCGAGGCGAGCGCCTTGCGGGCGTAGAACCCGGCATCGGTCCAATCATACATCTCATCGGCCTCGAAGGCAGCGAGATCCTTGTATTCCTTCGTCAAGGCCTTGGTGAACGCAGTTCCACCAGTCGGCTCGACTGTGCGCGACCGGTCGAGGTCTGTGGTGCAAGCCGTCACGAAGCTCAGGGCTCCGACGACTGCCAGAAGTTTCAGCGTTTTCATGTGCTCCTCGCTTTTTTTCCCGCCGGCTCGGCGCGTCGGCAGCATGCTCCGACACTCGACACTCGAACCTTCGATGTATTTGGACCCCTGGGCGATGACCGGCTCGAAGACAACAATTGTGTCGGCGACCGGTTCCCCACGGAGCGCTTGGACTAGCGAGGGCACTATATTTAACTGCACTTATGATGTCAAAGGACGGGAACGCAAAATTCTTGCGCCAAACCATTGGCTTAGCTTCGAGCGCCCCTTAACGGATTGAAATTCCGACGGCCTGCGCGCTGTTATTTTTCACCGAGCGTCCGTCCGTTAACCGCCAGCGGGAAGGCGCAGCTGGCTGGAAGCGGGATCCCCGCGGGCAGGCCGCCCGCGGGGATCGATCGAGAGTTGGGTGGGTCGGGAGACGGATGGGCCAAAGGTTAAGGAGTGGCCGACGTGCCGTTGCCGGTCGTGGTGCCTCCGCCGGCGCCCGGGACGGTGTGGTTGTTGGTGTCGCCGATCCCGTTGGTCCTCACGGCATGGCCGGTGTTGTTGAGGGTGCCCGACGGGTTGCCGCCAGGCTCGCCGGTCCCGGCGCCGATCCCAACGCCCGCGGCATTGGGCGGGGTGGTCGCGGTGCCGCCATTGCCGACGGTGCCGTCTTCGCTCTGCTTGCTCATCTGCTTCTCGCAGATGGTGCGTTCGCCGGCGATGAGCTTGGCGCAGTCGGTGCCCATCGGATAGTTGGTGGTCTGCGCCGAGGCCGGAAGCGCAACAGCGAGCGCGAGCGCAAGGCCGCTGGCCGCTCCGGTCAGGGTCGCGATCTTGATACGAGTCATGATCCATTCTCCGGTTCAATTGCATCGAACACCGGATGGGCTTCACTCGCGCAGACGATGCGGGGAGCGCGGAAGATCCGGTATTGATAGGGCAACCGGAGCACTCGGGCGCGGTTCCGGGCGATCGGGAAATATGCGGCCGCGAAGCCGCCACCATTCCGCGCACCAGGGGAACCATGACGGCCGTCCTGGCTTCGGCGGCCTCCCGCAGCCGACTTGAACGTGCTGCCGGCTTCGCCTATAAAATCCAACTTCAAGACCGGGATGCGGGTGTAGCTCAATGGTAGAGCAGAAGCTTCCCAAGCTTACGACGAGGGTTCGATTCCCTTCACCCGCTCCAGCCTTTTATCCGGCCGAAGCTTCACGGAAGCACCACGGAAGCAGACGACGTCGCAATCGAACGCGTTCAATCACCGCTCCTGCCTCTCGCCTAAAAGGGACGAGCCTGCTTGCAGTGCGGCGCGTGGCGACGTTGCTCCCTTAGTCGACAAGGCGGACAATCTCATCCTGGATGGGCGTAGTGACGCTGGGGCCAGCGATCGGGTCAATGAAAACATTGATTTCCAGCCGTACCCCGAACTCCGGCAGATAGATGCCGGGCTCGATGGAGAACCCGGTACGCGGCAGCAGCCGGCGCGTGTCATGGGTCTCCAGATTATCGAGATTGACGCCGAGCGCATGCAGCCGCCGGCCCGGTCCCATGCTATGGCCGGTGCGATGATGAAAGTGATCGCCATAACCCGCCTCGGCGATGACACCGCGTGAGATGTCATCGACCTGCCAGCCTTCCAGCGCCTCGCCACACTCCCAGGCTGTCCGGATCGCCGCCAGCGCCGCGTCGCGCGCCCCACGCACGATGTCGAAGACCTGCTGCAGCCTCGGCGGAATCTCGCGCCCCGCATAGGCCCCCCAGGCAATGTCCGAATAGACATTCCGCTCCCCGGGGAAGCGCGCCCAGATGTCGATGAGCAACCAGTCTCCCACGCCGATCGGTGCCCAGGCTTGCGCGGTCGGCTCGTAGTGCACAGTGCCGGAATTGCCGTTGACCTGCACGATGGGCTGGCCCTCGGTCTCCAGCCCGAGCCGGGTAAACTCGCCGAGGATGAATTTCTGCAACTCGTACTCGCTGATCGTCCGCCCGGCGCGGATTGCAGAGCGGACCCGGTCGAAGGCAGCATCCTTGACGCCGGCGACCAGCACGCAGGCGCGCTTATGGGAGTCGATGGCGAAATCGTCCCAGGCCGCCGCCGAGACCTGGAAGAGGTCGGCCGACGTGACGATCTCGTGCCCCCAGCTCCGCAGCAGCTCTACGGTTCCGGCATCGACCCATGAGACGGTCGGCACGCCACCATCGACCGAGTATTCCAATGCCAGCTTGCGCGCATCGCCCAGGGCCGCGCACAGGATCTCGCGCATCTCCACCCAGCCCTTATAAATTCGCTTCGGTAGAGTAATGTCGTGAAAAAAGAACTGATCGACGATATGGGTCAGCAGCAGCGGCTTTCCCGATCTCGGCACGATCAGGAAAGCCCGGCGCGTTGGATTGCGCGCGACGCCCAGCGCCTGCCAGAACAGCTGATTGTTGCCGCGATAGTCGCAGAGCAGCCAGGCGTCGATTCCGTTCTCGCGCATATATTGTTGAGCGGCCGGGAGCGACAGCACGGAGTCCCTCAATCATTCGGCCGCAGCATAGACCGCCGCGACTGCCGCGGCGCCGGCGCCAATGTCGGCGCTGCGGCCCAGACTTTCCAGAGCAGAACCATAGGCGACGACGTTGGCAAGCACGGTGCCGAACGCCGCTCGGGCGCCGGTGTGGTCGAGGCGGACCAGCTTGCCCTCAATGGTGCCGAAGCCGCGGCCGAGCGGAACACCCAAGCGTGCCGCGGCCGCAATCAGCACGCGATCATCGATGCCGGACGGCACCGGCGCCGAAGTCACCAGCGCCGAGGCGCAGGCATCGTCGGCAATCCACGGCACAATGCCCAGCGCGCGCAATCCCGCGCGGCTGGCTTTCGCGGCCAACTGATGCCGTGCCACGACGTTGCCAAGTCCTTCAGCCTCCACCCGGTCGAGCGCCGCTTCCAACGCCCAGAACTCCAGCGGCGGCGGAGTGCCTGGCAACGCACCACGGCCCCGATCCAGCCAGTTGGTCTTGATCTCGGCCAGCGACAGGCTGGACGGTGAGAAATCGCGCGACTTCGCAATTTCCGCCCAGGCTCGGCTGGTGACCGTGACTGCGGACAGCCCGACCGGCCCGGCGAGGGCCTTCTGTGCGCCGATGACCGCAATATCGATGCCCAGGGCGTCGACCTCCAGCCGATGCGCGCCGACCGAAGCCACCGCATCAACGACCAGCAGCGCGCCCTTTGCCCGGACTAAGGCTGCGATTTCGGCCAGGGGGTTGAGTGCGCCATTGGCGCCTTCACCGTGCACGACCGCGACAATGTCCAGCGAAGCCCGGTCATCGAGAGCCGCCGCCACGGCGGAGCGGGCAATCGGTTGGCCCGGCTCGGCGAGAACCTCGTGTACCGAGACGCCGCCGCGCTTCAGCCAAGCGCCAAAATAAGCACCGTAAGGGCTGGTGACGATGTTGATCGCCGTGAGGCCGGGCCGGGCGATGCTCGATGCGGCGGCTTCCAAGGCGAGGAGCGCCTCCGCCTGAATGAACAGCACGTCGGATTGGGTCCCGAGCAGCCGTTTCAGGCGGTCGGCAAGCGGCGCATAGCGATCGGCCGGATAGTTCGGCACATCCAAGGGAAGCTTGAAGAAGGGCAACGACATGATCGAGACTTTCTAGGCTGCGGCCGGGCGCCGCGTGATCCAATAAATCAAGACGGCGAGCGCGAGGAGCAGCATGGTGAAGAGGAAGACAGCCGCCGCCGCGGCATAGACGGCAGGGGATGGTCCGTATTGCAAACTGCCATAGAGATAGACCGGCAGGGTGTTGATTCGCGCCGTCGTAAGAAAGGCAGAGACCACCAGATTGTCGAAGGAGAAGGTATAGGCCATGACTCCGCCCACCGCGACGGCCGGTGCCAGCTGGGGCAGGATCACGAGCCAGAGGGTGGCCACTCTCGTGCTGCCGAGATCCGCAGCCGCCTCCTCCACCTCGCGGTCCAAGGTGAGGACGCGCGCACGGATGACCAGAGCAACGACGGCGATGGCCATTGGCGTGATGCCCGCGACCAGAGTGACCGTGTTCAAGGCAAAACGCGTGACGGCGAAGAACAACAGCAACGACACGCCGATGACCGATTCCGGCACGATCAGCAGCATATAGGTGAAGCCCGCCAGGAACCGGCGCACCTTGGAGCTCGGATGGCGCACGATCGCGTAGCCGAGCAGAGTGCCCATGACGATGGAGATCAGCGCCGACCAAAACGAGACGACGAGGCTCGCCGAGACCGAACGCCGGAGCGACAGGTCGTGCCAGGCCGCGGGATACCACTGCCACGTCCAGCCGGTCAGCACTGCGGTCTGCTTGTTCACCACGCCGAGATTGAAGGAATAGACGATCGCCGCGATGATTGGCGCGAACAGGAAGATGACCGCTGCAAGATACCACACCACGAGGCCGCTATCGATCGCATGATCCCGCCAATCGCCGCGATAGGAACGCTCCACCATCATCGTCCGACCTCGGCAAAACCCTTGGTGATCCAGGCGAGCAACCCGACGATCACGGCGACACCCAGCAGCACCAGGACCGCCATCGCCGAACCCAGTGGATAATTCTGCGACTGGAGATACTGGGAGGAGAGTGCCTGCCCCATGAGCACTCCGCGACTGCCGCCGAGCAGCTTCGGAATCACCATCTCGCCCAGCATGGGGACAGCCGTCAGCATGATGGCGGTCGCGATACCGGGCCGACTCAGCGGCAGAGTAACGAGCAGAAAGGTCTCCCAACGCGTGGCCCCGAGGTCGCGGCTCGCCTCGGTCAGCGCTTTCGGGATCCGATCGAGCACCACGACCAGGGGCACAACGGCGATCGGCAGATAGGCATAGACGATGCCGATGAAGACGGCCGTCTGGGTGTCCAGCAGATCGAGCGGGCCGGCGTGCAAATGGAGCGTATTCAAGACCTTCTCGAGCAGGCCCTCCCGCGACATCAGCATGGTGAGCGACATCACCCGGATCAGGAAGCTCGAGAAATAGGGAATGAGAACCAGGGTGATCGCCAGCAGACGAAACCGGCTGGTATGCCGGGCGATGAAATAGGCGACCGGAAAGGCGACCAACAGGCAAAGACCCGAGGCGGTCGCCGCAAAGAGCAACGTGCGCAGGAATGCGGCGCCATAGAAACCGGAGAGCGCCGTCGCATAGTTGTTGAGGGTGAATCCGAGCTCCACACCCCCGAAGGTCGAGCGACCGAAGGAGAACACAACGGTGAAGCCGAGCGGCGCGAGAAAGAAGACGGTGAGCCAGATCGTCGGGATTCCGGCGAGGATGTGATCGGATATCGAGCCGGCACGAAGACTGAACCGGCCGACGGCCAATTTGCCGCCGGCCGGTTTGGAGAGAATTGAGTGATCCGCCGTCACGCCTCAGCCGGCAGCGGCCTGGATCTCCGTCTGCAGCTGGCTGTAGAAGCCGACCGTCTCCGGATTGACGACAAACGAGGTCAGTTTGCTGAAATCCACATCCTTGCCGCCGAAGATGAGATCCGCGTCCTTGACGTCGGCGCCAAGCTTTTCCCGCAAACCGGCGAGCGGGGCCGGGAAGCCGATGTATTCGGTCTCGGCGAGCTGAATCTCGGGGCGCAACTGGAATGCCAAGAAGTCGTAGGCCTGCTCCAGGTTGGGCGCGTCCTTGATGAGCACATAATTGTCCACCCACAGCTCGCTCATCGGGCCGGGCACCACCCATTTCAGCTTCGGATTGAGCCCGATGGCGGCGCGGGCCTTGGCCTGATTGGTTTGGGCCAGCACGATCGCACCGTTGGCCAGGGAGTTGACGTCGAGGCCGGAGAAGGACTTCACATGCTTGGCGAAGCTCTTCAGGCGTTCGGCGGCCTTGCGGATATCGGCCTCGCCCACCGTGTTCCAGTCCTTGCCTTCCAGCCAGAGCTCGGGACCGATCGTCTCCCATCCCGAATCCGACATGCGGATCTTGCCGGAAACGCCTGGCTTCTCACCCGCCTGGAAGAAGTCCTCCCAGGTCTTGATCTCGCCGCCGACCGCTTCCGGATTGTAGATCACGCCGAGGAGACCCCAATCCTTGGGGATCGAGTATTTGTTGCCGGGGTCGTAATCGCGATTGAGAAGGTGCGGATCGAGGGAGCCCAGGTCGAGCTTGCTGTGATCGATCTCCTCCAGCAACCCCTTGGCGGCGAGCTGCTTGATCCAGCTCGAGCCCGGAATGACGATATCGAAGCCTGAGCCGGCCGGACTGTTGACCTTGGCGAACATCGTGTCGTCGGAATCATAGGTGGAGATATTCGGCGTGACACCGGTCTTCTTGGCATAGGCATCGAGGTCGGCGGTCGAGAAATAGTCTGGCCAGCTATAGATATTGAGCTGACCTGTGGCCGCCCAGGCCCTTGAGGCGCCGAGTCCGATCGAGGTCAGGCTGGCCGCGGCCGGAGCGGCACCCAGCAGACCCAGCATCGAACGCCGCGTGAGAGACGAACCGTTGGAACACAAAATCCTGGTCATGAGCGATGCTCCCTTTCCATCCCAACCATGAGAATAGCGCATTCGGCTATTGCGCCAAGTCCTCTTGAATTGACGCGAAGGGAGGCTGGCCGTGGCTTAAAGCGGCTGCAAATCAGGAAAACTGCTGGATCCGGCGAGGAGAACTTGAACCCGGTCAGCGCTCGATCCAGACACGAAGCAAGGTGCGCCCGCGGGATTGAACAACGCCCCCCGTCGTGCCGGCTCCGTATGCCAGCCGCTATTGTTTGAGTTCATACATAATGATGTCATCCAGCTGATCTTCAACGCGGGTCCAGCGGGTCTCTCCACGCGCAGCGTGGATGAAGCGCTTCAGAGAATCCCTGAGCGTGGATTCTTCGAGATCACGCACGATGAAGACGAGCTTGGAACGACGATCCCTGCCCGGCCACTTCCTCAATTTGACCGGGGGGTGAAATACATGCTGGACACCGTGAATGACGAGCGGCGCTTTCAGACCGGCGATATTGATGATGCCCTTCACCCGCAACAGGTCCTGGCCTTTCAGCAGCACCAGCGATTCCAGCCAGGAGACGAAAGCGCTGCCGTCGATCGGCTCATCCTCGACGAGGCAGATCGCCCTGATGCGATCGTCGTGTCGGTTCGGGTCGTGAGGATGAAGGCTTGGCTCAATGCGGGGCTTTCTTGGCAGTCGCCCTGGCGCGCCCGACCCGGACAGTGGTGGGCTCGGAGATTGATAGGCTTCGGCATTGAGCCATTGCCTGACGTCCGGGCTCTTGGTCTCGGGATTGTAGGGTCCCGCATTGAACAAACTCTCGGGGGAGACGATGCCGTTCTCCGCCACGAGGATGGGTGCTGCAGGATTGAGCCGGCGCAGCCGATCACGCAGGCCCGCGACGTCAGATGGCGATGCGATGTCGGTCTTCGTCAGCAGGATCCGGTCGGCGACAGCGGCTTGCTTCGTCGCTTCCGGCTGGCGATCGAGCGTGGCGTTTCCGGTGGCCGCGTCGACCGTGGCGAGAACGCCATCCAGCCGAAATCGCGTCGCGATCTCCGGCGCCGTCATCAAGGTATGAAGAATCGGCGCGGGGTCGGCGAGGCCGGTTGTCTCGATGACGACGCGTGCAAACGTGCTGACTTCGCCGCAGGCCCGCCGCCTGAGCAGGTCGCTCAACGTCGCGATCAGATCGCCCCGCACCGTGCAGCAGATGCAGCCGCTTTGTAGCAGGACGGTGTCTTCCTCGGTGTGTTCGATCAGTTCGTGGTCCAGGCCGATGGCACCAAATTCATTGATGATCACCGCGGTCTTGGACATTCCCGGATGCTGAAGCAGGAAGTTCAGAATCGTCGTCTTGCCGCTGCCCAGAAATCCCGTCAGCAACGAGACCGGAAGCCGACTCTCTTCCAACGTTGAGTGCGCTGCTTGCGTCTTCGACGGCATGGGATTCAGCTTCCCTGGATTACGTGGCCTTGAGTGGCTGCGCCGGCCTCCTCGCTCTGCCGAAGCCGGGAAGGACAGTTGCACCTTCAGTATGTTATGTTATAACATAACAATCATAAGAACAAGCTTCCGCCCGGTTCGCGGGAGCGGACCGCCAGTGAAAGATGGTGAATGGCAGCGATCCTTCCGACCTTTACGCCGACGATCGACGAAACGCCGCCGCCCGGCTTCGCGCGAGCGCGCGAAATCGTCTGTCAGGCCTTGGCACAGGGCGCGGTCGAGCAGATCCCGGCCCATAGCCTCCTGGCGGCGGTCACGGTCGAGTTGGTGCCACGGCTGGTCGAACTCTACGGCGCGCGAGGCGCCTCTCACGTGCTCGGCACGCTGACCCACACCGTGCTGGCCGATGCCGGCGAGACGACGCGCCAATAGGCCTCAATCAACGATCTGGATCGCATACGATGCATGGACGGCTTCCGGTCACGGTGCTCTCGGGGTTTCTCGGCGGCGGCAAGACCACGCTGCTCAACCAGACGCTGGTCGTGATCATCCTCAACAAGATCGATATTGCGACGACGGACCAGGTCGAGGCCGCGCGCAAGATCATCCACGCCTTGAATCCGGACGCAGATCTCGTCGAGACGACGATGAACAGGGTCGAGCTCGAATGGGTCATGGACACGCGGCGCTTCAACTACGAAAAGGCCCAGGAGCACCCGCGATTGATGACCTTGAGGATATCCGAAGTCGCAGCCTGCTGCGCACGCGCCTCCGCGAGTCCCCGCTCCAGCCGCTCAACCCGCTGGTCCAGTTCGAAAATCTCGCTCAATGGCAAACCTACCCCGGTGCGCAAGAACGCGCCCGTCTCAATAGGCGGCCCACTCGTGGTGCGGTAATCGCCAACTACCCCTTCACGCCGCCGCTAGTCAGTCCCGAGACGATCGAGCGCTGCAGCAAAAGCCCGACAAGAACCGGCGGCACGGCTGCGACGACGCCGGCCGCAGCGAGTAGGCCAAAATCCGAAACGCGGCCGCTGGCGAGGTTCGCGATGACCACGGTCAGGGTCTGGGCACGGCTGTCGCTGGTGAAGAGGATCGCGTAGAGGAACTCGTCCCAGACGATCAGCGCCGAGAACAGCAGTGTCGTGCCGATCAGCGGCTTGGCCAGCGGCAGGGTGATCGCCAGCAGGATCTTCCAGAGCTTGGCACCGTCGATGGCGCCCGCCTCCTCGATCTCGATCGGGATGTTGTCGAAGCCGCTCTTCAGGAACCAGGTGGTGAAGGGCAGCACGATGGTGCTGTCCGCCACCATCAGCGCCCAAGGCGAGTTCAGCAGGCTGAACGACGACAGGATGCGATAGAGCGGCACCACGAACATCAGCGGCGGCAGCATGTAGGTGCCGACGATGAGATAGAGCAGCCATTTCACATGCCGTGCGCGGGAGAACACCCAGGCGGCCGGGATCGCCAGCAGGAAGGCGATCACCGTCGTCCCCGCCGCCACGAAGCAGGTGTTGCGCAGCGCGTAGAGAAAGACCTCGCCGTCGCTGTTATGCGCCAGGGTCAGCAGGCGCTCGTAGCGGTCGAAATCGAGCGCGCTCGGAATCCAGGGCAGCGGCACCGTCGTGAGGTCAACCGTCGGGCTGACGCTCATCACCACGATCCAGCCCAGCGGCGCCAGGATCACGACTGCCACCAGGATCATCGCGGCATAGGCGGCGATGCGGCCAAGGCGCTGCTTGGGAGTCATCGCGGCACCCCCTGCATGCGGACCGCGCGGCTATAGGCGCCGATCAGCAGCATGGTGATGGCGACCGACAGCATCGCCAGCGACGCACCATAGCCGGCATGGCGGAACGAGAATGCCTCCTGATAGACCAGGATGCTCAGCGACTTGGTGCTGTCGAGCGGGCCGCCGCGGGTCATCACCCAGATGATGTCGAACACCTTGAACGCCTCGATCGTGCGCAGCACGCAGGCGATCGTGAGCGGCGGCAGGATCACCGGCAGGGTCACGACGCAAAAGCGCTTGAATGGACCGGCGCCGTCGATCGCCGCCGCTTCCCGCAACTCCTGCGGCACTGCCTGCAACCCCGCGAGCGTGATCATGGCGACCAGGGTGAACGTCTTCCAGACATCGGCGACCCCGATGGCGATCAGCGCGGTATCGGGATCGCCGAGCCAGCTCTGATAGGTGCCGATGAGGCCGGTCTGCTGCAGGAACGCGTCGAGCGCGCCGAAATCCGGGTTGTAGATCACCCGCCAGCACATGGCGTTGACGACGGTCGGCAAGGCCCAGGGCACGATCAAGAGACCGCGCATGAACTTCTGGCCCTTGAGATCCATGTTGAGCAGCAGGCCGACGCCGAGCCCGATCAACATCTCGGCGGCGACGGTGCAGACGGTGAACACCACCGTAACAAAGAGCGCCCGCCGGAAGGCGGGCGCTCGGAACGCGTGGAGATAGTTGTCGAACCAGACGAAGGTGCCGGTCTGGCCGCCGAGGCGGGCATCGGTGAAGCTGAGCCAGAACGTGTCCAGCAGCGGCCACCCGATCACAGCCAGGAGGACGACGACCAGCGGAAGCAGCAGCAGCAGTCGTCCCCGAGACTCCAAACCGAAACCCGTCCTTCTGCCGCCTTAGTTGGAGAGGTCGGCGGCCGCCGCGTTCAGCGCATCCTCCGGCGTCGCCTTGCCGAGCAGCGCTTGCTGAATGGCCTGCTGCAAGCGCGCCGAGAACTGCTGATAATCGGGCACCTGCGGCCGGTTGGACAAGGCGTTGAAGGAGGCGGCTTCCGCCGCCATCAGGTCGGCATCGGGACGGGTCTGCTTGGCCGCCTCCTCATAGAACGACTTCCAGATCGGCGGGCTGCTCGCGGCGTACTTCGCCTCGATCTCGGGCGAGGCCAGGAACTTGATGTAGTCCCAAGCCGCGTCCTTGTTCTGGCTGCTGGTCGGGATGCCGAGGCCCATGGCGCCGTTGACGGTGCCGATCGGGCTCTTGCCGTCCACGCCCGGAGGCGCCACCACGCCGACCTTGCCGACGATCTGCGATTCCTTCGGATTGGTGTTGGCCATGCCGTACATATAGGTCCAGTTCAAGGCGAAGGCCGCCTTACCGCTGGAGAACACGCCGCGCACGTCTTCCTCGAGGTCCTCGGTCGAGTGCGGGTTGGTGACGCCCTCTTTCAAGGTCCGCACCATGTACTTCAAGGCATCGACGCCGCCGCCCTTGTTGAAGGCGGGCTTGCCGTTCTCGTCCAGGAACTTGCCGCCATAGGCCTGCAGCAGGATGGCGTAGTCGCAGATCACCGCTTCGGCCTGGCTCCAGCTCCAGACGATCGGGTACTCGACGATGCCCTTCTGCTTGATGATCTTCGCATCGACCAGCAGCTCGTCCCAGGTCTTCGGCGGATTGGCGATGCCGGCCTTCTGCAGCATCTCCTTGTTGTAGAAGAGGTATTTGCTGTCCACCGACCAGGGCATGCCGTAGGCCTTGTCCTTGTAGTAGACCGTGGTCCAGGCGCCGTCCTCGACCGCACTCTTGGTCGCGGGATCGATCTTCGAGGTGACGTCGGCCAGGATGTTGTTCTCGGCAAACTCCGCCGGCCAGATCACGTCATAGAGCACGGTGTCGTAGCCCTGGCCCGACCCCGCGGCGAGGGTGATCTTGTCGTGGAGCTGCTCGTAAGGCACGAATTCCAGCTTGATCGACACGTCGGGATGATTCTTGAGATAGGCGTCGGTCATCGCCCGCACGTCGGACTCGGAATAGCCGGCCTGGGCCATGAACAGCGCATTGAGCGTGGTTTTCGCCTCGGCAACGACGCTGAAGGCAACCGCCGCCGTCAGGCCGAGTGCCGCCGCTATGAGAGATCTGGTTGGTTTCATCGTGGTCGCTCCCCGTTGATGCGGCAGGCGTACAGCGTCGCCTGCTGCTTTATTAATACAACGCTGTTGTATTAATCGCCGATCGGGGATCGGCCTGTCAATGGGCTCGATCGGCGTGGGAGGAAGCCCCGGCGAAGTTAACGCCGAGCATCACCAGCGCTTTGTTCACGCGCTTGCGCACCTTCTCGGTCGGTGCCGACCAGGCGGCATTGCCGGTATCCGGTTGCAGCAGCATCGCCATCGGCAGGGCCGCGGCGCCCAGCGCCGGCCGCTCCGAGGCATGCTCCGCCGGCATCAGCCGCGGGAGCGTGCCGGCGCGGCGATGCATCATGCTGGGCAACAGCGGCGAGGCGGCGGCGATCAACCCGTCCATCATCTCCTGGGGCAGGCCACCGCCGATCACGATCGTATCGGGATCGAACACCGCCTCGATGTTGCGGATGGCGATCTTCAGATACTGCCCCGCCTCCTGCTGCCAGGCGAGGATGCGCGGATCGCGGTTGCGCAGAAACTCCACCACTTCCTCGACCGGCACTTCGTCGGGCGTGCGCTCCGGCCCGCAGATCGTTTCCGCCGCCGAGTAGAGCGAGACATATTGTTCTAGGCAGCCACGGCTGCCGCAGGGACAAGGCCGGCCGCCGGGCTTCACGATCAGATGCCCGATCTCGCCGGCGCCGCCGAAGGCGCCGCGATAGGGGTGGCGATCCACCACCAACCCGCCGCCGATCCCCAAGTTGAAGTGCAGATAGAAGAAGCTGGGAGCCGCCCTACCCGCGCCGTATAGACTTTCGCCGATGGCGGCGACGGTGGCGTCGTTCTCCACCAGCACGCGGAATCCGGTCAAGTTCTCGAGTTCCGGCGCCAGCGGGAATTTGTGCCATTCGTCGCCCTCCTGAACTTTGTCGTACCAGAAGGCGCCTGCAGCGCCTGGACGGTCGCCTTCGGTGCGCGCTCCTTCAGCCGGTGATCCTGCTGCGCCACGATCCCGCCGGCGAGATCGACCAGCACGCCGGTCACGTGGCCATAGGCCAGGCTGAGACCGATCGTGTAGCCGCCGGTAGGATCGACCGAGAGCTCCACCGCCGGCTGGCCGCGCTGGCCGACGCGCTTGCCTTCCTGACGGATGAGCCCCGCTTCCTCGAGCTCGGTCGCGATGTTGGATATCCCCTGTACCGTCAGGCCGATATGCCCTGCCAGCTCGGCGCGGGTGATCGGCCCGTGCCGCCGCACCGCCTCGAACACCGCGCGCCGGTTGATCGTGCGTGTCTGCTCGAGATTGGCGCCTTGTAATCCGCCGCTTCGTTCCGCCATCGTCTCCGACCTCAGAAATTCCCCCTCGACGCTCGGGCCGAAGTTGGGATAATTAAACACCGTTTCATTAATCGACGCCATGTCGATCAGAATCGCAGGAATTCCAGTATGCAGATCGGCGCCTATATTCGCGAGCAGCCGAGGGTGCTCGCGGAATTGCCGGCCAAGACCGCCGCCGCCCTCGCCGGCTTCGCGTCCCTCGCCAGGACGCCGGAGCGCATCATCCTGGTCGGTACCGGCTCGTCGATGAACGCGCTGCTGTGCGTGGCCGACGCGTTCGAGGAACTGACCGGCGCCACCGTCATCGCCAAGGAGCCGGAAGCCTTTCTCCGCCTGCCGCCGAAGCCGAATGGCCAGCACACCCTGGTCGTCGTCGCCTCGCAATCCGGCACCAGCCTGACTCCGGTCGAGGCGGCGCGCCGCGCGCTGGCGAGCGGTTTCGCGACCATCGTCGTCACCGGCGACGGCGCCAGCGCCTTGGCCAAAACCGGCGCCGATGTGCTGGTGATGCCGATCGGCACCGAGACCGTCGGGCCGAAGACCAAGGGCTATACCGCGACCGTCCTCTCCCTCTTCGCCATCGCCGCCCGGCTCGGCAGCCGCAAGCTCGACCTCGCCGCGCTGGTGAAGCCGCTGGAGGCGACCGTCGAAACCGGCCTCGCCGCCGCCAAGGATCTGCTCGCCCGCTACGGTGTCCCCGATTACATCCTAACGGCCGGT
>Ga0335084_10003081_pt1 | contig 16207 bp, 13 predicted proteins | sample Lox_Sample_44_FD_206721 | JGI IMG/M metagenome (GOLD analysis project Ga0335084, IMG submission 206721) | Soil microbial communities from Loxahatchee National Wildlife Refuge, Florida, United States - Lox_Sample_4.4 | ecosystem: Environmental > Terrestrial > Soil > Wetlands | place: USA... | reverse complement strand
GGTGCCCAGGTCGAATTGGTGCCCATTCGACCAGGGCTGACCGCCGGGGGAGATCCGATCAGTAGTCCATTGTCGGAAACGCAAGCTCGATCGATCGGCTTGACCGGTCCGGCGAGTTTGGTCACGACGGATGGGGCGTTCGCTTTTGCCAACCTCTCAGCTGGAACCTACACGCTCGCCGTGCGCCATCCGCGGTATGTGGTCGGTGGGTATCTGGGCTACTCCCCGCTCGGCGACTTCGGGCGGATTCAACTCGCAAAGAGTCAGCACTTGACGAGCCTGGAAGTGCGTCTACTGAAATACCCTGTTGTTCGCGGCCACGTGACCGACGAAACGCGCGATCCCTTGGTCGGTGTTGAGGTTCACGCTCTTCGTCGTCAGCTCGTCGGTGGCTCGTGGCACTTCGCTGAAGCGGCCTCGACGCGTTCGGATGATCGCGGCCTGTTCCGATTCGAGACGCTGAAGCCCGGCGAGTACGTGGTGGCGGTTCCGTCGACCGCCGTCTCCGCGCCCGAGACCATTGTGGCGAGCTACGAGCGCGCGGCGCCGGGCGTCGCCGAGGCCCTATCGCAGTCCGGTGCCTTGCTTCCGACTGCCGGCGCAGAAGCGGTCGGCTCTCTTCTCATCAGTTATCGCGGACCGGCGGGCTTTCGACAGCACACCGAAACAGTACCGCCGGCGACGCCCCTCTGGGTCTATCCCAGCACGTTTTCGCCATCGGCGACGTCCCCGCGCGAGGCGACCCTGATTTCGCTCGCCGCTGGCGCAGAGGTGACGGCCGATGTTGCGCTGGCACCGGTCCGGAGCTTCAGTGTCTCTGGTACAGTGCGCCACGGTGAAGCTGGCGCGCCGCGTACGTCGGTGCGATTGTTGCCAGAGTGGGCCGACCTGCTGGCTTCCACGCGAGGTTTTGAGGCGGCGGTAGCCACAACTGACGAAGAAGGCGACTATCGGTTACTGGGCGTCCCCCCAGGCAGATACGTCGTCACGTCGCTGGTGGACAAGAACGGATGGTCGCCCACCCCCGGTTCGCCTGAATCCCTCGCGACCCTGACGGTCGTAGGCCCGAGGGCGCTGGCCGCGCCCACCGGGTCAACGAGCGATCCCGTCTTGTCGGCAACCGAGTACGTCGGGATCAGTGACCGCGATGAGAGCGGCATCTCCCTCTCGCTCAGACCTGGCCCGCATGTCACCGGCCGCATCGAGATCGACGCAGGCGACGCGATCCCCCGTGACTTCTTCGCGAGAATCGGGCTCATCCTTGCTCCGGTCGATAGCACTCGCTCCGGTCTGGTGAGACCGACACTGGTCGACGGTCAGGGGCGGTTCACGACGCCCGCGTATCCGCCCGGACGATACGCTCTCGCCCTGCGCCTGCCCGGCACTTGGCGGGTCAAGTCGGCCGTCGGCAGAGCCGGCGATGTCTATTGTTCAGGGCTGGACATGCGCGACACTGACGCGAGCGACATTCTCATCACATTGACTTCGCGCGAGACGACAGTCACCGGTGAGGTGCGTGTGTTGGACGTTTCGCAAGCTGCCGGCGTCGTCTTGAGTCCAACCGTCGTGGCGTTTCCTTCGGACGTCGGCGGTTGGATCGATTCCGGGATGAACAGCCAGTGCGGGAAAGCGGCGGTCGCGTTCGACGGGCGCTTCGTGCTCAGCAATCTCACGCCTGGCGACTATTGGATCGCCCCGATCGCCGGAGGCGACGCCGTCAACCTCGCGGACCCGGAGTTCGTGCGCCGCGCCGTGATTCTGGGAACACTCGTCACGGTGCATCCAGGTATCAACCGCATCCCGACATTCGTGATTCACAAGGGCCCGATCACGAGGTAGTAACACGGTCTATCCAACCAAACCCAGCAGCACGCGCACCATATGGTTACTCGTCGAGACAAATCGTTGGAGGCGCAAGAATGCTGGGATGCCGGGGGGCGGGTCACCAGTTCGCAGCCCGCTAGTAGTCATCAGCCGCTCAAGCGTCCGCTCATCGCCGACGTCGAGCATTGCCTCAATCGTCGCGTCATGTAGATGGGCCCGCACGACTGCATTCAGCATGCGGGCGAGATCACGGACGTCATGCGGCTCGGCGCCGGCCAGTCGGCATAGCCTTCGCAGCGCGCCCGCGCTCGTTCCAATCCTTCGAGCCCAGACCGAGAGGGTGCGGAGATCGGCGTCACCGTCGCACGCACGCAGGACGAGGCTCGCCAAGCGGTAGGCTGTGCCAGCGTTACTAGGGATAGGTTGCACGATGACATGCGACGCCAACACCTCCGCGACTTCCTTCGTGACACGATCGACGCTCAAGGGTTTTGAGATGGCGCATGCGACGCCGAGTCCAAGGGCCTCCTCGGTGGCCGCCTCTGTCAGGAAGCCGCTGACGATCACAACACGACAGCTAGTGCCCCGTAACCGCAGCAGTCGCAGGAACGCCAGGCCAGACATGTCTGGCAACTTAAGGTCGAGGAGGATCAGATCGGGCGGCCAGTGGGCGGCGAGGGCAAAAGCCTTGCTCCCTAAGCCCGCGGTGAGCGTCCGGTAGCCGCGCTCGATGAGCTTGCTGGCAAAGAGTTTGCGAATCGCGGCTTCGTCGTCAACGACGAGAACCGTCGCGCTACGATGGACATCTGCATGTGACGAAGCAGTCTCGCTTGGAACTGGCGTGCGCGTCTGCGCCGGACCCTCCAACGACGAAGCCGACGTTGCGGCCGATTCAGCAGGCAGCACGCATCACCTCCGGGCCTAGGTAGTCGCCGACGCAACGAGCGGGGGAGGTGAGGGGGAGTGTCGCACATCCCCTTTGCCCGGTTCAAGCGATTGGCCCGTTGACCGAGGCGTGTCGCCCTAACCGTGCTCTACCGTCCGGTCGCCACCTCGACGCACTGTCCGCCCCACCAGAGCCCCCGCCCACCCTCAGCACGCCGCCGACCACGATCTGGGGCCATCGTCCCACCACGTTGATGACTACCGGTCCGGCCCCGCTTTTGGCTCCCTATCTGTCTCCCCAGTGGCCCTGACTTGCCACGACATCCGGGACAGCAAGTCGCTGAACTGCAGTGCGTTCTGTCGCCAGTGTCTCCGGCGCACGAGCTCGGCTCGCTGGTCGCAGGCCGGGTTGCAAACTGGGCCGCGAGCAAGAGCGGAGCGACCCCCCAGCTGACGCTGGCCCGCGACCCAGCGCCGGACGATGCTGGGTCAGATCGGGGGTCGCTTCCCTGGTGCTCGCCTGACGCGACCCGTGGCATTAGAGCCGTCACGTCTTGTGTCGGCACTCGACCGCGAGGTGACGGTTGCTCAGACCGGCGGCGACGCTTGCGTGATTTTGTCGGGTCGCCGACAGTGTCGGTCACCCGACAGTTTGTCGCCGCGTCCTGGACTAGGCTGCTGGACAGGTGATGCAGCGGGAGCTTCGACATGGCGCAGTCGCCGACGGTCGCGGACCCTTCCATGGGACGGCCATGGCCTTGGCGGGCCAGAAAAGTGCGCGTCGGATCCCGGAAATCCCGGAGGGCTGCCCGCTATCTAGTGAGCTACTGCGCCCGCTATCAACCCTGGGCAGCGCCGACACCAGTCACGCCGCTCGCGGGCCCGCTAGGTTCCTCAGAGCGAACGACTTCCCGCCAGCCCGAATCAACTCGGCGGCGGATCGCATGCGCTTGTACGGGCGCGCGGGGGTCGAGTGCGGGGTCGCGGGGTCGGGGGGAGCGACCCCCTTGCGCGCCGGGGTCGCTCCCCCCGACCCGGTGATCTTCGCCATGCACGGAGAGTGATGGTCAGCGGTCTCAGGACGTGCCGGACGCGGGCCATCACGCATTCGATTCGCGGGCGGCCCACGGATCCGTCAAGGCGCGTCGCTTCGCTCCGCCCGCGCTGCGGCTTCGGCCTTGACGGATGCCTCGGCGCCGCCACGCGCTTGGCCATTGCGTGATGGCCCGGCTCGCCACGACGCGTGTCCGCGGGTGAACCGCATGCGTGCGTCGGTTGACAGAAGCGAACAGCAGGAGCCGTACGCGATGAATGTCGACGCCGAGTCCATGCTCATGACCGTCAGCGAAGTGGCCGACGTGCTGCGCACCAGTCAGAAAGCGATCTACGCCATGATCGAGCGCGGACAACTTCCCGGCGTTCGTCGGATCGGCCGCCGAGCACTCATTCGACGCGCCGATCTATTACACTGGCTCGACCACAACTGCGCCTCGTCGCTGAAGGGATAAAGCGATGAGCGTAACAATCCGTCCGTATCGCAGAGGTGGCTGGGAAGTCGACATCCGCGTGGTCGCGCCTGATGACTCGCGGGAACTCCGGGAGCGCAAACGCGCTCCGGTGTCGTCACGATCGGCCGCCTCGCGGTGGGCTGAAGGTCGCGAACGCGTACTGTTCGAGCGACTGATGAAGCCGCCGCAAGACAGCGCACCACCCAAGGAGGTGCCCACACTACGAGAGTTCGTGCCGAGATTCCTCGACGGCCACGCGCGGGCGAATCGACAGAAGCCGAGCGGGATCGCCGCGAAAGAGCTGATTCTCCGGGTCCATCTCGTGCCGGCGCTGGGCCATAAGAAACTCGACACGATCAGGAGCGAGGACGTGCAACGGCTCAAGAGTCGCCTGGGTACGAAGGCGGCCAAGACGGTGAATAACACTCTGACGGTGCTCAACGTGCTGTTGAAGAAAGCGGTCGAGTGGGACGTGATCAATCAGCTGCCGTGTTCGGTCAAGCTGCTGCCGGTACCGAAGGGCTCGATGGCCTTCTACGACTTCGACGAGTATGAACGACTCGTCGACGCGGCGACCTCGATCGACGCGGCTGCGCGCCTCATCGTGCTCCTGGGTGGGGAGGCGGGCCTTCGATGCGGGGAGATGATCGCGCTCGAGTGGCGAGACGTGGATGTCGGGAAGCGGCAACTCTGCGTGCAGCGGTCCAGTTGGAACGGCCACGTGACAAGCCCGAAAGGGGGACGGCTGCGATACGTGCCGCTCACCATCCGACTGGCGGCCGCGCTGCGCGATCATCGGCATCTGCGGAGTCCCAACGTGCTCTGCCAGGACGACGGCCAGCCAATGACGCGCCAGATGGTGCAATACCGCGTGCTGCGAGCATCGCGCCGAGCGAAGGTGCCGCAGGAGGGGGTGCACATTCTGCGTCACACGTTCTGCTCGCATCTGGCGATGCGAGGAGCGGCGCCGCGCGCGATTCAGGAGCTGGCGGGACACCGCGAACTGGGGATGACGCAGCGGTACATGCACCTGAGTCCGGCGGCGCTCGATAGCGCGATTCGACTGCTCGATCAGCCGCCCGCCGTCAAAAATTTTGGAGACATATTGGAGACGGGGAGGGTCTCCGAGGAAAAGATGAATGGATAGAAGCACTTAACTGGCGGTGAGGCAGGGATTCGAACCCTGGATACAGCTTTTGGGCCGTATAACGGTTTAGCAAACCGCCGCCTTCAGCCACTCGGCCACCTCACCGCAATTTGATAAGTCTAACTCATTGAATCACTTGCAACGTTCACGCTTTTCGGCGGATCGGTGCATTTGGACCAATTGTCCCCGAAATTGTCCCCGTGAGTGCAAAACCTGTCCCCGAAAGTGCGTCCAAACGCTTTGCGGCGTCGCGGAGATCACCGCCACTCACGATGTTGTACCGCTCGAAAACACTACGGGTCTTGTGTCCGGTCAATTGCATCGCCACTCGCTCGGGGATGCCGGATCGCACCAGGTTTCGAACGGCGGTTCGCCTGAGGTCGTGCAGCAGCCGCCCGGGACAGCCGGCCTGAGTGCAGGCGCTCTTGAAGGCGACTCGGAAGGTCCGAATCGGTTCACCGTTTCGGTGAAAAACGTACCGGCAGAGCCGTCCGTCTTGCCGTTGCAAATTGTCGGTCAGCAGACGCTGGCGATCAAGCAGCGCTCGCAGCTCAACCGTCATCGGAAAAGTGCGACCTTCTCCATTCTTCGTCATGCCAGGATCGAGCCGCACCTCTCCCGCCCTAAAGTCGACATGTCGCCACTCGAGTGAGAGAACTTCGCTGTCGATACGCCAGCCCGTGATGTACGCGAACACGGCAACCGGTCGGACGAAATCCGACAGCCGGCCCAGGACGGGGTCGAACTCTTCGCGCTCGAAGAAGCCAACTCTGACGTTGTGTTCTTTGAGCAGCGGGATGTGCGGTTTCTGAAGCAGCTTCCCCGCTTGAATTGCGAGGCTAAACATCCGCTTTAGCACGGTGAGCTCGCGATTGATCTCGCCGTTGGAGACACCAGTGATGGTTCGGCGTTGCTCAGGAACATGCCGAACCGTGCCCGCTCTTGTTGCGAACGTGAACGCTTTCGTGACGACAGTCGTTTGCTGCTGCCGGTGTGCGATGTACTCACGAATGTCAGCGGTCGTGATCGACGACATTCGCCGATTGCCGAAATACGGAACCAGGTGTTTGTGAATTCGCCGCTCGGTATCATCCAGCGAACGCTTTCGATTCGTGCGGTAGTCGTTGATCACATCTCTTGCCGCCTCTTCGAGGCGAACTCGGTCGACCTTTGGCGTAACGCGCGCGCCGCGTTCGACATCGCCCTCCCGTCGTCTCAAGAGCGCGCGGGCTACGTGTTCTTTGTCGCTGCCGCTGCTTTCTTCGTAGCGCTTGCCATCGCGGTAGTACCGAATCCACCAAACCCGATTCCGCTTCTTGAGCTGCCCCATAATCAGCCTCCTCTCCGGTGGTGACGCTCACGAACCGATGCGCGCTTTCAATCGACAGCCTTTGAACCGACGTGCGAACTCTCGGCGTGTGATCAGCGCGGTGAGCGATCTGTTTTGGATTGGCTGTTGCCGACGCGGGCGCGTCGGCACTCAGCAAACTCCTCGCCGGGAGGCGCGGAGGACGTTGCCATCGGCAACACAGGTGAGATCGCGATCGTATCGCTGGCCTTAGGGATGGGTCAACCTGGAAGGAACCGGGTAGTGGGTCAGTTTGAGCTGCCCCCCGACTCCAAGTGCTAAGCTGACGGGAATATGCGGCGCCTCTCCAGCGACCTGATGAGGGAAATGTCCCCGCGCGAGCGAAGGGCACGGGCGATTGTTGGGCTGACCGTCTTCTGGGCCCTATCGGTCTTTTTCGTCTGGAATCTTTGGAGGGCGATCCAAGCCGGATTTTTCACGGAAAGTTCTCGACGCTCTTTTGGCGATCGGCCGCCCCGCTTCGCGTCGTGGCACGGGATTCCGATCCTGGCTGGTTCTGGGGTTGGGTGGCGCTTAATATCGCGATTATCCTCATGATGGTTGGTAGCGCGATCTACATGACGATCCATTTCCGGAAGGATCGACGACGATCGCATCGCGCCTCGCCGCTAGCATGATGGCCCCCAAACCCGTCTATGAACCAGAACGGCCTACGAAGTCACGATTTTCAAACTGACCCACTACCGGAAACCGCAACTGCTCATTTGAGCCTAACTGGCCATCGGTCACCTTCGCCCATGCGTGAATCCAGTCTGCGGACTTCGTCACTGCGCACACTCCTTCCATTGAGCAATCGCCTTATCCAGGTCGGCTCGGTCAATCCAGATGCGCCGGAGTCTTGGCGGCCTGACAACCGGTAGATCTCCAGAAGCAATCAGGTCTCGAAGCGTCCACATGCTAATGCCGCTGTACACTTCTGCCTGCTTCAGATCGAGCAGGCGGCCGCCGCCCCTGTTGCGTGGCGGCCGCTTAGCGGGTCTCCCCGGCCTGCTGACCGAGTCCTGCTCGGAGCGTTGCGGCGAGACAGTCGCGCGGCGGCGGGTGCTCATGGCGTTTCAACGGCTCGCTCAGCGCCGATTACAGCGGGCTGGCGACCGTCGCCGAGTAGTCGGCGTACGCCTGAAGGACACGGTCGCGAACGCGGTCCTGCGCAATCGATTCTCCGACCGAACGCAACAACGCGTATCGACGTCGCCGGCCGTTGACCGTGAACTCTCGCGATGGGAAAGTTACGTCGCAACAGTTGCGTCCTTGACGCCGCCAGATCGCGAAGCCGATCAACTTGAGGCCGTCGAGGTCACCGCCGCGAAAGTGCAGTTCTGCGTCCGCGAGCTTCTGCGGTGGCGTCTTCTCTTCGTTCATCAGGATCTTGACGATTGTTTCCATGATGGCCTCCCCGACATCTTCGCGACACAGCTCGCATAGCCTGGCGCCACACCTAGCGCTCGGTCGCGCCACCTGCGTCTCTCTGACCCCGAAACAACACCGATCGGTCATAGGCGTCGCGGCCAGCGTCGTAGCGCTCGACGCGAATACATTCGGCAACAACGCGTAACCCTCGGTTGCGCGCAAGGTGGATCACCGTGGTCGGTCGTCAGTACGCCCACCACACTCGATTGCCTGCCAACTCCTCCCGCTGTGGCGTTCTCTCCCAGCTCCAGGCCCGCTACCGCTCCGACAAATGCGAGACCTGGGAAGCGCGGAGGTCGGGTCAAGGCCGCACAGCGGCGAGCGGAGCGAGCGAAGCCTTGACCCGACCGAGCACTTCCCTATCCTGAGTTTGTCGGAGCGGTGGCCCGGCCAGCCTGTTCGGTGTCCATCGCCATGTCAGTGCAGGATGCCTTGGGCGACGGTGTGTTCGGCTGGCTTCTGCGAAGTGGTTGGTACCTGGTGTCCGGGTGATGCCGGCGAGCGGCCGGGCTCGATCGCGGCGGTGTGCGAGACGTCGCGGCTGATGGCACGCGCGAGCTGCGCTTCGTCGTTCGTGTAGATCTGAGCGTCGTACCGGCCGCGGGACACCGTGACGTACGCCAAGCGCTGGTTGACGAGGCGGTCGCCGCCGCGCTCGGTGTCGATGTGGACAAGAACACGGTCGGCGGTCTGGCCCTGGCTGCTGTGGCTCGTGACGGCGTAGCCGTAGTCAAGATGCACCGGATGGTCAGACTGCAGGACGACGGTGCGACCTGAATCGAGACGCACGCTGAGCTGGCCATCAGGGTCCATCTTCTCGACCTTCGCGAGTTCACGGTTCGCAACGTGGAGTTCTCGGTCGGGCGCCGTGAATTGGACGTGGTCGCCGATGGCCAACTGGCGAGTGGCTTCTCGATAGATCGTGACGCCATGTAACCGACGCGGGTCGTACGTGACCAGCTCGCCGGTGGCGCGCTCGACGGTGAGGAGATTTTCCTTGGCGTTCACATGCTCGACTCGAGCGTACTCCCGGGCATCGAGACCGTACGTCGCGCTCCCTCGCGTGTACCGAACGACATTGTCCGGATGATATTGCTCGGCCCATTGCCGGTCGGCGCCGGTGACCTCCTGCCTGGGCACGAGGACCCGAACGCGGTGTTCCTGGCCGGTGACGTGACCGGCGTTCTGCATCGCGCGGTGAATGACCTCGTTGATCTCACGGCGCGAGTGATTGTCGGGTGAGACAACGATGGTCCCCGAGGGATTCTTCATGTACTCGCGTGTGATGGCCGCGATGCGCTCATAGCGTCCCACGATTTCGTGGACGCGACCCTGCGCGTCGAGCTGAGCGAGGGCTTCGCGCACGTCACCGCGGGCGAGGCGTTCCACGACTTTCTTAAGGGCCGGGTCTTTCTGCCGCACGATGTCGTCGAGACGGGCGGTCTCTATTCCCGCCTCGTGCAGTTGCTGATAAGGTCGGCCCGCGTCGACCGCTTGGTGCTGGCGGACGTCACCGACCAGCAGGACACGGTCGTCGGGATTGAGCCGCTGCAGGAAGGCGTGCATCTGTCTCGTGCTCGCCAGACTCGATTCGTCCAGGACATAGAGATGCGTGCGGCCGTCCGTTTCCGCATCCTGTTGGGCGAGATGGCGCTGGAGGGTACGGGATGGGATGCCGGCAGCGCTGAGTTGATGGGCGGCGCGCGAGGTCGGCGCAAATCCTTCGACCGCATACCCCGCGCGCTCGGCACCGTCCCGCACCAACGTGAGGGCTGTCGTCTTGCCGGCGCCAGCGACACCTTCGAGGGCCTGCACCTGATCGCGACTCGCCAAGATCTGCTCGACCGCGGCCCGCTGGGTCTCGGTCAACTGCGGATGATCCTGCAGCACGTCCTGGCGGATGCCCGCCGACGCGAGCGCGGGCTGCGTGCGTTGCCCTGCGCGCATGATCGCCATCGTGTCGCGTTCCAGTTCGATCATCTCGGGTGTGGTGAACGCGCGGGTGGCGGCACCGGGCGGTTGGGTCCTGGCGATGAATTCCCCGGCCTCGACGCGATGCTCGAAGTCCGCCTTGACGTCGGCGACACTAACGTCGCCCATCGAGCGTTTCAGCGCATCTCGGAGCATGTCGCGTTCGTCGACGACGGCCTCGCGCTCGAAGTTGCGGTCCTTGCCGTAGGTCACGGCCGCCGCAGCGATCAGGGCGGCCTCGGCACGCGCGACGTCCTCCGCGTGGCCAGTGAGAGGAGCCTCGGTGTGCGTGCGCTCGTGTGCGTGAGCAGTCTCGACGACCTGCGCCGGCTGGTGGCCAAATGAGGCAGCAAGCGCCTGATGGCGAGCCTGCATTTCGTCGTGGGTGAGGTCGAGTTTGGGCTCTCGCGTCTGGTGCGCCGCGATCTGCGGAGCGTCCGGGCCCTGCAGATGCCCCAGCGCCAAGTGGTCCTTTATCTGCTGTCGGCGCAGGCTCGAGGCCTCGAGGTACTCGGTCGTGTAGCCGCGGATTTCCGGTTGCCCGCTCTGGCCCCGTTCGATGTCATAGCCCAACGCTTTCAAGCGCAGAGCCAGCTCCGATCGGTAGACGGCCGTCGCATACTGCTGCGTCTTGTAGAGTTCCCGCGGCTGAAGCGCTCGCGTGTGACCCTCGGCGGTCTCCGTGACATTGAAGACCACCACATGGGTGTGCAGTTGTGGCGCAGCATAGCCATCCACGGGTCTGGCGCTGTCATGCTCGAAGCGGGCCGCGACCCACCGGCCCGTGGTTTCGGCCGGATGATTGCCGCCGATCCGCGCCTGGACGTACTGCTCTAACTCTTCGAGGGCGACCGCGACGCTCGCACGGTGCGCCTCACGGACGCGGTCGTCGTCACCGACGAGGGCCGTAAGCGACACGCTCTTGGGCGCGGAGAAGGTCGCGTCCCAGCCGGCGCGGTGCTCCATGGTCTGCGTGGAATGGCCGTCCGGGTGCTCGTGCGCGCGCGCCGTCTGACGGCGGACGAGCGTCTCGTCGCTGATCGGGTGATGACCGTTGGTGAGCCGTTGAAAGTGAGCTTCATCGACGTCCCCGACGAGGCCCCATTTCGCTGCGAGCTGTCCGTGCCACTGACCGTGAATCTCGGCACCCTCCGTGTAGTAGTTCTCACGGGCGTTGCGAAACTCTTCGGCGTGGTACCGAGCCGCCTGTCCGGCACTGAGGGGTTTGGAGATGCTGAGCATGGCGGGGCCTAGTCGAAGCTGAGGGGCTCGTGACCGCGGTCAAGCGACCTGGGCACCAAGCGGAGTGGCGTATCAGTGCTCGCGGCGGCCTCCGCCGGTGGCGGGTCGGCGGGATGGGTCGCGGGGAACGGGCGCGGCAAGAAATCCGGCTCACGCTGGATCGGTTTGTCGTACGGCACGTGCATGCGGACGACGAGGTTGCCGACCTTGAGCACGGCACGCAGATTCGGGAGTCCGCTGATTTCGCTCGCCATCACCAGCGGTTCCACCTGGCGTTCCAGGCCGTAACTGCGTTGGCGCGCACCGCCCGTGGATCGGCTTTCGGCGAGCCGTTCGATCTCGACATCCCCGATGGCGTCAGCGACCCATTTGGCGGCGTGCGGCTCGCCCGTCCGAAGAAAGATTTTCGTCGCAGGCTGCGCGATCATCGTCTCGGCGTCGTGGCCGTAGCGGGCTTCGAGCTGACTGCGCCCCTGGAAGCCGAGCAGGATCGGGTTGTTCGATTTCCGATTCTCGGTGAGCGCCGTGTGGAGCTGAGGCAACCGCTGCAGACTGGCGACCTCGTCGAGGACGAACCACACGGGCCCGGCCCCGGGAGGTGCAGGATTCATCAGCCGGAGGACGAGCGTGTCCAGCCAGAGGCTGATGAGCGGCCGGAGGCGCTCGCGCGTGTCGGACGTGCTCGTGAGAAAAATCCAGCCACGTCGACGGTTCGCCCAGGAGGCTGCGCTCCATCGCCGTGGCGCCTCGGCCGGCAGGAGCATGAGCGCGTCGGCCACCATGTTCAACGAGGCTCGGACGCCCACCTGCTGATTGGGGGCCTCGCGATCGATCATGGCGGCGTAGGGCGTGCCGGCCATGCGCCGCTCGAGTTCCTCCTTGTCACACAACCACCGGACGAGCGTGTGCGCGCTCGGATGAAACGTGAGCAGGTGCGCAAAGATGCGCCTGGGCGCGTCCGTGAAGAACGGGTTCGCATGGTCGCGGTCGGGAAAGAGCGACGTCGCGAGCGTCAGCGCCTCGGCGTCGTGCCGCACTTCATCACCCGGGCTCCAGAAAGGGCAGCGGGTGTCGAGGGGATTGAGAATGACGTCGCCGCGCGCCTCGTCGTAGAACTGGGGGAGAAACTCCCTCGCCGGGTCATAGATGACGGCGGCATCGCCGCGCGCCGCGATCTGCTGCAGGAGTTGGCGGATGAGCACCGACTTCCCCGTGCCGGTGTCGCCCATCAGAAGGATGTGGCTCGACTCGAGCGCCCGCGGGAGACGGACGACGGGCCGATGGCCGACGAAGCGTGCGGCCACCCGCGCGATCGGATTCAGGCGCTGGAACACGCCAAGGCCGTCGCCCCGGGTGCGGCGGTTGAACGTGCCGACGCTCACGAGCTCGGGGCCCTTCAGTCGTCGGCCCAGTCGCTGCGTGCGGCGGCGGGCCGCGTCGTTGGGCAACGCAACGCAGAGGCCGACGCCGAACACGGCGAGCGCGGTCCAGGCGGCAGGTGCCGCCAAGTCCGTGAGCGTTTGGTCGCGGTAGATCCACGCCCCCAGCAGTCGGTGCAGGGCCGCGTGGTTGTACGAGACCTGCTGCCATGCGAGGCGGTGGTCGCCGGCCGCGCGGCCGGCCTCGCTGAGGGCAAACATCGCCTCGCCGTTCTCGACGAATGGCGTCACGTCTTCGTCGAGGGCGAGACGGCCACTCGGATTCGATCGGTCGGCGACCTCAAGGAGCTGATAGCGGCCACGTGCCGTGAGCGTCGGTGCGAGCGCACTCCGGAGGTAGGCGGACAGATAGACGCGCTGCAGAGGCGTCCAGCTCATCTGGAAGCGGTATCCACCCACGCCGATGCCGCTCGCGATGGCGATGAGCAACAGGCCCAGCGTCCAGAGGGGCCTTCGGTTCGGCCAGATGCCCGCCGCGTCGGTGCGACCCCAGTGGTGAGTCACGACGCGCTCCCGCTGTCCTTCGAGGCCAGGCGCGCGCGGGCCTTCTCGAGCTTGTCGTGGTCCGCGCGGTCGATCAATTTGTGGATGTCCTCCGCCGTCAGCCCCTCGCGGCGGAGGTTGGCGACCTGCAGGTTCACGACGATGGTGCGAAGCGCCACGATCTCGCCGATCACCGTCTCTTCGGTGGCCCGTCGGGCACTGATCGCGAGCAGCTGCTCCCTCGCCCACGCGCCGATCGGCTGGCTGCCGGCGAGGGCCTCCAGCGCCGCGTATTCGGCGTTCGTGAGCTTGGTGGTGAGGCCCTTAGTGCGTTTCACGCGCATGGAAATTCCCTCCTGGCGACGCGCGGGATCGTTACGACGACTCTGGCAACCCTCAGCGAACACACGAGTTGCCCTAGGGAAACTTTCGCAGCTCCAGGGAAACCTGACGAAGGTAACCCGCTGACTGGACACGGGTTGCCGACGAGCACCCTCGGGTTCCCTGCAGCACCCTGCGAGGGGTGATGTGTCCAGACCAAAAGCCGGTGCGAAGCACCGCCAAGACGATGGGGCCCGTCATCGCGCGTTCGGTTCTCATTTGCGCGCGCGACAACATTGACTGGTGCGCCGCTTCGAGCTGGCACAGCTTCGACTCGCGGCCGAACATGCGGCGGAGCGAACGTGTGACGGCCGGCGGCGTTTATCGAAGACATGGGTCGGTGTTCGATCCGGCGCGGGCGCGATCAAAGAGCACGACATGCTCATAGGCATCGCGAGCGGCGTCGTAGCGTCCAATGTTGAGCAGCTGTTCGACCACACGCGCGCCGTCGCGACGCCCGAGGTGCAGGACGAGGTCGATCGCGTCAGCGATCTGATAGCGGACCGCTTGATACGGGAGCTCGACGCCGCTCTGGACCACACACGACGCCAACCGGGCGAGCGCTTGCACGGCGGAATTCGCGTGAATGGTCGACAGCGAGCCCGCATGTCCGGTGTTCAGCGCTTGCAGCAGGTCGAAGGCCTCGCCGCCGCGCACTTCCCCGACCACGATGCGATCCGGACGCAGGCGCAGCGTAGCGCGGAGCAGGTCGCGGATGGTGACGGCCGGGAGATCGGCCTGCGCTCGGCGAGCCTCGAGACTGACGAGGTTCCGCTGGCCGAGTTGTAGCTCCGCCGTGTCCTCGATTACGACCACGCGATGGTGCGTTGGCAGGAAGGCCGCGAGCGCGTTGAGCAACGTGGTCTTGCCCGTGCTGGTGCCGCCGCTGATCAGAATATTGCGATCGTGTTCGATGGCCGTCCGGACGTGGTCGAGAACGTCCTGCGGCATCGTGCCGATCCGGACCAGTTCGTCGGCGGTAAAGAATCGCGTTTGAAACTTGCGGATGGTCAGCGTCGTGCCGCCGACGCTGCACGGGGGCAAGATGGCGGCTACGCGTGAGCCGTCCGGGAGGCGCGAATCGAGAATCGGCCGTTCCTCGGAAATGTCGTCGCCGAGGGCACGGGCGATGTTCTTCACGGCGACGATCAGGTTGCGCTCGTCGACGCGAACGCTGGTGATCTCCTCGAGCTGGCCGTCCCGCTCGACGAAGATCAGGCCCGAGCCGTTGACCATGATCTCGCTGACCTCCGGGTCGGTGATCAGTTGTGCGATCGGCCGGAGAAACGGAAGGATGACGTCGAAGCTCACGAGTCGCGATCTCCCTCGTCACGCCCGCGGCCGCCGACAGAGCCGAGGTGCGGACTCGCGCTGGCCTCAACGGCGGTCCGGTCAGAAACGGCTGTCGGCGCCACGTTGGTCGGCGGCGTCGTCCGGCGGACCGACGTGGGCCCTACCGCGTCCGGGTGTTCGAGGCGCCACGCGACGAACTCGCGATCCCTCATGATCGTGGTCTCAATGAGTTGATTGAGGACGTAGTCCACCGTGTCCCCGATGAACCGGGCGTAGAGCACCAGCGCGTCGCGATTCGGTTCCTGCAGGCGACAGATGTGCCGGACGAACCGGACGCGATGGGTGCGGGCCTTGATGAGGGGCATGGCGTCTCTCCATGTGTCGTGAGGACAAGGGGTCAGCGGCCAGAAGGATGTTTGCGGTTCGCGCTATTGAAAGGCCTGGTCGACGCGGAAGTAGGTGATCGTCAGGCCCAGTGGGTTAACGAGCACCAAGGCATTGGGAATCTGATCGCGGAGCACAAATGTGATCTGCGCGACGAACGTTTCGCGCTTCTTCTCCTGTCGGCTGCCCTGGCCGTAGTAGACCTTCTCGAAGTCCACCGTGGCCTTGTAGGGCGCGGCCCTCAGCTCATCAAGGGTGACGTTCTTGACCAGGACCTCGATCTCGTCACCGTTGCCCCCGAGGAAGGTCTCAATGGTCTGCGCGCGCTGGTTCTGGGCAATGGTGGCATCCGCAAGCACGGCGTCGAGGAAGTACAAAGACTGGGCGTAGCGCTCCTTGACGGTGGCGCGCATCCGCGCGAAGTGCTCGGTCACGAACTGGGTGAGGAAGTACTTCAGCTCGGGCGCCTGACCCTGCGGCTGGTACGTGAGCGTGTCGTACTGAATCGCCTGAGCACGACCAATATCGTCGATCCGGATGACCAGCGGCTTCAAGGACTCGTACTTCTTGATGGTTCGAAAGTTCAAGACAAGCAGTCCGACGGCGACTGCAGACACACACAGCAGCGCAATCTTGAGATACGTGTTCATCACCAACGCCGAACCGAAGAGCTCGACGTATTGCCGGCGCGCGTCGTTAATCCGCGGCGACGCCTCGAGCGGAAGCGAGTCCTGGGTCATCGCGATCCCCCTACCACCAGTCGAGATAGTGCGCGGCCACCACGACCACGAAGTACAGCGTCCAGATCGCGAGGATGGAATAGAACCCGAGGCCGAAGCGGAACCGTGCGCGATGCACGCGCGTTCGAGAG
>Ga0335084_10003079_pt1 | contig 16212 bp, 16 predicted proteins | sample Lox_Sample_44_FD_206721 | JGI IMG/M metagenome (GOLD analysis project Ga0335084, IMG submission 206721) | Soil microbial communities from Loxahatchee National Wildlife Refuge, Florida, United States - Lox_Sample_4.4 | ecosystem: Environmental > Terrestrial > Soil > Wetlands | place: USA... | reverse complement strand
CGCCAGCGAGGATTGGACCTTGGTCGGATGCGGCGGGGAGCCCGACAGGGCAAGATGGGGGATAGGCCGCCGCGCGCGGCGGGCTCCATGCGTATCGCCGTCATTTCCGACCTGCACATCGGCGCCGAGGACTTCCGGCCCGACGGCTTCGGCGAGTTCCTGGACCATCTCGAGCGCGAGCACGACGAGATCATCCTCCTGGGCGACGTCTTCGAGTGCTACTTCCCGGTGCTGCCCTGGAAGGCCCTGGCGGAATACGATCGCTTCGACCGGCTCCATCACGACATCACCCGCCGGTTCCGGTCGGCCAAGTACACGATCCTGTCGGGCAATCACGACATGGTGGTCCGGTGGGCGCGCGGCATTCCGTCGAGGACGGAGCGCGGCGGCCCCGGGTACCGCATTCTCCTCTCCCACGGACACGAACACGAGCCCGCCTACCGGACCTGGGCCAGGATGCATTTCGTCGCGCTGTACATGTGGCTCGTCTACCGCCTCAAGCGGCTCGGATTTCCCGCGCTCTACGAGTTCAGCTACCGGCGGGACTACGAGCTGAACATGAAGGACGGCGGCGCCGCGCACCTGGAGGCCGCGCGCGGCCTCGTCCGGCGCGGCTGGGACGTGGTCGTCTTCGGCCACACGCACGTCGAGCGGCACGTGGAGCTCCGCGGCGGAGGCACCTACATCAACACCGGCGACTGCGTCCGGCGCCGGATGTACGCCTCCCTCGATCTCGCACGGCGGGAGTGCCGGCTGCTCGAGTTCCCGGAGCGCCCGGTGGACCCCGAGCGCGAGGCGTGATCGGCTACTGCTTGTAGCGCGACGTCTCGCCGGGCCGGGCCGCCGGCCGGCCCGCGCCCGGCCCGAGCTCCGCGTCCGCCGCCCGCTCGATGGCGGCGATCACGAACGGGAAATCGTCCTGCGTCACCGTGGGGCTGCCCTTCCGGGGGAGCGGGAATCGGTTCTTCACCAGCACCTCGCCCGGCTCGATCTCGAGCGTCGCCATCCGGCGGAACGGCACGTTCCCGAGGCGCTCGGGCACGCTCAGCCCGAGGGGCTTCCAGTCGCCCCGGCAGTGCGCGTCGAACTCCTTCTGGTTCGCCGCGAGCGCGGAAGCGCTCACGGCATCCACCAGCTTCCAGGGGTAGAGCCTGGGGCCGATGGTGAAGTTGCGGTGCCGCACGAGCTGATTGTCCGGCACCCGCTTGGTGGAGTCCCACCAGATGCCGTCGATGTACTCGAACGCGCGGCGACTCGCCTCCTGCGGCAGGGGCCCGAGCTTGAGCAAGGCGTCCTTGAGCGCGGCGGTGACCGCCTGGTTGTACGCCACCTCGCTCGCCGCGGCATGACGGCGGATGATGGCGCCGGCGATCTTCGCGCCCACGAGGTTGGAGTAGATGTCTTCCGGCGAGAAGGAGGACGGCCGCTCGGAGAACGGCGTGGACGCCCAGCCGTACCAGGTGGTGATCTCGTGCCAGATCCCGGCCTGGAACGAGACCCACTCGGCGAGACTGACGACCACCTCCCGCAAGCCGTGCGTGCGCACGAGGCGGGCGTCGAGCGGCTTGACGACGACGCGACGGGTCGCCCCCTCGCCGGTGAGCGGAATCGTGCCGCCCGTGGCCGCGAGGCGCCCGATCTGCGAGGCGAGGAAGAGCGTGCGGTCGGCGTTGTCGCGCACGTGGGCGATATCGATGAAGCCGCCCCGGCACGTGTAGAGGATCCCGGAGACCTCGTCGGAGAGGAGGCGCTTGCCCCCGCGCGGCTCGAAGGCGACCGTCCCCTTGTTGAACTGGTGCGTGCCGAGGGTGTCCACGTCGAGGGTGTACGTGATCTCGTAGCCGGGGACGGGAATCGACCCGACCTGCGCGCCGACGTCGTTGCCGAGGATGCAGCACGGCCGCAGGCTCGTCGGCTCGGGCACGTCGGCGATCTCCTTGGCGTCGAGTCCCGAGAAGAACGCGGCGTCGAGCTCCTCGTCCTTCACGCGATTCCGCGTCGTGTCCCATTTCTGGTCGCAGCCGGCCGCGAGCACGGCGAGCGAGAGCGCGACCCCGACGATCGTGCGGAAGCTCAACGCTGTTTCTGGCTCTTCTCGCGTCCGGCCTCGTAGATCTCCTTCATCTTGCTCGCCATGACCCGGCTGCCGATGTCGCGCTTCATGGAGCCGCCGAACCCGGTGACCTGGTCGGTGAAGGCGTGGACGGTGGAGACGGCCACCGTGCCCCCCTGGACGGGCAGGAAGCCCGCGACGGTCTGCTCGCCGTTGTAGCCGGTGCTGACGTAGTACTCCCGCCGCACGACCACGCGGGCCGCGCCCTCGGCGGCCACGAGGACGTGGGCGAGGACGTAGGTCATCTCGCCGTGGATGAGGGACTTCATCCAGAAGAACTTCTCCTGCATCCCGGGGAGCGTGGCCTGCGGATAGCCGAGCAGCACCTTCTGGAACGCGGGCAGATACTTCTGCAGCCCGCGCGTCGCCTCGCTGGCCTTGCGCAGGTCCGCGGCGGAATCGCCGGTGCGCCCGCTGCCCCGGTCATAGGCTGCGATGCCCGCGAGCCCGGAGGCCTTGTAGGCCTGGTAGCGAGCCAGCAGCATCTTGCGCAGCTGCTCCTGCACGGCCGGGGCCCCGTCGGCCGCCTTCTTGAAGGCGGCGATCTCGCCCGCGCTCAGGTTCAGGCTCTCGCCGGCCCTGGCGTTCTTCGTCAGGGCCTTGGCCTCGTCGCTCGTGAGCGTGAGCTTCGCGAAGTCGGCCAGGCTCCCGGCCCCGCTCAGCTCGCCGTACGCCTTCACCTGGGTATCGGCGGTGATCAGCTCGCCCGCCACGATCTGCCTGGCCAGGGCCTCCGGCGGCGTCTTGACCAGGAAGGCGATGGCGAAGGCCAGGTCGCGCTCGGAGACGCCGTCGACGCTGACGTTGACGAATTGCCCGCCGAGGACGCTCTGCTTGTCCCCGGCCGAGAGGCCCGCGTCCGTCAGGACTTGATCGGCGCTCGGCTGGGCCTGCGCGACATTCACGAGCACGAACAGGCTCAGGGCCGCGGCCAGCGCCGACGCCATCAGCGTCACACCAGCCTCCCCGTCCGGGGCGGAGCTCATCGTCCGGCGGGCGCCGGCGCCCGCAGGCCGTCGGTGCGCACCACGATCGGCTGCTCGGCCGGCGGGAATCCCGCGGCGCCGAACGCCTCGCGAATCGTCCGATTGGTGTCGAAGTAGACCTGCCAGTAGTGCTCGTTGCTGCAGTAGGGGCGCACGGCCAGCACCGGGCCGAGCGGATTGAACTGGAGGATCTCCACGTCCGGCCGCGGGGAGGCGGCCAGGTTCGGGATCTTGCTCAGCCGCTCCTTGAGCAGCCCGATCGCCATGGCGGGATCGACCGCATGGGGCAGCTGGGCGACCAGGTCGACCCGGCGGTAGGGATTGGCCGAGAAGTTCTGGATCGTGTCCGAGAACACCTTGCTGTTGCTGACATACGTCTGGACGTTGTCGAGCGTGGTGATGCGCGTCACGAAGAGGCCGATCTCCTCGACCGTGCCCATCACGCCGGCGGCCGAGATGAAATCGCCGATCTTGAATGGCCGCAGGATCAACAGGAAGATCCCGGCGGCCAGCTGGGCCAGCAGCCCGCTCCAGGCCGCGCCGATGGCCACCCCCACGCCGGCCATGAGGGCGGCGAACGTCGTCGTCTCGATCCCGAAGAATCCGAGGATCGCCACGATGAGCGCGATGTTGAGGAGGACGGAGGTCGCCGTGCCGATATACCCGGCGACCGTCTGGTCGAACGGATACTTCAGGCTGCGCACCAGCACCCGTACGGCGAAGCGGATCAGCGCGCGGCCGACCACCCACAGCACGATGGCACCGGCCACCTTGAGGGCGAACTGGGTCAAGAGAGGGATCGCGGTCTGGGCCATGCTGGTATCCAAGGGGCTCGCTCCTTCCCATGCGCTACATAGCAGGCCGGAGCCCTGTCGTGGGATAGGACCTTCGTCCGATGCGGGCCCCCGATTGACGGCGTGGCCGGAGAGGCCCAGGATCGTCCCGGGGGGGTACCACATGCGAACCCGGGTCATCCATCTCATCAATCCCAAGACGGATTCATTGACGACCAGGCCGCTCTACCTGGGTCGGGCCCTCTACTCGCCGCTGGCGGGGCTGCTCGCGGTGGCGGGCGCCATTCCGCGCGACCGCTACGAGGTCGTGCTCACCGACGAGAACATCGAGTCGATCGACTTCGACCTCGCGGCCGACCTCGTCGGCATCTCGGCGATGACGTGCTACGTGAACCGCGGCTACGAGATCGCCGACGCCTTCCGGGCCCGCGGGATCCCGGTCGTGATGGGCGGCGTGCACCCGAGCTTCATGCCGCAGGAGGCGCTGCAGCACTGCGACGCGGTCGTCATCGGGGAAGTCGAGCTGGTGCTCCCCCGGCTGCTCGACGACCTCGAGCGCGGCGAGATGCGCGGCACCTACAAGTCGGACCGGCTGCACCCGATGGTCGACCTGCCGATGCCCCGCTACGATCTCATCAAGAAGCACCGCTACGTCAACCGCACGTTCGTGCAGACCTCCCGCGGCTGTCACCAGGGCTGCACCTTCTGCGCCGAGCCGCTGATGAACGGCCTCAAGTTCCGCTACCGCCCGGTGGACGAGGTCGTGCGCGAGGTGGAGACGTGCGGCTCGCGCACGATCTCGATCAACGACGCGGACTTCTTCGGCACCAAGGAGCGCCCGAAGGAGGTCATGCGGGCCCTCAAGGGCCGGGGCATTCGCTGGCAGGCGGGCGTCACCTCGAAGCTCGCCCAGGACGACTCGATGCTCGAGCTGGCGGCCGAGAGCGGCTGCAGCCTCCTCAGCATCGGCTTCGAGTCGATCACGCGCTCCACGCTGACCAGCGTGCACAAGCACGTCAACCAGCCCGACACCTTCGCCGCCCTCGTCGAGAAGGTGCACGCCTACGGGATCATGGTGTTCGGGCTCTTCATCTTCGGCTTCGACGGGGACGATCCCTCCGTGTTCGAGACGACGGCGCGGTTCAACATCGGCGCCGACTACGACGCCTGCGCGTACTCGGTCCTCACCCCCTACCCGGGGACGCTCACGTGGTACGAGATGAAGAAGGCCGACCGCATCGTGTCCTACGACTGGTCGAAGTACGATCAGTCGAACGTGGTGTTCAGGCCGGCCCGCATGACGGGCGACGAGCTCCGGCTGGGTCAGAACACGGCGTACGAGACCTTCTACACGCCCTCGTCCATCCTCCGGCGCTTCCCGCTCAGAGGCGGGCGGAGCCGGCTGCAGTGGACCGTCTACAACCTCTTCATGAAGAAGGGCGCGGCGACCGATCGCAAGGACGCCATCGCCGAGCCGACGCCGGCGCCCACGCTGGCGCCGATGCCGCCCATCCTGCCCCTCAAGCGGGAATGGCGCGAGGCGGTCCTCGAGGCGAGCGAAGGTCGGGGCGGCCCATGACAGCGACACCGAGCGCGGACGTGGTGGTCATCGGCGGCGGCGTGACCGGGGCCAGCACCGCGTTTCACCTGACCCGGCGCGGCGTCCGGAACGTGATCGTCGTGGACAAGGGGACCATCGCCTCCGGTGGCACCGGGAAGAGCTCGGCGTGCGTCCGCCAGCACTACTCGACGGCGCAGACGTGCCGGATGATCCGCTACTCGCTCGAGTTCTTCGAGCACTTCGCCGACCGCGTCGACGGCGCGTCGTGCGGCTTCCGTCACACGGGCTACCTGCTCGGCGTGGACGACAAGATGCGGGCGCCCATGGAGGCGTCGGTCGCGCTGCAGCGCTCGGTCGGCATCGACACGCGGCTCGTGTCCCCCGTCGAGATGCGCGAGCTCGAGCCCCGCCTGCGCGCCGACGACCTGGTGGCCGGCTGCTACGAGCCCGCCTCGGGCTACTGCAATCCCGTCGAGACCGCGCAGGGCTTCGCGCGCGCCGCCCGCGCGGCCGGCGCGCGCATCCTGGAGGACCACGCGGTCACCGGCCTGCTCCTCGACGGCGACCGCGTCCGCGGCGTCCGCACGAGCGGCGGCGACATCCTGGCGCCGGTGGTCCTCAACGCCGCCGGCCTCTGGAGCGCCCGCGTGGCGGCGCTGGCCGGGGTCGAGCTGCCGATCCACGTCTGCCGCCACCGGATCAGCATCGTCACCTGGCCCCAGGCCGATCGGCGGCCGCACCCGATGGTCTACGACTTCGTCACGAACATCTACACGCGGCCCGAGCTGGGCGAGCACATCCTGGTGGGCGGGCTCGACGCCGACGAGTCGCGCGAGGCGGTCGATCCCGACGCCTACAAGGAGGGCGTCAGCCTCGACGAGTCGACCGACGCGCTGGCGCGCGTGAGCCACCGCTTCCCCGTGCTGGCCGACGGTCACATCGCGCGCGGCTACGCCGGCTGCTTCGACGTCACGCCCGACTGGCACCCGATCCTGGATCGCGTCGGCCCCGAGGGCTACCACGTCGCCGCCGGCTTCTCGGGCCACGGCTTCAAGCTCTCGCCGGCGGTGGGCCACATGCTGGCGGCGCTCATCATGGACGGCCCGAGCGGCCACCCGGACCTACCCACGTTCCGCCTGTCGCGGTTCGCGGAAGGCAAGCCGATCCGCGGCACCTACGGCGACTGGCTCATGTGCTAGGGCGGTGTCCCTGCGCCGGCCGGCGCGGCCCGGCCATGCCGCTCACGAGCCCGGCGGCGGCGCGGACTGCACGTAGACGGGGCCGTTGGCGCCGTAGGCCAAGGTGTACCAGGTGGATCCACACTTGGAATATGTAACGTCGCCGGCCGGCACGACCGTCGGGTTCGCGCACGGCGCGGCGGGCGCGGGCGGCGGCGGTGTCGCCGGCGCGGTCGCGAACTGCGAGGACTGCGCGGCTGGGGCCGGCGCGGCCGGCGGCGGGGCGCCCGCGGACGACACGGCGGCGACTGTTCCAGCGACGGCCGCGCCGGTTGCCGCGACGGCGAGCCCCTTGCCCGCGTCCCAGTGCTGGTCGTCGTAGAACTCCTGGCGGCTCTGCTGGGCACCCGATGCGTATTGCTGGCGGCTGGACTGGGCGCTCGCCCGCGACTCCTGCCGCGCGGCCTGGTTCTCGCCGCTGGTACCCGCACGATCCGGCGCAGCCGCGCCACCCTGGGCGGCGGCGCTACCCTGCGCGGCCCGTCCCGAGCCCTGGACCGCCCGTCCCGAGCCCTGGGCCGCCCGTCCCGAGCCCTGGGCCGACGAGAGACCGCCGCTGGCGGCCGGGCTCTCGCGCGAGAACCCTCCGTCTCCCGCGCCCCCACCCCCACGGCCGCCCGAGCGTCCACCACCACCACGCTGAGCGTCCGCGTCGCTTGCCAGCGTCCCCACAACCGCGACGGCGAACCCGAGCGCCCAGACGACAGACCGGAGTCGCGATGTCATGGCTTCGCTCCCTTCTTCGCCGTGGTACCGGGCGTCGCGGGTCCGTACCGTGGCAGCGCGGCGGCGAACGGGATCTTGGTCGCGTCGGCGGGCGGCGTGAAGGTGAAGAGAGAGTCCGCGGACTCCGGCGCCAGATTCCACGCGGAGAACTGGGCGCGGAACTCGGGCTGGCCGGGGGACCCCGGATACGTCAGCACCATCCGCTGCGGAAGCGCCTGGTCACCGTCGGCGATCCACACCTGGAAGTTCACGCTGTCCGTCCGTCCGACGAGATGATGGGCCGGCGCGCCCAGGATGCCCGTCGTCTCCACGTACGCCACCGACTTGACCCTGCGCTGGAGATCCATCGCCGCGCGACTCGTGAAGAGGGCGGCCAGGGGCAGCCGCATGCCCAGGTCACGCACGAAGTACGCGAGCGTCTCGTCCACGCCACCGGGCTGGGGCGCCTGAGCATAGGTCCGGCCCGCCTCGTCGAAGGCGCTGACGGCCTTGCCGTCGAAGACGACCAGGCTGCGCGCCCCGTTGCTCTTCTCCCCCTCGATGCGCAGACGGTCGGGCCGGCTGAGGGTGAGCGTGCGCACCTCGTTCCACTCGATTTTCTGGCCGGAGGCCTGCACGGCGTCGTAGGAGGCGCGCACGGTCACGCTCAAGCGCTGCGTGGAACCGAGGAGCGTCGCCATCTTCAGGAGCAGCGCCCGCGCATCCGGCGGCGAGCCGCCCGGCACCTGGGCCCCGGCGAGTCCCGCGGTCAGCACGGTTACGGCGCAGAGACACGCGGCCAGCCACATTCTCCGGCTCGTTCGAGCGCGCATCGTTTCCGTCTCCTTCCCGTGGATTCCCGATCGCCCCCATTAGGGCGTCCGCGCCCCGCGTCTCGCTAGTGGACCTTCGTCCAACATCGCTGGCGACGTTCGAGGACGGATGAACGCACCATTTCTCTGGCGCGAGCTAGGGGTGGCGCTCCATCTCCAGCACCGCCGCGAACGTCTCCACCAACCCCTCCAGCTCGGGCTCCCCCATCGGCGTGGACAGGCAGCCGAGCCCCGTGATCGACATCAGCACGCCGTGCTCCATCAGCCGGCGCACGATCCGCACCAGTCGCTCGCCCTCGGCGGGCGTGGTCCGCGTGCTCCGGTAGTCGCTCAGCTCGCGATCCACCGCGTGCAGCCGGAACAGCGAGCCCAGCCCGGCCACGCGCCCCGGCACGCCGGCCCGCGTGAAGCAGTCGTCGAGGCTGCCGCGCAGCCTCGCGCCCAGCTCATCCAGGCGCGCGAACACCCCGGGCGTCAGCAGTCGCATCGCGACCAGCCCCGCCGCCATCGTCACCGGATTGGCGTTGAACGTGCCGCCGTGCGGCGCCGCCGGCGGCCCCCCGCGCGTGGGATCGAAGACCGCCATCACCTCGGCGCTTCCCGCCACCGCGCCGACCGGAAAGCCCCCGCCGATGATCTTGCCGAGCGTGGTCATGTCCGGCGTGACGCCGAAGGCGCCCTGGGCGCCGTGGTAGCCCACGCGGAACGCGATGACCTCGTCGAAGATCAGCACGATGCCGTGGCGGCGCGTGACCTCGCGCAGCGCCTTCAAGAACTCCACGCGCGCCGGCAGCAGTCCCACGCGGTTGGGCACCGGGTCGACGAGCACGGCCGCCAGGTGGTGCGCCTCGCGCTCGATGCGCGCGACGGCCTGCTCGGTGTGGTTGAACGGCAGCACCACCACGTCCTCCAGCACCGCCGGCGGCGTGCCGCGCGAGTACGCCGTGCTGGCCGGCGCGGCCAGGCTCCCCCAGTTCTCGGGCGTGGAGGCCAGGCTCACTTCCGCGTAGTCGTAGGAGCCGTGGTAGGCGCCCTCGAACTTGGCGATCTTCGGCCGGCCGGTGAAGGCGCGGGCGCCCTTGACGGCGATCATCACCGCCTCGCTGCCGGAGTTGGTGAAGCGCACGCGCTCGGCCGAGGGCACGCGCTCGCAGAGCAGCGCGGCCAGGTCGATCTCCTCGGGCGTCGGCATCGGGAACGAGGCGCCCTGGGCGAGCCGGCGCGTGGCCGCCTCCACGATGGCGGGGTGCGCGTGGCCGTGGATGAGCGCGGTGTAGTTGTTCAGGCAGTCCAGCCGGCGATCGCCCTCGACGTCGGTGACCCAGCAGCCCTCGCCCGAGGCGGCGTAGGGCGGGTACGGCGCCATGTAGACGGTCGTCCGCGAGTTGCCGCCGGGCAGCACGCCCTGCGCGCGCGCGAACAGCGCGGCCGACTTCGAACCTGCCTCGGCCCAGCGCGCAGTCCGGCCCAGCGCGCGCGGCGACCTGACGTTGGAGGCCATTGCCGTGTCTCCTTCCAGGCGTGCCTGGATCAGAAGCCCATCTTCTTCTTCAGATCCTGATCGATCCAGATCCTCGCGTAGATCGGGCCCGGGCGGACGGCGCCGGCCCGCAGCTCGCCGTTGTAGTTCTGGACCCAGGGCCACCACGCGGTGAAGATGTAGGGCGTCGGCAGCCAGACGTACGGCGCCTTGTCGAGGATCTCGATCGTCATCTCCCGGATCATCTGCTGCCGCTTGGGCTCGTCGCGGGTGAGGTAGATCTCCTGCATCTTCCGGTCGAAGGCCGGGTCGGCGTACTGCGAGGGGTTCCACGTCTGCCCGGAGACGAAGCTCTTGCGGATGCTCGTGGTCGGGTTCGTGTGCCCGTTGTTCATGAAGTAGCCGGGAGCGTTGGTCTTGGTCGTCATCGCCGACAGGAAGGCGCCGTACTCCATCGGCTGGATCTCGAGCTTGACGCCGACCTTCTCCAGGTAGCCGGCCACCAGCGGCAGCAGGTCCATGTGGTCCGGGCTGCACGAGCAGACCTGGACCTTGAAGCTGAAGCCGTTCGGATAGCCCGCCTCGGCCAGCAGCTTCTTGGCCTTGCCGGGGTCGTAGGTGAAGAGCTCCTTGACCGAGGCCGGCATCTTCTCCAGCGGCTCGTAGTACCCGTGATAGTCGGGGTGCATCGGATAGGCGAACAGCTCGGCGTTGCCGCCGTAGTAGGCGCTGACGATCTCCGCCTTGTTGACCGCCATGTTGAGCGCGCGGCGCACCCGGATGTCGCCGAAGGGCTTCTGGTCGACGCGCATCGCGAGGAAGGTGCCGCTCATGCCCAGCCACCTCGACCACTTGAGCGGCGGCGCGCTCTTCTTGAGGCTGTCGACCGCCGTCCAGCGGATGCTCTCGAGGATATCCAGCTTGCCGGTGCGCAGCGCCGTGTGCTGGGTGGCCTCGTCCTTGATGGTGCGGTAGACGAGCCTGTCCAGGTACGGCAGCTTCTGCGCGGTGGCGCCGATCTTCTCGGTGTCCCAGTAGATCGGGTTCCTGGCGTACGTCTGCGAATTGCCCTGGACGTAGTCGACGAGCTGGAAGGGGCCGGTGCCGACGGCGTTCTTCCAGTCCTTGGGATCGACCGTCCCCATCTCCTTCGGCACGATGGCCGAGTAGTAGCCCCAGCCGAAGCGGTAGTCCCACTCGGCGTTGAACTCCTTGAACGTGAAGACGACCGTGTGCGTGTCGCGGGCCTCCACCCGGGCGACGTGGTCGAAATACGTGGGGATCTTCTTGGGGCTCTTGTCGAGCCGCTCGTAGCTGAACACCACGTCGTCGGCCGTGAGCTCGCGGCTCTTCATCACGCCCGGCTTGTCCGGGAACCTCACGCCCTTGCGCAGGTGCAGCACGACCGAGAGCGGGCTCTCCTTCCACTCCCAGCGCTCGACGAGCTCGCCCCGGATGGCGTCGCTGGGCAGCCAGGCGTCCGCGTAGAACCGGTGCTTGCCGCCCTTGCGCACGCTCTTGTCCAGGTCGGCGGCGAAGAGCTGCTCGTAGTACATCCCGGTGTCGTGGTTGAGCTTCCAGTTCCAGTCCTGGGGATCCCACGAGAGCGCCGACAGCGTCACGTACACCGTGCCGACCTCCAGCGTGCCGCCGTACTGCGGCTTGCCGGGGCCCTGCGCCCCGGCCGTCCCGCACGCCAGGGCCACCGCCAGCACCGCGCCGAGCATCTGCGTGCACCGTCGCACGAACGTCATCGCCGCTCCTCCTTGCCGGGCTCGGCGCTCACGCCATCCGGCATCGTGTTCACCGCGTGCCCCGCATGCGGGGGTCGAGGAGATCCCGCAGCGCATCACCGAACATGTTGACGGCGTAGACGACCAGGGTCAGGCAGAGGCCGGGGGCGAGCGCGAGCCAGGGGCCCTGGTACATGTACGCCCGCCCGCTGCCGCTGAGCATGCCGCCCCAGGTCGGGGCCGGCGGGGGCACGCCCAGGCCCAGGAACGAGAGACCCGCCTCGGCGAGGATGACCACGCCGACGCGCGTCGTGAAGAGCACGATGACCGGCGGCAGCACGTTGGGCAGGATGTGCCGCCAGAGGATGCGCGGCGTGCCGGCGCCGAGCGACTGCGCGGCGTCGACGTAGAGATTCTCGCGCACGGAGACGACCGCCCCCCGGACGATGCGCGAGCCGGCGATGCCGTACAGCAGGCCGAGCACGACCGTCACCTGCACCATGCCGGGGCCGACGACGGACACGACCGCGATGAGGATGACGAGGTCCGGGAAGGTCATCCACGCGTCCACGAAGCGCTGCATCGTCATGTCGACGCGGCCGCCGAGATAGCCCGAGACGACACCGATCGCGACCGAGAGCACGGTGGCCAGGCCGGCCGCACAGAAGCCGATGATCACCGACAGCCGGGCGCCGTAGAGGATGCGGGAGAGCATGTCCCGGCCGAGATTGTCGGTGCCGAACGGGAAGGCGAGCGACGGCGGCTTCATCCGGTTGATCGGGCTGATCTCGTTCATCCCGTACGGCGCCAGCACGCCGGCCAGCGCGCCGCTGGCCAGGAACAGGAGGAACACCACGGCGCCGAACGTGCCGAGCGGCTTGTCGCGGACGAGGCGGATCACGAAGCCGGCCACGGCCCCCCGCGGGCGGACCGGCGTCCCGGCGACCTCGAGGGCGACCGTGCTCACGCGCGGTACCGGATGCGGGGGTCGAGCACGCCGTAGCTGAGATCCACGAGCAGGTTGATGAGCATGACGCACACGCCGAGGACCAGGAACACGCCGGTGATGATGGGGTAGTCCCGCTGCCCGACCGCCTCCAGCAGCAGCTGCCCCATCCCCGGAATGACGAAGATCTGCTCCATGATCACGGCCCCGCCGATGAGGAGCGGCGCCTGCAGGCCGATCAGCGTCACGACCGGGATGAGCGCGTTCCGCAGCGCGTGACGCACGACCACCGGGCCCGGGCTCAGCCCCTTGGCGAAGGCGGTGCGGACGTAGTCCTGGCGCAGGACCTCCAGCATCATCGTCCGCGTCAGCCGCATCGTGAAGGCCGAGAGCGAGGTGCCCAGGATGACCGCCGGCACCACCATCTGGGCCAGGTTCGCCCACGGATCCTGGCGCAGCGCCACGTACTTGATGGCGGGCGACCAGCCCCACCAGATCGAGGGCAGCACCATCACGAGCGTGCCGAGCCAGAAGCCGGGGATGGCGAGCATGAGGATGGAGAACGAGCGCACGACGTGGTCGCCCATGGTGTCCTGGTGCACCGCCGAGTACACGCCGATCGGCAGGGCGAGGCCGAGGGCGACGGTCAGCGCGAGCGCGCCCAGCTCGAACGTCACGGGCAGGCGGTCCACCAGCTGCGCCGTCACCGGCGTGTTCTGCCAGAGCGAGCGCCCGAGGTCGCCGCGCACCGCCGCGCCCGCCCAGCGCAGGTACTGCACGTGCACGGGCCGGTCGAGGCCCAGCGCGGCCTCGAGCTGCGCGCGGTCCTTGCCGACGGCGATGTCGTTCTGCGACAGCATCAGATCGATCACGCTGCCGGGAATGAGCCGCACGGTGACGAAGACGATGAGGCTCGCGAAGAACAGCGTCGGGATCAGCGCCAGCAGACGCTGGACGACGTAGGTGGCCATTCACCGCTTCTCCGCCGAGCTGGTTGCGCCTCGACGCTCACACCGGCGCCGGGCGATTCGCCCTTCTACGCAACGCGGGTGCCAGAGCGGAACGCAATCAAACCGGAGCGTTGGCGAGCGGGATCGACGAGCCCGCGCGCGGGAGACTCCCCAGGTGGGGCGTCGGCGCCTCAACCTGGGGCGTCTCGCCGGGCGCGCTCAGGAGGGCAGGATGACGGCCTTGCCCGTGGTCTGCGTGTCGAAGAGCTTGTAGGCCTCCTCGGCCTGCTCGAGCCTCCAGCGATGCGTGAACAGCTTCTCCACGTCCACGCGCCGGTCGGCGATGAACTCGGCGCATTCGGCCTGGCCTTGCTTGGAGAACGTCCAGGACCCCACCAGGGTCACCTGCCGGCGCAGGAGGTCCGGGCTGACGTCGAGCGTCACCTGGCCCCGCTCGCCCACGAAGCAGGCGGTGCCCCAGGAGCGCACCGCGCGCACGGCCGCGGCCCGGGCCTCGGGCGCCGAGGAGGCGTCCAGCGTCTTGTGGGCGCCCTCGCCGTGCGTCAGGTCGCGAATCGCCTGCACCATGTCGCCCGCCGTGCCGTCGATCACCGCGTGCGCGCCGAACGCCTGCGCGAGCTTGCATCGCTCGGGCGCGACGTCGATGGCGATGACGCGCGCGCCCATCTCGACGGCGAGCTGCGTCGCCGACAGACCCACCGGGCCCTGGCCGAAGATGGCGATCGTCTCGCCGCCCGCCAGGTTGATCCGCCTGAGCGCGCCCCAGGCGGTGCCGGTGCCGCAGGAGACCGCCGCGCCCGTCACGAAGGAGAGCGAGTCGGGGAGCGGCACCAGCGTCGACACCGGCACCTTCATGTATTTCGCGTGGCCGCCGTGTCCGCCCGAGCCGTAGACCACCGTGCCCGCCAGGCACATCTGCGTCCACCCCGCCCGGCAATGCTTGCAGGTGCCGCAGCCGTCGTAGTGGTGGTCCATCACGCGCTGGCCGACGCGCGCCTCCTTGTCGGTGACGCCGCTGCCCACCGCCGCGACGACGCCGCAGGGCTCGTGGCCGGCGATCATGCCGGCCTCCCGCTTGATGCCGCCGGTCACGGTCCCGGGCGCGTGGGCGGGCGCGCGATAGTTGTGCAGGTCGCTGCCGCACATGCCCGAGGCCTTGATCTCGAGGATCACGTCCCGGGGACCCGGTGTCGGATCGGGGAACTCCCTGAGCTCGAGCTTTCGATCGCCGAGAAACACGACGCCTTTCATGGTGTCCTCCGGTGCCCTATCCTACCCTCTCACCACACTCTGGGGAGGGTCGCCATGACCGTGTACGAGATGCGGACCTACACGCTGCACGTCGGCAAGATGGGCGAGGCCGTCAAGCTGTACACCGAGTTCGGCTACCCGGCGCTCGAGAAGGGCGGCCAGGCCAAGAAGCTGATCGGCTACTTCCAGGCCGACACCGGCACGATCAACCAGCTCGTCCACCTGTGGAAGTTCGACGACGACAACGACCGTCGCGCCCACTGGGCGTCGGTCTTCGCCAACAGGGACTTCGTCGAGGGCTTCGCCGTGAAGTTCCGCCCGCTGCTCGCGTCCCAGGAGGTCAAGCTGCTGACGGCGGCCCCGTGGGGACCGCATCCCTGAGCGGCGAACCTACTGCAGGGCGCCGGCCGCCCGCGCGCGGTGACGCCGTTCAACCATCGTGACGCGCCGCCGGAGACGAGGTTCTCGTATTCCTCCGCCGAGACCCAGGCGCCCGCCGGCATGACGCGCCTTGCGTTCCGTACGGCTCTGCTGAATAGTGTCCGCGGTGGTCGCGTGACGAGCCCCCACGACGCGCTGCTGCTCGTGCCGCTCGTGGTCTTCGCCGCCTACCTCGTCTTCGGCATCACGGGGTTCGGCGCCTCGCCGATCACGATTCCCGTGCTCGTCCACTTCCTGCCGTTGACGTTCGTGCTCCCGCTGGCCGCGCTCCTCGATCTCGGCTCGGCACTGGCGCTCGGCTTCCACACGCGCCGGCAGGCCGACACCCGGGAGCTCGTGACGCTCGTACCCTTCACGCTCCTCGGGCTCATCCTCGGCGTCACGCTGCTCCTCCGCCTGCCGCGCGACGCGAGCCTGCTGGCGCTCGGCCTGTTCGTCTGCGCCTACGCCGTCAACCTGCTGGTGCGCCGCGAGAGCCGGAGGCGATTGAGCCGGTGGTGGGCGGCGCCCGCCGGGATCGTGGGCGGGCTCATCGGCGCGCTCTTCGGCATGGGCGGCCCGCCCTACGTCATGTACCTCGCCGGGCGGATCCCCGAGCCGGACGCGCAGCGCGCCACCATCTCCCAGATGGTGATCCTCAACGTCGGCCTGCGGGTCGTGGCCTTCGCGCTCGCGGGGCTCCTCGTCTCCTCCACGCTGTGGCTCGCGGCCGCGCTCCTGTTGCCGGTGGCGTGGGCCGGCGTGTGGGCCGGTCATCGCGCGCACCTTCGCCTGACGCCGGCCACGGCCGCGCGCATCATCGCCGCCGCGCTGTTCATGGCCGGCGCGGCGCTGGTGGGGCGCACGCTCTAGACGCCGGCCGTCGTCCTCGCCGCGGCCTCGGCGAGCAGCGCGTACTCGGCGAGCCTGCGCTCGGCGAGCGCGGCGGGCCAGCGGTGAGCGTCCACGATCCTCAGGAACTCGTCGAGGACCCGGGCGACGTGTTTCTCGTGGCCTCCGTCGAGCGGGGACGGCACGGTCACCTCGAACTCGCCGCCATGCTTGCCGCCGATATCGCTGGCGACAGCCGGCTCATGCACGCGGACGAGGCCGCCACCACGAAGCAGCCACGCGGGCCATCTCCACCGCGCCAAACCATGCCCATGCGCATTACGTGAAGG
>Ga0335084_10003078_pt1 | contig 16215 bp, 13 predicted proteins | sample Lox_Sample_44_FD_206721 | JGI IMG/M metagenome (GOLD analysis project Ga0335084, IMG submission 206721) | Soil microbial communities from Loxahatchee National Wildlife Refuge, Florida, United States - Lox_Sample_4.4 | ecosystem: Environmental > Terrestrial > Soil > Wetlands | place: USA... | reverse complement strand
AAAATCCGGCGCCGGCCGGAAGTCCGCGTCGAACACCGCCACAAACTCCGCCTCGCTCACTTGCATGCCCGCGGCGAGGGCGCCGGCCTTGTAGCCGACCCGGTCCGCGCGGCGCAGATGCCGGCAGGCGGTGGCGCGCGCGGGATGCGCCGCCAACCACTGCTCCACGATGGCGGGCGTCTCGTCGGTGGAATCGTCGAGCACCTGGATCTCCAGCCGGTCCGCCGGCCAGCGCAGCGCCGTGACGCACTCCAGCAGCCCCTCGACCACCTGCGGCTCGTTGTAGACCGGGCATTGGACGCACACCCGCGGCCGGGGACCGGTCCACGGCGGCGGCACCGGCGTTTCGTCGCGGCAATAGCGGGCGTACAGCCACAGGATTTTCAGCCGGTGCGCGGCGAAAAACACCAACCCGGCCAGCGTCAGCGCATAGACCGCAAGCAGCGCGGCAGCCATGCGCTGAGAGAGCCGCAGCCGCGCTGGCAGGTCAAGGCCGCAAATCGGCCGGCCCCTCCCGACGCCGCTTAGATCCGCTGACTCTCGGATAAATCGGTGCCCAAGGTCTCGATGAATTTCTTCATGGCCGGGGTCAGCACCCGGCCCTTGCGATGCAGAATGGCCAGCGGGCGGGTGAACTCCTTGCCCTTGAAATGCACGGCGGTGAGAGTGCCCTGCCTGACCTCCTGCGTCACGGTGGCCTGGGGCACGATGGCGACGCCGGCGTCGATTTCTACCGCGCGCTTCACCGTCTCGATGTTGTCAAATTCCATCACCGGCTCGATCTCGATCCTGTTCTCCCGAAAGATCTGGTCGACGGCCTTGCGCGTGGGAATGTCGGGATCAAAGCCGATGAACTTGTGCCCGGCCAGCGCCTGCAGCTGCACCTCCCCCGTCTTCGCCAGCGGGTGGCTCGGATGGGTGATCAGAACCAGATGATCGTTGCGGAACGGAATCATCTCGATCTGGCGCACCTTCACCGGGAACGCCACGAGACCAAAGTCGACCGAGTTGTGCAGGATGTCCTCGTAGACGAGGTTCGACCGGCGGTACTCCACCCGGACGTTGACCGAAGGATAGTCATGCAGGAACTTCTTGATGAACGGCGGAAGCTCATGGAGGCCGATCGAGTAGATCGTCGAGATACGGATCGTGCCGCTGATCACCTTCTTCATCTCCTGCAGCTCGCTCAGAAGCTTCTCGTACTGGTGCAGGATCTCCTTCGCCGCCTCGTAAACCCGCAGGCCCTCGCGGGTGAGCTGAAACTGCTTCTGGCTGCGGTCAATGAGCAGCGTCTTGAAATGCCGCTCCATCGCACGCGCCTGTTGACTGACCGCCGACTGTGTGATGCCGTTCAGTTTGGCCGATTTTGAGAAGCTCTTGGTCTCGACGAGGTCGGCGAAGATTTTGAAGTTCTCCACTTGCATGGTTAGCGATTTTTTCGGCCCCATTATCAAGTGCACTAATTGGTGTGCAATCTTTTAAGAAGGCCCCTTAATGTTCGTTAATTATGAAACTTTTAGGGGGCGGGCCGATGCCGTGCGAGCGCAAATCGCCCAAGCCTGCCAGCGGGCCGGCCGGCAGCCGGAAAGTGTGCAGTTGTTGGCAGTGACCAAGACCCACCCTCCCCTCGCGGTCGAGTACGCCGCCCGCTATGGTCTCCCTGCGGTTGGTGAGAATCGAGTGCAGGAGGGCGTGGAAAAGCGCGCGCAGTGCACCGCGTCGATCCGCTGGGAACTCATCGGACACCTGCAGTCGAACAAGGCCCGGCTCGCGACGACTCATTTCGACCGCATCCAGAGCGTCGACAGCGTCAAGCTGTTGACGATCCTTGACCGGGCGGTCGGTGAGCAGAACCGCCGTCTGGCCATCCTGCTGCAGTTCAATGCCGGTCACGACCCCAAGAAGTTTGGGGCCGAGCCGGCCGATGCGCCCCGGTTGCTTGAGGCCGCCCTCGCCTTGCCCCACCTGCAGGTCGACGGCCTCATGGCCCTCGCGCCGCTGTCCGGCGACCCCGGCGTGGCCCAGCGCACCTTTGCCGGCCTGCGCGAACTGCGCGACCGGCTCGCCAGCCAGTTTGGGGTTCCGCTGGCTGAACTCTCCATGGGCATGACCTCCGATCTCGCGGTGGCGGTCGCCGAGGGCAGCACTCTGGTGCGCGTTGGGACCGCACTTTTTGGCCCCCGCAGTTGAGCGGCCACCCGGCGAGGGCCGCCCTCACCGTCGGGGGTGCGTCTCATGCGAATTTAACCACCCCACGGCGGTTTCCGGATTGCCCCGCCCCCCAATCCGCCTTCCGCTGGGATCGTGGATACCGCCACGCCGCCAGCCCCGCCGCACACCGCGCTGCTCGCGCTTCTTGACGATGTCGCTCCCGCGGTCCGCACTGCCTTGCTGGCCGAATTCGCCCGGCAGGGTCCGACGGCGATTTCCTTCCTGCAACCGATCGCGCGGGGGCAGGATCGCCGCCTGGCGTGGCATGCGGCGTGGTTCTTGCGCGAATTGAAGTTCAGCGATCCCGTCGCCGAGTTCACAGGATTCATCCGCTCCCTCAACTACGAGCTCGAGACCGGCGCGCTCCTGCTCAGCCGCATTGCCTCGCCCGAGCTGGACGTTGGCGCGTGTTGCCGTCTGCTCGACGCCATCGCGGCGCGCTGCCGCGGGCTGATCCTCGAGCCGTCCACCGCGCGCGACCGGTGCCGGGTGCTCAACCGCGTCCTCTTTCACGAATATGGCTTCCGGGGCAACGTCGAGCACTACACCGACCCTTTGAACAGCTTTCTTGACCAGGTGCTCCTGCGCCGCCGGGGGCTGCCGATCACGCTGAGCATCGTCTACCTCCTTGTGGCCCAGCGCATCGGGCTCGCGCTGGAACCCGTCGGCCTGCCGCGGCATTTCGTCGTCGGGTGCTTCCTCGAGGACAAGCCGTTCTTCATCGACCCGTTCGACCAGGGCGCCTTCCGCACGCCCGGGGAGTTGTTCCTGGCCCTCCAGCAAAACCACATCAACCCCAAGCTCACCGACCTCGCCCCCACGCCGGTGCGCGAGGTGCTCTGCCGCTGCTGTCGCAACCTCGCCCATCATTACGCCGCCGCGCAGGATCACGGCCGCGCGCAGCTCTTTGCCGAGCTGGTCGAGGAGTTTGAGGCCACCTATGAACGGCACGCCTCGGGCTGACGGTTGCGGATTGCGAATTCCGGGCGGCGGATAAAGGCTTCCGGCGCGCCGCCCCTCCGGCTCACGGCGATCTCCGCCAGCGTTCGGCCGGCAGGGCGCGCCCTCCTGGCCATGGCCACTCCCACTGATCTCGTCTACACTCCCGAGGATCTGGAACGCCAGTCGTTCGCCGACCCCGCCCTGGCCGTGCTCGGCCACCCCGTCGATCACTCCATCAGCCCGGCGATGCACAACGCTGCGCTCGCGGAGATGGCGCTGAGCGACACCCGCTTCGCCACCTGGCGCTACTTCAAATTCGACGTGGCGCCGGAGGATCTGCCCCGCACCCTCGAACGTTTCCACGCCCGTGGTTTCCTCGGGGTCAACCTCACCGTGCCCCACAAGGTGATCGCGTTCGGCCACGTGGCGGAGATCGATGCCGCGGCGCGGCCGATTGGAGCCGTCAACACGCTGCTGCGACTGCCGCGGGGCTGGCGCGGGTACAACACCGACGGCCATGGCCTGGCCACGGCGGTGCGCGAAGAACTCGGCGCCACGCTGGCGGGCGCGGCGGTGGTGCTCCTCGGTGCGGGGGGCGCCGCGCGCGCCGCCGCCGTGGAATGCCTGCAGCGCGGCTGCTCCTCGCTCTGGATCTCCAACCGCACCCCCGCGCGGCTCGATGCCCTGCTCCCCGTCCTGCACCCGCTGGCCGCCGCCGTGCGGCTGCAGGGCTTCGACCCGCTCGCGCCGCCGAGGGATCTCCCCGCCGGCGCGCTCGTGATCAACGCCACGTCGCTCGGGCTCCGGCCCAACGATCCTCCGCCGATCGATCTGGCGCGCCTGCCGCGGCCGGCGGGGGTTTTCGACATGATCTACACGCCGGCGAAGACCGCGCTGCTGCGCGCGGCCGCCGCCCTCGGCGTGCCGCATGCGGATGGCCTCTCCATGCTCGTGCACCAGGGGGCGCGGGCGCTGGAGATTTGGAGCGCCGCCCGCGTGCCGGTCGCTGCCATGCAGCGCGCCGCCCGGCAGGCCCTGGGTTGGGCGTGACAGCCCCGGTTTGACTTTCCGGAATCCGCCCGCCGCAATCGACTCGCCCCATGCCCGATTTCGCTGCGTTTGCCGCCGCCTTCCCCTGGTTCTTCCCGCTCGTCGTCTTCCTGCTGGGCGCCTGCGTGGGGAGTTTTCTCAACGTCTGCATCTATCGCATTCCGGCCGGCCAATCGGTGGTGACGCCGGGCTCCCACTGCGCCTGTGGCGCGCCAATCAAGTGGCACGACAACATCCCGATCCTGAGCTGGTTTGTCCTGCGCGGCCGGGCGCGTTGTTGCGGGCGCCGCTTCAGTTTCCGCTATCCCTTTGTCGAAGCACTCACCGCGGCGCTCTTTGTCTCCTGCTGGCTGCTGTTCCCGCCGGCCAAGGCGCTTTGCGGCATGCTGCTCTGCGCCGCCCTGGTGGGCGCGACCTTCATCGACTTGGATCACATGGTCATTCCGGATGCGTTCACCCTCTGGCTGGGCGTGGCCGGGGTGGTGCTCTCCTGTGCGGTGCCGGCGCTGCACGGGCGGGAGCATGAGCTGTTCGTTATCGCCAGCCTGCGGGCGGGCATCGACAGTGTGGGAGGGCTGCTCGTCGGCTCAGGGCTGGTCTTGTGGATCGCGTTGCTGGCCGAGGCAGTCCTGAAGAAGGAGGCGATGGGGTTTGGCGACGTGAAGTTCGTCGGCGCCATCGGCGCCTTCACGGGCTGGCACGGCGCGGCCGCGGCGGTGTTTGGCGGCGCCATCATCGGCACGGTGTGGTTCGCGCTCGCCCTGCTCTGGCAGGGGCTCTTCCGCCGGCCCGCGCCCGCGGCGGCACCGGCCCCAGATGCAGCTCCCGGCGCCTCCACTTCCACGCCTGGCTCCGCCGAAACGGCGGCGGCGGGCAGCACGCCGCCCGCGACCGCCCCCGCGCCCATCGGTTTCGGCGTGCACGTGCCCTTCGGCCCGATGCTCGCGGCCGGCGGCCTGCTCTATTTCCTGGTCGCGCACCGCTGGCTCGACGCCTACTTCGCCAGCATCGCCGAGCTGCTGTAGCTCCCCGCGCCGGCGTGGCGGCGGCGTCCCGGGCGGCGGCCTCCGCCGGCGACTGGGAACCGGCGGGGGAGCTGCCCCCTGAGATCAACGGAGCGAAAACGTGGCGCTCACCGTGGTGGTGATTGTCTTCTCGGGCGACGAAGTGTCGTTGTTACCCTCCCAACTGGTCGCCGTCGAGTAGCGGGGATTGATCTGCACCACACCCATCCGGGCCGAGCGCAGCCCCTTGAGGTGGCGCCCGCCCTGGGCCGCAATCTGTTCCGCGCGCGCCCGGGCATCCCTGGTCGCCTCGGCCATCAGCTCGACCTTCGCCTCCCCCGCCTTCGTGTAGATGAAGTCGATCTGTTCGGAGACGAACGCGACGCCCTGCTCCAAAAGCTCCGTGGAATCGCTGGCGATGCGCGGCAGCTGCTCGACCTTGGGCGAAACGACCTCCACCCCCTGGCTGATGCGGTAGCCGAGCAATTTGGTCGTGGTGTCGTCATCGCGATTAGGCCGGCTGCGGATTTCACTGATCTGCACGGGCCGGACCTGGAAGTCCTGGAGCCCGCGCAGCCGCAACCACCCTTCGACCTTGCCCCGGTCGTCCTTGAGGCGTTGCTGCGCCTCCATGAGCGTGTCGGCCTGCACCGCGAAACGCGCCCGCCAGATCACCAGGTCGCTGGTGACATCGCGACGGGCGGAGCCGGTGATGGAGATGACCTGCGATTCGTAGAGCCGCGTCCAGGTGTTCGCCAGAATCAATGACGCGAGGCAGAGGCCGGCAGCAAGAAACAGGCCGGCCAGCAAGCCGAAAAGTTGGGGGCGAAGTGTTTCCATGGTGAAAGGGCCTACCGCGCGGGCGGCGGCATCTCAGTCGCCGAGGCACGTGCCCACCCGGCGGGCCGCCAGGACCCATTGGTGGTCCGGCGGCACCGTCTTGAGCCGGCCCGCGACCTCCGCGAGGGGCACCGCCTTCACGCCATTGCCGCGCGCGGCCACCATCACGCCGAAGATCCCCTCGTGGATGAACCCGGCGCAGGCCGTGCCCAGCCGCGTCGCCAGCAGGCGGTCAGCGACCGACGGGGTGCCGCCCCGCTGCACGTAGCCGAGAATGGTGACGCGCGCCTCCAGACTTGTGAGTTCCTCCAGCTGCTTCGCCAGGCGCAACGTGTTGCCGGCATGCCGGGACTCGAGCGCCGCCAGCTCGACGCGGGCCTGCTCCTTCTCCGTCTCGGTGGTCGCCTCCCGCCGGCGCTTTTCGACCGCGGCAAAGGCCAGGGCGTCGTGGCGGGACTTCGCGCCCTCGGCCACCGCCACGATGCTGAAATTGGTGCCGGTCCGGGAGCGCCGGCGGATGGCCGCGACCACCTGGCCCACGTCGTAGGGAATCTCGGGGATCAGGATCACGTCGGCGCCGCCGGCGATGCCGGCGCCCAGCGCGAGCCAGCCGGCGCGGTGGCCCATGATTTCCGCGATCACAATGCGGTGGTGGCTGTGGGCCGTGCTGTGCAGGCGATCGAGCGCCTCCGTGGCAATGCCGAGGGCGGTGTCGAAGCCGATCGTGGCATCGGTCAGCGCCACGTCGTTGTCGATCGTCTTCGGCAGCGTGATGATGTGCAGGCCCTTTTCCACCAGCCGCAGCGCGTTCTTGTGGGTGCCGCCGCCTCCGATGCAGACCAGCGCATCGAGGCCGAGCCTCTTGTAGTTCGCGGCGATCACGCCGGTCATGTCGCGAACCCGGCCGCCGATCTCCATGCGGTGCGGTTTGTCCCGGCTCGTGCCGAGGACCGTGCCGCCCACGGTCAGGATGCCCGCGAGCCGGCCCTTGTCGAAGCGCACCCAGCGGTTCTGGGCCAAGCCGAGAAAGCCGTCGCGGAACCCGATGATTTCCCAGCCGTACTCGCCGATGGCCGCCTTGCCCACCGCGCGGATGGCGGCGTTCAGGCCGGGGCTGTCGCCGCCGGCGGTGAGGATCCCGATGCGTTTGACGGACCGCTTGCTCATGGTGCCGTGCGCTGCAGGGTCGACAGTGAGGAAAAATCCGCCGACTCCAAGAAAAACACTCGCCCCGCGGATCGGGCGCAGCGCGGGCCGCTAGGATCGCGCCGCCCACAGGCCAATCGCGGTCGCGGTCATCGCGATGAGCGCCTTGATCAATGATTCACCGGCGATGAAGCCGGCGGCGAGCGGCGTGTTGTAGGCGTCGGCGCTCCGGGGATGCACCTTCGTCCATACCCACGAAATCACGGCCCCCGCGGCAAAGGCCTGGCAGTTGCTGTACACCATCACCCAGGACAATCCGAGGCCCATCGCTGACGGCAGGTACGGGCCGGCCCTGGGCAGCAGTCGGCCGAGCAGCGGCAGGGTCACCCCGACCAGCGCGCCAATGACGATGGCGAGGCGGGCGCTGGCCGGAAGCTGGTCGAGCCCCCCACCCGCGAGCAATTCGGCCACGGCGCGCCACATGTTGGTCGCCGGCGGATTGAAGGCTTCCAGCTTCTCCTTCGTCGGCACCATGAGATACCAGGCGGGCACGACCGCCAAGGTGCCGAAGAAGATGCCGATGAACTGGGCGAGGAATTGCTTGCGGGGGTTGGCGCCGAGCAGGTAACCGCTCTTGAGGTCGAGGAGCAGGTCGGCGCTCGAGGACGCCGCGTTGGCGCCGGTGGAGGCCGCCATGAGGTTGTGCTCCAGGGCCACGTGCATGCTCGAAGCGGCAGGCGGCGACAGCACCGCAAACAGCAGCTGCATGATCTTCCCCATGGCGCCGATCGGGTTCGTGTCGGTCTCGCCGGTGGCGCGACTTGCCACCAAGCTCAAGACGAAGGACATGCCCACGGCGATCAGCCCGAGCCAAAGGCTGATGCGAAAGGCGACGAATTGAACCGCGAGGAGCCCGACCGTGATGGGGACGAGACCGGCCACCAGCCAGCTCAGCGGTACTTCGAGGGCGGCCATGCGCCGGCTGAGTTGCGATTCCGCATCTTCCTGCTGGCTGCGGCTGGGAACACGAAAGGAGCGGGCGATGGTCCGCCACTGGAGCGCGAGGGCGGCGAGGCTGGAAAACACCATGGTGGCGGTCCCGCCCCACAAGGCCCAGCGCGGCAGATGATAGATCGCGCCTCCGCCGATGAGCGGGATGGAGAGGCGGTAAGCGGACTCCCCGGCGTGGCTCGCATCCATCGCAATGAGGGCCGGCCCGATCCAGCAATAGAGCAGGAGCGAGCCGGCCAGCATGGAGAGGCAGACGCGCACGCCGATGATCATGCCCGCGCCGATCAGGAGCACGCTGGGTTCGAAGCCAAACCCCATCAGCTGACGGCCATTGACGGCGGCATAGCCGGTGGCCGGGATCAGCTCGGGCAGATGCAGCCCGGTCTTGAGGAAGAACCGGTCGAGGGCGCCAAGGGTTCCCTCAGCGGTATTGAGGATACCGACCACGAGGCCGGCCACGAGACCGCCGATCAGCACATAAGCCTTGCGCACGGCCTCAGCTCCGCGGCTGTAGAGGCTCTTCAGCGTGATCGCCGCCGCCATGCCCGAGGGAAAGGGCAATTTCTCGCGGTTGATCATCTGACGCTTCATCGGCACAGCCAGAAAGACGCCGAGGGCACCACTGAACAGCGTGAAGGTCGCGACGACCCACACCGGCTGGTGATGTCCTTCCAATAGCAGCAGGGCGCCGAAAGCCGTCCCAATCGTGGAGCCCGTCGAATAGCCCGCCGCCGAGGCGGTGGACTGCATGCAGTTGTTCTCGAGCACCGACATCTCCGAGAGCCGCCGGCCTGAGAGGAAACGCAGGGTGTTCCAGATGACGTAGGAAAGGACGCAGGCGGTGATCGCCACGCCAAAGGACCAGCCAATCTTCAGCGTGGTGTAGAGATTGGCGGCGCTCATCAGCATGCCGAGAAAAGCGCCGATGAGAACCGCCCGAAGCGTCAACTGCCGCGCGGTGTCGCCTTGGTAAACATAGCGGTGCCAGTCCGCCTCGCTCCGCGCCGGATCACAGGCGATCGCGAGCGGCTCGACGGAGTCGGCGGGCGCGGTGGGGTGCGACGACGGCGCGTCCGGAGTCGCGAAGGCAGGCGGTGAACTCATTCGTGAAACTGGATGTCACCCGCCGAGCGTGACGAAAGGCGCCGCAGTATCGGGGCGCGAACACCGAACGCGAGGGCTGACGGTGGAAGGGAATATAGCACGACCAGCGCAAGTTCGCACCGCCCCGGCGCCTTTCCCGGCTGCATTCGATCCCCGCAAGCCATGCCGGTCATTAGGACATCACGCGTCGACGATTTCCGCACCGTCATCGGTCGTGCAATGCAGCACCTCGGGTTTGGATCCGAAGCGCCTGGCGTAGACCGTGGCGACGCGCGCGGCGTGCGCGGACGAAAAATCGCCGTCGGTCAACGCCATGACGGCCCCGCCAAATCCGCCGCCGGTGAGTCGCGCCCCAAAGACGTGCGCCGAGCTCGTGAGCGTGTCGACCAGCAGGTCGAGTTCCGCGGTGCTGTTTTCAAACTGCGTCTGCGAACTCCGATGCGACGCAGTGAGCAGCCGGCCCACCTCGGCCAGATCGCCGCGCGCGAGCGCTGCCCGGACCTGGGCAACCCGCTCGATCTCGTCGATGACATGTTTCGCACGGCGGTAGCCAATCTCGGATAGACGGCCCCGGCGCTGTTCGAGCTGTGCCGGCGTCACATCGGCCAGCAAGTCGACGCCCAGCGCCCGGGCAGCCTCCGCACATTCGCGATGCCGGGCCGCATAGAGACCGTCAACGAGGGCGTGTTTCGCGTGCGGATTGAAAACCCAGAAGTGCGCGCCCGCCGGCATGGGCACGGTCTCGAAACGCGGACCGCGGCAGTCGATGAAGACGAGGTGATCCTTCTTGCCAAAGCCCGAAACGCCCTGATCCAGAATGCCGCAGGGCACGCCGACGAAGGAGTTCTCCGCATGCCGCCCCAGTTTCACCACCGTCTCGCGGGGCGGCTGTTCACCAGTCAACGCCAGGAAGGCCAGGGCAGACGCCAGCTCCATGGCAGCGCTGCTGCTCAGCCCGGCTCCCACCGGCAGGTCCGAGACGGCCAGAAAATCGAGGCCTGCGGGCCGGGCCAGTCTGAATTCCTTGAAACTCACCCAAACGCCGAGCGGGTAGTTGACCCATCGCCGTTCGCCGGTTTGCCGTCGGGGATTTCCCGCGGGGACCGTCGCGACGCCGTCCTGCGCGGCGCTGGCAAATCGAAGCTTGTTGCCCGCCGTGCCGTTCACGGCAACCCACACGCCGCGATTGATCGCGGCGCCGAGCACGGTGCCTCCGTTGTAGTCAGTATGGTTGCCGATGAACTCGATGCGCCCGGGCGCCCGCGCAATCGCCTGGGGCGTGCACCCATAGAGCGAGGCAAACTGTTTAATAAGTTGTGCCTTCATGCCTGAACCTAAGGAAACAGATGCGAGAGCTTCGGTATGTTTCATTCGGTTGGCGAGTCCGTTTCTCAAGTCGATTGCATGCCGGTTGGCAACTGGGTTCATTTCTACTCGATTCGGCGATTCCTCGCTCGCAAGGCAGAGGAATGCCTCTGATTCTTACGGTATGATTCAATTCTTAATTATCTACTCAAAGCGCACTTAGGCGATATTCCGCGGTGTTCCCGGAAGTTGGATTTGACGAATCTCCCATCCTGATTCTTGTTCTGTCGTATAACACTTTCCCACTTCTCCCGCCTAGCGGGAGTTTTTGGGGTAACCAAGAAAGCAATAGCGGGCCGGTTAGGGGTAGCCGGCCCGCTTTATTTTGCACTTGGAAAGTCGTGCCCGGCGACCGGCGCCGGTCCGTGAATCATGGGCTTGATTGTGATCACCGCTGCCAGCAATTTGCCCGTTCGGTGCAGAGGACTTCTGATCTCAACGTCATCGCCACTCGGCCGCTCCCGACCCCCCGGGAACTCCTGCGCGAGTTGCCCAAATCCGCGGCACAGGCCCAATTCATCACGCGGGCCCGAAAGGAGATTCACAATCTGATCTTCGGCGATGACCGCCGCCTGCTGCTCATCGTCGGCCCCTGCTCCATTCACGACCTCGCCGCCGGTCGCGACTATGGCCAGCGTCTGGCCCGACTCGCTCGCGAGGTCGCCGACCGCGTGTTGATCGTCATGCGCGTCTATTTTGAGAAACCGCGGACCGCCGTGGGCTGGAAAGGGCTCATCATGGATCCCCACCTCGACGGGACGTACGACATTGCCGAGGGCCTCCGCCTGGCGCGCACCTTTCTGCGCGATGTGCTCGATCTCGGCCTGCCCACCGCCACGGAACTGCTCGATCCCATTACGCCGCAGTATATCGCCGACCTTGTCTGTTGGTGCGCGATTGGCGCGCGCACCGCGGAATCGCAGACCCACCGGCAGATGGCCTCGGGTCTGTCCATGCCCCTCGGCTTCAAAAACCGCACCGATGGAGACCTGCTGACCGCCGTGAACGCCATTCGCGCCGCGTCGCAGCCCCAGACTTTCTTCGGCATCAGCCTCGATGGCGCCGCGTCCGCCATCGTCACCCGCGGCAATCGCAACTGTCACATTGTTCTCCGCGGCGGCACCGCCGGCCCCAATTTCGGGCCCGCTTTCATCCGCGAGACGGAACGCCTCCTCGGGGAAGCCGGCCTGCCGAAAGCCATCCTCGTGGATTGCAGCCACGACAACTCCGCGAAACAGCCGGAGCGGCAACCCGAGGTACTGCACTCGGTTCTCGCGCAGATTGCCGCCGGCAACACCTCCATCATGGGGGCCATGATCGAGAGCAACCTCTCCGCCGGCAGCCAGCCCTTCCCCCAGCCCCGCGTGCAGCTCCGCTACGGTGTCTCTATCACCGACGCCTGTATCGACTGGGCCACGACCGAGGCGGCCATCCGCGAGGTGTATGGCGCCTTGAGCTCGCGGTTCCGTTCTTGATCGCTCGACCCCGGCCAGCCCCGGCCATCCTCCCCTTCGCCTTTCCAGAACGATGCCGGCCGAAGGCCACACCGATCTCCCGCCGCCATGAAGACTCCCCTCCGTGTCGCCGTCACGGGCGCCGCCGGCCAGATCGGCTACTCGCTCCTGTTCCGGATCGCCGCGGGCGGCATGTTTGGCCCCGACCAGCCGGTCATCCTCCATCTGGTGGAGATCGAGCCCGCGCTCAAGGCGCTGCACGGCGTCCTCATGGAACTCGATGATTGCGCGTTTCCCCTTCTCCGCGGCATCGTCCCCACCGCCTCGCTCGACGAGGGCTTTCGCGGCGTCAACTGGGCCCTGCTGATCGGTTCCGTGCCGCGCAAGGCGGGCATGGAGCGCCGGGATCTCCTCGGCATCAACGGCCGGGTGTTCACGAGCCAGGGTCAGGCCATCGCCCGGACCGCTGCGCCGGATATTCGCGTCCTGGTAGTGGGAAATCCCTGCAACACCAACTGCCTGATCGCGATGAGGAACGCTCGATCGATTCCGGCCGATCGGTGGTTCGCGATGACCATGCTCGACCAGAACCGCGCCAAGACGCAGCTTGCCCGAAAAGCGGGCGTGCCCGTCTCCGCCGTGACCAATGTCGCGGTGTGGGGCAACCACAGCACGACCTTGTACCCCGATTTCCACAACGCGCGGATCAACGGCCGGAACGCCCCGGCGGTCATCCAGGACGACGCGTGGTTCACCGAAGTCTTCATTCCGACCGTCCAGAAGCGCGGCGCGTCCATCCTCGAGGCGCGGGGCGCCAGTTCCGCCGCCTCGGCGGCCACTGCGATCATCGATACGGTGCGCGCGCTCACCACGCCCTCGCCGGCCGATGATTGCTTCAGTGTCGCGGTCTGCTCCGAGGGCGCCTACGGCATCACCCCGGGCCTGATCTACTCCTTTCCCCTCCGCGGCGACGGCCAGAAGTGGTCCGTGGTGCCGGGATGGCCGATCAACACGTTCGCCCGCGCCCGCTTGGCCGCCACCGAGCAGGAATTGCAGATGGAAAAATCCCTCGTGGCGGAGCTCCTGCCGGGCTGAGGCCGCGGGCGGGATCCCTCCCGGGCGGCGGAGGGCGTGGCCCGCTCTCGACGACGCGGCCATTGCCCGTTTCTCTGCCTGCCATCGCCATGTTGACCCTGGCCGGCATTGCCAAACGCTTCGGCACGCGGACGCTGTTCGCGGAGGTCGCATTCACGGTCGTGCGCGGCGACCGCCTCGGACTCGTCGGCGCCAACGGCGCGGGCAAGTCCACCCTCTTTCGGCTCATTCTGGACGAGGAGTCGCCCGACGAAGGCACCCTCACCTGGCAGCGCGGCACCACCGTCGGTTTCCTGCCTCAAGAGACTGCACCGATCGGCGACGAAACCATCCTACAGATTGCGACGGGGATCAGCGCGGCGATCCCCGCTCGCGCCGGCCCCGCCGCCGCCGGTTCTCCGCCGCACGATCCCGAGGATTATCGGGTGGAGCCCCGCGCCCGGCAGATCCTGGCGGGCCTCGGTTTCCGCCCGGGCGACGACGATCGTCCGGCCCGCGCCTTTTCCGGCGGCTGGGTGATGCGGGCGCATCTCGCCCGGCTGCTGGTGCAGTCGCCCGACCTGCTCCTGCTCGACGAGCCGACCAACCATCTCGATCTGGAGGCGCTGCTGTGGTTTCAGGATCACCTCTCCCGCTATCCGGGCGCCCTCGTGATGATCTCGCACGATCGCGCCTTCCTCAACGCCCTGTGCACCGGCGTGCTCGAACTGCGTCGCGAACGCCTTTGGCGCTGGCATGGCAACTATGACGAGTTCATCCGCCAGCGCGATGCCCACGAAGCGCATCAACGCGCCGCCTGGAAGAACCAGCAGCGCGAGGTCGCCCATCTGCAGCGCTTCATCGACCGCTTCGGGGCCAAGGCGTCGCTCGCCTCGCGCGCCAAGTCCAAGGAAAGGCAGATCGCGCACATCCTCGCCGCGGCCATCGACGCGCCCGAAGCGGAGGTCGCCCGCCTGCGTTTCCGCTTTCCGCAGGCGCCGCGCAGCGGCCGGCGGGTGGTGACCCTCACCGATGTGACCCAAGCGTACGACGACCGTGTCGTCTACCGCGGGCTGCACTTCGCCGCGGAGCGCGGCCAGCGCATCGTGCTGGTCGGTCCCAACGGCGCCGGCAAGTCGACCCTGCTCAAAATCCTCGCCGGCGTCGTTCCCCTCCAGGCCGGCACCCGCGAACTCGGCCACAACGTGCGGGCCGGCTATTACTCCCAGAATCGCATCGAGGTGCTGCCGCCCGGCCGCACCGTCCTCGAGGCGGCCCTCGAAATGCGCGCCCCCAACCCCGAACTCACCGAGCAGGCGGCGCGCACGCTCCTCGGCGCCTTCCTTTTCCGGAAGGACGATGTCTTCAAGCCGATCGGGATCCTCAGCGGCGGCGAGAAGTCGCGTCTCGCCCTCGCCCGGCTCTTGCTCGCCCCGCCCAATTTGCTGCTCATGGACGAGCCCGGCACGCATCTCGACATTCCCAGCACCGACGCTCTCCTCGCCGCGCTCGATGCCTACACGGGTACGCTGATCTTCATCAGCCACGACGTCTACTTCATCCGCGCGATCGCCAACCGCGTGCTGCACATCGCCGCGGGCCGCCTCACTCCCTATCACGGCAATTACGACTATTACCTGGAGAAATCCCACGCCACCGACGGCCGCGCCGCCGTGGAAAGCGGCGGCGACCAACCGGTCCCACCCGCGCGCGCCGCGGCACTACTCCGGCGGCCGGCGTTGGCGCCAGCCGCCTCCCGAGCGCGGGAGCGCCGCCGGGCGGACGCCCAGGCGCGCGCCGCCAAATCCGCCGCGTTGAAACACCTGCGCGGCCAGGTGCACGACCTCGAACAGGAGATCGGCGCCCTCGAGGAGCGCCAGGCGCAGCTCACCGCCCTGCTCGAGACGCCGGCGACCTACGCGGAACCGGGCCGACCCGCCGAGTTGAATCGCGAATTGACGGGCGTCGTCAATCGCCTGCATGCCGCCAACGCCGAATGGGAGGCCGCGGCCAGCGAACTCGAATCCTTGGAACGACGGTGAGCACACCGCCCGCCCGCTCTTTCAACCGCAAACCGCGGCGGTGGCCACCGGCGGGGATCCCGCTCCCACGCCAGCCTGCAGATCGGCGAACCGGTCGCGCAGCGCGCCGATCACGAGGCGCGCGACCGTCTGGGGCGACATCCGGTCCGTGTTGATCACGAGGTCGTACGTGTGCGGGTCCTCAATGTCCTGCTCAAACCGTGTCCGCAGGTGGCGCTGGCGGCCCCGATCCATCTTGCGAATGTATTCCTCCGCCTCCGCCGCGCTGCAGTCGAGCAATCCCATCATGCGCTTCGTGCGCACTTCCAGGGACGCCACCAGCCGCACATGCAGGCCGCTGGGCAGGGAACGGGAGATCAGGAAGGAGGCGCGCCCGACGAGGATGACCCGGCCCATGTGGGCGAGTTGCAGAATGGCCTCCGCGACCTGGCGTTCCAAGTCCCAAAGCGGCGGATGCAGGCCGACCAATTCGCCGATCACCGCCTTGATCTCGGAGATCTTGTCCTCCGGCAGGTGTTCGGCCAGGCGCTCGGGCAGATTGCGCCGCGCGAGGGCCTGGACGAGCAGGTTCTTGTCGAGAAACACCCAGCCCTGACCCTCCTCGCCGAACGCCTCGTCCAACTGCGGGATCAGCAGCGTGCCGAGGGTGGTGGCGCCCGCCCCGGTCTCGCGTGACAGCGTGATGAACGGACGCGCGTCAACCGCATGACTGGCGAACCCCGGCTGCGGATTCTGCAGCCGGGCCTCCAGAACCGACAATCCCCGCTCGAGATAAGTGCGCTGAGGCATAAGGCACCTCCTGACTGACTGACTGATGACCGTGACATTGCTGTCACACTGCTGAAGCTAGCCTGTTTCGTGCCGGAGCAAAGGGATGCGCTGATCCATAAGCCGGGCTCCATCTCCGTTTTCGCAGCAAAAGTTGTCGCAATGACCAAAGCCGGCCGTGGGGCGGCCGAGCCGTTCCTTAGC
>Ga0335084_10003076_pt1 | contig 16223 bp, 15 predicted proteins | sample Lox_Sample_44_FD_206721 | JGI IMG/M metagenome (GOLD analysis project Ga0335084, IMG submission 206721) | Soil microbial communities from Loxahatchee National Wildlife Refuge, Florida, United States - Lox_Sample_4.4 | ecosystem: Environmental > Terrestrial > Soil > Wetlands | place: USA... | reverse complement strand
GCCGGCGGCACCAGTGCGTTGGCGACCGCGGGAGGTAGCGGCGCGGGTTTGGTCTGCGCGGGTTCACTCAAGGCGCTGCGCACTTCGGGAAGCAACGTGCTCTCGTTGCTGCGCGGCGTGGCGCAGCCGGCCAGGAGCAGCGTGAACATCACGCCAAGCAGCGCCAGGCACCACGGCGCAAGCAGCGTGACGGCCGGCGGATCTTCGAGCAGTGCATCGAGGTCTTGCTTCATCGCTACTCCAGGTTCTCAACAGCCGCCGGGGCGCTGCGAGTCAGGCTTGCGGGCGCATTGGACGGATCGCTCGATGCCCGGATAGAGTTGCAGGGTTTCGCGTCCGTCGCCGCGCGCGAGCACGACGCTGCTGTCGGTGATGCGTTCCACGCGCGCGGTACCGCTGCGCATGCGCACGGTGTCGCCGACGCGGACGTTGTTGCCGTCGATGATTGCGGTGCGCGTCTCGCCCGGGCCGCGCACGATCATCTGCACGCGCGTCGTCGGCAGCGGCGCCGCTTCGCTTTCGGTCGCAACGCTTTCACCCGCGCGGTTGCCCAGCTGCGAGCGTGTCGGGTCGATCAGCGTTTCCGCGCGTACCAGGCCGCCGACGGCAAGAGCCAGGCTGAGCGCAAACAGCCAGCCCGCGCGGCGGAAATGTGGAGGAGTCGGCGGAGCGGATTTGTCCGTTCGATTCGTTACAGGCGCAGCCATGCTGATTCCCGCGAGAGGGTGAAGAAGGCCAGGCGCGTCACGGGCAGCCCGGTCGTTCCGACCTTGATCTCGAGCTCGCGCCAGTACAGCCGATAGGGCGCGCGCTCGAGTGCTTCCAGATATCCGAGGAGGTCCAGGTACGGTCCTTCGATCTGCACTTCGAGACCGTGCTGGAAGATGCCCGCGCTGGCCGACGTGCCGGCCTGTTCCACCAGCGGCTTTGGGCTGCTGGAGTTCATGCCCATGATGCGCAGCGTCGGGTGGCGCACGAGGATCGCCTGGAGTTGCTTCGTCATCTCCTGCGGCGCGATCAGGTCGACTTGCGCCTCGCCGATCACCTGCATGGCGCGCGCGCGCCGCTGCTCGAGGTTGATGCGTCGTTGGCGCAGTTCGCTTTCGCCGGTGCTCGCCTGCTGCGCGGCCAGCACCTGCATCTGCTGCAGGTGGCTTTGTGCGGCATCGACCTCGCGCATGAGCTTCTTCGATTCGGCACGCTGCGGAGCGAGCACGCCGACATCGAGCGCCGCGACGACGGCGCACAGCGCGACCACGATGGACAACACGCGTTCGCGCGGCGCGCGCTGCGCCCACCAGCGTTGCAGGCGGCGCGTCATGGCTTGGTCCCCGCAGGCGCCTTGTCCTGCTCGATCGTCGGTGTCGCGAGGCGGAAGCGCACCAGCGAGGCCGGCGCACGGATGCCGGTCTCCTCGGAGGGCTTCAGTTCGATGGTTGCGAACGTGGTGCCTGCGAACTCCGGTGCGCGGCGCAGCCGTTCGATCAGCGGCGGGACGCGTGCGGCGTCAAGGGCCTTGCCCTCGAGTGCGATCTGGCCGCCGGCATTGTCGAAGCGGATGCCGGTCAACCAGACACCATCGGTGTTGCCGCGCGCGAGCGCGCGCAACTGCGCGGTGAAGCCGGCCGTGCGGCCAAGCGCACCCGCGTTCAGCCGCATCGCTACCGCCTCGAGCGCCACCACCTCGGTTTCGACCGCATCGAGTCGCTGCTGTGCCTGGCGGGCTGCCGTGGGTGCCGCAGAGAGCTGCTTTTCCAGCCGGGTCGCCGCGCGCTCGGACTCCTGCGCGGCGTTGCGCAGCTGCGCCTGGTGCTGTGCTTCGATCGCGTAGAGCGCGCCGGATCCGGCGAGTGCCACGGCGAGCGCCAACGCGATGCCCGCGCGCGACAGCGGCGCACGCCGCCGGCGGCCTGGCGCGTGAAGGTTGATGTTCTGCGCCATCGTGTCCTCAGGCTGCGCGCTTCAACGCTGCGCGCAGGCGTTGCATCCAGCCCGCGAAGACTCCGTTCTCGCTGTCGTCGTCGACGCGCAGAGCGGCGCCGATCGCGGGCAGTGCCGCCGCGGGCAGATCGTTGGCGAGGTTCGCGGCGTGGTCGCCGAAGTCGAACGCCGCGCGCGCATTGAAGCGCGTCACGACGAGGCCGGTCCGATCGGCGAGCGCATCCGTGATCGACGCGGCATGCCGGTGCGGACCGACCGTGATGCGCGTGACGGCCGGCAGGCCCGACTGGCGTTCGAACGTGTCGAGCGTGCGCTGTGCCTGGGTGACGATGCGATCGGTGACGTGCATGACCGAGTCCGGCGTGTCGGCATCGATCGCGTTGTGACCCGCTCCCGGCAGCAGCATGCGGCGCGCGAACGCGAGTTCACCGTTTACGTGCGCGGTGAGCAGGCAGGTCTCGCGCTCGAAACCGAGCCATGCGCTGGTGCCTTCGACCGGGGCCGAGAGGCGCGCGAGATTGCGCTGCGCGAATTCCGGAATGTCGACCGCTTCGACAAAGACGCCGTTCGTGGAGAACGGCGTCACTGCGGCTTCGATCGTGGGCCGGTGGGCCGTCACGACGAGCAATGTTTCCTTGTTGTGTGATTCGGCGCCGTGCGGAATGTGGACGAAGTCGATGGCTGCTTCTTCGGGCGCATAGGAAAGACTGCCGCGCAGTTGCCAGCGCAATGCATCGCGCAGGTCCTCGGCTGGCACCGACGGCGCAGCGACCTGATGCAGATCGTATTGCCCCGGCGCCAGCGTCAGCACGACGCTCGCGCTGCCGAGCAGGTCGCCCTGCGCAAGGTGCCGTACCAGGTCCGCGCGCGATTCCTGCGGCGCAGGCACGACGGTCACCTGATCGATCTCGGGTCGCTCGAAGTCCCGGTGCACGCGGGCGAGCACGAGTTCGGCACCGATCCATTGAGCGCCCACCGGCGCCCCGGACGACGACAGCCGGGCACGCCGCAAGCGGCGAAGCCAAGGAGCGCCGAACCTTGTGATCGAAGCCATGTGTCTCACCCATAAACCGACCCCTCGCGCAGGCGAGGTGGTCCCCAAGCCGATGCTAGGTAGTCAACGCCGTGCGTTATCGGAGGAAAAGCCTTGGAATTCCGGGAGGTTGGGACCGGCTGTCATTCCGAGCGAAGGAATCTCGGCGACGCGAACGGTCGAGATTCCTCGCCTGCGGCTCGGAATGACAGGTTTCGTTCTATCCGCGTTGATGCGGGTACTCCGCGTCCGGTTCTTCGCCTGTCCTCAGTCGAAGCGCTCGCGCAGATACATCGCATCCCCGCGCACGCGTCCCCATGTGACGCGCGCAGAGGGATTGGCGCCCGCTGGCGATGCGAGCCAGGGCATCGCGGACGTCGTCGCGGTCGTGCTCGTGTTCAGCGCGCTGCAACTCTGGCCGGATGCCGTCGCAAGCAGGTTCAGCGTCACCGTCATCGCCGACGGTGTCGTCGTCCCGCTGTTGGCCGGATTGGTGAATGCGATCGCCGCGCGGCCGTTGCTCGTCGTCACCGTGCCGGCAACGCGCGTGGCGCAGTTGAAGGCGCCGCCCCCACCGGCGAGTCCACCTGTGGCCTGGCTGTACGCGAAGGTCGTCGCGCCGGCGCTGACACACGCCGCGGCGCCAGTGAGCGGCATCCATCCCAGTCCGTTCCATGCCTGGATCTCGAGCGGCACCACGAGGTCGCGCCGGTAGTCGCCGACCGTCGGATAGAGCTGCGCCCTGCCGTAGTAGAAGGGACTGGCCGCGGGACTGAATGCGATCGGACTGATGGTCAGCGTCGCCTCGTCGTTGATCGCGGTATTGCCGGTCGTCGCGGTCTCGGTGGTGTCGCTCACATCGACCGTCATCGCGATGGTCGGCGTGAAGCTCGCCACCGGCGTGGTGCCGCGCGTGAAATTGAAGCTCGTGCCGGTGAAACTGATCGTCGCGGTGGCCGCGGTCGCGACCCCGCTCGCGCTGACGCTGCCGGTCATGGCAACCGGGGCGCCGGTCGCACTCACGCTCGTGGTCACGGCCGTCGTGCCGAAGCGCGGGCGTGCATTGGCGAGGACTGCGCCGCCGAAATTGATCGGCGTCGCGAGCACGACGGGCGTGGTGCCCAGTGCGAAGCTCTGGCCTACGAATACAAACGACTGCGAGGACGGCCCGGCGGCGCAAAGCGGTGGTGCGAACGCAGGCGTGGTGGAGGCAGTCAGCCGGTAGGCCTCGGGCACGAAGCGTCCAATCGTGATCGTGCCACTGCTGATCGTCCGTTCCGCCAGCGTCGAGTCCGCGGCGTCGACAGCAGCGAAGGTCGAGTCGGTGAGTGTTGCCGTGATGACGCCGGCCTCGCTGTAGGTGGCGGTGCCGGTGATTGCGCCCGAGGTCGAAGCAAGCGTGCTCGAGAACGAACCCGCCGTGCAGCCTGCGGGCTGCGTGCAGGCGGTCACCCCGAGAACGGGCGTGCCGTCGTAGCCGGAGGTCGTCGTGCCGCCCGACGAAACCGCCGAACCCAGAACGCTGAATGCGCGGTTGGCACGGTGCACGACACCGCTGGTTGCGGCCGAGTTGTTGAGCACACGCGCGACGCCGGTCGTGGTGTCGGTGCCGTCGCTGGCCTGCACGTTGGCGAACGAATTCGGGCGGATCGCGAAGTTGTCGGTCGAGCATCCGACCACCGTCGTGCCACCGCTCGTGTAAGTCACGCGCACGCGCACCTCGCGGTAGGCGTTGGCCGCGCTGAACGTGACCGTGTGACGGCCGGCGTCGGTGGTGGCGAACGTCGGGCTGGGCGCGACGGTGCCGATGCTGGTCCAGCTGCTGCGGCAGCCGGTGGTCGCGTTCAGCGCGCCGCTGTTGTTGCTCGCATCGAGCAGCTCGACGGTCACCGTGCCCGTGAAGGTGGTGAGTACCGCGGTGCGCGCCGTGTTCAGCGCCACGACGGCGAGCGAAAACGCGGTGCCCGCGATCTTCGTCTTGATCACGCCCGTGATCGCGCCGCTCGCAGTCGAGGTTTCGAACGCGTTGAACCCGCCCGGCATCGAGGCGAGGCTCGTGTCGGGACGCAGCAGCAACGCGTCGGCGGCACCGTTGTCGGCGACCGGTGGATTGGAAAGCGTCGCTGTCTTTGTTCCGGTGGCCCCGGTGCCCGTGAACGCGAGCGTGTTGATCTCCAGCGACAGACCCAGGTCATCGGGCGCCGTCAGCGAAGCGCGATCGACGCGCTCGGTCATCCCCGAAGGCGGCGTGAACGTGCCGGACGAGAGCGCCGCATGTGTCGTCACCAGCATCGTGTTGTTGACGCCGCCCGCGTTGACGCTTGGGGCGGGTTGGCTCTGGTTCGCGCTGTTGGTCTGGTCGGCGGTTGCGATGATGGGGCTCGCGTTGTCGACGCCATCGAAGGTGAGGATTCCGCCGATGGCTCCCGTGAGTGCGGGTGATCCGCCGAACGTCCACGAGTAACTGGCCGGCTCGGTGCCGGTGACGACGCGTTGGTACACGAAGAGCCGCACGCCGTAACCGCCGGTTCCACCGCCGCTCTTCTGATCGATCGAATCGACCAGGGTCCAGCCGGCGGGCGCCGTGATCGTCTTGGTGCAGTTGTTGCCGTTGGTGCTGCTGCAAGGGCGGAACGTGATGCTCGCGATCATCACGTCGCTGAGTGTCGTGCCCGTGGGCACGTTGATCGTGAGCGACGTGCCGCTCGTGACCGAGTTGCTGCTGCCGGCGCGATAGGTGATCTGCGCGAACGCCGCCGGCGCGACGAGTGCGAGCGTGCACAGCGCGACCGCGATGCGCACGATTCGGAGCAGACCGGAGCGGAGCTCAGCACGCATAGGTCGGTGCGGTGCTGGCCGCGTCCTTGCACTTTTCGATGCGTGTCTCCAGGCGGCGCTCGACGTAGTCGACGCTGCCCGCGGTGCCGAGCGTCGAAGTCGAGATCACGACGTAGAACGCGCTGCGTTTGCCGCCTTCTTCATGAAAGTTCGGCGCGGCGGAAAACGCCGGATAGCGGGTGCAGGTCACCTGCACGGAGAAACTGCCCATTGCAGCGGGCAGAGCGAGCGTTTTGGCAGCAAAGCAGTCCGGCAGATTGGTTGCGCCGGAAGCCAGCGTTCCATTCGGATCCTTCACCTGGTACGTCGCCCATTCGAGCCCGGCGCGCGCGGCCTCGTATGCGCGCGCGCCCTGCACGGAGGCTGCGTGTGTCGCCGCGGTGTTGGTCGAAAACGTCACCGCGAACGCCGCGAGGCTGCCGAGGATCACGAGCAGGAAGATCGCCGTGATCATCGCGAACCCGCGAGTCTTCGCGCGCGCGGCGCTCATGGCGTGTTCCCCAGGTAGACCTGCGCATAGAGCGTCACGGTCTCGCCGGAATCGGTGAGCTGGAGCGTGAGCGCGTTGGCATCGGCATTCGCAAGCACCGCGCTGCTCTCGAAGCTGCATCCGCTCACCTTGTCGAGCACCAGCGCATGCGACGCCGTAGACAGCGGCGCGGTGGTCGTGCTGGACGGCTGCGTTGCCTGCAGCGCGTAGCCGCTGTAGCGATCGAGGCGTCCACTGCCGCCGGCAACCGGCGCGCAGACATACGTCACCGGCGTCGTGACGAGATAGAAGCGTCGATCGGGCGAATCTGACGGCCATGCGCTGCCGGTCGAGGTGAACGAGATCGAGCTTGCCGTGCCTGCCGCGGTCGTGACGTCGCGCCGATTGCCGCCGTTGTAGAGATCGGCGGTGCCGTAGCCGAGGTTGAAGATCACGAGCTTCGCACCCGTGGGCACGGTGACCGGACGACCTAGCACCTGGAAAGTCGTGTCGGTGGGATCGGTCGTGTCGAGCATGTCGGTGCCGGTCGGTTCGTTGCCGCCGGAGGTCGCGCCGCGATAGCGGCCGACATCGGAGATCGGCGTGAATTCCAGATACAGCGTCGAGCCGCTGGTGGTGATGCGCACCGAGTTCGGCGTCGCGCTCTGCAGGTCGCGCACCATGCGCCGCAGTGTCGTGTCGGCGGCATCGGTGAGCTGGGCTCGACGCACGGTGGCGAAGTAGCCGACGACCGGCCCCCTTATGAATATCGCAACCGACGCGCCGAGGATGCCGAGCACGGTGATGACGACGACCAGCTCGACGAGCGAGAACCCGCGCGCATTTCCTCTCCCCCGCGTGCGGGGGAGGGGAAATGGGCGGGGGCACTGCTTCTGAGTCTTCACGGCGCCACCCGCGCGCGGAACCCGCGCAGTGAAACCGAATACCCGCCCGGCCCGGTCACCGTCACGGTCACCAGGAGGCCCTCGCCCGAAGCAATGTTGTCGAGCGCTTGCGCCTGCACCGCGACGCTCGCGCTGTACGCGCTCAGACCGGGCACCGGCGTGCCATCCGGCTTGACGATGCCGTTCATCGAATAGCCGTCGTAGTCATCGACGTGATCGAACGGCGATGTGCTGGAGAAGCGTGTTTCGCCGGCCTCCGGTCCGATCGCATCGGGACCGCCGTCGAGATCATTGGCGGTGTAGGGCTGCGACATCACCTCCTGCAGCATCGACTCGGCGATCGCGAGCGCCTGCCGCGCGACCAGCGGATCGGCCGAGCGGCCGACGGTGAGACTCAATGTGCCGAGCACCGCCGTCACCGCGGTGGCGATGATGACGATGAAGAGAACCACTTCTACCAACGTCGCCCCACGCTCGAGCGCGAGGCGACGCACACCACTTCCCCTCCTCCGCTTGCTGGGGAGGGGGAAGGGGTGGGGGCGCATGGCTGGATCACGCTTGCGCCCGCGCACCAGCCCTACCCCGCAGGCGGGGGAGGGAATGCGACGCTCAGCTCCGCCGCACATAACCGCTCTCCGTCTCCACGATCACGCTGAACGTCAAGCCGGTGGCGCTCGTCGTCAGAGTGAGGCTGCTCGCGAAGGAGGGACGACCGAGCGCGTCGAAGTAGAACTGCGAACTGCCGCTGGCGAGCGTCACACCGGCGGCACCCGTGATATCGAGCGCGCCGCCCGCAGGGCTCGACAGCGGGCTCGCACAAGTGGTGACGGCATCGAGACACGCACGCACCCGCCGCGTGCTCGCATCGATGTTCACGTAGACGTTGCGGCGTTGGGCAATCGCTGCTTTCTGTGCAAAGCGCAGCGTCGAGGCAACCTGGTCGGCGAAGCCCCGTGCGTTGACCGAGTCGCGGTCGTTCAGGCGCGCGCCGGCGAAAAACGACAGGATGCCGAGCAGGACGACGATGAGAACCAGCTCGACCAGCGTGAAGCCGCGCGCGCGGTCACGGTTGCGGAGCTGTCGAGAGGTTGTCATCGTCTTTCCCCAAAACAAACGCGGCGCCCACTGTTGCCAGCGGCGCCGCGCGATGGGCGAATCGAGTCGCCGTGCCTGACCTGCTCTTAGCAGGCGGTTTCGACCAGCGCTGTCGTGGCAGCCGCCGCGGCGGTCGCCTGAGTAAACGTGATCTGGCACTGAGCGAGCGTGGCGGCATTGTTGATCTGGATCGTCGTGACGCCGGCCGCGGTCGAGATCGTGACCTTGTCGTCCGTGGAGCTGATGCCCGCGGCGAGCACGATGCCGTTGTTGCTCGCTTCCGGGAAGCCGTACACGGTGTTCACGGTGGCGCCGTCGAGCGTGACGGTGCCGGTCGCACCGGTCGAGTTGGCGACCAGCGCAGCGGCGCGCACGATCTGAGTGGCGGCGCGCACGGAGCCGTAGATCGCTTCGGCCTTGGCCTTGCGCGCGTCGACGCCGAGGTTGGCGAAGCGCGGCAGGGCGACTGCCGACAGGATGCCGAGAATCAGGATGACAATGACCAGTTCCACCAGCGTGAAGCCGGCTTGGAGCAGCTTGCGTTGAGCCATGACACGTCCTTTTGCGGTTAACGCGCGAAAAGCCGCCAGGGTCCGGACTCCGCGCTGACTGGTTACGGTTCGTTCCGCGCAGGGCTCATGCGGAACGCCTTGCTACACATCGGATTCTTCGTCGGTACGGGCGAACCCGATGAGGCGATAAGCAGCCGGGCGGCGCGGGAGTTCCCGGCATTTCGGTGGAACGTCCGTTTGCGTGTAGGAAACGCGCCTACGCAACCTCATGCTTCTCTGCGCCGAGATCCCTCGCCATCGAGCTCGGGATGACGACGAGCGTTGGGTGTCTGAGAGATCCCTCGCCTGCGGCTCGGGATGACGACGCGCGTCGCGCGTCGTCACTTGATCGCTACGCGCGCAAGATCCCACATGGGCAGGAACACGCCGAGTGCGAACACCAGGATCAACGCGCCGAGCACGATGATCATGATCGGCTCGATCTGAGCGCCCAGCGACTTGATCGCGTAGTCGACTTCGCGCTGAAAGTGCTCGGCGATCTCCGCCATCATTTCATCGAGTGCACCGGTTTCCTCGCCGACCGTGAACATCTGCAGCACCGTGGGCGTGAACACGCCGGTCCCGCGCGCCGCACGCGCGAGCGACTCGCCGCGCGCGGCGGCCGGGCCCATGGCTGCGATCTTTTCGCCGACCACGACGTTGCCGCTCGTCTCGACTGCGACGTTGAGCGCGTCGACGATCGGCACGCCCGCTTTCAGCGCAAGGCCGAAGCTCTTGGTGAAGCGCGCCAGCGTCGCTTTGTGGATCAGTGCACCGACGATCGGCAGCTTCAGCAGGAAGGCATGCCAGAAGCGCAGCCCGTCGGGAGTACGCAGCCACGCAACGAAGCCGACCGTGCCCACGACAAGCAGGCCGACGAGCAGCCAGCCGTAGTTGACGAAGAAATTCGAAACGCTGATCAGGAGCAGCGTGATCGGCGGCAGATCGGCCTTGAAGCTGCGGTAGACGTTGGCGAATGCCGGGATCACGAAGATGTTGACCGCGACCAGAGCCGCCGCGGCCGTGGCGAGCACGAATGCCGGGTAACGCAGCGCGGTGCTCACCGCCTCGCGGTTTTCGCGCTCGAAGCTGAGCTGCGAATAGAGTCCCATGAACGCTTCGGAGAGGCGACCCGTCACCTCGCCGACCTTCACTGTGCTCACCATGTAGTTGTTGAACACGTCGCGCTGCTGCTTCATCGAGGCGGAGAGCTCGCGTCCGCTCTCGAGCTGTTGCTGCAGATCGGCCAGCACCCGCGCGAAGCGCCGGTTGGTGGCGGACTCCTCGAGGCCGCGCAGCGAGCGCAGCAACGGGACGCCGGCCTTGAGCAGCGTGGCGAGCTGGCGGCAGAACAGGATCAGATCGATCAGCTTGATGCGTTCGCCGAACAGCCGCGACAGGATGCTCGTGGCGCCCGCGTTGGTGGCCATGCGCGCTTCGGCGCGCACCAGCATCAGCCCTTGCGCGGAAAGCGCTTCGGCGAGCGCGTTGGTATCACCGGCGTCGAGCACGCCGTCGATCTTCTCGCCGCTTGCCGAGCGGGCCGAATAAGCGAATTGCGGCATGCCTGTGCTGCCTACCGTTCAGTTTCGTGCACGCGGCCGATCGTGCGCATGACCTCGCGCACCGTCGTCATGCCACGCAGCACGAGATCGCAAGCATGATGGGCGAGCGACAACTGGCCGATCTCGCGCCGCGCCTCTTCCATGTAGGCGTGGTTGTCCTGGGCGAGCAGCGCACGCACGACTCGTGGCGTCATGTCGAGCAGTTCGTACACGCCGTGGCGGCCGCTTTGGCCGGTATGGTTGCAGTGATTGCACCCGACGCCAACCCGCAGCGGCGTGTCGGCGTCCAGTGCGACATCCGCCGCTTCCCCTATTACGGCGCGCAGGAACGCGTGTTCCTGAGCGCTTGCCTTGCGCGGCTGCGCGCAGTGCGGGCAGGTCAGGCGCACGAGGCGTTGCGCCACGACGAGCTTGAGCGAGGTCGCGATCAGGTATGACGGCGCGCCCATGTCGCCCAGGCGGATCGGCGTCGACACGGAGTCGTTGGTATGCAGCGTCGACAGCACCATGTGCCCGGTCATCGCCGCGCGCAGGCCGGTTTCCACGGTGTCGCGATCGCGCATCTCGCCGACCAGCACGATGTCGGGATCGTGCCGCAGCGTAGAGCGAAGCACGGTGCCGAACGTGAGCCCGATCTTCTCGTGCACCTGCACCTGGCTGATGCCGGGGAGGCGGTACTCGACCGGATCCTCGACAGTGATGATCTTCGTATCGGGCGCGTTCATCTGCGCCAGCACGCTATATAGCGTCGTGGTCTTGCCCGAACCCGTCGGCCCGGTCACGAGAAGCATGCCGTGCGGCTCGTCGATGAACTCGCGCATCTTCTCGAGCACACGTTGCGGCATGCCGATCTTGTCGAGGCTCAGCAGATCGAGTTGCTGCGGCAGGACGCGCAGGGCGACGGCTTCGCCGTACTGCGTCGGCATGCTCGAGATCCGCATGTCGACGTTCTGGTTGCGCACCTTGGCGACGAAGCGCCCGTCCTGCGGCAACCGGCGTTCCGCGATGTCGAGCCCGGCGATCAGCTTCAACCGCTGCACGACCGCCGGGGCGATGCGCAGTTCCGCCTCCGTATGCATCTGCAACGCGCCGTCGACACGGAAGCGGATCGCGAGCCGCTTTTCCTGCGGTTCGACGTGAATGTCCGAAGCACGGGCGCGCAACGCGTCGTCGAACAGCGACTGCAGCAGCTTCACCACCGGCGCGTCGTCGGCACCGCCTTGCACCGGCATGACGGCGAGATCGACCGGCTGGTCGCCGATCGAAAGCTCGAGTTCCTTGGCGAAGCCGAGCGTCTCTTCGCTGCTGCCGTACAGGCGGTCGATGACTGCGGCAAGGCGCGTGTCGGTGACGACGACGAGGTCGATGTCGCGCGCCAGGACGCGCTGGATTTCGTCGAAGGCGGAGAGGTCGGTCGGATCGGCCATGCCCACCCGCACCACCCCGCGCATCTCGTCGACAGGGAGCGCGCGGAACTTGCGCGCCTGGGTTTCGGTGAGGAGGCGGGCGATGCGGGGCGAAACCTTGTCGAGCGTCAGGTCGATGTATGGGACCTTCATCTGCTGCGCGAGCGCGTCGGCAATGGTCGACTCGTCCGCGATGCGGTCCTCGATCAGGATCTGGCCGAGCTTGCGGCCGCTGCGGCGCTGTTCTTCCAGCGCGGCCTGCAATTGCACTGCCGAGATCACGTTCTGCGCGACGAGCATGTCGCCCAGGCGCAGGCGCTGGCGTGCCCGCGCGGCGGCACTGGCTGCCGCCACCGCTGCCTGTTCGTACCGGTCGTCGAGTTTCACCGCACGCTCCGCTCGCTGTTGATCGATGGCGGACGCGCGCTCGCGAATGGCGGTGGGCGGTCTACCCCCTATCGCGGCTGATCATGCCGAGGGGAAGCGCAGGGCAATCGAGGGAGTTGCAGTGCGCAAACGAGGCATTTGCTCGTGTAATCCCGAGCCGCAGGCGAGGGAACTCTGAATGCGAGGAGATCCCTCGCATTCGCTCAGGATGACACGGCGCACGCAGCGCCGTTGATCACACCGGATGCGTAAGGTCGCGCAGGTGTGTCGGTCCGACGCGCGACTCGATCTCCGCGAGCAGATGCTTGCACAGCCCCAGCGTGAACAGCCATTCGGCGGTGATGAACATCGGCCCGACGAGCAGCCCGATCAGGTCGTCGACGAACGCCGGTTTGCGTCCCTCGTAATAGTGACCGATGAACTGGAGCACCCAGCCGAGCACGAACGTGCTGATGCCCCATGCAAGCCAGCTGAAGATGCTGCCGCCGGCGAACCATTGCGCCAGGAAGATCAGCACGCCGTTCAGGGCGCTGACGGCAATGCCCAACACAAAGATGCCGCGTGTGACGTACCACAACGAGGAGGCGGCCCATACCACCCACGCCGGGGTCAGCACCAGGTGATTCACTTCGAAAGCGGGCCTTGCAAGCAGCACGCCGATCGCGAAAACGATCAGCGGAATGCCGATGAAATGGGTCGTGATGTTGCGCTGGTCGCGGTGGTAAGCCGCGTACTGAACCATGAGTTCGGTTGCGTTACGCATGCGCTTGCTCATTTTGGAGTCGACGGGCAGATGACGCCGATGTTAGTGCAGGTCGGCCCGGCTTGCTTTGCGGATAAGCCGCCGCCCTTGCCGTTTCCGCCGCACAATCGCAGACGGGCGCCGCGCGCGCGGGGGGATGGTGATGAAGCAGCTTTCCGGTCTCGATGCGTCGTTTCTGTACCTCGAGACCCCGGAAATGCCGATGCACGTCGGGGCACTGCATGTGTTCGAGATGCCCGCCGGGTACAAGGGCAGATTCGTGCGCGATTTGAGACGCCACGTGGCCAAGCGCCTGCCGATGCTGCCGGCGCTGCGGCGGCGGCTCTGGTGGATGCCTCTGAAGCTCGCCAATCCGGCCTGGGTGGATGCGCAACCCGACCTCGACGAGCACATCGTCGAAATCAAGCTGCCCAGGGACAGCCAGCTCAAGGAACTCGAACAGATGGTCGGCAAGCTGCATCCTGTCTTGCTCGATCGCAGCAGGCCGCTCTGGAAGTTCCACGTTTTCGAAGGGCTGGCGCCCGGCGAAGGCGGCCACAAGCGAGTCGCGATGTACTCGCAACTGCATCACGCCGCAGTCGACGGGCAGGCAGCGGTCGCACTGGCCAGCGTGCTTCTGGATATCACTGAAAAGCCGCGCGACATCGCCGTCAAGGCGTCGGCGCGACCCAGGCGCTACCGGCTCGGGCTTGCCGAGATGCTTTCCGGAGCGGTCGTCAACCAGGTGCAGCAGTTGAGCCACCTGGTGCGCACGCTTCCTGCGACGGTCGGCACGCTGTCGAACGCAGCCAGGCAGGCCGCGGCGCGGTCGTCGTTGGCGACGGGCAGGAAAGGCGTCGGCAATTTTGCGCTCGCGCCACGCACGCCGCTCAATGTAACGGTCACCGATCAGCGCGCATTCGCTGCGGTCGGCGTGCCGCTCGACGAGTTGCGCGCGATCGGCAAGGAGCAGGAGGCCACCCTGAACGACATGGTGCTCATGCTTTGCAGCACCGCGCTGCGACGCTATCTCGCGCGGCACCGTGCGTTGCCGCGCAAGTCGCTGATCGCCGCGGTGCCGGTCTCGCTGCGCGCCGCGGGCGATACCACGTCGGACAACCAGGCGAGCATTGCGCCTGTAAGCCTCGGCACGCACGTCGTCGATCCACTGAAGCGTCTGCAGCACATCAAGGAAGCGACCGCGGCGATGAAGGCAGCGATGGGCAGCGTAAAGAGCGTGCTGCCGACCGATTTCCCCTCCGTGGGGCTGCCTTGGTTCCTGGAGACGGCGACGAAGGTGTACGGCAAGGCGAAGATCGCGGACCGTGTCCCGCAATTTGCCAACGTGGCGATCTCCAACGTGCCTGGACCGAATGTGCCGCTGTACCTTGCCGGCGCGCGCATGCTCACCAACTATCCGACGTCGGTCGTCGTGCACGGGCTGGCGCTCAATATCACCGTACAGAGCTACGACCGTTCGCTCGACTTCGGTCTGATGGCCGATGCCAAGGCAATGCCGGATGTGCGGTTACTCGCCGAGTCGATCGCCGTGGCGTTCGACGATGTCCGCGGGCTCGCCGCGGAAAAGGCTGCGGCGGCCGCGGAAGCCAGCGTCGTGAAGGCCGCCGGCAAGGTGCTCGGCCGGGCGATGGGCTCGGCCGTCGACACCGCCACGGGGCTGATGGCAAGTCCGGTGTCGCGCGTCGCACGTGCCGTCAACAGACGGGCGGTCGAAGTCGCGGCCGACGTCGTGCCCCTGCTTGCGCGCAAGGCAGTTGGCGGAACCGTTGCGCGGCTGTCGCGCCTCGCGGGAAGGCCAGCGCCTCGCAAGCAGGCCACGAAACACCGCTGACTCCCGCTCCCTCCCATGCGGAGCGGGGGAGGATGGATTGGGGGCATTCCCCCGCACAGCGGAGGAGGGGACCGCCTGGAGCAATTGCTCGATGGGATCCGGGTGCGACCCGATACCATCTCGGGATGAGCAATTTTCTGGATGACCTGAAAGCCCCGGGGCCGCTGCTGTTGTTGCTGGAGGGGCGCGCGATCTGGGAGTACGCGGCGTTGATCGCGGCGACTCCATGGCTGCGGCGCGTGCCGGAGGGCGATGGCCACCCCGTTATCGTGTTGCCCGGTCTCGGTGCAGGCGATATCACCACGCTGCCATTGCGTACTTTCCTGAACGATCGCGGCTACGTACCTTACGCCTGGAACCAGGGCTTCAATCTCGGTCCACGAGAAGGCGTGCTCGAACGCCTTCGCACCCTCGTGCAGGAAGCCGTGCAGGTGCATGGCACGCGTGTGAGCCTGGTCGGGTGGAGCCTCGGCGGTGTCTACGCGCGCGAACTCGCGAAGGAGTTCACCAACGATGTACGTTGCGTGATCACGCTCGGTGCGCCGTTTTCCGGTCACCCGCGCGCGACGAACGCGTGGCGCCTGTTCGAGTTTCTCAACGAGGAACATCGCGTGCACGACGAAGAAAAGCTGGCGCGGCTGCGCAAGGCGCCGCGCGTGCCGACTACATCGATCTACAGCAAGACCGACGGCATCGTGGCCTGGCAATGCAGTATCAATGACCCGGAGCCGCATACCGAGAACATCGAGGTGCAGGCGAGCCACATAGGAATGGGAATGAATCCCCTCGCGCTCTTCGCGATCGCTGACCGGCTGCGGCAGGACCCATCCACGTGGGAGCGCTTCGACGCGCGCGGAGCCTGGCGCTGGTTCTTCAAGACAGCGGACTGAGCGGGGCCCAACGATGCAGATATCCGCAGGCGGCGTCGCCATCGAAGTCGACGATGTGGGGCAGGGCGAGCCGCTATTGCTCCTCATGGGGCTCGGCATGCAACTCGTGTCGTGGCCCGATGAACTCGTCGCGGAGCTCGTCGCGCGCGGCTTTCGCGTCATCCGCATCGACAATCGCGACGTCGGCCTGAGCCAGGGCTTCGATCACCTCGGCAAGGCGAATCTCATCGCGGCAACGGTCCGGCACATGCTCGGCATGCGCATCTCGGCGCCGTATTCGCTCGCCGACATGGCGCGTGATTCATTCGGTGTGCTCGACGCCCTCGGTGTCGCAAGCGCGCACGTCTGTGGCGTCTCCATGGGAGGCATGATTGCGCAGCACATGGCAACCATGTATCCCGAGCGGGTGCGGCGGCTCACGCTGATGATGACCACATCCGGTTCACGCTCGTTGCCACAGCCCTCCGCGCGCATCCGCCGTGCGTTGCTCAGCCGCCCCGCGAATTCGCGCGATCCGGAAGAGATCGTTGCGCATCTCGAGCGGATGCT
>Ga0335084_10003075_pt1 | contig 16230 bp, 17 predicted proteins | sample Lox_Sample_44_FD_206721 | JGI IMG/M metagenome (GOLD analysis project Ga0335084, IMG submission 206721) | Soil microbial communities from Loxahatchee National Wildlife Refuge, Florida, United States - Lox_Sample_4.4 | ecosystem: Environmental > Terrestrial > Soil > Wetlands | place: USA... | reverse complement strand
GGAAGCATGCGCATCAACCGCAGGCGGCTCGAAGAAAGCATGGAGGCGCTTGGGCGCATCGGGGCCACCGCCAAGGGCGGGCTCAATCGCGTGGCGCTTACCGACGACGACCGGCGCGGCCGGGACCTGCTGGTGACCTGGATGCGCGAGGCCGGCCTCACCGTCACGGTAGACCAGATGGGCAATATCTTCGGGCAGCGCGCGGGCGCCGACGAGCGGCCGGCCGTCCTGATGGGCTCGCATGCCGACTCGGTCCCGACGGGCGGCAAGTACGACGGCCAGCTCGGGGTCCTGTGCGCGCTCGAAGTGATCCGCACCCTCAATGACGGCAAGGTCCAGACACGGCATCCCATCGCCATGGCCATCTTCACCAACGAAGAAGGCGCGCGCTTCCAGCCGGCCATGATCGGCTCCGGCGTCATGGCCGGCAAGATTCCCCTGGAAGATGCCTACAATGCGCGCGATCGTGACGGCTTCCGGCTGGGCGACGAGCTCGAGCGCATCGGCTATCTCGGCTCCGAGCCCTGCATCCCCCGCCCGCTGCGAGCCTACCTCGAGCTCCACATCGAGCAGGGCCCCATCCTCGAGGAGGAAAACCTGCCGGTCGGCGTCGTCGAGGGCATCGTCGCCATCGCCTGGTCGCGGGTCACGCTCACGGGCGTGCAGGATCATGCGGGTCCGACCCCGATGCGCATCCGGCACGACGCGCTGGTCGCGGCCGCAGAGATCGTGCGGGGCGTCCGCGAGATCCCGCGGAAGATCGGCGGCGACATGGTCTCGACGGTCGGACGGCTGGACGTGACGCCCAATATCCCGAACGCCATCCCGGGGCGTGTGACGATGTCCATCGACCTCCGCGCGCCGGACGAGCACCACATCACGCGCGGCCTCGGACTCGTGGACCGCCTCGTCAAGGACGCGGCCCGCGCCGAGGGCGTGGCATACGAGCTCGAGCACTACTGGCGCGTGCCACGCACCCGTTTTGACCTCGAAGTGGTGGACACGATAGAGGGGGCCGTCCGGAGCCTGGGCTGCGGCCACCGCCGTATCCTCTCGGGCGCCGGGCACGATGCCCAGTACATGGCGGCCATCTGCCCCACCGGGATGATCTTCGTCCCCTCGCGCGACGGACGCAGCCACTGCGAGGAGGAGTTCACGCCGATGGACGACATCGAGCACGGCGCGAACACGCTGCTGCTCGCCGCCTCCAGGCTGGCGGGCGCGCCGTAGCCCCGGGGACCCGCATGTCGACGCAAGCCTCCGACGCGCACCCCATCGTGGCGGCGGTGCGCCGGTTCGTGGACAAGGAGGTCGTCCCCGCCGCCTCCGCCCTCGAGCACGAGGATGCCTATCCGCACGAGCTCGTCGCGCGCATGCGCGAGATGGGTCTCTTCGGCGCCCTCGTGCCCACCGGCTACGGCGGCCTCGGCCTCGACGTCCGTACCTACGCGCAGGTCATCGAGGAGATTTGCCGCGGCTTCATGTCGCTGGCCGGCGTGATCAACAGCCACACGATGGCGGCGCTCATCGTCCTCGGGAACGGCTCCGAGGAGCAGAAGCAGCGCCTGCTGCCGCGCTTCGCACGCGGCGACGCGCGCGGAGGCCTCTGTCTCACTGAGCCCCACGCGGGCTCGGACGTCCAGGCCATTCGCACGGTGGCCAAGCGCGACGGAGACCGCTATCTCATCTCGGGCTCGAAGATGTTCGTCACCAACGGGCGCGAGGGCAACACCTTCGCGCTCCTCGCCCTCACGAATCCCGCCGCCTCTCCGCGCCACACGGGCATGTCCTGTTTCATCGTCGAGAAGGGGGAGCCGGGTCTCCAAGTGGTGAAGTCCATCGCCAAGCTCGGCTATAAGGGCGTGGACACGGCGGAGCTCTACTTCGATCGATTCCCCTGTCCTGCCGCCAATCTCGTGGGCGGCATCGAGGGACGCGGCTTCAAGCATGTGCTCTCCGGGCTCGAAACCGGACGCATCAATATCGCCGCCCGCGCCGTCGGTGTCGCGCAGGCCGCGCTGGAAGAGGCCGCGCGCGCGGCCGTGAGCGTGCCCGAGGCGCCGGTCGCGCTGGCCGCGATCGCGCTCCGCGTGGATGGCGCGCGGCTCCTGACCTACTGGGCGGCGGGCATGAAGGACCGCGGAGAGCGCTGCGATCTCGAAGCGGGCATGGCCAAGCTCTATGCTTCGGAAAGCGCCCAGGAGGCCGCGACGGATGCCATGCGCATCCTCGGCGGCCCGGGCCAGGCGACGGCCGGCGTGGCGGAGCGTCTCTATCGCGACACGCCGCTGATGGTGATCGGTGAAGGCACCAACGAGATCCAGCGGACGATCATCGCGAAGAACCTGCTCCAGCGACATGGCGAGCGCCTGGGCGCGCTCCAGACGCTCGAGACCGAGCCGGAAGAGCGCCGTCTCATGGCCTTGGCCGTCCGTCAGCTCGTGGAGCGCGAGATCGCTCCGGTCGCCGCCGAGGACGACCGCGCGAAGCGCTTCCCCGCGGCGTCGCTCGAAAAGCTCGGAGAGCTGGGCCTCTTCGGGGCGACCCTTCCGCCGGAGGCAGGCGGCCTGGGGCTCGACGGCGTCGCGTATGCCCTCATCGCCGAGGAGATCGGTCGCGGCTCCGCGACAGTCGCGGCCGTGCTCTCGAGCCACCTCGACGCCGCCGAGGCCATCCTGCGCCTGGGCTCGGTCGAGCAGAGGAAGCGGCTGCTGCCGGCGCTCGCCTCCGGCAAGCTCCGCGCCGGCATGCTGAGGCGACTCGGCGGAACGGGCGGGCACGAGATCAGCGCGGTCAGCCATGGCGACGGCTTCGTGATCACCGGCACTGGGCTCATCGCCTCGCCCGGATGTCACGCGGACTTCTTCGTCGTGTCGGCCTCCGTCGATGGGCGCACGCGTGCCTTCATCCTCGAGGCGGGACAGCCGGGCTTCGTCCTGACCGAGCCATTCGAGACCCTGGGACATCGCGGAGCCGATCTCTGGCACGCGGAGCTCAGAGCCGCCCCCGTGCCGGTCGACCGGGCGCTCGGCGCTACGATCGTCGCTATTCACAACGCGTCGCGGGTGCGCGAGGCCGCGGGGGCGGTCGGCCTCGCGCAGGCCGCCTTCGAGACCGCGCTCCGCTACTCGCAGCAGCGCTCGGCCTTCGGCGTGCCCATCTGTCAGCACCAGGCGATTCAGCTCAAGCTCGCCGACATGGCAACGGCCATTGCGGTCTCCCGGCTGCTGACCCAGCGTGCGGCCAGCACGACCAGCGCCGGCGCCGCCGCCGCCAGTCACGCCGGTATGGCCTACCTGCACGCCGCAGAGACGGCCGGCATGGTCACGCTCGAGGCCATGCGCATCCACGGCGGCTACGGCTACACCGCGGAGTTTCCCGTGGAGCGCTACTATCGTGATGCGGCCATGCTGCTGGCGGCCGGGACGGGGGACGAGGAGATGCGGCGGGCCATCGCCCTCCGCGCCGTCGCCGACAGCGGGCTGAACGTGGGAGCACCATGAGCTACGGACGCTACTTCGAGGAATTTTCGATCGGCCAGGTGTTCAAGCACTGGCCGGGGCGCACCATCACCGAAGCCGACTGCACATGGTTCGCGCTCCTGACCATGAACCAGCACCCGCTGCATTCCGATGCCCACTACGCCCTGACCTACACGCAGCACAAGCAGCGCGTGGTCCTGGGACCACTGGTGTACAGCGTGGTCATCGGCATGAGCGTCGCGGACGTCTCGGGGCGAGCCATCGCCAATCTCGAAGTGAATGCCCTCAAGCACGAGAAGCCCACCTTCATCGGCGACACGCTCTATGCGGAGAGCCGGGTGCTCGAGCTGCGCGAGTCGAGACAAGGCGACCGCGGAATCGTCACCGTCGAGACAACGGCCGGCAACCAAAGGCGCGAGCAAGTCTGCTCCTATACGCGCAAGGTCCTGGTGCCCAAGAAGAATCACGCCACCCTCGGAGAAGGCAGGCTACCGTATTGACATGACGAGACCACCTCTCGATGGCGTGCGCATTCTGGCCGTATCCCAGTTCGGCGCCGGCCCCTTCGGGACCCAGGTGCTGGCCGACCTGGGTGCCGAGGTCATCAAGATCGAGGATCCCGGCGTGGGAGGCGACAGCGCCCGCTACGTGCCGCCCTACCAGCACGAGCAGGACTCGCTCTATTTCCAGTCGTTCAACCGCGGCAAGAAGTCCCTGACGCTCAACCTCCAGCATCCGGTCGGCCGGGCCGTTCTGCACGACCTCGTGAAGGTCTCCGACGCGGTGTTCAACAACGTGCGGGGGGATCTGCCCGCCCGGCTCGGCCTGACCTACGCAGAGCTCAAGACTGTCAATCCGCGCATCGTCTGCTGCTCGGTGAGCGGCTTCGGCGCCACGGGGCCTCGCGCGGGCGAGCCGGGCTTCGACTACCTGATCCAGGGCTACGCGGGTTACATGGGCATCACGGGCGAGCCCGACGGCCCTCCGGGCAAGTGCGGCGTCAGCGTCATCGATTTCGCGGGCGGCTACGCGGGCATGGTCGGGCTCATGGTCGGGCTTTTCGACGCGCAGCGGACGGGCATCGGCCGGGACGTGGACGTGTCGCTCTTGGACACTGCGGTGAGCATGCTCTCCTACTTCGCGATCTGGACGCTCAATCGCGACTGGCAGCCGGAGCGCGTGGCCGACTCCGGTCATCAGACCCTGGTACCGGCGCAGAATTTTCCCACGAGGGACGGCTGGATCGTGATCTTCTGCAACAAGGAAAAATTCTGGCAGGCGCTGATCGAGCGCATGGAGCTTCCGGAGCTCGGACAGGACCTGCGCTTCGCCGGCTTCGCGGAGCGCCTCGCCCACAAGGCCGAGCTGGTCGCCATCCTCAAGTCGCGATTCGCCGAGAAGACCACCGCCGAATGGCTGGGCCTCCTGCGCGGCCAGGTGCCGTGCGCCCCCGTGAACACGGTGGCGGAGGCGCTCGAAGACGAGCAGGTCCGCGCGCGCAACATGGTCCTCGAGGTCGAGCACCCGTACTTCGGGCGCATTCGTGAGGTGGCGAGCCCCATCAGAACAGAGGGCGAGATCCGGCAGCCGGCGCCGGCACCGGCGCTGGGCGAGCACACCGAGGAGATCCTGGGCGGCATCCTCGGCTATGGCAGCCAGACCATAGCCCGGCTGCGGGCCGACGGAGTCATCGGCAAATGAGTGACGAGCGCTTCAAGGCCATCGGCATGGAAGACATCAGCATGCCCGGCGGCTGGTCCGTCTCCGACGGCCAGACCTTTCTCTACACGCCCGCCGAGCGCGAGATCATGCACCAGAGCAGGGCCTTCGCCCAGAGGGAGATCCTGCCGACCGCCGCCGCCGCCCACCAGGAGGTCAAGCGGATCAAGGCCCGTTACGAGGGCCCGGAGCGCCGCGAGAAGCTCCGCGGCATCGCCCGGGACTATATCAGGCGGCTGGGCGAGGCGGGCATCACGGGCGCGCTCTTCCCCGAAGAGTACGGCGGCAATGGACGTGGCGTTCTCGCCGAGTGCATCATCGACGAGGAGCTCGGCGCAGCCGGCCATCCCGGAGACACGATACGGTCCGTATCGCTGACCCTCGGAACCATCTCGATACTCCGCTACGGCACCCCGCAGCAGAAGCGGCGTCACATCCCGCCGCGCCTCCGCGGCGATGAGCTGGCGGCGCTGGCCATCACCGAGCCTCAGATCGGCTCGGACACCTCACGGATGCAGACCACGGCCGTCCTGAAGGGCGATCGGTGGGTCATCAACGGCCAGAAGCGCTTCATCACCGGCGGCGGCCTCGCGGACTTTCTCACGCTCTTCGCCATCACCGAGCAAGGCGCTCACCCGCACCGGGGCATGTCCACCTTCATCGTGCCGATGGATCACCCCGGCGTGACCGTACGGCGCCAGCTCGACGAAGTGATCATGGCGGACTGGATGGACAATGCCTGGATCGACTTCACGGACGTGGACATCCCAAGGGAAAACCTCCTGGGTCCCCTCCACGGCGGCTATCACGTGCTCATGGACGAGCTGGACACCGAGCGCGTCACGTACTGCATGGGCGCGCTGGGCTCGGCGCGCCGAGCCCTCGAGATCGCCGCCGAGTACTCGACCAAGCGCATACAGTTCAAGCAGCCCATCGCCATGTTCGAGGGCGTGTCGTTCAAGCTCGCGGAGATGTACACGGCTCTCGACGCCGCCCGCCAGCTCGTCTACCGCACGGCCAAGATGGTCGAAGCGGGAGTGCCGGCGCAGCGGGAATCAGCGGTGACCAAGCTCTTCGTGGCCGAGGCCGTGTGGAAGATCGTGGACCATGCCATGCAGGTGCTGGGCGGCATCGGCTATACCACGGACTTCCCCATCCAGGCCATCTTCCGCAACGCGCGCCTGCTGCGGATCGGCGCAGGCTCGGACGAGATCATGAAGTTCCTGATCGCGCGCGAAGTGCTCAAGGAGATCACGGGATGAGCCGGATCCCGCCCCTGTACGCCGCGGGGACGGCTCCCGAAGTCGAGGAAGTCGAGGACCTCGAGGTCGCTCTGGCGCCGCCCTGGATCACCATCCTCCACAACTGCGACTGCCACACCTTCGAAGACGTGGTGAAACAGCTCATCAAGGCCATTGCGTGTTCGGAGGATCGAGCCTGGGAGATTGCCTGGGAGGTCCACAACACGGGCAAGGCCGTCGTCAAGGTCGGCCCCGAAGCCGAATGCGTCCGGGTAGGCAATATCCTGGCCGCCACCGGACTGGTCGTCACCGTCACGCAGTCCTAGCTGCCCGCATCCCCTTTCCGTCGTAGCCCCTTCCCTTTTTCGTCGTAGCTCGGGGTGTCACCGTGCCGACATGCGCTCTAGCTCTGCGAATTTCTACGGTTGTGACACTGAGTTCGCGTGGCACCAGCCTTGCTCTCTCCCTAAGACGACAGCACGCATACGACACAGATCTCACGAGGGAGACCTAGGATGACGCGGGCACCGTGGTACATGAGGCAGGAGTTCTGGATCGTGTTGGCGACGCTTATCGTTCCGTTCTTTTGGATCTTGCCGCTCAGCCGCGCAGCTTATGCGCGCGTCAGCGTTCGTCGGGAACGTCGCTTCTAGTACCGCCACTCATCCCGCGAGCCCTGGCGGGCACCGGGTTCCACAGCCTCGGCCTGTGGGGCCACCTACGGTGTAACGGGCTCACTTCCACCGGCCGTCGGCATGGCGGCGGCCGGATTTTCAACGACGCAACGGTCCCGCACCTAGGCTTCTTGGGCGGGCGGCCCGCTCACCAAGGTCCAGTCGTCGACGCCGGGTACGTCCGGAGCCGCTGCGGAGGAGGTCGTAAGGGTCCGGCCCTTGCTGGGCGAGAACCACACCCATTCCACCTGCCCCTGACCAAGGACCTCTGCGGCTTCGCCCATCTCCGGGCCTGATTCGCCGGTCTCCTTGCGCTCGGCCTTGCGCGCCTTCTTCGCTTCCTGCTTGGCCTTGCGCGCATCTTCCTTGCGGCGCCGGTCACCGCGATACATCCCAGGACGTCCCGCCATCAATGCCCCCTTAGGCTCGCTTCAACTCGACCACCAGGTCGGCTCCGTCTCGCGGATCATGATAACCGGGGCCCCGGCGTGGTCACCAGCACATTTCTGGGTGCGGTTCACTTGCCCGGAATTGCCTGTCCCGGAGCACCTCTCTCTGCTCGCCTCGCAGCCTTCCTCTGCCGCCTTTCTTCACTGGGTCTCCCGCGGACCTTCGTACTGCTTTTCCCGGTGGTCGCCTCGCCTTCGGCTGCGGCTCCCCTACATGACCGGCCCGATAATCCAGGGGGCGAATTCCTCTTCGCCGACGCCGGAGAGCTCGCTCTTCGATTGCTTGCCGGAAGCAACCGCCACGATTTCCTCGAAGATCTGTTGCCCGACGACCGGCAGGGGCGTGCCCTCGAGGATGACGCCGCAATTGATGTCCATGTCCTCCTGCATGTGGCGGTACATGAGCGAATTGGTCGCGAGCTTGATGGAGGGCACAGGCTTGCAGCCGAAGACGGAGCCTCGCCCCGTGGTGAAGCAGATCAGATTGCAGCCGCCCGCCACGAGCCCCGTGATCGACACCGGATCGTGTCCCGGCGTGTCCATGAAGACGAAGCCGCGCGTGGTGATGGGCTCGCCGTAGAGGAACACGTCCGTCATGGGCGTGGTGCCGCCCTTGGTGACGCCGCCCAGGGATTTCTCGAAGACCGTGGTGATGCCGCCGGCCTTGTTGCCGGGAGCGGGATTGTTATCCATGCGCTCGATACCGCGGCAGTACCATTCCCACCACTTGTAGCGGTCGATGAGCTTCTTGGCCACGGCTTCGCTAACGGCGCGACGGATCAACAGGTGCTCGGCACCGTAGATCTCAGGCGTCTCCGCCAGCACGCCGGTGCCGCCATAGCGGATCAGCTCGTCCACCGCCCATCCGAGGGCAGGATTGGCGGTAATTCCTGAAGCGCTGTCGGAGCCGCCGCAATTGGTCGCCAGCGTGATCTCGGACACCGGTTGCTTCGAGCGCCTGGCTGCATTCGCCATGGGCAGGAGCTTCGCCACCTCCACCGCCGCCTTGTCGACGGTCTTTCTGATGCCGCCGGCCTCCTGGATATTGATGACGAGGGGCTTGCGCTCCGGATGCCCGGGCGCCGCCATGCGCTGCTTGTCCACCATGACGGCCGCCTGATTCACCTCGCAGCCGAGGCCGATCAGGATGTAGGCCGCTACGTTCGGATGCTTCGCATAGCCGGCCAGTACGCGCTGGAGTGCCATGTGGTCCTCGCCGAAGAGCTCCGTGCCGCATCCGGACTTGTGCGTGATGGCGAGCACGCCGTCGATGTTGGGATAGTCCTTCGAGACGTCGCGGAATCTGTCTTTGACGAACTGACTGACGCTGGCCGAGCAGTTGACGCCGGAGATGATGGCGACGTAGTTGCGCGTCCCCACCCGCCCGTCCTCGCGAAGATAACCGTCGAAGTAGCGCATCTTCTCGGGCGGGTAGAAATCCACCGGCCGCACGTCGGTGCCGATCTCGTACTCACGGTGCAGATCACCCACCGCCAGGTTCTGCGTGTGGACGTGGTCGCCCACGGCGATATCAGCCGTCGCGAAGCCGATCACCTGCCCGTAGCGGCGCACCTCGTCGCCCTGGCGGCGCGCGCGGCGCGCGACCTTGTGCCCGGGGCGGATGTCCTGCCTCACTTCGATACGGCCGGCAGCGTCCGCGAGGACGCGGCCGGCCGGGATTTCCTTCTTGACGATCGCCACATCGTCGGCGGGATTGAGAATGATAGCGACGTCGGTGATCGCGTATGTTGCCATGACGGCCTCCTTGGCAGCGCTCGTATGTCGCAGAATCTACAGGCCGCGCGCGACCTTTGCAACGTCCATTCCCCGCTCCCCGCCCTCCCCATTGACGCCAATGGCCCTCGCGGTCATAGTCGGCAGCGTACGGCCATGCCTTCACGGACCAAGACCCAAGGGATGCAACACCCGCTCGCTCCTCTCTCAGCTCTCGTCTTCGTCCTCGTTCTGACTGGATGCGCCGGTCAGGCTCGCACGGCGGCAAGCAATGGTGCGCACGACGACCGGGTAGCCGACGCAAAGATCTGTGAATCGATCCGGGCGAGACTGCTTGCCAGGGATCCGGGCTCCCGGTCCGTGCTCAGCGTCCTCTGCAATAGCCAGCTCGTGGTGATCGCCGGAGCGCTGCCGCCTGACTACAAGCTGGCTGTCGAGGCCGTGCACATCGCCACGAAGACACCGGGCGTCAGGCGTGTGGAGACCTTCTTCGTGCCCAAGGCCGCACCGGACACGGGCGACTCGGACATCGCGGCGCGAATCAAGGCCGTGCTGGCCGGGGATACCAGCGCGCGCGCGGAAGGAACGGACTTGACGGTCGTCGCCGGCACCGTCGTGCTGGTGGGCATGGTAGATGACCAGGCGAAGGCGGATAGGCTCGTCGAGCGGGCGGGCTCCGTCACGGGTGTGAAGAGTGTCAAATCCTTCATCCAGCTCAAGCCGTAGCGCACTGGTCTGAGCACGCCCGTCGCCAGCCTCGCCTCACCCACGTTCCTGCTCCTCTGGGCGGGATCGTTCGCGTTCTACCTCTCCTTCTACCTCCTGCTGCCCGCGCTCCCGCTCTACGCCCGCACGCTCGGCATTCGAGAGGACCGCATCGGCCTGATCATCGGGTTCTTCGCGGTATCGTCCATGGTGATCAAGCCGCTGGGCGGCTGGGGCGCCGATCGGGTAGGCCGGCGGCCGATCATGCTGGCGGGCGCGGCGCTCTTTGCAGTTTCGCCCGTGCTGTACGGGTTGAGCCACTCAGTGGGCGCGCTGCTCGGCGTGCGACTCCTCCACGGGGCCGGCATGGGACTCTACCCCGCGGCGGGGGCAGCCATGGTCGCTGATCTCTCAGCGACCGCGCGCCGCGGCGAGGCCATGGGCTTCTGGGGCGCAGCGGGCAGCGTGGCGCTGGCCCTGGGCCCTCTCTGTTCGATCTGGATCGTGGACGGCCGCGGCTTCGCGGCGCTCTTTCACGTCTGTACAGGCATCGCCGTGGCCGCTCTCCTTGTGACGGTGGCCCAGCGGGAAACGCGAGCGCAGACGATCGCCGCGCCCTTTGCCGTGAGCTCGCTGCTGAGCCGCGCGGCCATCTTTCCCTGCGTCGTGGTCTTCTGCCTCATGACGACCTATGGCGCCCAGGTCGCGTTCCTCGCCATCTATGCGCAGTCCCGAGGGGAAAACCCGGGTATCTTCTTCCTCGTGATGGCTCTGGTGATCGCGCTTGCCAGGGGATACGCGGGCGTCATCTCCGACCGCGTGGGCCGCGCGCCCGTGGCCGCAGCGGGCCTGACGGCGGCGGCCGGTGCGCTCATCATGCTCGCGGCGGGCGATGGCATCGTGACGTTCGGGGCGGCGGGCGCCCTGTACGGGCTCGGCCTCGGATCGAGCCAGCCTGCGCTCATGGCCTGGGTGGTGGATCTCGTAGGGCCCGAGGAACGCGGCAAGGCCATGGGGACCTTCTATGCCGCATACGAGCTTGGCATCGCTTCGGGCGCCGTAGGCTTCGGAGCCGTGCTCGCCCGCGCGAGCTTTCCGTTCATGTTCCTGACCGCCGCGGCGATGGCGCTGGCGGCAGCGGCACTGGCAGGGAGCCGCTGGAGGCGTTCGACAAACGTGCACCCACACACAGGAGAGGAAGAACCATGAAGCAGAAGATCAGCAGCCCACACGTACCCGACCCGCCGCCACAGACGTGGTCGAACTGTCTCGTGGTCGGCAACCAGGTCTTCGTCGCAGGGATGGTGGCGCGCGGATCGGAGGGCGCGGTCGGGGGCGACAGCATGTATGCCCAGGCCCAGGCCATCTTCGCCAAGATCAAGCTCCTGATGGAGGCCGCCGGCGGCACCATGAACGACATCGTCAAGGTGCTGATCTTCGTCACGGACATCAAGCGGCGCGAGGAGGTGTGGAAGGCTCGGCGTGAGGTGTTCACCGGAGACTTTCCTGTGTCGACGCTGGTGGAAGTGCGGGCGCTCGCGGCGCCGGAGTTTCTGGTGGAGATCGAGGCTATTGGGATCCTGGGGGCTGGGAAGCCGTAGATCGAATCCCTCGCCCCCACCGGGGGAGAGGGTAGGGTGAGGGGGCGATTACGCTGAGGGGGCGATTACGCTGAGGGGGCGACTACAATCAAGGTCGACTAGGCACAGGGGCGTAGTTGCCACCGCTTAACCCGGCTCGCATCCTGGGATTTCATCTTGCCCCTCACCCTTGGTTGCCCCCTCACCGGGACTGCCCCCTCACCCTGCCCTCTCCCCGGTGGGGGAGAGAGACATAGGGTGGGAAATTCACTTTGAGCGGAGCTTGCGGGCGGCTTCGGCGCGCATCTGCTGCATGGCGCGCGTTTCCTGGTCGGAGTAACGCTCGTCCTTCCAGGGGTCGGCGTGCATGTGGTAGCCGTTGAGCTCCCAGAAGCCGGGCGGATTGACGTCGAGGAACTCGAAGCCGCGCAGCCACTTGGCGCTCTTCCAGAAGTAGAGCTTGGGCACGACGAGACGCAGCGGCCCGCCGTGATCGGGCTCGAGCGACTTGCCGTCGTGCGAGAGGGCCAGGATCACGTCATCGTCCACGAGATCGTCGAGCGGCAGGTTGGTCGTATAGTCGGGATCGGCGTGGATCATGACGAACTTCGCCTCGGGTTTGAGGCGCACACGCTTCATGACCTCGCGGATGTGCACACCCTCGAAGCGGTTGTCGAGCCTCGACCATCGCGTCACGCAGTGGATGTCGCAGAAGACCTCCGTCCGCGGGAGCGCGAGGAACTCCTCCCAGGTCCAGGAAACCTCTTCCTCCACGAGCCCGAAGCAGCGGAATGTCCAGGTTTTCGGATTGAACTTCGGGGTCAATCCGTAGGTCAGGACGGGCCACTTGGTGGTCAAAGACTGGCCCGGCGGTGTGCGCTTGGCGAGATCCTCGGCATTCGCGCTCATGTGATCTCCTTGGTCTGATGTCTGCCGCTCAGCATCCCATACCTAGCCGGCGAAGCGGTAGCCCTGGCCATGGACGGTAAGGATATAGACGGGGTGCTCCGGATCGTCTTCGAACTTCTGGCGCAGGCGCAGGACATGCGTGTCCACCGTCCGCGTGGTCGGAAACTGCTCATAGCCCCACACCTCATCGAGCAGACGATCGCGCGTGATGACCTCACCGCGATGCTCGACCAGGTAGCGCAGGAGGTCGAATTCCTTTCGGGTCAGCCGGACCTCCCGGCCCGCGCGGAAAGCCTGGCGACCGCGGAGGCGAATCCGCACGTCGCCGAAGGCGAACTCCTCGAACTTCTGGCGCGGTCCGGGACGCCGCAGCACGGCGCGAATCCTGGCCAGGAGCTCACGCAGGCCGAACGGCTTGGTGACATAGTCGTCCGCGCCCAACTCGAGCCCCTGGACGCGATCGGCCTCTTCTCCGCGCGCCGTCAGCATGATGACCGGGATGTCGAGACCCTTGGCCCGAAGCTCCCGGCACACATCCCAGCCGCTCATGCCCGGCATCATGATGTCGAGCAGGAGGAGATCCGGCGCCTCCGACAGGGCCAGAGCAAGCCCGCGCCGCCCGTCGGTGGCGGAGAGCGTCTGGTACCCCTCGAAGCGCAGGTTGTCCTCGAGCCCCCGCACCATCTCCGGCTCGTCGTCCACGATCAGGATGCGCGGCATCTAGTGGTCCTCCGCGATGGGCAGGAAGAGCGCGAAGCGGCTCCCCTGGCCCGGACGGCTCTCGACCCTCACGTGACCTCCGTGAGCCTCCGCGATGTGCTTGACCAGCGCCAGTCCCACCCCGCTGCCCCGGGTGCCCTGGGTCTCGCTCCGTCCGATGCGATAAAACTTCTCGAAGATTCGCTCCACTTCACCTGGCGGTATGCCGACCCCTTCGTCGGCGACCTCGATCACCACCCACCGACCCTCTCGCCTTGCGCCGACGCCGAGCCGGCGACGCTCCGTCGAGTACTTGAGGGCATTGTCCACGAGGTTGGCCAGGGCCTGCTTGATCGCGTCCGGATCCATGAGGGCGTGGGGCAGGTCGGGCGCCACGGTCACGTCCAGCCTGAAGCCTCGCTGGGACAGCGGGTAGCGGAAAGCGTCCAGAACCTCGTGGATCAGCGGCTCGACCGGGTGCGGGCCGATGTCGTAACGCTGCCTCCCGCCCTCGATGCGCGAAAAGTCGAGCACATTGTCGATGAGCCGAGTGAGGCGCTCGCTCTCGCGGGTAATGACGGCGTAGTACTCGCGTCGGGTCGGCTCGTCAGGGACGCGCCCGAGCTCGAGAGTCTCGCCGAACATCCGGATCAGGGAAAGCGGCGTCTTCAGGTCATGGGAGACGTTCGCCACGAAGTCCGACTTGAGGCGCGCCATCTCGGACTCGCGCCTCACGACCCGGTAGGTCGCCCCCAACCCCAGCGCGATGACGACGAGGAGCAGGCAGAAGGCCGCCATGAAGAGCATCGCCTGCCGCCTGACGTCACCCCGCGGCGACGCGCCTTCGGGCTGGTACAGTGCCACGCGCCACGTGGGCAGCGCCTCGCCGAAGGCGACGGTGAGCACGCGGTGCGCGCGATCGAGCGGCCGTGACACGTAGACGGCCTCGCCCTGGCCGTCGAGCACGGCAAGCACGCTCGGCCCCTCGAGCCCGCCAAGCGTCTTGGCCAGGACGTCGCGCTTCACCGCCTCTACGCTGCGCCCGAGGATCGCGAGCACCGGGCCGCCGGCGGCGCCCGGGACGACTGCGGCCAGCACCACCTGGTCGCCCAGGAGAAAGTGGCGCCGGCCACCGCGGTCCCAAAGGCCCGGCGGGATCTCGCGGAGGAGACCGGGCGGTACGCCCCCCTGCCGGTACAGCACCCGTCCCTGGCGGTCGCTGAGGGTGATGCTGTCGAAGATGGGGTTCTGCCGGCTCCACTCGTCCAGGGCCTCGGGGCGGGGCGTCGGGTCCATGAGCAGCACCTGAAGGCTCGAGAGGGATTCCTCCTCGCTCTTGAGGACGGCCATCTCGACCTTTTCCGCGGCCATGGTGACCATCTCCCGCGACTGCTCCCGGAAGAGGAGCTCCGCGGAGGCCTGCCACTGGCGCAGCGAGACATAGCCGAGCACCGCCAGGACGATGGTGGCGGCCAGCACGCCTCCGAAGACGAAGACGCGGGCCCGGCTCACTTCTCCGCGAGCAGCTTCCTGATCATGGCCTCGGTCTCCTCGTAGTCGCCTTCGCCGATATGCGTGTAGCGGACGATGCCTTTCCGGTCGACGACGACGAGCGCCGGCCAGTAGCGGTTGCCGAAGCGCTTCCAGATGACGAAGTCGTTATCCTGGACCACGGGGTAGGCGACCTTGAGATCCCTGGTCGCCTGCACCACCTTGTCGTACGGCCGCTCCCACGTGAACTCGGGGGCATGTACTCCAACGATGGTCAGGCCGCCCTTCTCGTACTTCGCGTGCCAGTCCCGCAACTGCGGGATCACGTTCTTGCAGTTGTATCAGCCGAAGGTCCAGAACTCCACGGCAACGACGCGCCCGCGGAGCTTCTCCATGGTGAGAGGCTCGCTATTGATCCACGGGCCACCGGTGATCTCGGGCGCCGGCCGCCCGAGGCGCGTCGTCACCGCCTGCCCTCCGGGGGGCGCTGCCAGCACCGCAAGCGCCGCCGCCATGGCCAACGCCGTCAACCAGGTCCAGGGTGTTTTCATGGTAGTGAGCCTACTGCCTCCCGCGTGCCCACGTGTCACGCAACTGTCAATTCTATGCCCCGGGGCGGCCCAATAGAGGTTGGATAGCCTATCGCCTACCCCTATAATAAAGGCGGCGAGGGGACGGGCATGGGCCCGTCCCGCAGCACTGGCGCCGACTGGGCAACGCAGGAATACGAAAGGCATTGGATGAGTGATGACAGGAAGTTGGCGATGTTCATGGATTTCGAGAACATCGTCCGTGGGGTGAAGGAAGCGCAGTACAAGCAGTTCGAGATCAAGCTGGTCCTCGAAAGACTCGTCGAGAAGGGCAAGATCATGGTCAAGCGGGCATACGCGGACTGGAACCGCTATGCCGAGTACAAGCGCCCCTTCCACGAGCACGCCATCGAGCTGATCGACGTCCCCCAGAGCCGGTACAGCGGCAAGAACTCGGCGGACATCCGCATGGTGGTGGACGCCATGGACCTGGCCTACGCCAAGCAGCACGTCGACAGCTTCGCGCTGGTCTCGGGCGACTCGGACTTCTCGCCGCTGGTCTCGAAGCTCCGCGAGAACGACCGCTACGTGATCGGACTCGGCGTCAAGTCCTCTTCCTCCGAGCTCCTCGTGGGAAACTGCGATGAGTTCATCTTCTACGAGGACCTGATCCGCGAGTCGAAGAAGACCACCGCGCTGCGCGGGCTGCCGGAGAAGAAGATGGAAGCGATGCAGCAGCTCATCGAGGCGATCCAGGCGCTGCAGCGCGAGAACAAGGACACGCTCTGGGGCTCCATGGTCAAGCAGACCATGCAGCGGAAGAACCCCGCCTTCAACGAGTCCTACTACGGGTATTCGACCTTCTCGAAGCTCCTGGAAGAGGCGGCGAAGCAGCGGATCGTGACGCTCGAGCGGGACGCCAAGAGCGGTACGTACATCATCACGTCACTCGAAGAAGGCAAGGCCGCCTAGCTCTCGCTTGTTGCTGGGCGCGAGGCGATCGGGTGGCGGCAGGGC
>Ga0335084_10003073_pt1 | contig 16235 bp, 15 predicted proteins | sample Lox_Sample_44_FD_206721 | JGI IMG/M metagenome (GOLD analysis project Ga0335084, IMG submission 206721) | Soil microbial communities from Loxahatchee National Wildlife Refuge, Florida, United States - Lox_Sample_4.4 | ecosystem: Environmental > Terrestrial > Soil > Wetlands | place: USA... | reverse complement strand
GCCGACCAGCGATTCACGGGCTTTCGGCGCGCTGCCATGCGCGGGTGCGTCGCAAGCTCCGCGCCAAGGCGAACGCGCTCGGGTCTGCTCCGCGCGCGCCCGGCAGCGCAGAATCCAGAATTCTCCGGGACGGGAGCCCGCGCGACATGGTTGGCGTGATGCGCCTCACAGGAGCTCGAGGCTCGCGACCACTTTGCGGAACGCCGCCAGCTCCTCGGTCGTGGCCTCGGCGTGCTGCTTGTTCATCGACGCGCCGAAGATCCAGGGCCTGCCGGGGCCGGGGTTCACGTAAGCGACATACTCGTACCACTGACCCGGCAGCAGGAAGAGCTTGGCCGCGACCCGATAGCTCGGGTGCACCACGGCGAGGTCGCGGAACTCGATCCGGGGATACTGTTTCCGGTAGAGATCCATGTCGGCCTGCAGGTCCGCGGCGAGGTCCTCGTCGGTCTTGTCGTTGACGCGGACGCGCAGCAGCGCGACCGCGGCGTCGGCATTCTCACCTCGGCGATAGAACACCACGTTCGAGCTGAGCCGAGTGGCCTCCGCCGTCGAGCCCTGCCAGCCGGAGGGCTCGCGCACGCCGAATGCGAAGCCGTCACCGTAGATCAGCAGCCGATCGGCCGGCCCCTCCGCGGCCGCCGGCGTGCAGACGGCGAGCGCGGCCGCGAGCAAGAGGACCCTCCGACCCCGTGCAGTCACGGGTCGGGAATCGGGGGCTGACCGACCGGCCTTGAGGCGCCCGCGCGCGCAGAAGTCATTCTTCGGTCATGACGGGCGCTCGCGACTCTGAGAGACTTCTAAGCCAAGGAGGATCTCGGATGAAGCTGGCGACTCTGGCGGCGCTCGCCGCTGCACTCACTTTCGCCGTTCCCTCGGCGTGGGCCAACTACAACGTGAACGCGAAGCTTACGTGCTACGACGATGGCGACGGCTCGAAGCTCCTCAAGCTGAAGCTCGGGAACGCCGCGCTCATCGCCCGATGTCTCAGCGTGACGATCTCCGACCCGAGCGTGGCCAACTACGCGCTGACCTTCGACTCGGACACGCGCGAGCTGCACGTGATCCGGCGCTGCGATTCGCTCGTGATGTGCGACCTCTCTTCGCAGGCGTCGTGTCAGACGGCCGGCGAGTCGGGCGAGAACATCAACACCAACGCCGCGTGCATCTACACGCTGCTCGATCCGACCGAGGACCCCGTCGGCCAGATGGCCTGCTTCGAGAAGGAGAAGTACTCGCTCGCGACGAACAAGTACTCGTTCTCCACCTCGTGCGCGGGTACGCTCGACATCGGCGAGCCGTGCACCCTGTCGTTCAAGAGCGGGAAGCTGTTCGACGAGAGCGGCGCGTGTCCGACCGCGAAGTGACTCGCGTCAGCGAGGCGGCCGCAGCATCGGGGTCATGAGCGGTGAGTCCGCCACGCGGATCTCGCCCATGATCTCGAAGCCGTGCCGCTGGTAGAGCGTGATGTTCATCGGGTTCGAGGACTCGAGATAGGCGGGCAGACCCTCGCGGTCACAGCGCGCGAGCGCGTGCTGCAGGATCGCTCCGCCGTTCCCCTGGTTCTGCCGTGACGGATCGACCCCGATCATGGGCAGATACCAGTGCGGATCCTCGGGGTGGTACGAGCCCATGAGACCGAACACCTCGAGAAACTCGTCCTTGCGGGCGCCGCGCACGCTGCGTTCGATGATCGCGACCAGCGCCGGCTCGTTGGGGTGCACGCCCGGCGGGATCCAGAGCGCCGCGCCCCCGAAGTCCTCGGTCACGTAGACGCTCTCGTTCGCGGCCGCGTGCACCCCGAACTCGCGCAGCACCAGGGGGAAGTGTCCGAGAAAGTCCGCCGCATCGGGCCACACCCAGCGCGTGAACGGGTCGGCCGCGAAGGCGCACGTGATCGTCGCGATCGCCCGCTCGAGCTCGGACGTGGTGGCAGCACGGACCTTGGGGGTGTCGGCCACGCCTCGAGCCTAGCATTACTGGTTTTTAATGTGAACCCGGCCGACGACCGGCCTCACCCGCAGCCGCCGGTCTCCCCGCACGTGCGGCAGGCGTAGCAGGCGCCCGCCCGCACCATGATCGAGCCGCAGTTGTTGCAGGGCGGGGCGTCTTCCTGGCCGATGGCCGGGTGGCCGGGCTCCAGGTCGCTGCCGCCGCGCACGCTGCTGGTGGTGGTGATCGGCACGACGCGCTCGCTGCCCGAGCTCGCGCCCTCCTCGTAGCTGTCCTGCGCATCCTCGACCAGTGACTCGCCGCTCGGGAAGTTCAGGCCGAGCCAGCGGAAGACGTAGTCGGTGACCGACTTCGCCATCGGGATCTCTGGGTTGCCCGTGAAGCCCGAGGGCTCGAAGCGCGTGTGACTGAACTTGTCGACCAGCGCCTTGAGCGGCACGCCGTACTGCAGCGAGAGCGAGGTCATGACCGCGATCGTGTCCATCAGGCCCGACACGGTCGAGCCCTCCTTGGACATCTTCAGGAACACCTCGCCCGGCGTGCCGTCCTCGTACAGGCCCACGGTGAGATAGCCGTCGTGGCCCGCGATCGAGAACTTGTGGGTCTTCGCATCGCGCACGTCGGGCAGCTTGCGCCGGCGCGGCGCCGGCTCGGCCACCGCCAGCGCGGGCGCCACCTCTTCCAGCTTGTCGGCCTTGGTGTTGAGCGGCTGCGTGCGCTTCGAGCCGTCGCGGTAGATGGCGAGCGACTTCAAGCCCAGCCGCCAGCCCTCGATGTACGCCTGCTCGATGTCCTCGACCGTGGCGTCCTTGGGCAGGTTCACCGTCTTCGAGATGCCGCCGGAAAGGAACGGCTGGGCGGCCGCCATCATGCGGATGTGGCCCATGTAGTGGATCGAGCGCGTGCCGTGTGCCGAGGTGAACGCGCAGTCGAAGATCGACAGGTGCTCGTCCTTGAGCCCGGGTGCGCCCTCGATCGTGTCGTGCTCGTCGACGTAGGCCACGATCTCCGCGATCTCCGCCGGCGAGTAGCCGCGGCGCTCGAGCGCGGACGAGACCGTGCGGTTCACGATCTTCAGCATGCCGCCGCCGACCAGTGACTTGTACTTCACCAGCGCGATGTCCGGCTCGATGCCGGTGGTGTCGCAGTCCATCATGAACGCGATCGTGCCGGTCGGCGCGATCACCGTGACCTGCGCGTTGCGGTAGCCGGCGCGCCGGCCGAGCTCGAGCGCACGGTGCCAGGTGTCGCGCGCCGCGTGGTGCAGGTCGTCGGGCACGCCCGCCGACGGCACCTGGTCCCCGTACTCGGTGTGCAGGCCGATCACCTCGAGGAACGGGGCGCGGTTCTTCTCGTACTCCGCGAACGGCCCGGTGCGGCGCGCGATCTCCGCCGAGCGGTGGTACGCCCGGCCGGTCATGAGCGACGTGATCGCGCCGCACAGGTTGCGGCCCTCGTCGGAGTCGTAGGCCACGCCGTTCAGCATGAGCAGCGCGCCCAGGTTCGCGTAGCCCAGCCCGAGCGGGCGCAGCAGGTGACTGTTGTGCGCGATCTTCTTGGTCGGGTAGTCGGCGAAGTCGACGATGATCTCCATGGCGAGGATCATCGTGTCGACCGCCTGCTCGAGGTCGGCCGTGAGGAAGCGGCCGTTCGGGTCCGCGAAGTGCAGCAGGTTGAACGACGCCAGGTTGCAGGCGGTGTCGTCGAGGAAGATGAACTCGCTGCACGGGTTCGTGGCGTTGATGCGGCCCGAGTTCTTGACCGGGTTCCAGCGGTTGATCGTGGTGTCGTACTGCAGGCCCGGGTCACCGCACACGTGGGCGGCCGACGAGATCTCGCGCATGGCGTCGCGCGCCTGCAGCGTGTCCATGACCTTGCCGGTGGTGACCGCGCGCGTCTGCCACGCGCCGCCGTTCACGACCGACTTCATGAACGCGTCGGGCACGCGCACCGAGTGATTGGCGTTCTGGTACTGGATCGACTCGTACGCCCCGCCAGGCACGTTGAAGCGCCCGTCGAAGCCCGCGTCGATCAGCGCCCAGGCCTTCTTCTCCTCGTCGGCCTTGCAGCGCACGAAGTCGAGGATGTCGGGGTGGTCGGCGTTCAGGATGACCATCTTCGCGGCGCGCCGCGTCTTGCCGCCCGAGCGGATGACTCCCGCGAACGAGTCGAAGCCGCGCATGAACGAGACCGGGCCGCTCGCCATGCCGCCGCCGGCCAGCGGCTCCTTCGAGCTGCGGATCGTGGACAGGTTCGTGCCCGTGCCCGAGCCGCCCTTGAACAGCATGGCCTCGGTCTTCGCGAGGTCCATGATCGAGGTCATCGTGTCTTCGACGGAGTTGATGAAGCACGCGCTCGCCTGCTGCGGCACGAGCTTGCCGTCGGGCTCGACCACGCCCAGGTTGAACCACACCGGCGAGTTGAAGCACACCTTCTGGTGGAGCAGGAGGTGAGTCAGCTCGTCGGCGAAGATCTGCTCCTGCGCCTCGGTCGCGAAGTAGTCGCCCTCGCGGCCCCAGCGGCGGATCGTGCCGACCACGCGCCCGATGAGCTGGCGCACGCTCGACTCGCGCGACGGCGAGCCGAGGTGACCGCGGAAGTATTTCGACGCGACGATGTTCGTGGCCATCGGCGACCACGACTCGGGCACCTCGACGTTCTGCTGCTCGAAGACGACCTCGCCGCCTTCGCCGCTGATCTTGGCGGTGCGCCGCTCCCAGCGAACGCTGGAGAACGGATCGTTCCCCGCGCGCGTAAAGTGGCGGCGGATCGGAATCTCGACGTCGTTGTGCTCCATGGTGTCGTCGTTCTCGGCCACTCTAGCTCCCGCTCCGTGCCCCAACCCCGAGGCCCGGTCGCGTCGAGAGAAAAATTCCGGGCCCAAGGAGAGGCCCTGTACTTCAGAGCCCCCGAACGCGAGCCCTCCTCCAGAGCCCTCGCCCGCTTCCACCCGGCCGCCCGTAGCCCCCCTGGCTGCCAAGTCGGAATCCTTGGAATCCCGGAGACCCTTTCTACCGCGGGCCTGGGCGAGGGTCAACCTGCCTGCCACTAGATCTTGAGTGTATCGTCTCCGGACTGCCAAGATATTGAGATTCCACGGGTTTATTGCACGTGTCCTTTGACCCTCAGCTGGGCCGGCCCGGACCGTCCAGGAGGTCGGTCGGGAAACCCCGCGAGAAGCCAGCGATTTCATCCCGATCGAGCTTCGCTCGGCTCTGCCTCGCTGCGCGCGGCTGCCGCCGCTTGCACGGCTCGCTCGGGGCGGCCCTCGCTCGCCTTACCTTGCATCCGAGTCCGCACGTCTGATATCCGGGCGGGCATGGATTTCGGGTTCAGCGAAGAACAGGACCTCCTGCGGGCCGAGGTGCGCAAGCTCCTCGACGGGCGCTGCGCGCTGGAGCGGGTGCGCAAGCTGATGGAGACCGGGCCGGGCTACGACCCGGACGTCTGGCGCGAGCTCGCAGAGCTCGGCTGGCTCGGGCTCACGATTCCGGAGGCGTACGGCGGCGCGGGGCTCGGCTGGGTCGACCTGGTGGTGCTGCTGCAGGAGACCGGCCGCTCGCTCTTCCCGTCGCCGCTGATCTCGACCACGCTCGCCGCGGCGGCCGTGCTCGAGAGCCGGAGCGAGGAGCAGAAGCAGCGCTGGCTCCCGAGCCTGGCCGACGGCACGCGCGTGGGGACGCTCGCGTTCCTCGAGGCGAGTGACTCGTTCGCGCCGGGCGCAATCGCGCTCACCGGCAAGCCGGACGGCGACGCCTGGCTGCTCACCGGCGAGAAGCGCTACGTGCACGATGCCGGCGCCGCGAACCTGTTCGTGGTCGCGTTCCGCACGGGCGGCGCCGCGACCGACCTGGCGCTGGCCATCGTGGACGCGGGCGCAGCGGGAGTCACTTCGGCGGGCTTCCCGACCATCGACGCCACCAAGCGCCTGGGCACCTTGAAGCTCGAAGGGGCGCGCGTGCCCCGGAGCGCCGTGCTCGGCGTGCCCGGCGCAGCCTGGCCGGCGATCGAGCGGCTGCTCGACCTGGGCGCCGTGGCGGTCACGGCCGAGCTCACCGGCGCGGCCGAGGCCGCGCTCGCGATCACGACACAGTACGCCAAGGACCGGCTGCAGTTCGGTCACCCGATCGGGAAGTACCAGGGCGTGAAGCACCCGCTGGCCGAGATGCACGTGGAGCTCGAGTCGACCAAGTCACTCTTGTACTACGCGGCCTGGGCCGTGGCCGAGAGCCCGGGCGAGCTGCCGCGCTCGGCGTCGCTGGCCAAGGCCTTCGGCAGCGACGCGTTCACGCGCATCGGCATCGACGGCGTGCAGCTGCACGGCGCCGTGGGCTACACCGCCGAGTACGACATCCAGCTGTATCTGAAGCGCGCCAAGTGGGCGCGGCCGGCGTTCGGTGACTCGGACTTCCACTACGAGCGCGTCGCGCGCCTCGGAGGACTGTGATGGACTTCAAGCTGAGTCCGCAGGAGGAGGCCTTCCGCGCCGAGGTGCGCGCCTTCCTCGACCAGAACCTGCCCGAGGGCGCCAACAAGTTCGACCCGCGTTTCCTCGCGGAGTGGAACAAGAAGGTGCGCGCCAAGCGCTGGGTCGGCTTCTCCTGGCCGAAGGAGGTCGGTGGCGGCGGCGGCGGGATCATGGAGCAGGTCGTGCTCAAGGAGGAGATGTCGAAGCGCAAGGCGCCGCCGCTCGGCGTCTGCTTCATGGGCCTGGCCTGGGTCGGCCCCGCGATCATCCAGTACGGCACCGAGGCGCAGAAGCAGCGCTTCATCCCCGACATCCTGGACGGCGCGTACCAGTGGTGCACGGGTTACTCGGAGCCGAGCACGGGCAGCGACCTGGCAGCGCTGCAGTGCAAGGCCGTGCGCGAGGGTGACTCCTACGTGGTGAACGGCCAGAAGATCTGGACGTCGATCGCCATGTGGTCGAAGTGGATCATCCTCTTGGTGCGCACGGACCCGAACGCGGCCTCGAAGCACGACGGCATCACCTGTCTCCTGGTCGAGATGTCGACCCCCGGCATCGAGGTGCGCCCGATCCAGAACATGTCGGGCGGGGCGATGTTCGCCGAGGTGTTCTTCAACGACGTGCGCGTGCCGGTCGAGAACCGGCTCGGCGCCGAAGGGCAGGGCTGGCAGGTCACGGTGTCCGCGCTGCAGAGCGAGCGCTCGAGCATCGCGGAAGTGACCGCCATGTACCGCAAGCTCGAGGAGCTGCAGGAGCTGGCCAAGCGCACGCAGCGCAACGGCCAGCCCGCGGCGCGCGACCCACGCGTGCGGCGGCAGCTCGCCGTGTTCGAGGCCAAGATCGAGGCCATGAAGCTGAACGGCCTGCGCGCGCTCACCTTGCAGCTCAAAGGCGCCCCGCTCTCGAGTGAGACGTCGATCAACAAGCTCTTGCGCGCGGAGCTCGAGGTCGACATGGGTGACTTCGCGCTCGAGCTCCTGGGCAGCGCCGCGGTCTACCGCTCCGGCACGCCCGAGACCGTCGACGGCGGCCGCTGGCAGACCGGCGCGCTGAACTGGCCCGAGGTCGTGATCGGCGGCGGCACGCCCAACATCCAGAAGAACATCATCGCCGAGCGCATCCTGCACCTGCCGAAGGACTGACCCTGCCCACCTTCGACGAGACGCTGCGGCAGGCGATCACTGCGAACCTGGCGCGCTTCGAGCCGCGGGCCGCCAGGGGCGAGCAGCTCGCGCACGCGGCGGTCGCGGCCACGCTGGTCGGTGACCCGCAGGGCCGCGCGTGCTTCCTGATCACGCGGCGCTCGTCGCGCCTGCGCGACCACCCGGGTCAGTGGGCGTTGCCCGGCGGCCGGGTCGATCCGGGCGAGACGGCCGAGGAGACCGCGCGCCGCGAGCTCTTGGAGGAGCTCGGCCTCGGGCTGCCCGCCGCGAGCGTGCTGGGGCGGCTCGACGATTACGCCACCCGTTCCGGCTTCGCGATCACCCCGATCGTGGTCTGGGGCGGAGTGACTCCCGCGCTGGTCCCGAATCCCGCGGAGGTCGAGCACGCCTACGTGGTGCCCGTCTCGGACCTCGACCGGCCCGAGATCCCGCAGCTCCGCACCATCCCGGAAAGTGACCGACCGGTGATCTCGCTGCCGATCCCCATGTTGAACGCCAGCATCCACGCGCCCACCGCCGCGGTACTATTCCAGCTTCGCGAGGTGGCGATCCACGGCCGCGACACGCGAGTGGCTCACTTCGAGCAGCCCGTGTTCGCCTGGCGATAGCGGGGAGTGACCATGACGAGCAGCTCGGACCCGAAGCCGAAGGCGGCCGCCGCCCCGCCGAAATGGGCGGTGAAGGCGCTGACGCGCACGCACGTGTTCCTGAACCGCCTCACCGGCGGACGCTGGTTCAACAGCCTGCAGGGCGACGACGTCTGCTTCGTGACCATGAAGGGCGCGAAGAGCGGACGGATGTTGACGATCCCGCTCATGTACGTGCCCTATGGCCAAGGCGTGTTGCTGGTCGCGTCCCTGGGCGGCGCGCCGAAGAACCCGGTCTGGTACGGGAACCTCGTGAAGCATCCCGAGCTCTCGGTCACTCACCGCGGCCGGCGCATGGAGCTGCGCGCGAGGCTGGCTCGGGCCGACGAGAAGCCCAAGCTCTGGCCGATCTGCGACAGTCACTACGCGCCGTATGCCGACTACCGCGCGCGCACGAGCCGGGACATCCCGATCTTCGTGTGCGAGCCGAGGGGGTGACCCGATGAAGCGGATCCTGCTCGTGGTCGTCGTGATTCTGGTGGCCTGGCTCGGGTCGCTGTTCTACCTGGGCAGCCCGGCCGCGGGCGAGGTCGTGATGGTCACCACGACCGACGCCTCGGGAGCGAAACACCAGACCCCGCTCTGGATCGTGGACCGCGACGGTCAGCCGTGGCTGCGCGCCGGGAACGCCGCCTCGGGCTGGGTCGAGCGCGTGCGCGCGAATCCGCGGGTCGAGATCGAGCGCAACGGCAGCACCAGCGCGTACCGCGCCACGCCCGCGCCGGAAGCCACTGCCGAGATCGACGCGCTCGTGCGCGCGAAGTACGGCGCCAAAGATGTGCTCGTGGGCTGGCTCATGCCCGGCTCGCGCAAGAGCACGCTGGCGCTGCGGCTGGAGCCCGTCGCGCCCTAGGGCCTGCGCGCGTCGTCCATCACGCCTCCAGCCCGTTGCGCCGGATCAGCTCGCTGAAGAACGCGGCGCTGTGCTTGGGAATGCGCGCTTGTGTCTGGAAGTCGGTCCACACGATGCCGAAGCGCTTCGAGTAACCGAACGCCCACTCGAAGTTGTCGAGCAGCGACCAGACGTAGTACGCGCGCACGTCGGCGGCGCCGTCCCGGATGGCCGCGTGCATGCCGGCGATGAAGCCGCGCAGGAGCTCCGTGCGCTCCACGTCGTCGACCGCGCCGCCTGCCGGCGCGGTGTTGTCGCACACGCCGTTCTCGGTCACGTAGATCCTCGGCTTGCCGTATTCGGCCGACACGAAGCGCAGGAAGTCACCCAGCGCGAAGGGCGCCGACTCGTAGCCCATGGGCAGGAGCGGCAGCGTCGGCGGCGCGTTGCGGTAGCCGACGCCCCGCGTGCGGTCGGCCAGCACCTGCCGGCGGCTGTACAGGTTCACGCCCAGGAAGTCGGTCGGCGCAGCGATCGCGCGCAGGTCGTCGGCCTCGATCGGCAGCGCGGCGGAGTTGCGCTCGTAGTAGGCGAGCACCGACTTCGGGTAGCCGCGGCCGTACACCGGGCCGTGCCAGGTGCGGGTGTCGAAGTCGCGCGCCAGCTCGCACGCCGCGCGTGACTCATCGGTCGAGTCGGCGGGCTCGTAGCTGGTGTTGGCGTTGGTGATGCCGATCTCGCCGCGCACGCCCGAGGCGCGGAACGCGGCCACGGCCAGGCCGTGCGACAGCAACAGGTGGTGGATCGCGCGGCCCGCGAGCCGCACGTCGCGGATGCCGGGCGCGAGCACGCCCGCGCGGTAGCCCATCATCGAGGTCACGATCGGCTCGTTGTGAGTGATGAAGCGAGTCACGCGGTCTCCGAGCCGCCGGTACACCAGCGCCGCATAGTCGGCGAAGCGCTGCGCGGTGGTGCGCTCGGCCCAGCCTCCCAGGTCCTGCAGCGCCTGCGGCAGGTCCCAGTGGTAGAGCGTGAGGCAGGGCTGGATGCCCGCGGCGAGTAACTCGTCGACCAGGCGCGAGTAGAAGTCGAGCCCGCGCTCGTTCGCTTCGCCTGCGCCGAACGGCTGCACGCGCGGCCACGAGACCGAGAAGCGGTAGGTCTGCAGCCCCAGGCGCTTCATCAGCGCCACGTCGTCGCGGTAGCGGTGGTAGTGGTCGCAGGCCACGTCGCCCGTGTCTCGCTCCTGCACGCGGCCGGGCTGCTGGCAGAACACGTCCCAGATCGAGAGACCCTTGCCGTCCTCGCGCGCGGCGCCTTCGATCTGATACGCAGCCGTCGCCGCGCCCCACTGGAAGCCCTTCGGGAACTCGAGAAACGCCATGCGCGCATCGTACCAGGCGCCTATGCTCGGCGCGGATGACGGACGTTCCCGCGCACTACGGCGCGCTGCTCGCGGAGCGCCGCGCCAGCGCCGCCGCCGCCGCGCGGCGCACGCGCTGGCTCTCGAACGCGCGCCTGGCCGTGTTCGCGACGGGCCTGGGCGTGGCCTGGCTCGCGTTCTGGGCGGGCCGAGTGAGTGGCGGGTGGCTCGCGCCGCTCGCGGCCGGCTTCGTGGCGCTCGTGCTGCGGCACGAGGCGGCGCGGCGCGACGAGCTCCGCGCGCGGCGCGGCGTGGAGTTCTACGAGCGCGGGCTCGCGCGGCTCGGCCTGCTCGACGCGCCCTGGGGCAACACCGGAGAGCGTCACGCGGACCCCGCTCACCCCTACGCCGCGCAGCTCGATCTGTTCGGGCCGGGCTCGTTGTTCGCGCTCTTGTCCCAGGCGCAGACCGCGAGCGGCCAGGCGCGTCTGGCCGGCTGGCTGCTCGAGGCCGCGGCGCCGGACGAGGTGCGCGCGCGCCAGCAGGCGGCCGAAGAGCTGCGGCCGCGCCTCGCGCTGCGCGAGGACTGGTTCAGCGCCGGGCCCGAGGTGCGCGAGGGCGTGCACCCGGAGTCACTCGTGGCCTGGGCCACGGCGCCGGCCCGGCTCGCGGGCAGCGCGTCGCGCGTCGCGCTCGCGGCGCTCGGGCTGGCGACCGCGTGCGCGCTCGTCGCGGCCTTCGTGTGGACGGAGACGACCCCTGCGCTCTTGGTGCTGGGCCTCGCCGAAGGCGCCGTGATGGTCGTCCTGGGCCGGCGCGTGACGGCCGTGCTGCATGCGATCGAGCCGCGCGCGCGCGACCTCGCGCAGCTCGCGGTCCTCCTGGCACGGGTCGAGCGGGAGCGCTTCACCTCGCCGCGGCTCGTCGCGCTGCGCGCCGCGCTCGACACCGACGGCGAGCCGGCATCGCGCCAGATCGCCCAGCTACACCGGATCGTGTCGGTGCTCGACTGGCGTCGCAACCAGCTGTTCGCGCCGATCGCGCTGGTGCTGCTGTGGGGCGCGCAGGGCGCGTACGCGCTCGAAGCCTGGCGCGCGCGCTGCGGCGCCGGAGTGGCGCGCTGGCTCGAGACCCTGGGCGAGCTCGAGGCGCTGTCCGACCTGGCGGGCTACGCCTTCGAGCACCCGGACGACCCGTTTCCCGAGGTCTGCGACGGGGGCCCGCTGTTCGACGCCGAGCAGCTGGGTCACCCGCTGATCGACGAGGGGCGCTGCGTGCGCAACGACCTGTGTCTCGACGCGAGTCACGCGCTGGTCGTCGTCTCGGGCTCGAACATGTCGGGCAAGAGCACCTTCCTGCGCAGCGTGGGCACGGCGCTGGTCATGGCGCTGGCGGGCGCGCCGGTGCGCGCCGCGCGGCTGCGCGTGTCTCCGCTCGCGTTGGGCGCCGTGCTGCAGGTCGTGGACTCGCTGCGCGACGGCGCGTCTCGCTTCTGGGCCGAGCTCCAGGCGCTGCGCCGCGTGGTGGATCGCTGCACGGGCCAATTCCCTCTCTTGTTCCTGCTCGACGAGATCCTCTCCGGCACCAACTCACACGACCGGCGCATCGGCGCCGAGGCGTTGCTGCGCGAGCTGCTGCGGCGCGGCGCGATCGGCCTCGTGACCACGCACGACCTGGCACTCACCGCGATCGCCGACGAGCTCGCGCCGCGCGCCCGCAACGCCCACTTCGAAGATCAGGTCGCGAACGGCGTCCTGCACTTCGACTACCGGCTGCGCGAAGGGGTGATTGCCCGCGGCAACGCGCTCGCGCTGATGCGCGCGGTCGGGCTCGACTTCGCCGACCCCCAAGGATAGGCTGCCGCACGTGAACGGTCCGAGCCTGCCGAAGTGAGTCTCGCGCGTGGAATGGGCCTCGCCCTGCTCACGCCCTTCGTGCTCTTGTTCTGTCTCTGGGCGGGTGCCGCGCTCTGGATCGACGGGCCGGTGGCACGCTCCGTGGCCGGCGCGCTGGTCGCGTTCTTCGCCGTGGCCGCGCTGGCGTGTCTGGCGTTCGTGCGGCCCTACGGCCGCGCGCTGCTCGCGCTGATCCTGATCGGTGTAGCGGTCATGGCCTGGTGGCTGCGCATCCCCCCGCGCAACGACCGCGACTGGCTGCCCGAGGTCGCCAAGACCGCGCACGCGCGCATCGACGGCAGCAAGGTCACGATCGAGAACGTGCGCGACTTCACCTACCGCAGCGACACCGACTTCGACGAGCACTGGGACACGCGCACCTACGACCTCGACAAGCTGCGCGGTATCGACCTGTTCATCTCGTTCTGGGGCCCGACGCTGTACGCGCACACGATCGTGGCCTGGGAGTTCGAGGACTCGCGGCCGCTCGCGATCTCGATCGAGACGCGCAAGGAGAAAGGTGAGTCGTACTCGGCCCTGCTCGGCTTCTTCCGCCAGTACGAGCTCTACTACGTGGTGGCCGACGAGCGCGACGTGATCGGCGTGCGCGACATCGTGCGCGGCGAGCACACCTACCTGTACCGGCTGACCGCGCCGGTGCCGAACGCGAAGCGGCTCCTGCTCGACTATCTCGCCGAGGTGAACGAGCTCGACCAGCACCCGACCTGGTACAACGCGCTCACCCAGAACTGCACCACCACGATCCGCAATCGGGTCATCCACGCGGGCGGCCAGGTGCCGATCTCGTGGAAGATGCTCGCGAACGGCTATCTCGACGGGCTCATGTACCAGCGCGGCTCGCTCGACCGGAGCATGCCGTTCGAGGAGCTGAAGGCGAAGAGCGACGTGACCGAGCGGGCGAAGGCGGCCGGCTTTGCGCCCGACTTTTCCGCCCGGATCCGCGAGGGCCTGCCAGACTATCGGCGATGACTCCGGCGGAGGAGCAGCTCGCGCTCGAGCAGGGCGGGCCGGCCTGGCGCATCTGGCTGCGCACGGGGCTCGCGCCGACCGAGCCGAAGCTCCTGGTGCGGCGGGCGCTGTTGTTCGCGGGCATCTGCTGGCTGCCGCTGCTCGTGCTCTCGGCACGCGACGGGCTCGCCATGGGCGACGCCGTGCGCGTGCCGTTCCTGCGCGACTTCTCGGCCTACGCGCGCTTTCTGTTCGCGGTCGTGCTGCTCGTGCTGGCCGACGCCGCGGTGCCCGCCCGCCTGCGCCGCGTGCTCTTGCAGTTCCGGGAGGCGCGGCTGATTCCGCGCGAGACCGAGCCCGGGTTCGTGGCGATCCTGCAGAAGGCGCGCAGACACGTCGACTCCACGGTCGCGGAGCTCGTGGTGCTCGCGCTGGCCGTACTCGCGGCCTGGTCGTCGGCGCGGCGCGAGCTCGGCAGCGGCATCGCCACCTGGCAGGCGCTGATCGGCGTCGACGGCATGAAGTCACTCACCGTCGCCGGCTGGTGGCACGCGCTGGTCAGCGTGCCGCTGTTCCAGTTCCTTTTCCTGCGCTGGGGCTTTCGTCTTTTGGTCTGGGCGCAGGTGCTGGCGCGCATCTCGCGCCTCGACCTGCGCCTGGTCGCGACCCACCCGGACCGCGCGGCCGGGCTCGGCTTCATGGCGCTCGGCCAGTCTGGCTTCGCGATCCTGGTGCTGGTCGGGTCGGCGTCGCTGGCCTCGGTGCTGGCCGAAGACGTGGTGTACCGCGGCGCCACGCTCCAGTCACTCTATCCGCTGATCGGCGCGTTCGCGCTGCTGGCGCTGGTGTTCGCGCTCGGCCCGCTGCTGGCATTCACCCCGCGGCTGGCCGCGCTGAAGCGCGAGGCGCTCTACGAGTACGGGGCGCTGTCGAGCCGCCACGACGCCGCGTTCCGCGACAAGTGGCTCACCCTGAAAGCCGAAGCGGAGGAGCTCCTCGGCAACGAGGATGCGTCCTCGCTCGCCGATCTCACGACGGGCTACGAGCGCGCGAAGGCGCTGCGCCCGGTGCCGATCGACCTGCAAGCCATCGCGCCGATCATCCTGGCGGCCGCGCTGCCGATGATCCCGCTGATCGCGCTCCAGGTCCCGCTGGTCGACATTTTGAAGGGCCTGGCGCGCGTGCTCATGTGAGTCACACGTAGGTCAGCCGCAGGCCCACGCCCTCGGGCTTCTTCAGCCGGATGTTGATGCCGATCATGAGCGCGGTGAGCTGCTCCACGTAGCGCGCGTTGTACAGCGGCCCGCCGTCGATCGCGCGCGTGCCCGGGATGTCGTCGCACAGCGCCATGATGCGCGCGCGCGGCTCCTTCTCGCCCGAGACGATCACGTCGCACTCGACCGAGTGATCCAGGTCGAGCAGCCGGTGCGCCGCCACGTTCTGGAACGCCGACACGACCGGCACGCCGTCCGGCGCGAGTGACTCGCACAGCTCGGCGCACGAGCCCTGCGACACGCCGATCACGCGCGAGGCCACGTCGCCGATCGCGGCGGCGAGCGGCACGCCCATCGAGACCAGCACCGTGCCTGGCGCGAGCTCGGCCTTCACCGTCTTGATCGTGCCCGCGGTGTGCTCGAAGGGCACCGACAGGATCACGATCCCGCCCCGGACCGCGCGCACCGCGGCTGCGTTCTCGTGGCCCGACACGTCGGCGCCGGGCAGCTTGGCGAGGAGCTCCTTGGCCGCCTCGAGCGCCCGCTCCTCCTTGCGGCTGCCGATGCGCACCGGCCGCCCCGCCTTCGCGAACCGGTACGCCAGGCCCAGGCCCTGCTCGCCCGTGCCGCCCAGGATCGCCACGCCTTCCTTCGCCATTCCGCCCTCCAGTGCCCAGTCGGGGCGAGGATCTTAACTCACGCGTCGGTTAGCTTTCCCGGCATGGACCTCGCCCCCACCGCGATCTCGCAGGCCGGGCCCGACACGCTGCGCATCGTGTGGAAGGACGGCCACGAGAGTCTCTACCCCGTGCGCCTCCTGCGCCTCGCGTGTCGCTGCGCGCACTGCATCGACGAGCACACCGGCCGGCCGCTGCTGCGCGCCGACTCGGTGCCCGCCGACGTGCGCCCGCTGCGCATTTCGGGGGTCGGCCGCTACGCGCTGGCCTTCGCCTGGAGCGACGGTCACGACTCGGGCATCTACACGTTCGAATCACTCCGCGCGCTGTGTCCGTGCTGCGCACGCACGGCTCAAGCGAGCCCCTAGGCACGTCGATGGCAGGGTCGGGATGGCCGACCTAGTCGCTTGGGCGGAGCGGTTCATCGCGACCCCGTCCGAGTCGCGGCTCGGCAACGCGGCGATCGCCGACGCGGCCAGCGAGCTGCTCGCGGAGCTCGGGCTCGACGGCGAGGTCGAGAGCGCGCATGCCGGCGGCGCGACGCACTTCGCCGTGCTGTGCGACGCGGGCGCGGCGGGCGAGGACGGCGTGCTGCTCGTGACTCACCTCGACACGGTGCCGCCGGGCGACGCGGCGGCGTGGACCGCGACCGGCGGCGACCCGTTCCGGCCCACGCGCGAGGGCGACCGGCTGTACGGCCTGGGCTCGGCCGACGCCAAGGTCGACTTCGTGTGCAAGGCCGTGGCGCTGGCGGCCGAGCGCGAGTCACTCGTGCGGCCGGTGCGGCTGGTGGGCACGTTCGGCGAAGAGATCGGCATGCTGGGCGCGCGCTGGCTGGTGGAGACGGGGCTCACCAAGGGCTCGACGCGCGCGCTGGTGGGCGAGCCGTCGCAGCTGGCCGTGGTGCACGCGCACAAGGGCTACGCGGTCTACGAGGCGCGCGTCCGGCTGGAGCGGCTGGACGGCGCGCGGCTGCGGTCGGCTCGTGAAGAGGTGCGCGGCGCGGCCGCGCACTCGAGCGACCCGGCCTTGGGAGAGAACGCGGTGCTCGGCG
>Ga0335084_10003072_pt1 | contig 16239 bp, 11 predicted proteins | sample Lox_Sample_44_FD_206721 | JGI IMG/M metagenome (GOLD analysis project Ga0335084, IMG submission 206721) | Soil microbial communities from Loxahatchee National Wildlife Refuge, Florida, United States - Lox_Sample_4.4 | ecosystem: Environmental > Terrestrial > Soil > Wetlands | place: USA... | reverse complement strand
ACCGCCACCGGCGCGTCGTTCACCGCCGTCACCGTGATAGATACCGCAGCGGCCGTGGAAGGCAGTAAACCGTCACTGGCCGTAAACGTAAAGGTGTCCGGGCCGTTATAATTTAAGGCCGGGGTGTAGGTCACAAGCGCCGTACAGTTCGTCCCCAATCCGCTGGGGGTACAGCTCGTCCCGGATACGGCCGACAGGCTCCCGTGGGCCGGGGGCGTCCCGATCGCAAACGTCAACGCGGGACTGTCGATGTCCGATGCCGCGAGCGTGATCGCCAACGCGGTGTCCTCCGCCGTCGTCACGCTCTGCGCATTCGACACCGGCGCATTGTTCACCGGCGTTACCGTGATGCTGACCGTCGAGGCGGTCGAATCCAGGAAACCGTCATTGGTCTTGTACGTAAAGCTGTCGGGCCCGTTGTAATTGGCCGCCGGCGTGTAGGTCACCTGCGCCGTGCAGCTGGTCCCCAGTCCACTCGGCGTGCAGCTCGTCCCCCCGATCGCGCCCACCGACCCGTGAGTGGGGGGGGAGACAAGACTGAACGTCAATGTCGCGCTGTCCACATCCGTGGCGGATAACGTGACCGTTACAGGGGCATCCTCCGGAGTCGTCACAGTCTGACCGGTTGAGACCGGTGCATCATTGACCGCCGTGATCGTCAAATTCACGGTCGATGAATTGGAGTCCAAGAGCGTGTCATTCGCCTTGAATGTAAAGCTGTCCGTCCCGTTGTAGTTCGAATTGGGCGTGTAGGTCACCTGCGCCGTGCAGCTCGACCCCAATCCGCTGGGGGTGCAACTCGGCGTCCCGATCGTTCCCAGCGTTCCATGCGTCGGCGCCCCCACAACCGTAAAGGTCAACGACGCGCTGTCCACGTCCGCCGCGGAAAGCGTGATCACCGCCGCCGTATCCTCCGCCGTGCTCACGCTCTGGCCCGTCGTTGTCGGGGGATCGTTCACCGGCGTCACCGTCAGACTCACGGTCGAGACGTTTGAATCCAGCAAGACGTCGTTGGCCTTGTAGGTAAAGCTGTCCGGGCCGTTATAAAGGGGATTCGGCGTGTAGGTCACCTGCGCGGTGCAGCTCGTGCCCAGTCCGCTCGGCGTGCAGGTCGGGGACGAAATCGCGCCCAGGGTGCCGTGGGTGGGAGGGGCCACGAGAATAAACGCCAGCGCGGAGTTGTCCACATCCGTGGCGGACAGCGTGATCGTGACCGGACTGCCTTCCGCCGTCGTCACGCTCATTCCGTTCGATACCGGCGCGTCATTCACGGGCGTAATCGTCACACTGACCGCAGCCCCGGTCGAATTCAAAGACCCGTCGTTGGAGATAAAGGTGAAACTGTCGGGTCCGTTGTAGTTCAAGTTCGGAGTGTAGGTCACCTGCGCCGTGCAGCTGGAGCCCAGGCCGCTGGGCGTGCAGGCCGTTCCCGTAATCGTCCCCAGGCTGCCATGCGCGGGGGTTCCCGCCACCGAAAAGGTCAGGGCCGCGCTGTCGATATCCGCCCCCGCCAGCGTGATGGTGATCGGGGTATCCTCCGCGGTGGAAACGCTCTGGGCATCGGCCGTCGGGGGATCATTGACCGGGGTCACCGTGATCGAGACCGTCGCCGCGGTCGAGGTCAGCGATCCGTCGCTGACCGTAAATGAAAAGCTGTCCGGGCCGTTATACGTGACGGTCGGTGTGTATGTGACCTGGGCCGTGCAATTGGTTCCCGCGCCGCTCGGTGTGCAACTCGGTGCCCCGATCGTCCCCAAGGTCCCGTGCGTCGGGGCCCCCGCCACGGCAAAATTGGTCAGCGCGGTGCTGTCGATGTCCGTCGCCGATAGGGTGATCACTAAGGGCTGGTCTTCCGGGGTGGTGACACTCTGGGCGTTGGCCGTCGGGGGATCGTTCACCGGGGTCACCGTCACCGATACCGTCGCCGGTGTGGAGGCCAGAGTCCCGTCATTGACCGTAAACGTGAAGCTGTCCGGGCCGTTGTAATTGGCGTTCGGCGTGTAGGTCACGGCCGCGGTGCAGCTCGCCCCCCCGCCGCTCGGGGTACAGGTCGGCGCGGAGATCGTGCCGAGCGTTCCGTTCGTCGGCGCCGTCCCTGTGGCAAACGTCAGTGCCGTGCTGTCGATATCCGTCGCGGAAAGCGTGATCGTGAAGGCGGTGTCTTCGGAGGTGGTGACGCTCTGGGCGTTGGCGGTCGGGGGATCGTTCACCGGCGTCACCGTCACCGAAACCGTCGCGGCCGACGAAGTGAGGAGTCCATCACTCGCGGTAAACGTAAAGCTGTCGGGTCCGTTATAATTCGGATTCGGAGTGTAGGTCACCTGCGCCGTGCAGGTGGAGCCCGCGCCGTTCACCGTGCAATTGGCTATAGGGGGGATGGCCGACAAGGTCCCGTTCGTCGGGGCTGTGCCGAGCGCGAATGTCAGGGACGCGCTATCGATGTCCGTGGCGGTCAAGGTGATCGCGAGCGGCGCCTCCTCCGGAGTCGTCACGCTCTGGGCCTGGCTGACCGGCGGATCGTTCACCGGGGTGATCGTCAGGCTCACCGCGGCCGGGGTCGAGACGATCGTTCCGTCGTTGGCGCCGAACGTAAAGCTGTCCGAGCCGTTGTAGTCGGCCGCCGGCGTGTAGGTGGCCTGCGCGGTGCAGCTCGAGCCCGCGCCGCTCGGGGTACAGACCGGCGTCCCGATCGCCCCCAGGGATCCGTGGCTGGGTGGGGTTATAACGACAAACGTCAGGGACGGACTGTCGATATCCGTCGCGGAGAACGTGATCGGCACCGGGGTGTCCTCTGCCGTCGTCACGCTCTGTCCCGTCGCAACCGGCGGATCGTTGACCGGGACCACGGTCAAACTCACGACGGCGACGTTCGAATCCATCTGGCCGTCGTTCACCGTGAATGAAAAGCTGTCCGGGCCGTTGTAATCGGGGTTAGGCGTGTAGGTCACCTGCGCCGTGCATTCCGAACTCAACCCCTGCGGCGTGCAGATCGGCGCCGAAACCCCTGAAAGGGTCCCATTGGCGGGGTTGGTATTGATCAAATAGGTCAACGGATCCCCGTCCACGTCCTCGGATTTCAGCGTGATCACCACCGCGGTGTCCTCCGGCGTCGACACGGGTTGATCGGCCGCCGTCGGCGGGTCTTCCACGGGAGTGACGGTTATCGGCACCGATCCCTGATTTGAATCCAACAATCCGTCGTTCGCGGTGAAGGTCAGGAGGTCCGAGCCGAAGTAATTGGTATTGGGCGAGTAGGTCACCTGCGCGGTGCAGTCCGACCCCAACCCGTCCGGCGTCGGCGTGCAGACCGGAGGTGTGATATCCGACAACGTCCCGAAGTGGGGGGCGATGGCGACCGCAAAGGCCAAGGAGGTGTTATCCACGTCGGAGGCCGAGAGCGTGATCGTGATCGGGGCCTCCTCGGCCGTGGTCACCGCTTGATCATCCGCCACCGGCGGATCGTTCACCGGCGTGACGGTCAGGTTCACGGTGCCGATGTTCGAATCGAGCAAGCCGTCGTTCGCCTTGAATAAAAAGCTGTCCGGACCGTTGTAATTTAATATCGGAGTATAGGTGACCTGGGCGGTGCAGGAGGTGCCGTCGCCGACCGGGGTGCAGGTCGTTCCCGTAATCGGGGACAGGGTCCCGAACGGCGGGTTACCGGCGATGCTGAAGGTGACGGACGGGCTGTCCGGATCCGTCGCCGACAGCGTGATCGTGACCGGCGTGTCCTCCGGCGTGGTGACATCCTGGTCGGTCACCACCGGCGGCAGGTCGATAAAGATTACCAGCATCCGGTGGTTGGCCGTATCCGCCACGTAAAGGTCGTCCCCCACGGCCAGGCCGTAAGGGTTGTACATGCTGGAAGCGGACAAGCCCCCGTAATTGGCGTTATTGGAGCCGAAGCCGGGCTGGCCGAAAACCATATCCGCCGCGGTATCACAGGTCGTACAGGTTCCGAGAGGATTATCGAACTCCAGGACCCGACTGTTGGCAGTGTCCGCAATGTAAAGGTCGTCCAATCCATCCACAGCCACGCTTCTGGGCAATGACAAACTGGTGGCGCTGATGTTTGGGTAGTTCGCAACATTTGCGGTAAAGTCTCCGGCTTGCCCAAAGACCTGATCGGCGACATTGTCCGTCAACGGACTGGTGTACTCGAGGACGCGATTATTGTTTAAATCGGCCACATAAAGGTTCCCGGAGGAATCCAGGGCCACCCCGGAGGGATTGCAGAGACTGCTTGCGCTGATACCGCCGTTGTCGCAAATATTGCTCGAGAAATCGGGTTGGCCGAAGACCTGATTGGCTGCCGCGCCCGTCCCCGGCGGGCCGTTGTATTCGAGGACACGGTTATTGGTAAAATCAGAAACATATAGATTTCCGGACGGATCGAAGGCCACACCCGTTGGATTACAGAGACTGTTCGCGCTAACGGCCGTCGCGCCACTGAAGAAATTGCAGCCGACATCGGTGAAGTTTGAATGCCCGATAACTTGATCCGCCACCGTGTCCGTTGTGAAAGGACTGTTGAATACCAGAACCCGGTTGTTGGTATTGTCCGCCACATAAAGGTTACCGGCGCTGTCGACGGCAATCCCTCTTGGGTTACACAATGTGCTGGCAGAGGCCGAACTTCCTTGATTGCAGAATGCACTGTAGAAATCGGGCTGGCCGATGACAATATCGGCCGGTTGCCCATTAATCAAGGTCGAGACATCGTTCCAGGCCAGCACACGGGAGTTATCGGTATCGGCCACATAGATATGATTGGGCCTCACGCTTCGGTCGACCGCAACGCCCGAAGGGTTCAAAAACCCGGCGCCGTCGAGATAGTTGGGGCCGTAATTCGAAAAATTGGCTTGCCCCAGGACCCGGTCGGCCACCGTGTCCGTGGTCACCGGGCTATTGAACCCAAGCACCCGGTTGTTGTCCGGATCCACGATATAGATGTTTCCGGACCCATCCGCCCCCACTCCCGTCACGGTGCATAGCGTGCTCGCGCTGACACTGGACGATTGTTTGACGCAAGTCGTGGCGCTGAAGCTTCCGCCCTGTCCAAAGACCCGGTCGGCGACGTTGTCCGCCAAAGGACCGGTGTACTCCAATACCCGCCAATTGCCGTTATCCGCGACATAGAGGTTGCCCGAGCTGTCAAGGACCACGTCATAAGGTCTGCGCAACGTACTTGCAGTGGCCGCATTATCGGCATTGGTGGTGAACGATGTAAAGCTTGTTTGACCGAAAACCCGGCTGGCCGCCATGCCTGAGCTGATGGGCGCGTTGTACTCCAGCACGCGGTTATTCGAGACGTCGGCAACATAAAGATTGCCCGAGCCATCCAAGGCCACCCCAAAGGGATTGGAAAGACTGTTTGCGGCCGGGTTTACTTGGCCCCTGTTGGATTTATTCGCACTAAAATTCGCTTGACCGATCACCCGGTCGGCGGTTTGGTCCGTCAACGGACTGTCGTATTCCAGAACACGATTGTTGTACTGATCCACCACATAGAGGTTGCCCGATCCATCCGCACCCACGGCATTGGGAAAGTCGAGGCTGCCCGCGGATGGTCCTCCATTGTTCGGCAAGGCCAAGGTGAAGCTTCCGCCCTGCCCGAATACACGGCTCGCCGCCATGCCCGAGGTAAAGGGCGCGTCATACTCCAGCACACGGTGGTTGTTCGTGTCCGCCACGTAGAGATTGCCGACGTTGTCCACCCCCACCCCTCTGGGCAGGCAGAGGCTGCGGGCGGACACCCCGCCATAGTTGCAGAGAGTGGTTGAAAAGTCGGGCTGACCGATGACCACATCGGCCGCATCGCCGTTTTGGAAGGAGGTGGCGTCCGGCCAGCTCAGCACACGGTTGTTACCGTCATCCGCCACAAAAATCCGGTTGGAATTTTTGTCCACCGCGACGCGAAAGGGGAGGTACAAACCCCGGCCGTCCACGAGGTTCGGGGCGTTATGAGTGAAGTCGAGCTGGCCGAGGACGATATCGGCCACGGTATCCCCGGTGAGGGCGAAGGGATACGAAAAGATGAAGAGAACCAGCAAGAGTCCTGTGCCAATCGACAACTTCCTATATTTCATGGGATCGGGTTCCCTATGAAAGCGGTCGGTTGACCGAGCAAGAGGGCCGCCCTTGGAATGCCATCCGCCGTGTTGTAGGTCACGTAGAACTTGAAGGGTTCATCACCCGAGGCCATGTCTGCGTTCGGAACGGTAAAGCTGGCCTGGATCATTTTGGGTTCGGTAGGAGTTAGCGTCCCAATATTGATATTGAGCGAGCCGTCGTCCGGAAGAGCAAGGGGGGTGATCGATTGACCGATTGTCAGATTGTTTAAGTCTTGACCCGAGAGGTTCATCAATTCAAGTATAATGGATACGGTCGTGCTTCCGTTCGCCTGTTGTGTACCCAAAACTTGATAATGAACACCCACCTCCTCCGCAAAGGCTTGGGATAACGAAATACCAAGCCAGAACAACCCGAATACAAAAAGGCCGATTTTGGATCTTCCTTTTCGTAACACGGTCCCCTCCAAATCGATATATTTGAACGGGCTGAATGCTGTTAACTGTTGAATATATCTCACAAAAACAGCCTCGTCAATTACTCAAAAGTGGCGTATTAAAAACGCAACAACGGGTTAATCCGCGAACGAATCGCTCCTTTTGGCAGGAAGCACTAAATTGGCATTTTTTGGCAATTTTACTGGTCACTAGGCAGATCAAGGACGCGACTGTAGAACGAACAGTGGAGAGGTTTTCCTCCACATCCATTCCGCGGGCGTATTTCGACACCGAGGGAAGCCGAAAAAGACGGGTAAACCCAATAACGGGCGAGGACCCCTTTGCGGTTGGCATTGATCTTCCTCCTGAATGAGCAACGGGTGATGGTAACTCTGGCTCTTGTTAATGATCTCGAGAGGATCATCCCATCCGGAGGAAAGGTCGGTCACTTAAAAACTTTCTTTCTATCACCCCCTAACACGAATCGTTGTATTCAAAGATTAAGATTGAAACGGCGGAAAGACCCCTCCTCTCCGCCGCAACAGAATGGGCACTTAAAGAAACTTGAACAATAAAGAATAAAAACATTACGCGAAAACGGTGAACGACCTATCGCACAATTCTAAACTTTAAAGCAGATTAGCTCGGGAAAAATTCATACGGCCAACAGAGTTTTCATGGTGGATGGGTTTTGGCCTTCCCGGTCCCTGAAAAGGTATCTCCATCCGTTAATGTCCCGGAGACACTGATCCCCACAAGCTCATAGGGACCGACATGGGCCTCCATGGTCGCACAGTCAAAATTAACCTTATACTCAAGTCCGTAGAAATAAGGAGCCTCCGGCGAATTCCGGTCATCCTCTTTTACCCCGGTCCCCGGGAGCGACGTCGCCACGACATTGTCCGGGAAAGTCATTGTGACCACGACAGAAGAATCAACAATATCGTTTGTGGTATGGCCTTCGTCTCCGCTCGTTATATCACCCGGTGTCTTTTCAAAGCTGAACTCAAGCTCCGTTTGGAGGGAACAGGAAGTGGGATTTTCCTCCTCGAAATGCATGCTCGCATTCAGGACGGTCACATTCGAAGGAGGAGGGGGTGGCGGTGCCCCGGGATTTCCATAGCGCAGCACCCGATTATTTGCAAAATCAACCACCCAGACGTTATCGTCCCCATCAAATGCGGCGCTGTGCGGCAAGCAAAGCGACTTCGCGGTCAGCCCCTTCCGATTGCACCCGTTGCTGGTGAAACTCGGTTGTCCGAACACGACGTCCGCAACGGCATCGGTCGTCAAGGGGGAGAAGAAATCCAACATCCGGGAATTGGCATAATCCACCACGTACAAATTCCCCATTAGATCCACGGCCACGCCGATCGGAGAGGCTAGAGATTTATCACTGGGGGCGGTGGGCCCTTTTCCCGCATTGACGATGTTCGACATGAAATTGGGCTGTCCAAACACATGGTCTGCCAAGGTATCACACGTCGAACAACTTCCGAGAGGATTATCATACTCCAACACACGGTTGTTTCGAAAATCGGCCACGTAGACATTTCCCGAAGCGTCCACGGTAACGTCGTAGGGCTGGTTAAGTCCGCTTGGGCCCAACCCGGCGGCGGTTGTCGTAAACCCCGGCTGGCCGATGACCCGGTCGGCCACGATGTCGGTCGAGAGCGGGCTGTCATATTCCAGAATCCGGTTGTTGGCCATGTCCGCGACATAGACATTGCCCGCCCCGTCAACCGACACCGAAAAGGGATCGCACAGCGAGATGGAACTGGCCACAAAGGGTTGAGGATTGCTGCACCCCGCCGTGCTAAAAGTCGGCTGACCGATGACCCGGTCGGCTGTCGTGTCGGTTGTAAAAGGAGAAAAATAAACCATTAACCGGGAGTTTCCGCGGTCCGCAACATATAGATTTCCCCCACCGTCCACCCCGATCCCCATTGGGGCGCACAGTGAATCGGCGGTAATCCCACCATTATCGCATGAGCTCTGTGAAAAATCGGGTTGACCGAGAACCAGATCGGCTGGGGCACCGTTTGTTAAGGATGAAATATCGGCCCAACCCAATACCCGATTGTTATTGAAATCGGACACATAGATCCGGTTGGGAACGGCGCTCCGATCAATCGCCACGGCCACGGGATTGTTAAGGCCCACCTGATTAACCGAGGATTGGCCCTGATTCGAAAGACTGCTGACGAAATCAATCTGGCCTAGAACGAGGTCCGCGGGCGGGTCTTGGATGGGATCGGTTGAATTGCTGCCCTGGTTGTGGGACAAGGATGAGGATGAACCATCACCGCCGCTCCCCCCACCCATAACTCCGCAACCGGCAAGGAGTAAGAAACCGACAGTCACGGTCCAGATTCTCCGGTTTTGCTTCATTAAATACACCAAACCCTTCTTTCCTGGCCAGTTTTAGTATCTGGCATACAGGAAGGCCCCTCCCTCAGTTTTGAGCAGCTTAAAAATAATATTATTAATTATAAAAATCAACTACACGAAAGTGGGTTTTTACTATAAAATCATCTCTTTAATTAAAAATCTTAATCCAGGGGGGAAACTGAAGAGCTCGGGCCTTCCGGCCGGGGATTGCCCTCGCCATTACTATGCGGTGGAGCCTCCACAGCTGCTGCCCGCGCCGGCCGTGCACCCGAAACAGTGCGAAGAGAAGTAAATCCGGCGTTCCATAAGCCTATCGAAATCAAAATTAAAGACCGTCATCGCCTCGGCACCCAGGACCGGCATCTCGGCCATCTGGTTAAAATCGCAATCATAAAGTTTTCCGTCATATCCAACGCTGAGCAGGGACCGGCACATGATCCCCTCCGCCGCGGCCGGGTTAAATGCGTTCACAAGCTTCGTCATATATTCATCATAGACACCCAGATGCTCCAGTTGATTTTTAAAACGATGAATCGGCATGTTCGTGATGGTATAAAGCCGGTTAAAAACGATTCCGAACTCCTGATAAAGTCGGCGTTTGAACTCCGCTTCCAGTCCGGCCTGTGACGCGGGGAGAAAAGCGCCCACGGGGTTGTAGACCAGGTTTAATACCAGGGAGGCGCCGTCTTTTCCATAGCCCTGCGCGTTGAGCCGTCTGAGGCTTTCGATGCTTTTTCGAAACACCCCCTTTCCCCTCTGTTTGTCCGTGAAATATTCCTGGTAGTAGGGCAAGGAAGAGATCACCTCCACCTGATTTTCAGCAAAAAAAACGGGTAAATATTCCTTGGACTCCCTTGTTTTCGGATGACCGTCGAAGGTTACCGTGAGGTTGTGACGAACCAGGACGTGCTTGCCGATCTTTCGCGCTTCCGTCACAAAGTAGTCGAAATGGGAATTGAGCTCCGGAGCTCCCCCGGTTATATCGAGGTTCCGGATGGCGTCATGGTCCCTCAGGATTCTCAGGCACTGATCGACCGTCTTGCGGTCCATTTCCTCGGTGCGATAGGGGGAGGCATCGACATGGCAGTGCTGGCAGGCCTGATTGCAGAGTTTCCCGACATTGACCTGGAGCGTATCGATGGAAAGGGGGGGCAGCTTCAATCCGTGGCGGCCGAGCACGGACAAAAATGGATAGCGAATATCGTCCGGCATCCCGGTTATCCCCCCTGCCGCTCAAGGCCGTTGTGCATTTGAACGGCATGAACCAAGGTCATGCCCGCTTCCATCGAGGCCGCGACATGAACCGCCTCGGTCATCTCCTCCGGATTCGAGCCGTTCTCCAAGCACTGGGTGGTATAGGCGTCGATGCAGTAGGGACACTGCTTGACATGCGCGACGGCCAGGGCGATCAGGGCTTTCTCCCGTTTGGTCAAGGCCCCCTCCTTCCCGGTGGCCTCATTATAATAATCGAAGAACTTTTTCATCAGGTCGCCCGCAAACTTTCCGACTTCCCCGAAGCGACCCAGATCTTTGGACTCGTAATAATTCATCGCTCACGCTCCTTTTATATGACCCAAATGTTTCATTCATTATAATAAGGATGTCGCTTGAATGAAAGGCTTATTTCGACAATTTCAGATTGGGATTGGGCAGGACAGGAACTTAATCCTTACGGCCATTACCGCAATGGGGAAAAAACAAAATTCGTCGCGCCGTCATCGGGAGGTCAATCAAATGATTTCCGGACCGACGAACGGCGGGAAATGGTGGAGTCGATCCGAAGCGAAGTCAAAAAAAAACCGCCCCATTTCGGATGGGGCGGCTATGATCCATGTCGCTTGCAAGGCCCTTATTCAATTTTGGGCCAGCAGCTTGAACGCGTGCATCCAATCGTTGCGGAGAAAGCCCGGGATGCACCAGAGGATGCACAGGGGCTCGATCGCGCGCGCCGCCTCGGCCGGCCCCATGTCCGCCGTTTCCCAGCCGAACTGATCGAGGACTCCGGTCACGATCTTTTTCGCCGCTTCGTCGTTCCCGCAAATGAACATCGTCGGCTTGCCCCCCTTCAAATGCGGATCGACCATGAGTGCGTTCCCGACCGAATTGAAGGCCTTGACGAAGCGCACATTCTCAAACTCGCGCTGCAGCCGTTCCATGAGGGACTCGTCGAGACGGGTGAAGAAATTCAAGACTCCGTTGGTCGGCGGAGCGTCGGCAATGGGATTGGTCGCGTCGATGAGGGGCTTTCCCGCGAGATTCGCGGCGCCCGCGGCGCGGAGAGCCTCCGCCGCGGCAGTGCCCTTGACGGCCAGAACCGCCAGGTCGCCGAATCGGGCCGCCTCCGAAAAACCGGCCACCTTCGCCTTGGGATTTTTTTTCGCCCAATCCGAAAGTTTGGAAGTGGTTCGCGTGCCCAGCATGACTTCATGACCATGCTTTAGAAAACCGGCGGCCAGCGACTTGGCCACTTCGCCCGATCCGAGAATTCCGACTTTCATATAGGACCTCCTCTTCAATCGGTTCATATCCCGCCCGACTTCTCAGATTATAGGAACCCAGCGGAGAAATCAACCGTACCCCGGGTCATAAGCAGGGGGGGAGGCTCCGGGCCGTTCGTCATTCCGCGCGATAGGCATCAAACGCGCGGTCGTGTCCGTCCATTTCCAAGGTGACCGGACTCCCTTTATCGACGCCGATCAGTTTCGTAACCACGGCAACCCTCACCTCAAAACTCTGGGTCTGGCCTTTTCCGGTCTCGAGCGTGATGCGCCGGTCGACCCAGTCGAAGTGTTGAATCGTCCCGGTGACTTCATCGCCGATATAAGCCCCGGTTCCATGCGGCGGGGCGACGGCCAGGATCGTATTGGCCCGCGCGTCCAGAATCAGGTCCACCTGATCGCCCGGTTTGATCGAGGGCCTTCCATCTCTCTTTATTTCATTCATCCCGTAGGTCCGGATTGTTTTCTGGTTTGTTTGGAGAAATACCATATCGCTTGCGATCCTTGTTACGGTTGCGGTGACGCTTCGATGGGATGCGCGATCGTTCGGATGCAGGTAGGGCTCCCCCACCCTTTGATGGGCGGCGTACGCCGTCGAGTAAGAGGATGCAAGAATCAAAAGCGTCAAAAATAATTTGCGTCGACACATGGCACGCCTCCTTGTGTGCTATAGGGTGCGCTGTTTTGTTTTTTCGCATTCTTTACCTAAAGCGGTCCATTGGAGGAGGACGAAGGGCACACGGGGGCCATGACGATTGGTTTGAAAAGAAGGAGGGAAAACCCGGTCCCATCGAGAGCCTCCTTGTTCGAGGACTCTGAGATACAAAGCCATTGACTGGGGGGCAGAAAAAAACTACAAGAAGATTCCGAGGGAAGCGCTTGGGGAAGTGGAGGAGGAGTATTTACCGTTCAACAGGAAGAATCGTCTCAGCCTGGTAATGAGGTTACAATACTATAGCAAGGATCCGCGAATGTCAAGATCGGGTCGGATCGGTCACCCAAAAGTCATGACCCATTGAACGTCGGCCGTGGTGATGGGGGCGTGGCAACCACTTCCCGAGCCCCCATCACCGATATCTGAAGTCACACCTGAGAGAATAAAACGTCTTGATGCACCCGCGAGGCTATCCTTCCCCGTTTGAAAAATTAATCGGATCCTTTGTGATGGTGGAACCGGCCCACACCATCGCCATCACAAGACCGGCCACCGCCCATAGGCCGTACTCCACGAACCCGCCCGCCCCGTGTTGACCTCTTTGGATTTCACGGACGACGGCGACTTGTTGCACATAATCTTCCGGCGTACGTTTCCACGAAAGATCCGACTGCAATTGGCCGAAGATTCGGCCCACACGGGCCGTTTCGGAGGCCTCCATCATTTCAGCCGACCGGTTGGCCGAATGGATCGCTTCGCTGTACATTACGGGGATCGCCCCACGAAGTTCGATTTGTTGGGCCGTCAGGGAGCCGAGATCTGACTCCAGGCGGTACAAGATCCGTCCCTGGATTTTATGTAAACGGTCTGTTTCATGCTGGAACGCCGCAAGAAAGGCTTCGCCTCCTTCCGGCGCGTTCCGAAAAGCGGCGACGGCGGCCATTCCAAGCTTTTCCTGCCAGCGGGCCGGTTGCTCCTCGTTAAATCGCTGGAGCTCCGCACGCGCTTGAATTATGGACCCCTTAAGCCCCTCCTGTTTCATCCATATTGTCTGTGCGGTGTTTGCGATGGACTGTCCAAGCAACTCCTGCTGCCGGGCCTGCCGCCCGTTTTCAAATGCCGTATACTGTTGGAGTGTTTTGTCCCATTGTTCCTGAAGCCGTGCGTGCCGCTCCTGATCGAAACGGGCCAACGCCACGATCCGGAACCCGGCCTCTTCCTGGACGGTGCCGCCGGGAACGGAGACTCCCGCCGGCCGGATGGACCGAATGAACGAACGGAAGGACGGAATGGCCGCGATCAACACCAACAGGCAAAAAACTCCGATCATTGCGCCTGTCGAATAGATCGGCTTTTGTATGGTTTCCTCGAGTCTCATTTCATGCCCTCCTTGCCTTACTAATGGTTTGGTGCGTGGGCTCATTGATGGACGATCAGACGCCGATCAAGAACCCGATAAACAACGCCGCCATCGTCGCGGCCAGAACGAATTGAGTCGTGGCGTGTTTCATCTGGATCACCTCCTCTTGCTTGGTTTATTTTGTGACACCCGGAGATATTGCAGATCGTGTGCCAGAGAGGACTTCGAAGATCGGTCCCGCAATCGCGCGACGATTACTACTTGTAGAATCGACGGTTACAATAAGAAAAATTCCAAGGAGGGTTGGGAATAGAAATAAGGTGAAGAATTTTTACGGCGAGAAAATTATCCGAACAGATAATGGCGATGTTCGATTAGATACGGATTGATTGATGAAAGATAAGACAGTATATGATTTCGCCAATGAGGAGGGATTACCACTTTCCGATGCGTCAAGCGGGCGACATTGTTCATGCCGCCCGACCGATTCTCCCCGGGCCGCGTTTCTCATCCCCCCATCGACTCATCCATATGCTCCAACAGACGCGCGGCCTTCCTCAAAGCCTTCAGGGCTTCCTCCAAGGGTACCGTCTTAAAAATGGAAAGTTGGCCGACGTTCCGCAGTGGTACGAGAATATCATTTCTCTGGTCTTCAGCGTTGATCCACATCGCTTCAAAATTAAGAGCAGGCACGCGTAATAGCCTTAAATGAGAACCCTTCCCGGCCTTTTCAACAGCAGCCAGCGCTATTTTCCGAGCTCTCAGATATACATCCATGTATATCTTCGATATAGCCATTTGTCGAACGCGCGGTTCTTCCTTTTCGGCCGCAACCCCTTCTCCTGATACGAAGCCGTGGCTCCCTATTTCATTCTCATCCCCTTCCCTTGATATAGTGCGGGGTCTTTCGCCTAGGCCTACAGTTTTTCTATATTCAACAACATCAAAGAAGGCAACCGGCGTCGCGTTTTTAAATCCAAAGACACGAAGGGATACCGGTATGGGCACCGATCGCTTATCAAGTAAGGAGTCCAACCCAAGAAAATAAACCTGATCCGCGACATCAAAGGAGATCTGTTCGGGGGATATTTCCCTTAGCTCCAAAAGGGGAATTACCTCCCGAATCCGGCGAACAATTGATTTTCCCACATTCGGCTCTACCACCTTTACATTTTTCAAATTTGATCGCAATTTTAATTCTTTTCGGTTCGGCTCTTTCGTCACCATCTTATTCTCCCTTCGTAAAAAAGATATCGGTCCACCTGCCATCGATAACGCCCCAACCTTTATCATGTTTATTATAGTCGCCGTAATTTTCCGAGACTGGCATGGTACTGTGAATAACATAGTATGGATCCGCGGCCACGAAATACGGCGACTGGGGGTCATGCGTCACCGTTTCGTAGCCGTAGATAACTACAAAGTGCCCTCCCCCTCCTTCGAGTCCGATTCTCGCAGCGACGGGGCGTCGTTTATCGATTTCGCGACAAACTTCCTCGAATAGTTCCTGAGGGAATTTTCCATCAGAGGATTTTTTAATATGGGATTTTCCAGCATAGTTTTGGGTGCATGTTAGGGCATTTTCTAAATTTTCCGGGTGGTCACACTTATCCGGATTTTTGCAGCAGTCTTTAACTTTATACTTTTTGAACAGATTTTTATATTCGAATAGCGCGTTGGCAACCCCGCACTGAGTCCACGGGCTTGATCGGGAATAATACTTCGACACCCCGACCGCCACGGCCGCCCAGCACCAGTAATTTCCACACTGGTCATCGATGGTAAATTTTAGCCGTTTCCCCATAGGCTCTCCACTTAGTGATAAATGGATTGACCCTTCCCTGATTCTTTGAAAATTCAGATTCAGGGAAGGGTCTCCCCACTTCACAACTTCTCCGCATCGGATGGCTAAATGCTAATTTAAGGGCAGAGACAAGCGTATCTTCCGTTTACGAAACCTGGATGGCAACCGGTCGGACAACCGCCGCCATTTCCAGGTCCTTTGGGCGTATTTTTCGAAGTTGACTTGGGAATACCAAAAAGAACCGGAACCAACTTAAGTTGCGTTGGATCGCCACGGCGTATAAATTGGAACGGCTTGCCCTTCCCGTCCCGAATATCGACCTTTCCATTGCGACTGATTTCAACTTGGAATCTGTATGCCTTCTCCATGATAATTTCCTCCTTTTTCGTTTAATGCGTATGGAACCCTTCCCGACGACGTCTTGCGCGACGGGATTATGTTTTTGCCATCCATATCCTTCCTCCTCCTTTCCTCCTCCGATTTCCCTCAAAAACTCAGCGTCAGTTTTGCAAATAAAAATCTGGCCGGCTGATATTGAGGGAGCTGCTGCATCACTGAAAACGTTTGTTCTACATCAAAAAACTGGAAATTCCGATCAAAAAGATTATCTACCCCAATTGTGAATATGCCATCACGCTTCGGAAGACGATAGCCCAACGAAGTATCCCAGATCCAAAAACGAGATGCGCCCGACTCATACGTGGTGGCGAATCCCGTCGGATCGGTATTAAAAACGCCCTTTTGATCGATAAAGGTTGCCGTCACCTTCAGGAAAGCTCCCGAAGAATGATAAAGATTCAGCCCTAAAGGGACCCGTTGTGTCGTAAGTTTTGTGAAAAAATCGCTCGTGAAATTTCCATCGGTCCTGTCCACAAAATACTCTGCGCTGGCCGCCGCCCAGGATAATGGGGTCCAGTTAAGATAAGCCCGGCCTCTTTTGATGGTTTCATCTTGATTTTGGAAATCAATGGCTCCACTGGAGAAATAGACAGGCACGGGGACCGTCAAATTCCTTCTCGTTA